>JADMIO010803772.1_pt1 | contig 10927 bp, 10 predicted proteins | sample 8958161 | NCBI WGS metagenome assembly JADMIO01 (sample SAMN16585339, study PRJNA669376) | soil metagenome | isolation source: Crop rotation soil | place: USA: Cullars Rotation, Alabama | collected 2011 | reverse complement strand
CGGCCGCCTCCGACAAAGGCGCGCTCGACGCCGAGCTCGACGCCGCGCGCGCCGCCGGGGCGCCGCTCGGCGCGGGACCGCGCTCGATCGTGATCCGCGGACCGGGCGGCGCGCCGCTCGGTCTCGGCGAGCTGACCGCCGCCGCGACTCCGGAGCGGCTGCGGCTCGGACCCCACGTGCTGTTCCCGTGGGCGGTGCGCGAGGGACAGGCGTGAGATCGGTGGTCTCGGTCGGGGTGTTCGACGGCCTCCACCTCGGTCACCTCGCGATCCTCGAGACCGCGCTCGGCGCGGCGCGCGGCCGCGGGCTCGCGAGCGTGGTGGTGAGCTTCGATCCGCACCCCGCGGTGGTGCTGGCGAAGACCTTCCAGCCGATCGCGCCGCTCACCCCGCTGCCGGAGAAGCGCACCCGGCTCGCGGAGCTCGGGATCGACGAGATCGAGATCCTGCCGTTCACGCGCGAGCTCGCCGCCCTCTCGGCCGCCGAGTTCGTCGAGCGCCACCTGGTGGCGCGGTTCGCGCCCCAGCGCCTGGTGGTGGGCGAGAACTTCGCGCTCGGGAAGGGCCGCGAGGGGAACGTGGCGCGGCTCGCCGAGCTGGGACGCGCGCACGACTTCACCGTCACCGCCGTGCCGCTGCTCGAGCGCGAGGGCGGTCCGGTGAGCAGCACGCGCATCCGCGCCTGTCTCGGCGAGGGCGACGTGGCGCAGGCGGCGCGCCTGCTCGGACGACGCTATTCGCTCGGCGGCACCGTGGTGACCGGACACGCGGTGGGCCGCACGCTCGGCGTTCCGACCGCGAACCTGCGGCTCCACGAGGAGAAGTTCGTGCCCGGCATCGGCATCTACGCGGTGTGGGCACGCATCGGCGGCGAGGAGGAGTGGCGTCCGGGAGCGATGAGCATCGGGATGCGGCCGACCTTCGGCGGGCGCGACGTCACGCTCGAGGTCCACCTGCTCGACTGGTCCGGCGAGCTGCCGGGACGCGAGCTCGAGGTCGAGTTCGTCGACTGGATCCGTGCCGAGGAGCGCTTCGAAGACGTCGCGGCTCTGCGCGCCGCGATGGCGCGCGACCTCGACCGGGCGCGCCGCGTCCTGCAGGTGCGCAGCGTGGTCTGACAACGAGTTACGGGCGCAGCGCGGTCGTTTCGAACGGCTCCGGAAGGCTTGGTGATCGGCCCCGCGCGATGGTAGAGTGCTCGGTCGCCTCGAGCCATCGGGGCTTCGAAGTTCATCCCCGCTCGGTCACTGGAGAGCTTGCACTCGGTGACGGGGCTTCCGTTCCATCTCACACCATGCAGGAGGTGACCACTGTGACGCTCTCGAAAGAGCAGAAGCAGGGGATCATCGGAAAGTTCAAGATTCACGAAGGCGACTCGGGCTCACCCGAGGTGCAGATCGCGCTGCTCACCGAGAAGATTGCCTACCTCACGGAGCACTTCAAGATCCACAAGCGGGACCACGCGTCCCGTCGTGGCCTGCTCCGCATGGTGGGACAGCGCCGTCGGTTACTCGATTACCTCAAGGCAACCAAGGTCGATCGATACCGCAAGGTGGTCAAGGAACTCGGTCTGCGTCGTTAGACGGACCGATGCGAGAAGGGCCCGCGAAACGGGCCCTTTTCCAAAGGCGCGGCAGGGAACGGCGGGTGTCGTCGTGCTCCGTGTGCCGCGTCCCATGAGCTCCGGCAGGTGCCGGAGCCGGCAGGCGAGAGGATAGGAAACGTCGAATGGCAGAACAGAAGGTCACATTGGAGCTCGGTGGACAGACTCTCACGATCAGCACCGGCAAGTGGGCGAAGCTGGCCGGTGGATCCGCGGTGGTGCGACTGGGTGACACCGTGGTGCTGGTGGCGGCGAGTGCCGCCAAGACCGCAGCGCCGAACCGCGATTTCGTGCCCCTCACGGTCGACTACCGCGAGCGCACCTATGCCGCCGGCAAGATTCCCGGCGGCTTCTTCAAGCGCGAGGGGCGGCCGACCGAGAAGGAAGTCCTGAGCTCGCGCCTCATCGACCGGCCGATCCGGCCGCTCTTCCCGAAGCAGTTCCCGTACGAGACGCAGATCATGGCGACCGTCATGTCCTCCGACCAGGAGAACGATGCCGACATCCTCGCGCTGATCGGCGCGTCCGCCGCCATGAACCTCTCGGACATCCCGTTCCCCGAGCCGATCGGCGGCGTGCGGGTCGGGCGCGTCGACGGTGAGTTCAAGGTCAACCCGACGATCTCCGAGCTCGACGAGAGCGACATGGACATCATCGTCGCGGGGACCGCGGACAACATCATCATGGTGGAGGGCGGCACGCGCGAGGTCTCCGAGCAGGAGATGATCGCGGCCCTCGATTTCGCACAGGGTCACATTCGCGCGATCGTCGACATCCAGCGCCAGCTCATGGCCCTGGCGCCCAAGCCGAAGCGCCCACTGGTGACGCCGGTGGACACCAGCCAGCTGCGCGGCGCGCTCGACGAGGGCTATCGCTCGCGTCTGCGCGAGGCGCTTCGCATCCCCGGCAAGGAGATGCGTCAGGAGGAGATCGACCGCATCACCACCGAGGCGGTCGGGGCCCTGAAGGAGCGCTTCGCCGAGCAGGAGATCTTCATCGGGAAGATCCTGCACGACATCGAGCGCGACGAGATGCGCGGCATGGTGCTCGACCAGGGCGTGCGCGCCGACGGTCGCGGACTCAACGACATCCGGCCGATCACGGTCGAGGTCGGCGTGCTGCCGCGCACCCACGGCTCGTGCCTGTTCACGCGTGGGGAGACCCAGGCGATGGCGGTCGCGACGCTCGGAACCAAGAGCGACGAGCAGCGCGTCGAGGAGCTCGAGGGACAGTCGTGGAAGTCGTACATGCTGCACTACAACTTCCCGCCCTTCAGCGTCGGCGAGGTTCGTCCGATCCGGGGCCCGGGACGGCGTGAGATCGGTCACGGCGCGCTCGCCGAGCGTGCGGTGGAGCCGATCATCCCGGCCGAGACCCACTTCCCGTACACGATCCGCATCGTGAGCGACATCCTCGAGTCGAACGGCTCGTCGTCGATGGCGACGGTGTGCGCGGGCTCGATGGCGCTGATGGATGCCGGCGTGCCGGTGAAGGCGCCGGTCGCGGGCATCGCGATGGGGTTGATCAAGGAGGGCGACAAGGTCGCGGTGCTGACCGACATCCTGGGCGTCGAGGATCATCTCGGCGACATGGACTTCAAGGTCACCGGCACGCGCGACGGTGTCACCGCCTTCCAGATGGACACCAAGATCGGCGGAATCTCGTCGCAGGTGATGGCGGACGCGCTGGAGCGCGCGCGCCAGGGACGCATGCACATCCTCGGAATCATGGAGCAGGCGCTGCCCGCGTCGCGCACCGAGATGTCGCCGTACGCGCCGCGCATCACGATCCTCACGATCAATCCGGACAAGATTCGCGAGGTGATCGGCCCGGGAGGCAAGATCATCAAGCGCATCACCGAGGAGACCGGCACCCAGATCGACATCGAGGACAGCGGCGAGGTGCGCATCGCGGCCGTCAACCAGGAAGGAGGACGCCGCGCCGAGGAGATGATCCGCAACATCACCGAGGATCCCGAGGTGGGCAAGATCTACCAGGGCAAGGTGAGGAGCGTGGTCACCTTCGGAGCGTTCGTCGAGATCGTCCCGGGCCGCGACGGCCTGCTGCACATCTCGGAGATCGACCACCACCGCGTGGGTCGCACCGAGGACGTGCTGAACCTGGGCGACCTGGTGATGGTGAAGGTGATCGGCGTCGATCGCGACGGCAAGATCAAGCTGTCGCGCAAGGCCCTGCTGCCGGAGCCCGAGGGTGGTGTGCCCGCGGCGGCCGGAGTCGGCGGGGACGGCGGCGGACGGGAGCGGGATCGCGATCGCGATCGGGGCCGCGACCGGGACCGTGGACGTCGTCGCTAGCACCGAACGATAAGCCGGGAGCCCAGGCGGAGTTCCGCCGGGGCGCCCGCGGAAGGACACGACCGGGTGGCAGGGCGACCTGCCACCCGGCTCGTTTCGCGCTATTCTGAGGCACCGGCGCCGCCTCCGTGCCGACCCCCGTCGGGGAACCCTCCCGAACCACCTCCCCGAGAAAGTCAGACGATGACCGAACCGAATTTCCGCAAGACCGTTCTCCCCTCGGGGCTCACCGTCCTCACCGAGCCGATGTCCGACCGCCGCTCGGTGTCGGTCGGCGTGTGGGTGCGCAACGGCGCGCGCGACGAGCCCGGCGACATCCTCGGGGTCTCGCATTTCATCGAGCACATGATGTTCAAGGGCACCGAGCGGCGCGACGCCCGCGCGATCGCCGCCAGCCTCGAATCGCTGGGCGGCCATCTCGACGCCTTCACCGCCCGCGAGCAGGTGTGCTACTACGCGCGCGCCCTCTCGGAGCACCTGCCGGTGGTGATCGACGTGCTCGCCGACATCGTGTGCCGCTCGCGCTTCGCCGAGACCGAGCTGGTGCGCGAGCGCTCGGTGGTGAAGGAGGAGATCTTCGCGGCCGAGGACGACCCCGAGGACAAGATCAACGAGATCCTCTCGGACGCGATCTGGGGCGGCCACCCGCTCGGACTGCCGATCCTCGGCACGCCCGAAACGCTCGAGCGCATCGGCCCCGAATCCCTGCGCGGCTACTTCCGCAGCCGCTACCGGCCCGAGCACCTGGTGGTGGCGGCGGCCGGCGGCGTCGAGCACGATCCGCTGGTGGAGCTGGTGGCCGGACACTTCGCGGCGCCCGACGGCGACGCCCGTCCGCTCTCGGACGAGCCCCCGATCTCGCGGGTCTCGGTGCGGCACGAGGTGCGGCCCGACCTCCAGCAGCTCTACCTCTCGCTCGGTGGGCGCGGCGTGCCGTCCGAGAGCGCGGAGCGCTTCCCGCTGATCGTGCTGAACACGCTGCTGGGCGGCGGGATGAGCTCGCGCCTGTTCCAGAGCGTGCGCGAGGAGGCGGGGCTCGCCTATTCGATCTATTCGAGCTGCGACTTCTACCGCGACGCCGGAATGGTCTCGATCCACCTCGGGGTCTCGCCGGGCCGCGGCCGCGAGGCGCTGGTACGGGTGCGCGAGGAGCTGGTCACGCTGGTCGAGAAGGGGCCGGGCGAGGAGGAGGTCGCGGCGGCGCGTTCCCAGCTGATCGGCTCGATCCTGATCGGCCAGGAGAGCGTCTCGAACCGCATGTCGCACCTGGCCCACGAGGAGCTCTACTGCCGGGGCTACACGTCGCCGGAGGAGCAGGTGGCGCGCATCGCGAACGTCACCGACGAGCAGGTCCTCGACATGGCGCGCCGCTTCCTGCGCCCCGAGCACTTCACCCTGATCGCCCTCGGCCCCGCCAGCGAAGGCCCCATCGACGAGCGCGACTGGCCGATCGAAAACGACGAGCCCCAAGCCGCGAGCGCGTGACGCAGGAGCACGATGCGCCGCTGCGCGGCGCGGATGCTCAGTACTTGAACCCCGCCTTCGCCATGCGCTCGCCGGCTTCGCGCAGGCGTGGTTCGTCGTCGCAGAGGGCCACGCGGACGTAGCCCTCGCCGGCGCGGCCGAAGCCCGAGCCGGGGGCCACCAGCACGCCCGTGCGATTCAGCAGGTCGCGGGTGAACTCGATCGAGCTCGAGTGGGAGGACGGGATCGGCAGCCACACGTAGAGGGTCGCGCGGGACGGCTCGACCGTGATGCCGAGCGGGCGGATCGCGGCCAGGAACGCGTCGCGCCTGGCGCGATAGAGCGCCGACGCCTCGACGCAGTAGTCCTGGGGACCGCTGAGCACCGCGAGCGCGGCGCGCTGGATCGCCATGAAGATGCCGAAGTCCATGTTCGACTTGATGCGCAGCAGGTTCGCGATCGCGTCCGCGTTGCCGGTCGCGAAGCCGACGCGCCAGCCCTGCATCGAGTACGACTTCGAGAACGAGTGGAACTCGATCGTGCGCTCGCGCTCGCGGTCGAACTCGAGGAACGAGCGGGTGCGGTAGGCCGGGTCGAGCAGCAGGTCGCAGTAGGCGATGTCGGAGAGCACGAACAGGTCGTGGTCGCGCGCGAAGCGCAGCAGGTCCTGGTAGAACTCCGGGGTCTCGACCCCGCCGGTCGGGTTGTTCGGGTAGTTCACCGCGATCACCTTGGCGCGCCGCGCGTCGTCGCTCGAGATCGCGTCGAGGTCGGGCAGGAACCCGCGGCTCGCGAGCAGCGGCACCTCGACGATGCGCGCCTGCGCCACCGAGGCCGCGCCGATGTAGGCCGGGTAGCACGGCGTCGCGAGCAGCAGCGTGTCCCCGGGGTTCAAGTGCGCGAGCATGAACTTCGCGATCCCTTCCTTCGATCCCACCAGCGGCTGCACCTCGCGCGCCGGATCGATGCCCTCGACGCCGAAGCGGGTGCGGTACCACTGGGCGATCCCGGCGCGGAACTCCGGCAGGCCGTTGAAGGAGGGATAGCGGTGGTTCTGGACCTGCGGGTCGTGGAGCGCCTTTTCGAGCGCGTCGATCGCGGTCTGCGGGGGGCGGATGTCAGGATTTCCCACCCCGAGATCGATCACATCCACGCCCTGCCGGATCTTTTCGTCGCGATCCTGGAACACCTGGGCGAGCGTGTACGGGGGCACGTTCAGGAGTCGCTCGGACGGCGCAACCGTGAGTTTGACAGGGGATTGGCTCGAGGACATAGTGACGTTCCTTGCGCTCATGGAATGGCGGCATCGCAATTGCGTATGAGTCAGGTATGACCTCCCAGCATTCTAAGGTGCCCCGCCGGATTCGGCCAGGCGCATCGCCCCGGCGATCCGGCGCGATCGCGTTGGCGTTCGCCGCCGTGCTGGTCTCGCCGCTCGCCGCCCAGGATTCGATCCCCGGCACCTCGCACGACTCCACCGACATCACCTCGTCGATCGTGGTCCCCGAGCGCCGCGAGGTGCTCCCGTCGGTCGGCACCCCGTTTCGCCCCGGCGAGTCGCTGCGCTTCTCGGTGCAGTACGGCCCGATCAAGGCCGGCTCGGCGTGGCTCGAAGTGCCCGAGAGCAAGGAGCTGAACGGGCGCCCAGTGTTGTCGCTGGTGGCGCGCGCCGAGTCGAACGCGTTCTTCAGCCGCTTCTACAAGGTGAAGAACCGGATCGAGTCGTGGTGGGACCGCGAGGGGCTCTACAGCCTGCGCTACCAGGAGAACCGCCGCGAGGGCGGGTACAAGACCAAGAGCGAGATCGTGTTCGACTACGAGAAGAGCGAGGCGCACTACGGCGACGGCGCCAACTTCCCGATCTCGAACCACGTGCAGGACGCGCTCTCGTCGTTCTACTACACCCGCACCCAGGCGCTGCCGCTCGGCGGCAGCATCGTGTTCGACTATCATGCCAGCAAGAAGAGCCAGCCGCTCGAGGTGCGCGTCCTGGGCCGCGAGAAGGTGCAGACTCCGGCCGGCTCCTTCCAGTGCGTGGCGATCGAGCCGATTCTCAAGGCCGGCGGCATCTTCAAGAACAAGGGGCGCCTGGTGATCTGGATCACGGACGACGAGCGGCGCATGCCGGTCATGATGAAGAGCAAGGTCGCGATCGGCTCGATCAGCGTCATCCTCCAGGAATACCGGTCCGGAGCCTGATGGGCCGCTTTCGCGAGGCCGACCTCTCGCGTCTCGCCGTGGGGGCGATCGCGGATCGCGCGACCCGGGTGCGGGTCGAGGAGTTCGCGGGCCCGCTCGAGCCCGCCGCGGCGCGCGCGCTGATCGAATCGATGCCTCACCAGCTCGCCGCCGAGTCGCTGCGCGAGGTGGTGGCGCGCGTGGTGCGCGCCCATCGCGATCGCCGCCCGGTGCTCGCGATGTGCGGCGGCCACGTGGTGAAGGTCGGCGTTCCGCCCTGCCTGGTGGCGCTGATGGAGCGCGGCGTCGTCACCCACCTGGTGCTGAACGGCGCGGCCGCGATCCACGACATCGAGATCGCGCGCTCCGGCCGCACCTCCGAGGACGTCGAGTCGCAGCTCCACGCCGGCAAGTTCGGCATGGTGGACGAGACCGGCGACTTCATGAGCGCCGCGATCTCCGAAGGCAGGCGCCGCGGCGAGGGGATGGGCGAGTGCCTCGGCCGGGCGCTGGTCGAGGAGATGGCGCCGCACGCCGCCGCCAGCCTGCTCGCCACCGCGCACCGCCTCGGCCTGCCCGCCACCGTGCACGTCGCGATCGGCACCGACACCGTCCACCACCACCCGGCCTGCGACGGGGCGGCGCTCGGCGAGACCACGCTGCGCGACTTCCGCATCCTCGCCGCGGCGCTCGCGGAGGCGCACGGTGCGGTGGCGCTCAACATCGGCTCGGCGGTGCTGCTGCCGGAGGTGTTCCTCAAGGCGCTCTCGGTGGCGCGCAACCTGGGCGCCGACCTCGCCGGGCTCACCACCGTCAACCTCGACCAGATCCAGCACTACCGCCCGCGCGTGAACGTGGTCGAGCGCCCGACCCGCGCTCCCGGCGGGCGCGGATATTCGATCACCGGGCACCACGAGATCATGATCCCGCTCCTCGCCGCCGCGATCCTCGACGGGATCGAGCGCGAGGGCCGCGCGCGGTAGGCTCCGCGATGGCGGAACGGGTGCTGATCGTGATTCCGGCGCTCGACGAGTGCGAGAGCCTGCCGGGCACGATCGACGAGGTGCGCGCGGTGGCCCCGCGCCACGATCTGCTTGTGGTGGACGACGGCTCGACCGACGACACCGCCGCGGTCGCGGCGGCGCGCGGCGTGCCGGTGGTGCGCCATCCCTTCAACCTCGGGGTCGGCGCGGCGCTCCAGACCGGTTTCCGCTGGGCGCTCGCGCACGGTTACGGCGTCGCGGTGCAGCTCGACGCCGACGGCCAACACGATCCGCGCTACGTGGATGTGCTGCTCGATCCGGTGCTGGCGGGGGAGTGCGACGTCGCGATCGGCTCGCGCTACGTGGCGGCGAGCGCGTATCGTGCGCCGTGGTCGCGGCGCCTCGGCATGCGGCTGTTCTCCGCGGTGGTGCGGGCGGCACTCGGGCAGCGCATCTCCGACACCACCTCCGGCTTCCGCGCCTACGGGCGTGCGGTGATGGCGGTGTGCCAGCACGACTTCCCCAAGGACTTCCCGGACGCGCCGCTCCTCATCATGCTCGCTCGCCGCGGCTTCCGGTTGCGCGAGGTGCCGGTCGAGATGCGCGAGCGCCGGCAGGGACACTCGTTCTACACGCTCGGCAAGCAGCTCTACTACCCGTACAAGAACCTGCTCGCGGCGCTCATGGCCCGCATCCAGCGGCCGCTCTAGAAACGGAAGGAGACGAGGACGATGGAGCTGCTCTCCCGCACCCAGTTGATCACCGCGATCGCCGCGGTGGCGCTCGCGGTCTTCGTGCTCGACCTGGTCCGGCGCCGCCGGCTCGCCGAGGAGTACTCGCTCCTGTGGGTGGCGGCCTCGGTGGCGATCGCGATCCTCGGCTTCTCGACCCCGCTCCTGCGCGGGCTCACGCACCTGCTCGGCATGCTGTACGAGAGCTCGACCGTGTTCGCGGCCGGGCTCGCGTTCACCGTCGCGGTGCTGCTCTACCTCTCGATCCAGCTGTCGCGGCTCACCAGCCAGCACCAGATCCTGGCGCGCGAGCTGGCGCTGCTGCGCTACGAGCTGGAGCGCCGCGAGCCGCCGTCCGGGACGCCCGCTTGAGTCGCGGCATCAAGTTCGCGCTCGGGATCGCGATCTCGGCGTTCTGCGTGTGGTGGGCGATGCGCGAGGTGCGCATCTCCGAGGTGATCGCGGCCCTGCGCCAGGCCAACGGTCTCGGGTTCCTGGCGCTCATGGCGCTCACGCTGGTCGGCTTCCTGCTGCGCGCGTGGCGCTGGCGCTGGCTGATCTCGACCCCGCGCCCGCTGCCGTTCGCGAGCCTCTACCGCGCCACCATGGTCGGGTTCATGGCGAACAACCTGTTCCCGCTGCGGCTCGGCGAGTTCGTGCGCGCCTGGGTGCTGGGCCGGCGCGAGCGGCTGTCGAAGACCACGGTGTTCGCCACCGTGGTGGTGGAGCGCGTGGTCGACATGATCACGCTGCTCGCGATCTTCGGGATCGCGCTGCTGCTCCATCCGATCGGCACCGACACCGAGGCGGGCCGTCTCACGAACGCCGGCGCCGCGGTGCTGATGGGGCTGTGCGTCGGACTCACCGCAATGCTGATCGCGATCGAGCGCAGCCCGCGCCTGATGCACGCGCTGGTCGACCGCACCGCCGCGTTCCTGCCCGAGCGCGCGCGCCAGAAGGGCACGCATGCGCTCGAGCGCTTCATCGAAGGCCTGAGCCTGTTCCGCGACGTGCCGCGGCTGGCGTGGGTGTTCGTGCTCTCGTTCGCGATGTTCGCGGCGTTCGCGCTGTGCCTCACGGTGAGCATGGCGGCGCTCCACCTCGACGTGCCGTGGTACGCCGGGCTGGTGATGCTGGTGATCACGGCGATCGGGATCATGGTGCCGGCGGCTCCCGGCTACATCGGCACGCTCAACCTGGCATGCGTCGCCGGGCTCGCGCTGTTCTCCGTCGGCAAGGACCACGCGGTGCCGTTCTCGTGGTTCTTCTGGGCCGGCCAGTGGATCCCGGTGTCGATCGTGGGGCTGATCTGCCTTCGCCAGGAGGGCCTGAGCCTCCACACCATCGGGCACGCGCAGGAGGAGCCGGCGTGAGCGGCAGAGCGCCCCGGGGAGCGCGGCGCCGCGCGTGAAGCCGAGCCGCTTCGTCCGCGAATCGCTCGGCTTCGCGCTCAGCCTCTACCTCGCGCGCGTCGTGATGCTGGGACGCGGGCTGGCCGCCGCGGCCGCGCTCGGGCCGGCCGGGTTCGGCGGCTGGAACGCGCTCAACCTGATCTTCGATTACGGCTCGTACGCCTCGGCCGGCGCGTTCCAGGGACTCGACCTGATCGTGCCCGGCGCGATCGGCCGCGGCGACACCGCGGCGGCCGGGAAAG
>JADMIO011875392.1_pt1 | contig 10928 bp, 10 predicted proteins | sample 8958161 | NCBI WGS metagenome assembly JADMIO01 (sample SAMN16585339, study PRJNA669376) | soil metagenome | isolation source: Crop rotation soil | place: USA: Cullars Rotation, Alabama | collected 2011 | reverse complement strand
GGCCGCGACTTCAAGTCACGTGAATTCCAAGCTTCGGATCCCACTGTGCTGGAAAGGATAGCAGGTAACGATCAATGAAATCCAGTTGACGTTCATGGGCTTGATTATGTGCGAAAGCGTTTCGTCCGACCTCGCGCTGGAAAAATCCCCGCGCGCCCAGGTCGCGTAGGATACCCCTTTCTGAAAGTCGGACATCGGCGCAAGTTCCGGCTGCGAGGCCGGCGATGATGGGGCGGACGACCGCTTGACTGTTTCGGCGCCCACGACGAATCCACCCAAAAGCCACAGCGTCAACCCGATTAAAAGCCTCATGGAGAGTTTGGCTGACAACCAAGGTGTGGCCATGGAAGCAAGCCTCCTGATCAGCTGAGTCCCGTGAATAATTTTGCGGTCTTGCATCTTCGACAACCCTCCAATGCCAGTTGGCGGAACTGATGGAGGAACGCAACCCGGCATGCAAGCGGCAACGAAAAAGGGAGTCCATGCCGGTCGGAACTCATGCTTAAGAAAAAGCGAGGAGACGAAAAACTCATCAGAAACCTTGGCAATTCTTCGCAGGAGTGGATGCTCTGGGGTGTAAATCTGCGGTCATTGGAGCGTTCGCCAAGGTAAAAAGTCCAAGAAGCTTTGGTCAGACCTGCCAACCCCGCCATTAGTACTGCAAATTCGCCCATGGGTTGGTTGCGACAAAATTTCCGTTGGCGTTAACGTTGATAATCTCACCCACGCTATTGAAGGCGGAAATATCATAATTGAGGGGCGTTCCGCTCTCTGGATTCACGCTCGCGCTATTGCGGATAATCAGGTTGTGCTGGGCCGTCTCCACGACGATTCCCCGGTCGTTGCTCCGGCAGATGTTTCCTTCGATGCGGTTGCCGTGCGAAAATTCCATCAGGATGCCCGCGCCGGTGCCATCCCCGGGGCCGTTGGCAATGCAGGAACATTCAAGAACGAAAGATCCGCTGAAAACACGAATGCCATATTGGTCATTGCCTACAGCGTAGCAGTGGGTCACCGTGCCGCCCACGTCAAAGCCGCCAGTACCGTTACCAGAGGCCTGGCAGTTCGAGAACACCCCCGACCCCTTAAAACCGTCGTAAAGATTATTCGAGGCGACGCAATTCATGACGGATCCGGCAAGGGTGACGCCGTACCCCGCGTTGTTGTCAGCGACACAATTGAGGAGGGTACAATATGAGCCTGCGCTAATCCCATCGTCTCCACTTCCCGTTACGATGCAATCTTCGATGACAAACCGCTCGCCGGCATAAATTCCATTGATCCCACTGTCGGTAATCGTGCAACGGCGAATAATCCCGGTAGGCCGGCCAGACGGACCGGCGGCATAGATTCCGGTTCCGATATTGTTCTTAATAATGCAGTCCTCAACAATGGAGTTCCCCAGCACCCGAATTCCCGCGCCGAAATGGTCCGCGATAAGACAGTTTTGAACTCGCGCATGCTCTCCCGCGGCAATGCCTCCGCCGCCATCGACCACGCTGAGGTTTTCGAAATGCCCGCGATCGGCGCCTGCCATTTCGATGCTGCCCCCCGGCCAACCCCGAAGAGTCCCGTTCAGAATCCGGGTGTTACTGGGCGGAGTCGGACTCCCGCTAATGATCCCCCGGTCAGTCGTGGCGCCTGCGGGACCCGCGAATGAAAAACCATTCAAGTCGATCGTCACATTGTCCGCCGCGATCGCGATACCGTTGAAATTCGGGGCCACCGTGACATCGCCCGTCAGGTAATAGGAACCGGGCGCGGAAATGACGAAACGGGTCGTGGCATCCCCTGCAAGTGATTCAAGGGGAACTCGGGCCTCAATCTGATCGAGCGTCTTCATCGTCGGTGCCGGAGGCCCGGCCGGGGTGAGCGGACCTTGGGAAAATAGAGCGGAGGGACGAAGAATCATGGACGAAATGAGAATGAATTGAAAGATAGCTAAATCTATTGAGCGCCGTTTTACGAGATACAACTTCACTGGGAATTCCTCTCTGGAGAATCATGCTGAAACAGCGTGCGCCATTGGAAGGGGTGAAGTCAAGAAGCGGGCACCGATTCCGCAGCGCCTCTATTCGACCGATGGTGAGGAGGCCTGCGCTATAATGATTGCGTCAGCCCATACGAAAGGCAAAGGCTGGTCTAAAGACTCTTCCCTCGTCGATCCCAGTGACGGCGTTCGACGTTGTGACCCCCCATTCGGATCGGCTTACGGCGATCAATTGCCGCGCGAAGCTCAAACCCGCAGCCGCGCCTGTTTGTACTGCTTGAAAACTTTTCCGCCAAGGCTCTTGCATGCTCGATCAACACCTGGCCTCGTTCACGAAATTCACGGAAGGAATCAGATGAAATTTGCATAGTTCTCCACCGGCAGGATTTCTCATTTTGACTCAGCCGCTGATGGGACGAGATGGGCGGAGTCTCTCAATATGAAACAAAGGCCCCGCCCGAACGTGAGATTCTTGACTAGCAACCAGCATTCCAAAAATTCGTTTAGGTTGCTGAACCTCTCGGAGTAAGGCTTCAACCCCTACAGTTTTTAGCGGAACAAGCTTTTATGATCGTATAGACTTCCTCAACCCAAAGGAGCCCGAATCATGATGAAACACCTTGGACGGATACTCGTTGTATACGTTTTATTATCGACGCTGGGACCGGGTACGCATGCCGGCGACAGCGACAAGGCGCCCATCACCTTCAGCAGGGAAGTCGTCCGTATCTTTCAGGAGAAATGCCAAACGTGCCACCGTCCAGGGGACATCGCGCCGATGTCGCTTATGACTTATGATGATTCGCGTCCCTGGGCCAAATCGATACGTAAGGCAGTGTCGGAGGGAACAATGCCCCCGTGGCACGCCGATCCGGCCATCGGAAAGTTCCGCAACGACATCAGCCTTTCGAAAGAAGAGATCGAGACGATCGTGCATTGGGTTGATGAAGGCGCCCCGCAAGGGAACCAGGCCGATCTGCCCGAGCCGAAGGTCTTCGCCCATAACGGATGGAAGGCCGGCGCGCCCGATCTTGTTCTGATGATGCCGGAATCCTACACTGTGCCCGGGGATCTTGCCGACGAGTATCGCTGCTTCGTCGTTGATCCAAAGCTTGAACATGACGTATGGGTCAAAGCCGTCGAGCATCGTCCCGGCAATCCGATTGTGGTCCATCACGTCATCGATTTTCTCGATTCTTCCGAGACGTCCGTGCAGATGGATCAAGCCGACCAGAAGCCGGGGTTCGAATGCGGCATGGGATCGGTAGGGTTCAATTTCAATGAAGGTCTCGGGGGCTGGGCTCCCGGTAACGAGCCTTACTTCGAACCGGATGGCGTTGCGATGCCCCTCAAGAAGGGGCAGAAGCTCATTCTCCAAATGCACTACCACAACACCTCGGGCAAGGCCCAAGCCGACCAGACAAGCATCGGTCTTTTCCTCACTGACAAGCCAGTACGCCAGGTTCCCAAGACGATGCCAGTGTCCTCTTGGCGATTGAATATCCCAGCGGGCGATGCAAACGCCGAACATCGCGCGCAATGGAAAGCGCCCTCAGATCTCACCATTGAATCGATCATGCCGCACATGCACTTCATCGGAAAGGACATGACGGTGGTACTTTCCCGGCCCGATGGGAGTGAATCGACGATCCTTTCCGTCCCGCGATACGATTTCAACTGGCAGCGGAATTACGAGTTTATCGAACCCGTCAAGGTGCCGAAGGGTTCGACAATCAAAATGCTTTCGCACCACGACAATTCGGCCGCAAACCCGGCTAATCCGAACAAGCCCCCGAAGGACATCAAGTTCGGGGAAGCAACCGATGACGAAATGGCCATCGCATGGGTGAATTATCTGGTGGACGAGGAAAACGTTGGAGCCACCCCGACGGCGCATCCAAAGAACTGGAGTCCAAAGGAGTAATTCCAAACTTTTGCGGCCATAAAAAGTTGAGAAGCGGTCGTTTTACTCAGCGTTCACAAGAAATCATAAGACGGGATGTTGAGGCAACCGGCAGAATAATGAGTGGCGGTTATCCATCAGAATCGATGATCGATAATTGGTGTCTCGGGAGGAAGAAATACGCGGTTGAGATCGATGATTTCTCCATCTGGGACAAGCATTAAATCGACTCGGGCGCGATGGCCGGTGGGAGGGAACTTTCGTCCATTGACCTTGATCTCGGCCTCCGGCGCTTTTGCATCGATCCAACGCGGCGGGTCTGCACTCTGCTCGATTGCGACATATTCCGGAAGCTCGCCTGTCGTCGTGAACAAATAGGCGGGCCAAGGCGCGCCGGAGCGCAGGACTTTTCCTTCCTTGACGAGCTGCTCATTCGCAGCCGTCGTCTGCAAGCCGCCCTCTTCGACGGGAGGGCCGCCGCAGTACCCATCCGCGGGCCAAAGCACGCGAACGCCCGTAACCAGGGAAGTCCCGTAGCTGGCGCCATACGAGGACGGAATTTTTTCCAGATAGATGGGCGCGCCCTTGGTTTTAAGCTTCAGAAGATGTGGCCAGGCGGCTTCAAATTGTTCACGATTTTCGAAGCTGATTTCGTAAACAGTCTCCTGAGTACCATGCATAACACTGTGGCTGACGGCGTTCTTGCGCAGGGGTTCAAGTTCTTTGGGCCAGGAATCGGGCCACGTTCCGCCATGGTCGTGGGCGACCAAGGCTAAACCGATTGCAGAAGCGAGCATGACCAAGGCGCTAAGGAGTGAGAATCGAGCTGAATGCATCATCGACCTCCTGCAATCTTCACCAATTCTGGTCTGGCATCCTGCCAGGTCGCAAACGTGAGAAGCCCCGCCCCCGGTCGCTTCAGCCAGCTCAAGCCGACTACCGCATCAGCCCGTCAACTTGCTGGCTCCTGCGTATCCAGGGGCCGCGATGAATGATGGGGAATCGCACAGGATTTTACTTACGCCCGCGACATCAAGATTTTCCCCACCCCAAATTCCTAAAGAGGTCGTCCCAAGCCGACTTCACCCTTGCAAGCGACTGTCTCCTCGGTTCGCATTGCTAGCTTGATTGCGAGATGCAATGCTCGATCGAGGTATTCATCCTCCGCCCCCGAAGTATCCTTGGAGGCAATATAGGCGGCAAGGATTCGCGAGGCCGCATCCAGGACCGCCACCTCGCTCGGTTGAAGATTTAAAAAAGGCTTTTCCATGCTGCGCCGTCCTTCACTCAGGAATATGGATTTTGAGGTACGCTCTCCAGCTGAGTTTGCGCCGCGGTCGCAAGGGAATTCAATCTTAAATGTTCCTCAAAAGCTCTTGGGTACGCACCGGGGCTCCAATGCCCATTCGTCCTGCCTAAAACGAATGAGCTTTCTAGGTCCGCGCTCCCTCTATCTGGTCCGCTTATTTTCCAGTCCCTTTTTTCTCTATTCCGCAATTGCCTTGCATTACATTGCAAACTTATACAGTCTAGGGTTCATTCAAAAGGTTGGGCGATTTGAACGGCCGACTTCTGGGCGAGTTCAGTTTATGTGGAGCCTGATGAGTCAAACCGGTCCGGTTGTGATTACCGAAGGATTCAAATTCGAGGGAGAAATTGTTCGTTGCTGAAGATCCGAAGTGAACAAATTGATGCGTTTCGCAAGCCGGCGGAAGAAAACTTCAGGAGCCGCTTGATTGCTTTTCTCAGGAAGACCTTTCCGGAAGCTGACAAAATTTCCACCGCCCAATTAGATCAAGTTATCGAAGAGCAAATTACCAGGGCGCGTGGCTATGGATTCGAGACGGAAAACCAGATGGGAATATATGTCGTCACTGCTTGGCTAGTGGGAGAAAAGTTCGACACCGAAAATAAGGCTGCCGAGGACACCTTAAAGTCGAAAGATGTGACGCCTGATTACAAGGCCGATTGGCTTCAGAATTGGACGGAAGGCCTTTTTGAGGCGCTGGAGGAAAAGGGCTGAATGGGATTTGGAGACTCCATTAAGCAGGCGTACGGTGCCGCAACTGTAACCGCTAAGGCCGCTGCCTCGGCATTGATCTCCGGTGCAGAAAAAGTTGGCGGAGCCGCGATTGCCGCAGGCAACGCCGCTGTTCAGGCAGGCCGAGCTGCCGTCGGAATTGCACAGGAGGCCACAGAGGCCGCCGCCGAGGCCACGGCGAACGCAATTTCAACCGGCATATCCGCCGCCGAAAGAGGAATTGCCGCGGCTGAAAGGGCTGTCAACAAGGCGGTCGACGCCACAGTCCAAACAATGACCGCAGCAGTGCGGGCGGCTTATGACAAGGTAAATGATGCATTTGGCCCGCAACTGGTTGGGCAGCCGATCGCGGAATGCCCGCTCGAAGTGGAAGCCAAAAAGAAGAGACTGAAGTACCGATCGAAGTTGCTTCAAAGAGCGAAGAAAAAAGTACGCGCTTTGCAAGGCGCGGATAAGCGCAACGTGAAGGCGGCCATCGACCGCTTCGAGCTTAACAACACCGCCGTGGAACGCGCACGTCTTGCTGCAGACGTTTACGATGACGTCGGGAATCCGCCACCAGGATGGAAAAGGCTCAGCGACGACCCAGAAGCGTTGAAGAAAATGGGGCTGCGCCCAGAAGATTTCCACCCGACGAACTCTGATTTTCGGGCGGCTCTCTATGAATCCGAGATCGACGGAAAGAAGACCAAGGTTTTGGCATTTAAAGGAACAACTTCTTTGGAAGATTGGGGGGCTAACATCTCACAGGCGACGGGGAGTGAGACTGAGTACTATTCCAACGCCATCCGCCTGGCTCAAAAGGTCCAAAACATCGATCCGAATGTTGAAACCACGGGACACTCTCTTGGAGGGGGCATGAGTTCGGCAGCAAGCCTGGTGACGGGGGCGAAGGGATATACATTTAACGCGGCTGGGGTTCATCCCAACACCGTAAAGAACTTTGGACCGGTTCCGGCTGGCGATCAGGTACTTCCAGATGGAAAGCCCTTGATCGACGCATTCCACGTGGAAGGCGAAGCCCTAACCACCGTCCAGGATAAAGATGTGCAGGAAGGAATATTAGCGGTCGCAACCGTAGTATCCAGCCCGCCCCTTCAAGTCGCCAGTGGAGCTCTTCTCGCGAGAAGCGCGGCCGGAACACCACTCGCTTACAGTGCGCCCGGGAGATCGCATGAACTGCCTTGGGTGGACTCTGAAGGTTATACTCATTTGGAGATGCCGTGGAATTTCGTTACCAAGCACTTCATGGAGAATTGCATCAACGGTCTTGAAAAACAGAAAGCGGATGACCTCTATGAACTCCAACAGGCGGTGGGTCAGCGTTAATTTTCGGGTGCCAGCGCTCAGACTGGGTATCGCCTACTGCGCGCTTTCCTTTTCATGCAATTTGGGATCAAGGGTAAACAAAATGAATTCGAAGGATTTTTTCACGGATCCCACGAGCATTGCACTCGCCGATGCTGTGGCACGTGGCGATTCAGTCAGAATAAAGGAGCTCGTGAAGAGCGGCGCCGACGTTAATGTGGTTGGAAAGAAGGGTATGACACTGCTCATGTGGGCTTTGGCCGCGCAAAATAAGAACGGCATGAAAACTCTTCTGGCGGAGCGGGCAAATCCTAATCTGATTCCTCCGGATGGAATGTCCCCTGTAGCAATGGCGGCCAAAGCCAAGGATCCGGATCTCTTGAAGATTCTTCTCGATGGCGGCGGCAATCCAAACGCCACAGACAACAACGGCGAACCCGCTTTGATTATCGCCGTGAATTCGCTGAGTTGGGAGAATATGCGATTGCTGCTGGATAAAGGTGCGAGGATTGACGATCGCAATCCGTCAAATGAGACCGCAATCCTGGTCGCCTCAGTTCTGAATCAATTCGAGCAGGTGGCTTACCTGCTTCAGAAGGGGGCAAATTTTGCCATCCCGGATTCAACTGGAGGCACAGTGGCATACATCGTCGAGAAAAGACGTACCGATCCTTCGTCGTCAAATTATGAGTGGCAACAGAAGGTTCGCAAAATGTTGGAAGATCGTGGGGTTAGATTTCCGGCCGCTACACCGGAGCAGGTCCGGAAGAAATCAACCGTCCCCTAAGTCCCAAGAGGAGAGCCAGTCTTTTCTGAAGTTGAAGATAAGGGACGGAAGACCAGGGCATGAAGCAGGCCTTTTTCGACCCGGCCTTGGCCCCAATTTTTTTTTACGCTTCCAGTATTCAGTGACAGTCGACCGCCCTCAATACAATTCCTCCTCAACTGGGATAAGGGGTGTAATTTGTACCATGCGGTTTTCATCCATTCTTTGAATTTTTGAAGATCTGGCGAGATCTTTCAGCCTGCGCTCTACCCCTCCCCGGCGTTGGCTGTTGCCTTCGATGAGCGGTCTGTTGCAAATGGCGGCTCCGGGCGTTAACGTCCGATAGGCACCGTTGTGCAGACCAATGAACGGCAGACGAACTTATCCATGGTTTCAACAGACTCATTAGACCGGGCCTTGAGCTGAGCAATGGATGAAGTTCTCTTTGGATTGGATTTCGGCACAAGTAATTCCGCAGTTGCAGTAAACATCAACGGAGACGCCGTACTGCTGCCGCTGGGGTCGGATGGCGCCGCGAGCATTCCGACGCTTTTATATTTTCCCGGTCGCGCGGATGGCTATTACATCGGAACGGACGCGATCGACAAGTATATTTCGTCCGGGATGAAGGGCCGGTTCCTCCAATCAATCAAGTCGCTGTTGCCGGACGCTGGATTTTCCGGCACCACGATCGCCGGTTGGGGTCGCGCAACGGCGGAAGACCTGGCCTTTTGCTTTCTGTCAAAGCTCAAGCTTAAAGTTGATCACGCGTTTCCAAATACTTCCAGCCGCGTCGTAATTGGGCGGCCTGCGGTCTTTACCGAAGATGGCGGAGATGATAGCTGCGCTCAGAGGCGGCTTCTGAAGGCGGCTCAGCGGTCGGGTTTTAAGAACATTCATTTCCAATATGAACCTGTCGCGGCGGCGTTGACATATGAGCGGTCCCTGTGCAAGCCCCAACTCGCCTTGATCGCCGATCTCGGCGGCGGCACGTCTGATTTCACGCTGATGAAGCTGAGTCCCAGGAACAACGCGCGCACCGACCGGACCAAAGACATTCTCGCCACGGGGGGCGTCTACTTGGCGGGTGACGCGCTGAATTCCGCCATCATGCGCGCCAAGGTCACTCCGCATTTTGGCGAAGGGGCTACCTACCCCACCTACAACGGCACGCGGCTGGATGTCCCAAATGATTTCTTTAGAACGATTGCCCGATGGGAAATGCTTCCACTGCTCAAGAACCCGCGAGACCGCGAACGCATCGAAAGGTATGCAGCGTTTTCGGACAATCCGGACGGGTTCCATCGTCTGGAGCGATTGATCGAACACAATCTGGGATACACGCTCTTCCGATCCATTGAATCTGCAAAGTGTCATCTCTCACACCACGATGAGTCCGTGATTGCGTTCCACGAACAGGGAATTGATATCGAGGAGAAGTTCACGCTTTCTGAATTTAGGGAAATCAGTGCACCCATCATTTCCCGGATCCTGGAGACTGCGATGGCGACGCTTGCGCGTGCCGGGGTTCAACCCGAAAAGGTGGATTCGGTTTTTCTCACGGGTGGCACATCCCAAGTGCCGCAACTGCAAGAGGCCTTTTCGCGCGTCTTTGGCGCTGAAAAGCTCCAGCACGGCGACACGTTCCTGAGCGTCGCCGCCGGCCTTGCTTTGAGTGCGAAATCAGTATTCAGTCGTTCGGGTCCCATGATGTCCGAAGAACCGCTGGGTTAGGGGGATGCGGAATTTCAATCCCTGCAGGAAATTTCTGATCGCTACTCTTGATTGCGAACTTGAGCTGAAGCCAAGATCGCAAGCCCGTAGCCGATCAGGCTCAAAAGTGACGACTGGCGCCCTCCTTTCCAAAACCGATCAGCCAATCTATTTCGTTTATTTCTCATTAAGAAAATTATAGGGTGGGTGCATCTTCCGAACCGCTGCTGCCAGAATGAATTTAAAGCAAAGCCCCACAGCTCTCCTTTTATTGCTTTCGATCGTGCTCGGAGCAAGTTTCTATTCAAGGCCGATCGGCGCGGCTTTGATCCAAGTTCCTGCGGACTTCACGACAATTCAGGCCGCCTTGGATGCGGCGAACGATGGGGACGAAATTGTCATCTCCCCGGGAACCTATTCTGAAAACCTCATCTTTAGCGGTCCGAACTTGACCCTGCGCTCGACCGCCCCTCAGAATGCGTCGGTGAGAGCGGCGACGATTCTGGATGGAATGGCTCTCGGCTCGGTTGTGACCTTTGCGGGAACCGAGGGGACGACGACGACCCTCCAGGGATTTACGATTCAAAATGGCAAAGCCGCGATGGGGGGCGGGATCAACGGATCGGGCGCCCTTGCGATCATTCAGTTCAATACGATTCAGAATAACACCAGCACCAGCAGCGGAGGGGGTCTTTACCTTTGCCAGGGCACGATTCGAAGAAACGAAATCAGAGGAAACAAAGCGAACGGGGGAGCCGGGTTGGAAGCTTGCGGCGGGCCTATCGAGGAAAATGCGATTTACGACAATACGGCCCTCAGCGGCGGTGGGCTGCGGAACTGCCAAGGAACGATCCTGAACAATCGAATCTTCTCGAATTCGGCTTATTATTACACCTATTGCGGTTATGTGACCATCGGGGGGGGTGGATTATATAACTGTCACGGGTTGATCTGCGGCAACATCATCTCAAATAATAGAGCGTTTGGGGACCATCCGGGTTGTTGCGGGTCGGATTTCATCGTCGTAACGGGCGGTGGACTTCAAAACTGCGATGGCACGCTCGAAAACAACGTCATCTTTGGAAATACCGCCGTCTCAACCGCGCCGAATTTCTGCGGCAATACTATAAATGTTCACGGCGGTGGCCTGTCGGGTTGCACCGGTGTGATCAGAAACTGCATAATTTGGGGCAACACCGCGGGAAAG
>JADMIO011827329.1_pt1 | contig 10928 bp, 8 predicted proteins | sample 8958161 | NCBI WGS metagenome assembly JADMIO01 (sample SAMN16585339, study PRJNA669376) | soil metagenome | isolation source: Crop rotation soil | place: USA: Cullars Rotation, Alabama | collected 2011 | reverse complement strand
TTCCTTTCGGGCGACGTCACCCAGCGACTGTGCGAACACAGCGGTGCCGGAAGCGGCAGCAACGAGCAGGAGTGCGGCGGCGCGTGCAGTAGTCATGGCCTTGTAGATGTATCGGCTCGAGTTCGATCGTAGGTAAGGCCCAGCGGGCAGGTCAAGGTCAGGAACGCGCCTTGCCGGCCGCGCCGAGCGCCTCGAGGTGCGCCTTGAGCTGCGCCGCTTCCGGCGCCGACGGCTCCATCTCGAGGTAGGTGCGATATTCGCGCGCCGCATCGGCGACCCGGCCCACCTGCTCGAGGCTCATGCCCAGCGAGAGGTGAAAGCTCGGCTCGCTCGGGGCAAGCGCGATCGCTTTCTGGAACTCGGGGATCGCCCCCTGGTGATCGCCGCGCTTGTGCAGCGCCATCGCGAGGTTGTACTGCGTCGCGTAGTCCTCGGGGAACAGCCGCAGCGCCTCGCGATACGCGCCGATTGCGCGGTCCCACTGCGACATCTCGGCGAGCACGTGACCGAGGTTGAAGTGATACGCCGACTTCTCCGGACCGAGCTTGACCGCCTGCTCGAACCGCGTCACCGCCTCCGCCTTCTGGCCGAGACGCTGCAGCGTCAACCCGAGATCGTTGACCGCTTCGGCGTCGTTCGGGTTCTCGGCAACGGCCTTTTCGAACGCGGTTCGCGCGGCGGCGAAGTCGCCGGCCTTGAACGCGGCGATGCCGGCGCGCAGCGGGCCGTTCGAGGCGGCCACTGACACCGGCGCCGGTTCGGCCGGCGCTGATTCGGCGGGCTCAGCAGGGGCCTCTTGTGCCGGCGCGGGCGCCGGCGCGGGCTTGGCCGTGCGGGCGACGACAACCGGCTGACCCTCGTCTTCGGCGACCGGCCGCGTCGACCAGAGGACGCCGACCAGTGCCGCCACCGCCACGGTGGCGACGCCGGCGACCATCATCTTCTTCGCCGGCGAGAGCTCGAGCGACTCCCACATCGTGACGATTGCCGGCGCGTCAGGCGGCGGCAGCGCGTCACCGCATCGCAGACAGTACTCGCGGCCCGCCTTGATGCGGGTGCCGCACTTCGTGCAAACGACGTATCCCACGACTACCTTACCTCACGCCACGAGAGAATCCGGACGCCAGCCTGGCCGACGCCGTTGTTGAAGTCGTCCTTGTTGCCGAAGATCGACACGTTCCGGCCGGTGCCGAACACCAGGTGCTGGTCGACGATGAACGGTGCGGTCGCGCGCTCGCCGGCGATGGTCTTGATCAGCACGCTGTCCTGATTGGTGAACGTGCCGTCGTTGTTGGTGTCGTACGCCGCGCCGCCGATGAAGGTGAACGCGTACAGGTTCGCCGATGGCGGACTGCACGGCGTGAGCGAGTTGAACGTCGTCGTGGTGAAGAAGACGATATCTCCCGCGACCGCCGGGAACGCCGTCACGCGCTCGTCGGCGCTCAGCGTCGCCGACTTCGTCAGCAGGCGCTCGAACGACTTGGTGCCGGTGGCGGCGCCGTTGTCCAGAACCGCGAGCATCCGGTAAGCGGTGTTCTTGTCAGTGACCGGCAGGGTGTCGCTGCCGGTGCCGAAGAAGATGTACTGGCTCGTGCCGCCGACGTTCACGGTCGCCATCGAGTTGAAGATTGGCTGGTCGGCGCCCACCGCGTAGAGCTTGTTCTTGGCGGTGACGATCGGCTTCAGCGAGGCGTCGAGCGAGATGTCGAAGCGCCACACGTTGCCGTCGAGGTCGCCCATATAGGCCTTGGTGATGAAACGCTGGTCGGCTGGACCGGTCGCGACCGGATCGGTCTGCAGCGCGTTCTTGATCTTCTTGCACCCGGGGCCGGCAGCCGCCGGGTTCGAGGCGCAATTGTTCACCGTCTCGTTGACGCCGTCACTGCCGACGTCGGAGGTGGCGTACACCTGGCCGTTGGTCGCATTCAGCATGTAGAAGGTCGTGCCGGCGACAATGCCGCCGCGGTTCGCCTGCTGCTGCGTGGCATACGGCAGGAACCCCGAGCCGAGCAGGATGGTGTAGGGCCCGTTGACGCTGAGAATCTGGCCGACAGCCGGATCCGACCACGTCTGGCCCACCGTTTTCTCCACCGCCGTCGCCGCCGCCTTGAGGTCGCCGTACGGCATCGAGTCGCACGTCCCGGTGACCGGGTCGCAGTGCTGCGCCGCGCTCAGGGTCGGATCGAAGCTGGAATAGGACGGGAACGCCCAGTTCAACCTGATCGCCGTCGGGCTGGCGAAGAAATTCAGCATCGCGGTTTGATCGTCGCTGTCGGACGGGCTTGCCGAGTCGAGCCCCGTGAGGGTGACGTCGAACGACTGATAGAACGTTCCGCCCGGACCCTCGCCGACGATGAGGTGCGTGCGCCAGCAGTCGGACGGGTGGTCGGCGTCGCAGATGCCCGGCACCTTGACATCGGAGATCTTCGGCGATCCGTCCATGAAGAAGTCGAAGTTGCCGACCGGCTGGCCGTCGCGCAGCGTGCGCAGCTTCGGCAGCAGATTCAGCGGGATGAAGCCCCACAGCTCGAGGCCGGTGCGTGCGTCGATCGCTTCGAAAATTCCGCGGTTGGTGCCGGCCCAGACGATGGTGCGCCGGTTCTTGTTGGCGACGGCAAAACCGGGATACGCGTCGTCGGGCGGAGGATCGAGCGACGGCGGGTTCATCACCGCCGGCGTCGAATCGACGACCGCGCCAATCGACTGGTTGCGCACGTGGCTGATGATCGCCGCCGTGTCGGTAAGGCTGGTCAACCCCATCAGCGGCATCAGCGTCGCCGCATTGGCGACCGTGAACGCGATCATGTTGCCGCTCGCGTCCGCGGTGTAGAGATTGCGCCGCGGCTCGCTGGGAGCCGAGGCGATCCACAGCGCCTGGCCGGCGCCGGTCGACGTGAACTTCCAGCCGGTGGGCTGCGTCGAATCGGCGACCGGCTTGTACATCAGGAACGCGCGCAGCTTGCCGTCGAAGCCGGGCATGGACACGCCGGTCGTGACCATCACGTTGTTCCGCTGTGGCAACACCGTCCCCAGCTTGTTCAAGACCTGCGGCGGCTCGGTTGCCGCCGTATAGAGGTTCGCGCCGGTGATGTCCTTGGCGTTGGTCAGGTTGACGGTGCCGATGATCGGGCTCGTCACCTGGAATTCGCTGACCAGGCCGACCGGCAGCGCGGAGTTCGCGCGCGGCAGCGACGCCACCGCCGGCGTGGCGCTGAAGTCGGTCGAGGTCGCAAAGGCGTGCTGGACCGCCGTGTTGATCGCGTAGACCACTTCCGGCACGACCACCGTCCCGGCGGGGGCGGTGACGCCGGCAGTCGCGATCTGCAGCGGCGAGGCGAGCGCCGAATCGATCATCGCCTTGCCGATCTCGAAGTACTGGCCGCCGCTCTCGGCGGCGATCGCCTTCAAGCTGGCGACGTCGCTGGTCGGCGGCGCGAGCGCGATCACGTAAATCGGCACGCGGCGGCCCGAGATGCTGCGGAAGGTCGCCGCTGTCGGTCCGAGGTTGGCATTGGTTACGCCCGCCGTGGTGTTGCCTTCGCCGCCGCCGACGATCATCACCACCACCGTATTGCGGCAGGCCGGATCGTTGTTGATGCCGATGAGGCGCGTCACCTCGGTCTTGGCGTCGTCGAGCATCACCTTGACGGGCGTGTCGTAGTCGTCCGCGCTGTCGTCGCCCGCCGGCATCAGCGCCGGGTTCACCCCGCTCGGCGACTGGCGCACATCCTTGCCGAGGATCGTCAAGACGTCGGAGTTGGCGGTGGCCGAATCTGCCTGGATCATCAGGCCGGACTGGGTCCACGAGCCGTTCTTCGCAGTGACGGTCGGGCGATAGATGTTCCACCGCGACCCGACGCCGGTCTCGGTGGGCGCCATCTGGCCGATGTCCGCGCTGATAACCGGACCTGTCGCGGTGGCGTTGGCCGGCGCCTTCTGGCGCATCTTCACCAGGCCGAAGCGCGCGACGTTCTTGTTCTCGGTGATCGCCTGATACATCGCCGCGCGGGCGACGGCGAGGCGCGTCGCCGCATCGAACCGGCTGTAGGTCGAATCGTTGCTGCCGGTAATGCGGATCGTGCTGGTCGAATACTTGTCGCCGCCGTTGGTCGGCGTCAGGTTCCGGTACTGGCGGCGATAGGTCGCCATCGCGCCGGTCACACCGAGCGACGGCTCCCACAGCGCGCCGGTGCGCGTGTAGATGTTCGGATCGTAATAGTCGCTGGTCGACCGCGAGGTGGTCGCGTCGGTCGGATCGGTCGGCCCGCCGCGCTGCATGCGCGAGGCGGTGTCGACGACCAGCACGACGTTCGGCTTCTCGGTCTTCATGAACAGCAGCGGATCCACCTGCGCGAACGCGCTGGTGGCCGCGGCTGCCGAAAGCGCCAGCGCCGCGGCGGCGCGGGCGCAGAGAGTTCTGCAAGTCATTACTGGATGCCTCCGGCAGTCGTATTGAGCGTCTGCTGCGTCAGCGCCTTGCCGGGGGTCTGCACGGCAGCTTTTCGCGCGCGGCGGTTCTGTTCGTCCTGGCCTCGCTGGCCGGTGTAGCCGCGTTCGAGCTCGGTCGTATCGGTGCGCGCCAGCGTCATCTCCAGCACCTTGTGGGCGCCGCGCGGGCCGAACGCCTCGGAGCGCATCGCGATGACGCCGGACCCGGGATTGGTGCCGCTCGCGCCGTCCTTGGACGGATCGCCGTCGTTCTCGGACGGGTCGTCGGCGACCATCACGACAACGTAATAAGACGAGTTGATCGTGTCGGTGACCGGCAGCATGTCCTTCAGGTTCGCGTAGGCGTAGAGCTTCCACCGCGGGTTGTTGACCCCCCACGGCCGCTCGCGATTGCTCGTGTCGTTCATGTCCGCGTCCGAGCAGGTGGTCACCTTCTGGCAGTTGGCCATGTTGATCGCCTGCGTCAGATCGATGGTCGACCCGTCCTGCAGCGTGCGCGGACCGCTGGGCGCGCCGTCGACGAACGCCGACTGCGTCGAGCCGTCGAGCAGCTTGTTCCAGTCGGGCACGGTGAGCACGTCCTCCATCGCGCGCTCCAGGCCGGCGTCGGCGGCGAACAGCGCTTCGGATGAATTGCGGAAGTTGCCCGCGATGTTGGTTTCAGTGGTCGTCGTCAGCACCAGCGCGGTGCCGAGCGCCGACATCAGCAGCATCGCCATGATGGCGATGATCATCGCGACGCCCTTTTCGCTTCGGATATCCATGGCTACCTTCCGAGATTCATGTTGCGCGGCGAGACCTCGAAGCGGATCTCCTGATCCGGCACGAAGCGGTCGCCGCCGCGCGACGAGCCGCCGCGGGTGAACAGAGTGCCGGCAGGGCCGCGCAGCGCCGCGTTCGCCGCCTGCACGCGCAGCGTCACCGCGATCTTGCGCACGCGCAGCAGGTCGGCGTCCCAACGGTTCACAGACGCTGCGGTCGGGCACCACGGCCCATCGGTCAACTGGTTCGACGTCAGCTTGACCAGCCCGCTGCCCGCAACGGCCAGTGCCGGCAGGAGCGGTCCCGGCGGCGTCGCCCCATCGAACACGCAGTTGGCGACGCCGGCGTTCATCGGGCGCGGACCATAGGTCGTCCACGGGCCTTTGGTGTCGGACACCGCCTTGGTGGGCGACACCCATGCCGGCGGCTGCGGATCGGCGTAGTACTCGAACTTGAGGCCGACGACGTTGTCGGCAACCGGCACGTCGGGGTTGCCGCTGCCGTCGTAGAACATCAGCTGGTTGGTTGCCGTGTTGATGTAGTACTCGAAGTAGTTGGCCTGGACGATCTTCGCCGGCGGGAAGCCGGGATCGTCGTCGGTCGACTTGTAGCCGGGATACTGAATCTTGTCGTTGTTGTGCTGCAGCTTGAGCTGACCGCTGTCCTGGACCTGCGTGACCGTCCAGGTGTCGTAGTTGCCGCTCTCGTCGTACATCAGCATCGTCATGCCTTCCGAGAACCCGCACAACGGATCGGCGGCCGGGCAACCTGGCTCGGGGTTGACGAAGATCTCGGCCGAGTTCGTCAGGCTGTTGCCGTTCTTCCGCTTCAGGCTGGTCTGCGCCGTCGTCGGCGGCACGTACATGATCGTGATGATGTCGTCGCGATAGGTGCCCGGCGGGTCGTCGTTCAGCGTTCCCTGGCGGAACGGCATCACCGGGGCGAAGAAGAAGATCATCGACCCCGAGCTCGAACCCTGATACGCGCCGGCACCGGCCATCACCAGGTCCTTGTAGAGCGTGTCAGCGCTGACGCGGAGCCGCTGCTGCATGTCGGCCACTTCCGGCTGCGCCTGGAAGGTCCCGGACGCGGGGTTCATCAGCGTGAAGATGCTGCCGGTGACGGCGAGCATCACCGCCATCGCGACCGTCAACTCGAGCAGCGAAAAACCATGTTCGCGGCGCATGTCAGCTCGCCTTTCGCGTCTTGACGCTGATGATTCGCGCCTCGTCCGGCAGGCGCCCGACGCCGGTCGCGTTGTCGGCGGAACCGCGGTTGCGCTTACGGAACACCAGCACCTGCAGCACCAGCGTGTTGTTCGGATTGGTCGGCAGCGGCTCGATCGACCAGCGGCGGACGAAGATCGTGCCGCTCGGCGCGTTCGACCCGCTGCCGAGCGACTTGCCGGTGGCGTCGAGATAGTCGACGTAGCCGTTGATGTTGTTGCCGAGCGTGCCGGTCGGCGACGGCGTCAGGCCGGTGCCGCCGGTCGGCGTCTCGACGGCGGCGGCGATGTTGGTCGAGTTGTCGGTCAGCGGCAGCCCGAGGGTGTCGAACCCCCACGTCAGCCCGCGCAGCTGCTCCATCTTCTGCTGCGCCAGCAGCGACGCGAAAGTGGTGGCGCGCGCGCTGGTGTTGGTGCGCGTCGACAACGCGAAGAGCTGCGCCAGCCCGGCGACGCCGACAATCAGCATCGTCGAGGCAAAGAGCACCTCGAGCAGCGAGAAGCCGCGCTCGCCGGCGCCGGTGCGCCGGTCAGCGGTCCATGAGAATTTTGCCAAGGCCATTCACCGTGATGTTCTTCGTCTTCGATTTGCGCAGCAGCGTGAGCGTGACCGTCCCGATCTGCGGCGGGCCGGCGTCGCAGTTGTTCTGACAGGCGGTGTGCACCGTGCCGTTCGGCCAGAACTCGAGCGTCTGCTTCGCCGTGAAGCTGGTGCCGCTATAGAGCGTCCGCACCGGGCCGTCGTTGTTCGGCCGCGTCAGGCGGCTCTGGTCGGCGCCGGTGGGCCGGTAGGGATACGTGGTCTCGTTGCAGCGATTGACGACCGAGTCGGCGTCGTTCGCGTCCGGCCGTGTGGACGTGCCGATCAGCTCGACCACCCGCACCTTTCCGGCGGACGGGCAGTCGAAGCGAATGCGCATCGGGCGATTGGTGGCCACGGCTTTGAGCCGGGCAAACTGCAACTCGCGTTCTACGTCACGAACTGCCATCCCGAGTCGCAGCAAGTCGACTGTGTTAACAAGCTGCGGGACCGCCATCGCGCTGACCGTGGCAATAACTGCGCACGACGCGATCATGTCGATCAGCGAAATTCCAGCCTCGCCCCCCAGCCGTCGAATCAGGTTCTTCATGATGCCTGGCTGCTAGCACAGCAACGACACTGCCACCGTGCGGGCTCGTGACCTGCTTTGCCTGTAAGTCGCTCAATTGACGTTCTTTATTGCTTTCTGTCGAGGTGGGAATGGGAGGCCGTTCGAAGCCGGAAACGCCGGTTTCGTTACGGTCGGTAACATCTTCGGAAGGCCCCGGCGAGCGGCGGTCAGGCGCGAGTGGGCAGCGTGATCTGCAGGCTCGCGCCTCCATCTGGCGCGCCAGCGGCGACGATGCGGCCGTTGTGAAAGACGATGATCTTCTGCACCAGCGCCAGCCCGAGGCCGGTGCCGCTGCGCTTCGACGTGAAGAACGGCTGGAAGATCCTCTCGCGCTGCGCCGCCGGGATCCCCGGCCCGTTGTCGTTCACGGTGATGCGCGAGGTATTCGCCGCCGGATCCAGCTCCGACGTGATTGCAATCTGCGGCGTGATCGACGCATTGACGCACGCCTCGAGCGCGTTCCGGAGAAGGTTGCTGAAGGCCTGCCGCAGCAGCACCTCGTCGCCCTCGATGACGGCGTACTCCCCGCGAACCTGCACCTCGCCGCCGCGCGCGCGCGCGTCGGGACGAATCTCGTCGGCCGCGCGCTCGCAGATGGCGCGCAGATCGACGTCGGTGAGGGTCAGCTGCGCCGGCCGCGCGAAGTTGAGGAAGTTGGTGACCACCTGGCTGAGCGACTCGGTCTCGGCGCGGATGCCTTCGACATACGGCCGGTACGCCGGCGGCAGCGCCTGCAGATCGAACAGCTTGCTGTAGCCCTGGATCGTCGCCAGGCCGTTGCGAAACTCGTGGGCGATGCCGGCTGTCAGTTCGCCGACCGTCGCGAGGCTGTCCTTCAGCCGCAGCTGCTCCTCGAGTCCTTTCACCGCGGTCAGGTCGGTGAACAGGCAGATCGCCCCGTGCGGCTGCCCCTTCTCGTCGGTCAACGGCGAGACGCCGACACCGAGATAGGTGGCATCCTGCCCGGCGTCGAGATTCTCTGGGAGGACGACCGCGCGCCGGACGATTGCCGTGTGATGCTGCAGGCATTCGTCGACGATCTCGAGCAGCGGCCGTTGCCGCTCGGAACGGCGGAACTGGTCGAGCGGCAGCGCATCGGGCAGCGCGAGGATCCGCCGCCCCGACGGGTTGAGGATGCGAATCGCGCCGTCGAGGCCGGCAACGAGCAACCCGGAGGTCAGGCTCGAGATGATCTCGCCGCTGAGGCGCTCGGAGGCCTCGGCGCGCGCCGCCGTCGCGCGTTCCTGCGCCTTCAGCCGCTCGACCGCTTCCTGCAGCGCCGCCGACAGCACCGTCGCCTCCATCGAGCCCTCGTTGCGCATCGAGCGGCGGGTGTCCCGGGCGGCGGCAACGAACTTCAACAGGGCAAACGTGACGACCGCCGCCATGGCGCCGACGATGGCGGTGAGCAGGAGCAGGGAGTAGCCGGCCGGCGTCAGGTTCACCGCGGCACGCTCGATTGGTTCATGCGGGATCCATTATGGACGCGTTGATTTTCGGGCCGGCTCATCGCTTTCGATAGTGGAAGCGCGCCGCCAGGAGCTCGAGCTGCTGGCGGACGAACCGCCGATTTTCCTCGGCCATCGCCGGCGTGACTTCCAGCCGCTCCCCTTGTGACCGGGTCATGTCGAACGCGCTCTCGCGCCCTTCCACGGCGTCGACCACGAACAGGCGGCGGCCGTTGTCGCGCAACGCGCCGTAGACGGCGCCGTAGCTCGACGCCACGAGGAACGGCTGCCGGCGGCGCCACGACACGTCAGCATCGGGAGCGACGAACAGCGGCCGGCCAAACAGCGGACCGAGGTCCGCCGGTTCGTAGCCGAGCAAGGCGTAGAGCGACGGCGTGAGATCGGTCGAGAAGGCGGCCGCGCCCAGTTCCGGTGCGACGCCCACGCGCATCCGCTCCGGCAGGTGGACGATGAGCGGCACGCGCATCACCTCGGGGACGACGAAATACGCGTGGCCCCACCGCCCTTCTTCCCCGAGCGAGTCGCCGTGATCGGACGTGACGATGATCACGCTGTTGTCGTACAGCTGGGTGCGCTTCAAGAACGCGACAAATCGCCCGAGGCAGGCGTCGATCTGCCGGATGCTCGATGCGACCGGTTCGAAAAAGCCGGGATAGGATTCCCCCGCCGGGACCGGCCGCTTGCTCGCGATCGCAATGTGGACGTTCTGCGGCAGCGAATAGAAGAACACCGGCCGCGAGCGTCCCGGCTGCGCCAGCCGCGTTTCGAGTTCCTCGACCGTCGCACAAACATCATGCTGCATCGTCTGCTTGTCGGGCTGCAGCTGCACGAAGTTCGCACCCCGCGGCGCGATCTCCTCCATGATGTGGTCCATCGTCAGCCATCGTTGGTAGCCATTGGCCTCGAGCAGCTTCAGCAGCGTGTCCCGTTTGCCGAATTCCACCGGCGCCAGCGTATGCAGCATCATGCCGCCGGCCCAGATGGATGGCACCGCCATCGACGTGCCCGCGTAGCGTGTGAAGGCGCGATCGAACACGAAGCTGTCCGCCGCCAGCCGGCCGAGTTCGGGCGTGAAGGTGACGCGATCGTTGTACGCCGACACGTAGTCGCGCCGCAGGCTGTCGATGATGAAGAGAAAGATGTCGGGCTGAGGAGCTGCCGACGGCGTGATCGGCTTGACGAAATCGATGTCCACCGACGAGAGCGTCGGGTCGGAAATCAGCGTGTTCGACTCGAGGTATGCGTAGTACTCCACCGTGTCCGCTGAACGGCCGGTGCGCGCATCCCGAACCAGTCGAAACGACGCGTCGAGCACGGCATATCGATCGATCACGGAACCCGGCGTGATCTGGATGGCCGTGTGATAGATCGCGAATACGAGCACGGGGATGAGGACATCGGCTGCTCCTGACGTGGGCAATCGCCGCGGCATCGCTGCGCAGACGGCAGCGAAAGTGGCGAGCCACACCACCAGAACACCGAGCTTCTGTATCAGGAAGTTCCAATCGAAATGGGACACGGCGTCGACGAGAAGCCAGGCGACCAGCGGCATGGCGATCAGAGCGACCACCGGCGCGACGCGTCCCCCACAACCCGCGACCGGCGCACTGAAAAGGTCGAGCGCATCGATGTCCTGCCTCGACGGACGCTGGACGCGCAGCCGCGCCAGATCAGCCCAGATTGCAGCGACCGCAACACCCAGCGCCGCAGATGCGATCACCGCCGTCCAGCTGGCGAACGCAATCGACGCGCAAACCAGCGCGTACATGACGGTGGCGATGCCCAGCGCCAGCAGCGCGACGATCAGCCAGTAGCCCTTTCCAGCACAGTGGGATCCGAAGCTTGGAATTCACGTGACTTGAAGTCGCGGCC
>JADMIO012731305.1_pt1 | contig 10929 bp, 9 predicted proteins | sample 8958161 | NCBI WGS metagenome assembly JADMIO01 (sample SAMN16585339, study PRJNA669376) | soil metagenome | isolation source: Crop rotation soil | place: USA: Cullars Rotation, Alabama | collected 2011 | reverse complement strand
CTTTCCCCGCGGAAACGGCGGACCTGTAGGTACGCAGCCTCGGACGACTGCTCGGCGATCACCGCCCAGTTCACTTGCGGGACGTACTCGAGGGTGCCGATCACATCGCGATCACGGAAGCTGTTGTACTCGAACGGCGCACGCGCACGCTCGCGCAGCTTCTTCATGGTTGGCGGCGGCATCGGACTCTTGATCAACGTCTCAGTGACGCCGTCTGAGCTGGCGATGATCGATCCACGCGTATTGACGAGATGAATCGCGCCCGAGCTGTCCGGCGCAAAAGAACGCAGAAGCAGTTGCACCGGAGCGAGATTGAGCTCGGCCGCAAAGGCGCCGAGCAGCCGGCCATCGGCGCGCTGAGCTGGAACGGCGACGATCAACTTCGCGCGCTTGGCAACCGGATCCCAATAGGGCTCGCCGACGATCTGATTGTCCGCCTTCAGCGCCTGCTGCCAATCCGCGGGGAGCGTGACTTTGGCGACGTCAGGTGAGCTCGTCGCGATGACGTTTCCGTCGAGATCGAGCACCATCAGCTTCTCGAAGTCGCTGAAGCGCTCGTGCAGTGAAACGAGGTAGTCGTGCAGTCTGCCCGCTCCGGGCGTGACGGTGATGCGGCCGCCACGATCGAGCGTAATGACGACTTCGTCCGAACCGGCGAAGACGCGCAGATCATAGAGTCTCTCTCTCAGCCAGACGCCCGTCGCGCGCGCACTCTGCGCGCTGCCGGAGAGAAGATCTTCGTTGATTTTCTTTTCGAGAGCCCGACGGTTCTGAGTATAGAAGACGCCAAGCATGGTGCCCGCGGGAAGGAGCGCCGCTGCAACGGCGAAAGCGAGAATCCGGCTGCGCAGACTCTCAAACTTGGGGAAGGGAACGGGAAACTTCGCCCGCGCGCGCGGAGTTATCTGCGACGCTGGCTTGGCGGCGTTGATCGTCCCTGGTTCGGCTGTAGTTGCGGGCATCGTCTATAGACGATTCATAGCCCGCTGAGCTACCTGCTATTCACTCGGAACAAAAACATAGAAGACGCGATCTCGCGGCCTGCACTCCGACGCCAGTAACCAAACACTTGTCGTCGATTTTCCGCACAAATCTGCTGCTCCGATTCAGAAGCCGTAGCCTGTCTAAGCTGCTGTAGATACAGGAGTTATCACACTCGGCTAGAGTTTGGCGACCGGGCTTGCCCGATGTAACGCCAGCGATAGCTCAACGGTTGAAAATAAATGTGTGCTCATAACGGTGCCTTTTGCCCGTTACACGCGCCGCGATGATGGCTGCCGCGACGCATGCGAAGGGGATTCCGTTCGCTCCATAAGCCAGCGCGAATAGGAGCCGCTCATCCAGGTCAGGGTGAGCCCCGACGAACGGCAGACTGTCTTTCGTCTCGCCGAATGTCCCCGCCCAAGCCACGGCAATTTCCATTTCGATGCGCGGAAAATGGCGACGCACCTTGAGCAGAAGACGTCGCGCCTTTGCCCCCACTCGCCGATCGCGTTCCTTCGGATCGCGAAAGGAGTCGTCGAGACCACCGGCGATGATCCGATTGTCCTGGGTCGTCCTCATGTAGAGGTACGGGCGCGCCGTTTCCCAGATCAGACTTCTGGCGGGCCAGCCATGAAACGAAGAGACCGCTTCTGTTGCAATTGCATACGTGCTGTGCAATCGCGCGACGGGCTTTGGCAGAAACTGCTCGGATTCGTATCCAGCGGCGATTACCACATGCGACGCGCGCACCTTTCCACGATTAGTCGCTACCTCGATGTAGTTTTTCGTGGCAACGATCCGTCGGACAGTCGAGCGCCCATATATTCGTGCCCCACGCTCGCGCGATCGGCGAAGAAGCACCTGTGTAAATCGCCATGGATCGAGCTCGCCGCCCGCCGTCGTCCGCAGGGCGGCCGGAGCGTTGAAATCAGTGATGTCTCGCAAATCGGCTTTGGTCAGCAGCTCGCACGGCAAACCGATCGCGCGCCTCGCCTGACGTTCCTTTGCGAAGTTGCGGGCATCCTTCTTCGATGATGCGATGTAAAGAGTCGGTCGCGTGTGGAATCCCACGTCCACGCGAAGTGATTCACTGATTCGTTTGCAGGCGCGCACTCCAGCCAGTGCGGCACCATAGGCATCGGTCGCGCGTTTTTGGCCGAGCTTGCGACTCAGCTCGAGGAGTGGCACATCGAGCTCGTACTGAAGAAGCGCAGTTGATGCGGATGTCGATCCTAGTCCCGGCTCTCGCTTGTCGATGATAATCACGGACAGGCCTGCCTCGGTGAGCGCATCTGCGCACAGCGCGCCCGTCACACCACCGCCGATGACCACCACATCGCAGCGCCGATTCCCATGAAGTGGCGGCGGAACGCTACCCCGTCCGTTTTGCAGCAGCCAGAAAGGCTGAGGCGAGGCTAGATCCAATCGCCTAATCCATGTCGGAGAGTCGCTTCAAAGCTTTCAGCCGTTCGCTGTGTCCAATGCGCGCTTTATTGACCGCTTCCTTGAGCCAACTGACCGATTGGTCGTAGACGTCGCGATTCACCGGATAAGGATGACCATCCTTGCCGCCGTGCGCAAAACTGAAACGTGCGGGATCGCGCATGCTGGCGGGCGATCCATAGACGACGTCGGAAACGAGCGCGAGCGCCCGCACCGATTTCGGCCCCACTCCTGGAATCGCCAGCAGCTGCTCATAAGTCTGCGGACTTGCTTCATAGGTGCTCAACAAGACTTTCCGCAGATGCTTCGGATTGATGTCTTCCTGGATGTCGACCCAGTGCCTTTTCGGCAATTCCATCGAAATCACGCGCGCGATTTCCTTGTCTACCAGCCGCGGCTCCTGTTTCGCGAAATCGGTCGAAACATTTCTCGCCGCCGCGGATTCCGATGCGACCATGTTCAGCACTGTGTCCGCCTGAGCATCGCTCGCGATCGCGGTATGCGGCTCGTTGACGAAGTCGCTCACCTGTGAGCCGAGCCAGTGGTAACGGCGCGCATTTCCGTCGTTGACTCGCATGCCTTGCTGGACGACTGCCCACTCTCCTTCCGTGCTGACAAAGAAGCTGTGGTGGTAGATGCCAAAGCCATCCTGGATCGCCGCGGAATCGACTTTCGCTGCCATGCGGCTGTTGTAGGCGAGTCGGGCTCCATCGACTCCGGTGCGGACCCCGTACTCGATCAGCTCGGAAGGCGTACGCCGAGAAGTTTTTCCTTTCCCACCGGCGACAAAGATCCCAATTTCATTTTGCCGTTTCGAGAGCCCTTCTTTGAGGGCTCCGCAGACCGTGGTTGTGACTCCGGTCGAATGCCAGTCGAAGCCGAGCACGCAGCCAAAGGCCTGGAACCAATTTGGGTCGGAAAGCCGGCGCAAAAACTCAGCTCTGCCGTGCTCGAGCACCATGACCTCGGCGATGGCTGGGGCAAGCTCAGCCATGCGCTCGAAGAGCCACTTTGGAGCTCTGCCGCCGTGCAGCGGAAGTGTAGCGCTACCAACGCGTTGCGGCATCGCTCAGCAGTAACAAAAGGGGTGTCGCAATCATCAAAACGGATGTATATTGAAAGGTTGTCGAAACTCAATTCAAGTGGTGATTCCCGGAGCGATCTAGTCGTCTCCGATAGTCTACCATCCGCGTCGTCTTTTGCTACCTGCGAGGGTCTGAATTGAATCGTGAATACGTGAAGAACGGATTGATGGGTATGCTGGCGCTCCTTTGCGCCGCGTCCCGCTTTGTGCCTGGAGCTCAGCCGGCCCCGCTGCTTTCAGCGCCGCCACTGCTGATGGCTGCAACCCACTCCCATGACTCGACGATTGCTTCGGTAACGACTGAGTACAAGACGGGCGTTGCTGCAAAGATTGATTCCGCGCTCCACGCGTTCTCCACAGCTGTTAGACCCCTCAGCCATCCGAAGGCGCTCGAGACGGCGTTCACGAGCTACTTCAATTACGTCAATGCGCATCCGAGTGACGTGAGAAAGCCGCTTCTGTACTTCGTGGATTACGGTCTGCCCAGCACCGAGCCGCGCGGCTACGTGTTCGACATGAAGACGATGTCGATCGTGGAGGGTCCGTTTACGGTTGCGCACGGCCGCGGTTCATCGACGTCGCGCTATGGCGTACCCACCAGATTCTCGAACGGCTTCGGCAGCGCGATGACTTCACTCGGACTTTACGTCGCGCAGGAGCTCTACCGCTTCACCGGTCACACTGGTGGATCGGCATACAGCTCGGTCGGACTCCGCCTCGAGGGCGTGACTCCGGGTTACAACGATCACGCGCGTGCGCGTGGTGTGGTTGCCCACGGCGCTCCTTATGTGAGCGCGACCAAAGCTGGTCGCAGCGAGGGCTGCCCGGCGATGGAGCAGGGGCGCGCACAGCGCGTTCTGCCTGAGCTCGCCAACGGCGGGATGGTGTACCTCTTCTCGCCCAACTCGAGTCTGATCGCCAGCACAGAGTAAATCAGGCTGATTAGCTCGCGGCTTGCGACAAAAGCGCGCCGTGGGAATTTCCTCCATCGATCGGATATCGTCACGGGCTAACGGTCGACTGTGGCCGCGCTGGCTGTTTCTGCGCGCTGTTGGCCTGATTTTCTTCAGCGCGTTTTATTCGCTGGCGTTCCAGATCCGAGGATTGATCGGAGAGCATGGGATCCTCCCAGCTGGCTCTTATCTGCAGCAACTGTCAGGGCTGGTTGGGACCGTCGAGAAGGTCTGGTATGCTCCGACGCTCTTCTGGCTAAACTCCTCCGATGCCGCGCTCACCACTGTGGTGGTGCTCGGCTTGATTGCATCGATCCTGCTGGTCTGCAACTTCGCGCCGCGGGCGATGATCGCGGTCTGCACGATCCTGTTTCTAACGTGCGTCGCCGCGCTCCAGGATTTCTCGTCCTACCAGTCCGACGGAATGCTGATGGAAGCGGGATTCATCTCGTTCTTCTTCGCGCCGCGTGGATTGAGACCGGGACTTGGGGCGACGGATACGCCGTCGCGGATCTCACTGTTCATGCTGCAGTGGGAGTGGTTCCGCATCTATTTCGAGTCGGGGCTGGTCAAGATTCTGAGCGGCGACCCGACGTGGCGGAATCTCACTGCGATGGATCAGTACTACCAGAACGGTCCGCTGCCGGCGTGGCCCGGCTGGTACGTGCAGCACTTTCCCCACTGGTACCACGCTGGTACCGTGATCCTCACGTTTTTCGTCGAGCTCATTCTGGTGTGGGCGCTGTTCCTGCCGCGCCGCATTCGTATCGCGTCGTTCTTCCTTTTCACCGCGTTGCAGATTGGCATCATCACCACGGCGAACTACGCGTTCCTCAACTACCTGGTGTTATGCCTCGGGGTGTTGCTACTCGATGATCGATTTCTCGCTCGATTTGGATTTCCGGCGATCGAGGGGCAGCCTGCCAATCCGACTCGCGGCTCACGGATATTTCGCCGGGTCGAGGCAGTGGTGCTCGCAGTCGCCTTCTACTCCACAATTGTCGCCTTTTTCTGGGGCGGCTCGAGGTCTCTGCTCGCCATGCCGAACCGATTGCTGGCTCCGCTCCGCATCGCGAACGCGTATGGTTTGTTCGCGGTGATGACCCCGGCGCGCTACGAGATCGAGTTCCAGGGTAGCTCCGACGGCAGGGCATGGCTGCCGTACCATTTCCGCTACAAGCCGCAGGACGTTTTTGAGCGGCCCGGGATCTACGCGCCTTATCAGCCGCGGTTCGAGTGGAATCTCTGGTTCGCCTCGCTGGCTCCGTGGCAACAAAACCCGTGGGTGGTCAACGCGGAGCAGCAACTGATCGCAGGAAGCCCGAGCGTGTTATCGCTGTTTCGTGACGACCCCTTCCGCGGCAAGCCGCCCGCGATGGTGCGAACAATTATCTATCAGTACTGGTTCACCGACCTCGCCACCAGGCGTAAATCCGGTGCCTGGTGGCGACGTGAAGAACTTGGCCAGTTCAGTCCCGCGCTCTCCGCGCTTTCCCATTGAGGTATGCACCCAGGCACAGAAGTCCCATCGCAATGCCGAGCAGCAGGCCATGGATGCCGTCGAATACGTCCTCGGCAACCTTCGTTGTCGGGTGCGCCAGAAAGTTCATCACGAAAAAGGCGAGTATGAATACATACCCAATCTTGATAATCGTCTTGGTGTTTTTTTGTACCAGCATCGAATCAATCTCCTAATCGGTTATGAAGTACCACGTCATGAGCGCCAGTTTGACGGCGCCCATTGCTATCACTACTGCAAGCAGATCCCAGTTCATCACTCCGTTGGCGAAGTAGCGATAGACGAAAATGCCAAACGCTACCCACGCTCCGACCAGTCCGGCGATGCTCGTCGAGCGTTGACGATGACGGAAGAACCGTTCGTCGATCTCGGTGCCGAGTATTGGGATCCTCATTTGTTCTTCTCCAGGCTGAAAATCTCATCCGTGCTTTTGCCAAAAACTCGCGCAAAAGTCAGCGCCAATTCGAGACTCGGCACGTAACGCTCGCGTTCGATCGAGTTGATACTCTGTCGCGACACTCCTACCGCGGCGGCCAGATCCTGCTGCGTCCAGCCACGCTCAGTCCGGAGCTCTTTGACTCTGTTTCGTATCGTTGGCGCCATGTCAAGTTAACTTTCCACACCAAACATAAGACGCTTTCAGCCGATGTCAAGTAAACTTTACTTGACGGCGGTTGCGCATAGACTAGTTTGGGCAGCTACTGATGAGCTCGAATGATCACATTTTTTCGGGCAAGTCAGCGTGATTTCAGCTGATGAGCTTGGTGTTTAGCTAAGCGATTGTATGACAAGTGGTTACGCTGCATGGAAATGGTTGCTTCGAACCCCGATTAGCTGTAGATTTCGGGCTACTTATTCAGGAGGCTTTTTGAACTCCCACTTCGCCTCCAAACCTCGTAGCAACTACCGCATTTAATGACGGCTCCGAACAACAGAGAGCGGATCCTACCGCGCCTCATCCACGAAGAAATCAGAGAATCGTTCATCAACTATTCGATGAGCGTCATCGTCTCTCGCGCGCTGCCCGATGTGCGCGATGGATTGAAGCCGGTGCATCGTCGAGTTCTCTACGCCATGAACGAGCTCGGACTCGTTCCCGGACGTCCGTACAAAAAGTCGGCGACCGTCGTCGGTGACGTTCTCGGCAAGTATCACCCGCACGGTGACACGTCGGTCTACGACGCGCTCGTGCGCATGGTGCAGGATTTCTCGCTCCGCTATCCGCTCGTCGATGGCCAGGGAAATTTTGGATCGGTCGACGGAGATCCCGCCGCGGCTTACCGCTACACTGAAGCGCGACTGACTCGCGTCGCGATGGAGATGCTGGCCGACATCGACAAGAACACCGTCGATTTCGCGCCGAACTTCGACGATCGCCTGCAGGAGCCGAAGGTTCTACCGTCTGCCGTTCCGAATCTCATCGTCAACGGCTCGTCGGGAATCGCGGTCGGCATGGCGACCAACATTCCGCCGCACAATCTGCGTGAAGTCGTCAACGCTCTCACTGCATTGATCGACAATGCGGAATTGACGCCGGGCGACATCAGAAAACTGATCAAAGGTCCTGACTTTCCCACTGGCGGCTACATCTATGGCCGCGCGGGGATCAAGGATTATCAGGAGACGGGACGCGGACGCATCGTCATGCGCGCTCGTGCCGTCATCGAGGAGAAGGAGCGCCAGAGCAAGTCCCAGATCGTCGTCACCGAGCTGCCTTACCAGGTGAACAAGGCCAAGCTGATCACCGACATGGCGGAGCTGGTGAAGGAAGGGAAGCTCGAAGGAATCAGTGCGCTGCGCGACGAGTCCGACAAGGACGGCATGCGCATCGTGATCGAGCTCAAACGCGATGCAATTCCGCGCGTGGTGCTCAACCAGCTGTACAAGCACACGGTGATGCAGTCGACCTTCGGCGTCATCATGCTGGCACTCGTTCCGGATCCGCACACCGGGCAGCTGGTGCCGAAGGTGATGCCGCTCAAGGAAGTGCTGCTCCACTACATCAACCACCGTCACGAGGTGGTTGTCCGCCGTACTCAATTCGAGCTCGATAAGGCGCTCGAGCGCGAGCACATCCTCGAAGGCCTCAAGATCGCCGTCGACAACATCGACGCCGTCATCAAGCTCATTCGCGCTGCTGAGGACACTCCAGCCGCGAGCGGTCAGCTCCAGAAGCGATTCAAGCTCACCGAGCGGCAGGCGGAGGCGATTCTCAACATGCGTCTCGCCAAGCTCACCGGCCTCGAGATCGAAAAGCTGGAAGCCGAGCTCAAGGAAGTGCGCGGATTCATCAAGGACATGAAGGACATCCTCGCGTCGAAGCCGCGCCGGATGAAGATCATTCGTGACGAGCTCTCTTCAGTTGCCGACAAGTACGGCGACGATCGCCGCTCCGAGATCACCAGCGACGAGGGCGAGTTCACGATTGAAGATCTGATCGCCGAAGAGGACATGGTCATCACCATTTCCCACTCCGGGTACATCAAGCGCACATCGGTCTCGACCTATCGCAAGCAGCGTCGCGGCGGGCGGGGCTTGAGCGGGCAGGGTCTGAAGGACGAGGATTTCATCGAGCATCTCTTCATCGGCTCGACACACGACTACATCCTCTGCTTCACGGATGACGGTCGCTGCTTCTGGCTCAAGGTTTACGAAATCCCGCAGGCGGGACGCGCATCCAAGGGCAAGCCAATCGTCAATTTGATCAACGTCTCACCCGATACGCAGATCAAAGCGATGGTGCCGGTCCGCGAGTTCTCGGAGACACAGTTCCTGCTATTCTGCACGCGCGACGGCACCGTCAAGAAGACGGCGTTGTCGGAGTATTCGAACGTCCGCGCCACAGGAATCAAGGCGATCAAGATCGACCAGGGTGACGAGCTGATCGACGTTCAGGTGACCAGCGGATCGAACGACATTGTTCTCGCGACCCGTCATGGGCTCTCGGTCCGATTCCACGAGCAGGACGTGCGCGAGATGGGACGTGACACCACTGGTGTTAAGGGCGTCGAGCTTCGCGAGGGTGATTCGGTCATTGGCATGGTCGTCGTCAAGCGCGACGCGACGCTGCTGGTGGTCACCGAAAACGGCCTCGGGAAGTGCTCCAACATCGCGGATTACAGGGTCCAGAAGCGCGGTGGGAAGGGCATCATCACCGTGAACAGAACCGAAAAGACGGGCGATGTCGTTGCGCTGATGGAAGTTCTGCCGTCCGACGAGATAATGATCATCACAAAACATGGTGTGATCATCCGTAGTTCCGTCTCCCAGGTGAGGGTCACGGGCCGTATCGCGCAGGGGGTCAAGCTCGTCAATCTGGATGAAGGCGATCTCGTTACGGCAGTTGCGCGCGTCGTGTCAGAAGACGAAGACGCCGAGAACGGATCTACTGCCACGGCCAGTGATGAAGAGCAGGTCGAGGCTCTCACCGACGAATGAAGACCCAGCATCCAGTCGTGGATAAACACCTCCAGGAAGTCAAGGATCTTCGTACGTCTCTGCGTAAAGCAGAGGCGGAGATTCAGCGTCTCCTCGACGAGGCCTCGGCGCGTGGCGCACTAGTCGACATTCTGCACGACGTCATGGGCTCGCTTTCGATGGGTGAGCTGTTCCACATGCTTGCCCGCCGACTTGCCCGCGCATTGAACCTCAGTCACTCGTCGGTGATCTTCGCGAAATGCGGCGACACCATGGGTACAGTCGCATCGGCGCACGAAGATCCGCAGCTGGAGAATCTGCAGGTCGAGCTGGACAAGTATCCGGAGATCGAGGCGGCACTTGCCAGCGAGCAACCGGTGCTGATCACCGACATTTGGCACTCTGACGCTTATAAAGCGCTGCGCGAAGCGTGGGAGAAAGACGGCAGTGTCATCTCGGTTCGCTCGATCATCGCGTTGCCCTTCCGGCTCGATCTCGATCGCACCGGCGTGTTCCTGCTGCGTCGAACCGCCGAGAAGCCGGCGCTGAACGAAGCCGACGTCGAGTTCGCCGAGACGGTTGTGAAGAGCGCCATGAACGCAATGCGACGCGCTCACATGGTTGAAGTGACGCAGGCCGACAACCTGCGCCTCGAGGCGCTCGCTCGCACCGATCCATTGACCCAGCTGCTCAATCGTCGAGCGCTGTTGCAACAACTGGCAACCGAGGTCGAGCGCACGCGTCGTTACAATGCACCGCTCAGCATCCTGATGATCGACGTCGATGAGTTCAAGGACGTCAACGACACGCACGGCCACCTTGCCGGCGATCAGGTGCTCATCGAGGTCGCGTTGCTGCTCGCCCGCACCGCGCGCAGCGTCGATTCTGTCGCGCGTTATGGTGGCGACGAGTTCGTCATCGCCGTTCCGGAAACCGGCGAGGTTGGAGCAATCGCGTTCGCCGAGCGTTTGCGCGACAAGATTCAGTCGCACGCTTTCGACATTGGCAAAGGGGAGCCGCTGAAGCTGACGGTCAGCATCGGCGTGGCAGATTTCCCGGAAGCCAAAGTCGAGACCGCTGAGGATTTGCTCGATTGTGCTGACCAGGCGCTCTACCGGGCAAAAGCCGGCGGACGAAACCTCGTTTGCGTCTGAGCGCTGCCGCTGCGAACTTCACAATCGTGAAAATTGATCTTCGGCTCCTTGCAGTTCCTTTGATCGCCGGCTGCGTCGTCGATTCCGCGAAGAAGGAGACTGCGACCGACACCAGCAATGCGGCGCCCGTTGTAACTGTTACTCCCGTCAATCACGGTACACACGGGATGGCAGAAGAAGTTCGCTGGATGTTCTCGCCCGATCGCAAAGCAGTGCTCGTCATCGCTGATCCCGCCGGCGTCGAGAACGAGCCGGTACCCGACGCTTTCTTCTTCGGGGACGAGACGCGCGGATATCAGACGCAGATGGATAGCGTTTGGGACGTCGCACCGTCGCCCGACTGGAAGTGGCTCGGCTTTAGCCGTGCAGGGAAAG
>JADMIO011053196.1_pt1 | contig 10929 bp, 5 predicted proteins | sample 8958161 | NCBI WGS metagenome assembly JADMIO01 (sample SAMN16585339, study PRJNA669376) | soil metagenome | isolation source: Crop rotation soil | place: USA: Cullars Rotation, Alabama | collected 2011 | reverse complement strand
GTCGGCAAGGACCCGACCTCTGCCTCCAATCGCGATTGGTTCGTCGCCGCCGCGCTCGCGCTGCGCGACCGCATCATGCATCGCTGGCTGTCCGCGGCGCATGAGGTTCAGGGCGCGCACCGCAAGCGGGTCTATTATCTGTCGCTCGAATTCCTGATCGGGCGGTTGTTTTCCGATGTGCTGTGCAATCTCGGGCTGACGGAGGTGTTCGCCACCGCGCTCGGCGATCTCGGCGTCGATCTGAACGCGCTGAAAAATGCCGAACCCGATGCGGCGCTCGGCAATGGTGGGCTAGGGCGGCTCGCCGCCTGCTTCATGGAGAGCATGGCGACGCTGGCTATTCCCGCCTATGGCTATGGCATCCGCTACGATCACGGCCTGTTCCGGCAGGTGATCCGCGGCGGCTGGCAGCAGGAATACCCCGAGGATTGGCTCTCCTTCGGCAATCCCTGGGAGTTCGCGCGTCCCGATGTCATCTACGACGTCGGCTTCGGCGGCCATGTCGAGGCGGCGAGCTGGCCGACGGGTGCGCCGCGGTCGATCTGGCGTCCGTCCGAAATCATCCGTGCCGTCGCCTACGATACGCCCGTCGTCGGCTGGCGTGGTGCGCAGGTCAATCCGTTGCGGCTGTGGTCGGCGCGGGCGGCCGATCCTTTGCGCTTCGACACCTTCAACGCCGGTGACTATCTCGGTGCCTTCACAGAACAGGCGCGGGCCGAAGCAGTCAGCAAATTCCTGTATCCGAGCGACGCGACCCCGGCGGGCCGCGAGTTGCGTCTGCGGCAGGAATATTTCTTCGTTTCCGCCTCGCTTCAGGATCTCGTACGGCGCCATCTCGAAAGCGATGGCGATCTCCGCACATTGCCGACAACCGCTGCGATCCAGCTCAACGACACGCATCCGAGCCTTGCGGTTGCGGAGCTGATGCGGCTGCTTCTCGATGTGCATGGCCTGTCGTGGAAGGAATCCTGGCGCATCGTGCGCGAGACGCTCTCCTACACGAACCACACGCTCTTGCCCGAGGCGTTGGAAACCTGGCCGGTCGGGCTGATGCAGCATGTGTTGCCGCGGCACATGCAGATCATCTACGCCATCAATGCCGATCATATCGATCGCGCCGTGCAAAGCGGGATGCCGGAGCTGGTGGCGTCCGTGTCGCTGATCGAGGAAGGCCCCGAACGCAAGGTGCGGATGGGCAATCTCGCCTTTGTCGGCTCGCATCGCATCAACGGTGTCTCGGCGCTGCATACCGAGCTGATGCGCGAGACGGTGTTCCGCGATCTGAACCGGCTCTACGCCGATAAGATCACCAACAAGACGAACGGTATCACCTTCCGCCGCTGGCTGATGCAGGCCAATCCCCAACTTTTGAAGGTGGTGCGCGATGTCTGCGGCGAGCGCGTGCTCGACGATCCCTCCGAGTTGACGCGGCTTGCGGCCAGGGCCGGCGATCAAGCGCTGCAAGCGAAGATGTCGCGCGCCAAATATCGCAACAAGCTCGCGCTTGCGCGCATCATTGCGGGCAAGCTCGGCCTGCGTGTCGATCCCGAAGCGCTGTTCGATGTGCAGATCAAGCGCATCCACGAATATAAGCGGCAGCTCCTGAATCTTCTGGAGACGGTTGCGGCCTATCTTGCGGTTCATGCCGAGCCGCAGCGCGATTGGGTGCCGCGGGTCAAAATCTTCGCCGGCAAGGCGGCGGCCAGCTATAGCCGCGCGAAGCTGATCATCAAGCTGATCAACGATGTCGCGAATGTGGTGAATAGCGACCCGGCTGTTGCCGACCGTCTGCGCGTGGCCTTTCTGCCCGATTACAATGTGAGCCTTGCCGAGGCGATCATCCCGGCTGCCGACCTGTCGGAGCAGATTTCCACGGCCGGCATGGAGGCGTCGGGCACCGGCAATATGAAGCTCGCGCTCAACGGCGCGCTGACTATCGGCACGCTCGACGGTGCCAATATCGAGATCAAGGATCATGTCGGCGACGAGAGCATCTTCATCTTCGGGCTCAAGGCCGAAGAGGTGGCCGAACGCAGGCGCGCCAGCCTCGATGCAGGCGCCACCATCGCCGCATCGCCCATGCTGGCCGAGGCGCTGGACGCAATCGAAAGCGGCGTCTTCTCGCCCGACCAGCCGGACCGCTACCGCGAGTTCATCCAGAACTTGCGGCATCACGATTTCTACATGGTGCTCGCCGATTTCGACGCCTATTGCACCGCGCAGCGGAAGGTGGACGCGCTCTGGCTATCGCGCCCTTCCTGGTTGCAGGCAAGCATTTTGAACATCGCCCATATGTCCTGGTTTTCATCCGACCGCGCCATCGCCGAATACGCGCAGGATATCTGGCAGGTGCCCGTCAAGATGCCGGGATAGCGCTGTGGTGTGGCACGTGCTTTGCTGGTCGTGTAGGGAAGGACAGCAATGAACGGCCCCATTTGCTGAACCTTCGGACCTTCCTGCCGTTTTTATGGGCAGATTGCATGGGTGATGAACGTGGCGTCATCGAGTCCCGCAGCTCCCTATGCGCGCTCTGCTATGGCCTATGTGCTGGCCGGCGGGCGGGGTACGCGATTGCAGGAGCTTTGCGATAGACGCGCAAAGCCCGCCGTCTATTTCGGCGGTAAGTCGCGGATCATCGATTTCACGCTGTCGAACGCGCTGAATTCGGGCATCCGCCGCATCGGCGTCGCCACCCAATACAATGCCCATAGCCTGATCCGGCATTTGCAGCGCGGCTGGAATTTCTTCCGGCTGGAGCGGAACGAAAGCTTCGACATTTTGCCTGCGAGCCAGCGCGGCGGCAATCTCAGCTGGTATGCCGGCACCGCCGATGCGATCTACCAGAATATCGACATCATCAAGAGCTACGCGCCGGCATACATCGTCGTGCTCGCCGGCGACCATATCTACAAGATGGATTACGAGAAGATGCTCCAGCAGCATGTGGAGCAGAAAGCCGATGTCACCATCGGCTGCCTCGAAGTGCCGGTGGCGGAGGCAAGCGGCTTCGGCGTTATGCATGTGGATGCGAAGGATCGCATCATCGCTTTTGTCGAAAAGCCGAAAGTGCCGCCGCCCATGCCGGGGAAACCCGACCGCGCGCTCGCCAGCATGGGCGTCTATGTCTTCGATTCCCAGACGCTCTTCGATCAGCTTCAGCGCGATGCGGCAGATGCGAATTCGAGCCGCGATTTCGGCAAGGACATCATCCCGCATCTGGTGCGCACGGCAAAAGCGGTTGCCCATCCGTTTTCGCGCTCCTGTGTGAAGACCAATGGCGAGACGCATTCCTATTGGCGCGATGTCGGTACGCTCGATGCCTACTGGGCTGCAAATATGGATTTGACCGATGTCGTGCCGGAGCTCGATCTGTACGATCAGGACTGGCCGATCTGGACCTTTGCCGAGATCACGCCGCCTGCGAAATTCGTGCATGACATGGACGGACGGCGCGGGCAGGCGGTGTCCTCGCTCGTCTCCGGCGGCTGCATCATCTCAGGTGCCTCGGTGAAGAAGTCGCTGCTGTTCACCCGCGTCTGGGTCAATTCCTATTCCAACGTCGAAAATGCCGTCATCCTGCCTGAGGTCACGATCGATCGCTCGTGCAGGCTGAAGAACGTCATCGTCGATCGCGGCGTGCATATCCCGGCTGGTCTCGTCGTCGGCGAAGACCCGGAGGCCGATGCGCGGCGATTCCGCCGCACCGAGAAGGGCATCTGCCTCATCACCCAGCCGATGATCGACAACCTCAACGCATGAGTTTGCAGGTCCTGTCGGCGGTCTCCGAAATCTTCCCGCTGGTGAAGACGGGCGGGCTCGGCGACGTGGCCGGCGCTCTGCCCCTCGCGCTGCGCGACCATGGCATCAAGATGACGAGCCTGGTGCCGGGCTACCCCGATGTCATGACGAAGCTCGGACGCCGCACCGAGCTTCTGGCATTCGACGATCTCTTCGGTGGGCCGGCAAAAGTCATATCGGCACGGGCCTCAAGCCTCGATCTCTTCGCGATCGATGCACCGCACCTTTTTGGACGGGCGGGAAATCCGTATACGGATGCAAGCGGAAAGGATTGGCCGGATAATGCGTTCCGCTTCGGCGCACTCGCTTTCGTGGCTGCGCGGTTGGCGCAAGGGGCGGTGCCGGCCTATCGCCCCGATATTCTGCATTGCCACGATTGGCAAGCGGGTCTGGCACCTGCCTATCTCAGATTTGGTGGTGTGCCGCACGCGCCGGCTGTCGTCACCATCCATAACCTCGCCTATCAGGGTTTGTTTCCAGCGTCCCTGCTTGGCCCCCTGAAACTGCCGCCCGAATCCTTTGGCATCGACGGTGTCGAATATTATGGCGAGATCGGCTTCCTGAAGGCGGGACTGAACTTCGCGGACGCCATCACGACCGTGTCGCCGAGTTATGCGCGCGAGATCCAAACGCCGGAATTCGGTCACGGGCTTGATGGGCTGTTGCGGCACCGCGCGTCTGTATTGACAGGGATCGTCAACGGCATCGACACCAAGATCTGGAATCCGGTCAGCGACCGGCTGATCCCGGCGCGCTTCGGGCGAACTACGATCCAAAATCGTGCGCCTAATGTGCTGACTTTGCGGCGCCGATTCGGTCTCGCCGAACTTGCCGGACGTCTCCTGATCGGCATGGTGAGCCGGCTTGTCTGGCAGAAAGGTGCCGATATCTTCGCCGAAGCTGCGCCGGCGCTCGTTGCCGGCGGCATGGATATCGCGCTGCTCGGGACCGGCGACGCGGCGCTGCAGACGCAATGGCATGCGCTCGCGGCAGGGCATCCCGGACGCGTCGCATTTCTCGACCGCTACGATGAGGAGCTGGCGCATCTGATGCAGGCCGGCATCGACGTACTCGTGGTGCCGTCGCGCTTCGAGCCCTGCGGCGTGACTCAGCTCTGCGCCATGCGTTACGGCGCCGTGCCTGTGGTTGCCAAGGTCGGGGGCTTGCAGGATACCGTCACCGATATCGCGGCAGGACAGGCGGCGACGGGCTTCCACATCGGCACGGTGACGCGGGAGGCGCTGCTCGCGGCGCTCACGCGTGCGCGCGAGGCTTGGGTGGACCGGCCGCGCTGGCGTAAGCTGCAAGAGAACGGCATGCGCAGCGATGTGTCCTGGACGGCATCGGCGGACCGCTATGCGAAGCTTTACCTCGGGCTCAAGGCCGCCGCGGCTTCACGAGCCGTTAACGCGGGCCACGTATCGGATCGGGCATGAAAGCGCTCTTCATCGGTCAAAGCTATATCGACGTCACCTTCGTCGCGGATTCGATCCCGACCGGCGATGAAAAGACGGTCGCGCGCCGCTATGCGGTCTCCTTCGGCGGCAATGCGGTGACCGCGGCTTTCGCCTGCGCCAAGCTTGGGATCGCGCCAGACCTGATTGCTTCTGTTGCTGATGACTGGCTCGGACGCATGTTCATCGACATGGCGGCGCGATACCGTATCTCGCTGCATCACCGTAAAGTCGCCGAATCGTCGCTCTCCTTCATCATGCCCAAAGGCGATCAGCGCGCCATCGTCCGCTGCCGCGACGATCATTATCAGCATCCGTTTCCGATCCTGAATTTGACCGGTTGCCGCGCGTTGCATGTCGACGGGCATCTTGCCGATGCGGCGCTTCACTATGCGAAAATTTGCCAGCAGGCGGATATTCTGACCTCGCTCGACGGCGGCGGCCTGCGCTCGAACACGCATGAGCTTCTCGGCTTCATTCAGGTTGCGGTCGTGGCGGAGCGTCTGTGCGAGCAGATGCAGCTCTCGCCAGGTGAGATGCTGACCTATCTGAAATCGCGCGGCTGCCGGATCGGCGGCGTGACCATGGGCGCGAAGGGCATGCTCTGGTACGACGAGACGCGCAGCGAGCGGTTCATGCCGGCGCTGGATGTGCCGAAAGAGCTGGTGGTCGACACCAACGGCGCCGGCGACATCTTTCACGGTGCCTATGTCTATTCCTATTTGCGCGAATCCGATGCGCCCTGGGAAAGGCACTTCGCCTTTGCGCGCGCCGCCTCCGCACATGCAATTCAGCATCTCGGCAATGAGGCGAGCCTGCCCTCTGCCGAAGACGTCAATGTGGCGCATGCGCGATTCCGCGAGCGCGCCGTCGATGCGCGGCTTGTGGAACGGCTGCGCCAGACGAAGCCCGGCGGAGCTGTCACAGAATCGGCGCGCGCCAGCGGCTAGGGGCGCGCGAAGAACACCTGCACCGATTGCGGTAGCGCCATCACCATGGCACCTGGCTGGTGCATCTCATCCTTCTGCTGGTCCGTGCTGCTGTCCAGGCATTTGAGCCAGACAGCATTCTGCGGCGCGGATGGCAACGTCACCTGCACAGCGTGGGTTTCAACGTTCAGGACGATGAACAGCGCCGCGTCGCCTGGCCGGACGCCGGAGAGAATGTAGGAGAGGAAGCGCGCGCCGGGCCGCTCCCAATCGGCCGCCATCATCTCGCGCGACTCCGCGGTCAGCCAACGCACGTCATGGCTTCCGTCTTCGGCCCGGCCGTTCAGCCAGCCTTGCGCCCGCAATTGCGGAAAGCGCCGGCGCAAAGCGGTGAGGACACCGATCCAATCCGTGAGATCGTCGAAATCGCGCCTGAGCCCGCGCCAATCGATCCAGCCTGTTTCATTATCCTGACAATAGGCGTTGTTGTTGCCGCCCTGGCTGTTGGCGGCCTCGTCGCCCGCGAGCAGCATCGGTACGCCCCGCGCCAGGAGCAGCGACGCCAGCAGGGCCTTGCGCAAGCGGCGCCGCGTGCTCTGGATGACGGGATCGGTGGTTTCCCCTTCGACACCGCAATTCGTGCTGTCGTTGCTGTCCTCGCCGTCGTGATTGCCTTCGAGGTTCTTCTCATTGTGCTTGCGCTCGAAGCTGACGACATCCGCGAGCGTGAAGCCGTCATGCGCCGCGATGTAATTGATGCTCGCGGTCGCCGGCCGGCCTGAGCCGCGGAATATGTCCGAGGAGCCGCTGAGGCGCTCGGCCGTTTCGCCGATGCGCGTACCATGTCCTAACCAAAACCGTCTCATCCCGCGGCGAAAACGATCGTTCCATTCCGAGAAGGGCTTCGGGAAGCCGCCGACGCGATAGCCGCCATCGCCGATATCCCAGGGCTCGGCGATCAGCTTCAGGCGGGAAAGGAGCGGGTCCTGCCGGAGCGCGGCAAACAGCGGCGCATCTACGGAAAATCCGTCCGGGCCACGGCCAAGCGTCGTCGCTAAGTCGAAACGAAAACCATCGATGTCGAAACTCTCGGCAAAGAACGACAGCGAATCGAGCGCGAGCTGCCGCACGATCGGATGCCCGAAATCGAGCGCATTCCCGGTGCCGGTGACGTTCTCATAATAGCGTGGCGCGCCAGGCTGCAAACGGTAATAGGAGCGGTTGTCGATGCCGCGAAACGACAGCGTCGGACCCAGATGATCGCCTTCGCAACTGTGGTTGTAGACCACGTCCAGGATCACCTCGATGCCGGCATCGTGCAGCCGCGCGACGGTCTCGCGCAACGCCTCGCCGCCGCCATAGCGCGCTTCGGCGACGAAGAAGCCGAGCGTGTTGTAGCCCCAGTAATTGTGCAAGCCACGTTCGCGCACGAACCAATCGTCGATGAAAGCCTGTACCGGCAAGAGTTCGATCGCGGTCACGCCGAGGCGTTTCAAATGGGAAACGACTCCAGGTGCTGACAGGCCTCGAAAGCGCCCGCGCCATTCCGGCGGCACGTCTTCGCGAAGCTCAGTCATGCCCTTCACATGCGCCTCGTAAATGATCGTGTTTTCCCAGGCGATGCGGGGCCGAGTGGAGGGTAGGGTGGTCCCTGCTGCGGTGACGATTCCTTTCACCATGACGGCCGCGCTGTCGCGCGTGTCGAAGGAAAGATCGCCGCGCGGATCGCCATAGCGATGCGCGAAATGCAGCTCGTTCAAGACCAGCGCGCCAGAGATCGCCCTGGCATAGGGATCGAGCAGCAGCTTGTTCGCGTTGAAGCGCAGACCCGCTTGCGGATCGAATGGGCCGTGCGCCCGATAGCCATAGTGCTGACCGGGAGCGATCCCGGGACAATAGCCATGCCAGACATCGCCCGTTTTCTCGGGCAGAGCGATGCGCGCCTGCTCGCGCCCTGTCGAATCGAACAGGCAGAGTTCGATGCTTTCGGCATCGGCAGAAAACAGCGCGAAATTCGTGCCGCGCCCATCGAAGCTCGCGCCGAGCGGCGACGGCAAACCGGCTGCGACCCGCATCACTGTTCCGGTGTCAAGAACAGGGCCGCGAGCGGGGGGACGGTCAGCGCGAGGGTGTTCGTTCCCGGCTCGCAGGCGATGCGCCCGCCATTACCTATGTTGCTGCCGCCATAGATGGCGGCATCGGTGTTCAGCACTTCGCGCCAGACGCCGCCCAAGGGCACCGTCACGCGATACCCGCGCCAAACCTCCGGCGTGAAATTCACGATGACGAGGCAAATGGCGCGCGGATCCATTCCCTTGCGCAGCCAAGCATAGACGCTGTGCTCGGCATCGCCGCCGATGACCCATTCGAAGCCGGGCGCCTCGCAATCCTGCTCATGCAGCGCGGGCAGCGTTGCGTACAGACGGTTGAGATCGCGGATCAGAAGCTGCACCCCGGCATGGGCAGGCTCGGCCAAGAGATGCCAATCGAGCGAGTGATCGTGCTGCCATTCGTTCACTTGCGCGAACTCATTGCCCATGAAGAGCAGCTTCTTTCCCGGATGGCCGAACATGAAGCCGTAATAGGCGCGCAGATTCGCAAAGCGCTGCCAGGCATCGCCGGGCATGCGCCCCAGGATCGAGCGTTTCCCGTGCACGACCTCGTCATGCGACAGCGGCAGGATGAAATTCTCGTTGAAGGCGTAGAGCAGGCCGAAGGTCATCCGGTCGTGATGATATTTGCGATGGATCGGGTCCTTGCTCATGTAATCGAGCGTGTCGTGCATCCAGCCCATATTCCATTTGTAGCCGAAGCCGAGACCGCCCCAATCGACGGGACGCGAGACCATCGGCCAGGCCGTCGATTCCTCCGCAATCGTGGTGGCGTTGGGAAAGCGTGCGAAGACTTCGGTGTTGAAGCGACGCAGGAAAGCGATCGCTTCCAGATTCTCGCGGCCGCCGAACTGGTTCGGCACCCAACCGCCAGGCTCGCGCGAATAATCGCGATAGAGCATGGAGGCGACTGCATCGACGCGTAAGCCATCGATGCCGTAGCGCTCAAGCCAGTAGAGACCGCTCGCCATCAGGAAATTGCCGATTTCGCGGCGGCCGAAATTGTAGATCAGCGTATTCCAATCGATATGGCGGCCCTCTCTCGGATCGGCATGTTCATACAGCGGCGTGCCGTCGAAGCGCGCGAGCCCATGCGGGTCGTCTGGAAAATGCGCCGGCACCCAATCGATGAACACGCCGAGCCCGGCATCGTGGCAGGCGCGCACGAGATGAGCAAAATCGGCCGGCGTGCCGAAACGGCTGGTCGGCGCGAAGAGACCAATCGGCTGATAGCCCCAGGAGCCGTCGAAGGGATGCTCGCTAACGGGAAGGAATTCGACATGAGTGAATCCGAGATCGCGCACATAGCCGGGCAATCCTTCGGCGAGTTCGCGATAGCTGAGCCAGCGATTGTGTTCTTCCGGCCTGCGGCGCCAGGAGCCGAGATGGACCTCGTAAATCGAAATCGGCGCGCTGCGGCTGTTGATCCCGGCGCGGCCCGGCGGCGGTGACCCGAAGGCATCGGGTGCGGCGATGATCGAGGCCGTGTTCGGACGCAGCTCGGACTGAAAGGCGAGGGGATCGGCTTTCAAGGGCAGCAGCGTGCCATCGGGACCGGCGATCTCGAATTTGTATGCTTCGCCCACGCGCGCGTTCGGAACGAAGATCTCCCAGAAACCCTGGCCGCGCACGCGCATGGCATGGCGCCGTCCATCCCAAAGATTGAAATCTCCCACCACGCTGACGCGGCGCGCATTGGGCGCGAAGACGGCGAAGGCGACGCCGGCAACACCATCGACGGTGCGCGGATGCGCCCCGAGTTTCGCGGGCAGGCGCATCTCATTACCTTCAGCCAGCAGCATGAGATCGAAATCGGAGAGCAAGGGCGGAAAGCGATAGGCGTCTTCCGTATCGACGACGGTTGCGCCGTAACGGGCACGTAAGCGATATCGGATCGTCCCAGGCGGGATCGCGCCTTCGAACAGGCCGCCGGGGTGCAGCCGTGTCAGCTGTGAGGTCTGACCGGCCTCGTCGATCACCCAGACCGCATCCGCATCGGGCAGGAAGGCGCGCACCAGCGTGATGCCGTTCCCGCTATGCGGTCCGAGATATTGGAACGGGTCGTGATGCCGCCCTTCGAGGATGGCAATCGCGTCGGAGGAAAGCGGGGCGTCGAGGGGATCGGCCGGCTGCGGCATCGAGGCTAGCGATATCGACTTCTGCTGCACTGCACAATATACGGCGAGGTATGAACGAATTGCGCGACCGCGCGGCGCGGCTTGGGATCGATGCGACCTATCGCGACGGTTTCGGCCGTGAACGCGTGGTGCAACCGGAAACGCTGGAGCGGCTGATCGCGATCCTGTCGCCTGCGTTCCGGCCCGCCGCAGCGCAAGCCGGAGACACCACGGGGCTGCATGCCTATCAAGGTTCAGAGCGATTGCCCGAAAAATCCTGGGCACTGGCGGTGCAGCTCTACAGCGTCATCTCGCGGCGCAATCTTGGGCATGGCGATTTCACCGATCTGAAAGCGCTGATCGAGCTTGCCGCGGCGCTCGGCGCAAGCGGCATCGGGCTGAACCCGCTGCATACGCTGTTCGATGAGCGTGGCGATGCCGCGAGCCCCTATTATCCCTCGAGCCGGCTGTTTCTGAACACGCGCTATATCGATCCCGAAGCCATTCCGGAAAGCCCGCC
>JADMIO011426315.1_pt1 | contig 10930 bp, 8 predicted proteins | sample 8958161 | NCBI WGS metagenome assembly JADMIO01 (sample SAMN16585339, study PRJNA669376) | soil metagenome | isolation source: Crop rotation soil | place: USA: Cullars Rotation, Alabama | collected 2011 | reverse complement strand
GTGTGCTCTTCCGATCTAATACGCTGGTATCGGTAGGTTTATAGGACAAGGGAGTAAAGGTTTTATTTTTCCTGTTGAAATAGCTAAACCTGTTATCTCCGCCAAGGTACAAGTTGTACTCGTTGTCTTCGGCGATGGCACGGATTTTATTTAACCCTAAGGTATATGCCTGCTCCTGGGTTGAATACTGCACTACCTCCGATCCATCGAAAGAGCAAAGTCCCTGTGCAGTTGAAAACCACATCAAGCCATCCCCGGAAAAATAGAAATAGTCGGATGTAATGGTAGGCATAAACGGGTGGCTGACGGCTTTAAAAACAGGTAGCCGGAAAACGTTCTCTGTGGTATCCGGCTGGCAAAAGCCATTACGGCAAAATAAAATGGCTAATAAAAACGGCAGTAGTTTCAACAGACTTTTTTTTCGGACAGAAAAAATTCATGGAATATTTTCGACAGTATCCCTGCAAATGGATTTATTGCACATTTTCACCTTATTAAAAGCTCCTACCGGCAAAGCAATATGCAAAACGCGACAAAAAGCCGCTTCCCCATTTCCTTTTCTGAAATTACAAACTTGCCGGCTCAATTCATAACACCGTTTGACAATTAGCAGTATTAGTCTCGTAGTTCTACAAGTTATCCCGATGGTTTGCCGGGAGGGCTATTAAAAAAATTCCAAATCATCCTGCCAAGATATACCGGATGACTGCCAAGTCATAGCATACAATTGAAAAGCGCCTCTTGCAACAACTGACAGAGTAGGGTAGTTTGGAATTACAATTTGCTGCTTCAGGCAAAGGATTCACGGATGCAGCTTGTTAAATGTAACTAAACCAACGGGGCATGGCGATTTGTAAATCTTCTTTTTCCAGGCGTCGTGGTTCATCTTTTTACAACAATCTCGCTATGATATTTTTAAACGTAGTAAAACCTATACGAATGAAAAGAATACTATTGATTTTTTTTATAGTCTCCTGTTCAGCCATTTCAAGGGCCCAGCTCCGCGACACAGTCAAAACTACAACTTCACCGCAGCCCGATGCTGATTTATTATTTCACAAAGCGCACAAACAAAAGACTACAGCCTGGATTTTACTCGGAGCGGGAGCAGGGGTTAGCCTGGCCGGTTTTATTATTGCTGCTAATGCAGCCGATAAGGATCTCTTCGGCTTTGCTTCATCAACGGCACAGGCCGGAACGGTCATGATGCTTGCAGGAGCTGCTGCCATGGTTGCCAGCGTTCCATTTTTTTTGTCGTCCGGCCATAATAGAAAAGAAGCCATGCTTTTGCTTACCACCGGCCATCAATCCTTTTTAAGACAACCTTATAAAGGAACGATTTGTTCCCTTGGACTTAGTATAAAACTATAAATCGGTGATAAAGTTGAAATGCCTGTTCGACGGTATTAACGATTACTGCTGTTTTTATCACATAAAACCTGACGTTGCCCTTCTGCCGTGGTTCGCCTGGTTCAAAGGATAAAGGTTACAAATACTTATGTCATCAAACAGCTGACGATCCGATATGCATAAATAATTCAATAAAATGCTTTCAATATTTATTAATAATAAAAAGAGATCAAAATGAAAAAGCTACTACTATTCCGCCGTTCTAAACCGCTATTAAAGATTGGCCTGTTACCTGTATTTGTATCTATAATAATCGCCTTTACAGGCTGCAAAAAAAATTTTCCGGCACCCTGCCATGATGAGTCTTTTAAAGGTAAGGACAAAGGCATTGTTGTTCACCAGGGAGAATCGATCCAGGCTGCTGTTGATGCAGCTGCACCGGGCGAAACAATTTTTATAGAAGCGGGCACTTATAGCGAGGCCGTGCGGATAGAAAAACCTGGCATTCATTTAATTGGCTCCTCATGCTTTGCATTTGAAAAAGTAATTATTCAAAATCCGGGTGAAGAAGAAAACGGGATTACGGTACGCGACGGAGGCGATGGCTTTGTTCTAAAAAATGTAACGGTTCAGAATTTTGAAGAGAATGGAGTCTTCCTGGTTCGCGTAGACAACTTTTTATTGTCGCATGTAACCACGATTAATAATGGCGAGTACGGCCTTTTTCCTGTTGTTTGCAAAAACGGTGTTATTGAATACTGCTCGGCAACCGGCCACACCGATACCGGCATTTATGTAGGGCAGTCCGACAGTGTTGCCGTGCAATACAGTGAGGCCTATGGTAACGTGAATGGACTCGAAATTGAAAACTGTTCCAACATAGCAGTCTTAAAAAACCATTCTTATGATAATGTGTCCGGCTTACTGCTGGTGTTACTTCCGGGGCTTACTGTTAAATCCTCATCAAATGTTTTAGTGGCGGAAAACAACTTTGATAATAACAATCATGTAAATTTTGCCGATCCTGAAGGGGGCTTTGAAGCATTTGTGCCCAGTGGTTCAGGGATTCTTTTAGTTGGGGTCGATAATGCTACCATACGAAATAACAAGGTCACCAACAACAATTTTACAGGCATCGCGACGGTTAGCACCGTTATTTTAGGGGCACTGGCAGGGCTTCCACCCGAAGCGTTTGCAGATATTGAACCCAATCCTGACGGTGCAAGGATCACCAATAACTCGCTGGCCAATAATGGGAGTGCACCCCCCGCAGGATTACCGTTACCTGGTGTAGACCTTTTGTGGGACGGGAACGGAACAAATAATTGCTGGAAAAATAATACCTATTCCACATCGTATCCTTCTCCTTTGCCGATTTGTAACTAATAATTGAACAGGAACGGCCTCTGCGCCAGGCCGTTCCTTATAGTTTTTTAAAAGCTATTATATGAACACTCCATGCTACTGTATAGCCGCAATTTTTTTACTGTCTGTTTTACTAACGGCTCGGATCTGCAACGGTCAAAAGCCTTCGTTTGGTATAAAAGCCCGTATAGTTTTTTCCAATGCTACCATCAAAGAGGCAAATGTTTCCAGCGGCAATCCCGATGAACATACTAAAGGCCGGACAGGTATCACAGGGGGTATTTATTTAAATGCTGCATTGGGAAATCAATTAATTTTTCGCCCGGGCCTGGAAATTGTGTCGAAGGGTGTAAAGATGATTTACAATAATCAGAACATTGGTTATAAAGTTTCATTTACCTACCTGGATATCCCCATAAACTTTCTTTATAAAACCGATTTTACAAAAGGCCATTTACTGGCAGGGGGAGGTCCGTATATCGGTGTACCGATACAGGATTATTATGGGCTGTATTCCCTGAAGACGGATGTTGGTATAAATGCTTTGGCGGGATATGAAACAGCAATTGGATTTTCATTTAATTTAAATTACAGTTATGGGACCAGTAATGCAAGCAAGCATACCGACCAATATAGTAAAATCAGCAATCGCTATTTAGGGATTACGCTGGGATACTCCTTTTAATGCACTTATTTTCAATCCCTGCGGGTTAAGGTCTATTCACTTCAAAAAAAATTTTATGGCACATAAATTTCAAAACGTACGCAGCACCGTTATTCTATTGGTAATAGTTTTTATGTTTTCCAGGTGCCACACGTACTATAAAGCCACAAAAATCAATGCCACGGCGGCGGATAGAACAATAGATTCTTTGAAAAGCCAGAACCGGTATTTTGTATTACGCAGCGGCAGCGAGGCCTATTATATGAAAAATATGGTACTAAGTGACGATCATAAAACGCTGGAGTGTACCCTGGATTCATTACCACCTGTGCACCGTCTTTATCTTGCAAAGGGGCGTAACGGAAAAATGCAGTACAAAGCCGAAGATGCACCTGTACTTATTGAAGTTCACCTGTACCTGTCAAATAATAAAGTCGTCAATGAAGGAAATTATACCCTTCAACTGGACCAGATCCAAAAAATTGAAGTGCTTGAAAAAGACAGAAAGCGCACTACCAACAGTTATGTTATCGGCGCCGTCGGTGGCACAATAGGGGTGTTTGCGGTGGTAGCGATAATAATAGCAGCCACAAAAAGTTCCTGTCCTTTTGTAAGCGCCTATACCAACAATGAATTTGTTTTACAGGGGGAGATTTATGGGGGCGCTGTATATCCGCAACTCGCAAGAGACGATTACATGCCGCTGCGAATGCAACCATCGGTAAATAACACTTTACAGGTGAAAATCAGCAATGAGCTACAAGAACGGCAGTATACTGATTTTGCAGACCTTTTAGTAATTACCCATGGCAAAAACTCCAAAGTCCTCTCTGATGAAAAGGGAAATTTATATGAAGTTACTGCTCCCCGCCCACCCATAGCCGCCCGGACCGGAAATCATGAAGATGTAATGGCTCCATTGCTAAGAAAAGATGACAATGCCTTATTAAGTTTTGATGACTCCCTGGCAGTAAATGCAAATAATTATTTGATTACAACATTCAATAAGCCGGAAGGGGTTCAAAAGGGCAAGCTGGTTTTGGCAATAAAGAATTCTTACTGGCTCGACTACCTGTATGGCGAGATGGCCAGGGGCTTTGGAAGTTATTACGGTTCTTTTATCAGGAAGCAATCCAAAGCGCCGGCATCGACTTTATTGCAGTGGGCAAAGGATCAACAACTTCCACTCGAAGTATCTGTGAAAACAAAAAACGGCTGGCAAAAAGTTACCGATATAACGACCATAGGCCCGCTGGCCACACGGGAGATTATTGTACCGCTGGACCTTACAGGGGTTACAACTTCCGATTTTGAAATAAAACTAAGCAGCGGCTTTATGTTCTGGGAAATGGATTATGCAGCTATTGACTTTTCTGACGAGAAAGATCTAGATGTCGAAATAGTTTCGCCATTTGTCGCAACAGATGAAACTGCTAAAAACGTATTGCCGGAGCTGGCCAAAAGAGACGGAGTTTATCTTGAACAACCGGTGCCGGGCAATGCGGTTACTTTAGAATATAAGTGCCCCGCTCAGCCCCCGCATACAGAGCGATCGTATATTTTGCATACGAGAGGTTACTATACCCACGTAAGAGATTTCAAAGGGCCTCCCGCGATAGCTTTTCTCAGGCAATTTAAAAAACCCGGCGGTTTTCCGGCCTATAGCATACAGTTGTATAAAAAATTCAGAAATACAACAATGGAATCTCTGGCACAACAGTAATCTTATTAGGGATCCTCTTTCTTTTAAAATAAATATACATGGAAGCAACCATATCTCCCCGACCAGTATCCGTAAAACATACTATCCCTGAGGAGGGCGTAAGACCGCCCGACAAGAGGAAGAATATTGCCTGTGGCATCTTTGAAAAAAAACTGATCCTGTTCGTTATAAAAATCCGAATATTTCTTCTCGCCTGCATGGTTCTACGGCGCCCGTTGATCGTTTGGAAAACCTATAAAAGCACGATGCAATTACGGAAGGATATCTGGGGCGGCAATATTCCAAAGCTTTACCGCGTTTCGGGTAAATACTATTTTAATATGTATTCGCCCGGATGGCCATCCAAAGCATATGATAATATATGGCGAAGCGAATTAAGACGTCATGCCCCCGGCAACATAAACCCTGAAAAAACTTTTTTTGCATTTTTGGCTATCACCCGCAAATGTCCCATGCGTTGCGAGCACTGTTTTGAATGGGACAACCTGAACCAGACCGAGTCTTTTACCAAAGAAGATCTTGTAAAGGTCATAGATATTTATCAAAGAGAAGGAGTTCAGCAATTTCATTTTAGCGGAGGCGAGCCAATGGTCCGTTTTAAAGACCTGCTTGAGCTTTTTAAGCATACAAAGGGAAAAAGTGAATGTTGGGTAATAACATCAGGATTTAATTGTACAAAAGAAAATGCAAAGTTGCTTCAGGCTGCCGGTTGCAAAGGAGCCGTAGTTAGCATCGATCATTATATACCCGAATTGCATAACATTTTCCGCGGGCACGCCGGCTCATTTGAACATGCGATAAATGCCGTAAGGGCAGTCAGGAATGCAGGGATGGTTTGCGCAATAAGTGTTTGCGTTACCAAAGCATTTATTGATGGAGGGTACCTGCTTCCTTATTTAGAATTTGCAAAAAGCCTCGGCGTTCATTTTGTTCAGCTTTTGGAGCCAAGGAGCATTGGCCACTATGAAGGAAAAAATGTTTTACTGGAAGAGCATCATATACGGATACTGGAAGAATTTTTTAAAACGGTTAACCATTCAAAAAAATTTAAACACCATCCCACCCTGTTATATCATGGGTATCATCAGAGGAGGGTAGGCTGTTTTGCAGGAAGCAGAAGCATCTACATTGATTCCGCGGGAGATGTTCACTCCTGCCCGTTTTGTCATACGAGGTCGTTCAATATTATTGATCTTATCCGGAAAGGGGCAAACAAAATTCCCAAAAAAGAAAATGTTTGTCCGCAGTTCGGCAGGATCGCGTGAAAAGATATTGACTGTATCCGGCATACCTTTGAAACACTTTAATTGCTGGTGTCAAAAGGTTCGAAAAGAACTCAGGTTAACCGGGCTCCCAGGCTCGCCTTTACTTCGCCAAACCACTCATTTTTTAAAATACTTAAGACGATGCTGTCTCTTCTTCTCCCTTCCTCCCGGGTGGGCATATTACTTCGTAGTATACCATCTACTTTACAACCTATAGATTTCATTGCGGCAATGCTTCTTGCATTATTATTATCTGCTCTTAGTTCAAATCTTTCCATACCAACGCGTTCAAATGCAAAGGAAAGCAGCAGGTATTTACAATGCTTATTTAAGCCGGTTCCCTGGAATTTCTTTCCATACCAGGTATACCCCAACTGGATCGTCTGCAATTCAGTTTGAATGTCATAGAATCTTGTGCTTCCGGCATACTCCCTGGTTCGCTTGTCAAAAACAATAAAGGGATATTCTTTTCCTTCTGTTCTGGCTTTAAGGGTGATGTTCAAATAATTTTGCAACCCTTCTTCACCGCCAGCGCTCACCAGGGAAAACTTCCATAACTCCGGTTCCTCTAATGAAAAGGGGAGCAAATGTATAGCATCTTCCTGTTGCAGCGGGCGAAGCAATACCCGGTCGTCTTCCAAAACATAGTTATTACTGCAATCAAATTTTTCAGTCATAATTATTAAGCAATTATTTGTAAAGATATATTTTGCATGAACTAATTAAGATACACATCTTAATAAATGTTTTTGATTCCGGAATTTTGTGACAGGATGTTTTTAAATTTATTCTTTATCATACAAAAAAATAATTATGGCCAACCCTTCGTCTTATTGTGAGGCAGTTGCTTCAATGGATAAAAACAATGTACACCGGGTGTATCATGATACCGCCTATGGTTTCCCTATTGAAAATGATGACGAGCTTTTTGAACGGCTGGTACTTGAGATCAACCAGGCAGGACTAAGCTGGAGCACGATCCTCAATAAACAGGAGCAGTTTAAAAAAGCGTATAAAAATTTTAAAATAAAGAAAGTGGCCGCTTTTGACGAAAAGGACTTTGAGAGATTAATGAATGATGCAGGCATTATCCGCAACCGGCTGAAAATAAACGCCGCTATTGAGAATGCCAAAACACTTTTGCAAATTCAAAAAGAATCCGGATCATTTAAGCAGTGGCTGGATCATCATCATCCAAAAACAAAAGAGGAATGGGTCAAACTTTTTAAAACTACTTTCAGGTTCACCGGCGGTGAAATCGTGAATGAATTTTTGATGAGCACCGGTTATTTAAGGGGAGCGCATATTGAAAGCTGCCCGGTATATAAAAAACTGTTAAAGAAGAAGCCGGCGTTTTTGCAGGTTATAAAACCGAAGTGAGGTGGAGGGCTTTGCCTCAACAAGAAAAGTTTTCTTACAACTCTCCCGTTCATCGATCGCACCAATAATTTGATAACGCGCCTGAACATATACATGGATACAACTGACCAAAGAATAATGAGGTCTTATACATATCAATTTTTCATTCCCTCCAGTTCTTTCTGCATCCTGAACATTTCATCGCGCAACCTGGCTGCCTCCATGAAATCGAGGTCGCGTGCTGCTTTTTCCATCTGACGTTTAATATTGTTTACGGCTTTCTCCATTTGAGGAATGGTCTTATATTGAACCTGTTCTTCTGCTGCAAAATTTATTACTTCGTCAACAGCGTAAGGCGATTTTTCATCATAGCCTTTGATGTCCAGCACTGAAGTCTGGCTCATGATCTGCTCAACGGATTTTTTAATAGTTACGGGGGTTATGTTATGCTCGGTATTATACTGAATTTGTTTCATCCTTCTCCGGTTTGTTTCATCAATTGTCTTCTGCATACTCTCGGTAATGGTATCGGCATAAAAAATTACCAGCCCTTCTATATTACGGGCTGCCCGGCCTGCAGTTTGCGTCAGCGATCTTTCATTACGCAAAAAACCTTCCTTATCTGCATCTAAAATAGCGACCAGTGAAACTTCAGGAAGATCGAGCCCCTCGCGTAAGAGATTCACGCCAACCAGCACGTCTATTTCACCAAGACGCAATTCGCGTAAAATTTCAATCCTGTCCAGTGTATGAACTTCGCTGTGTATGTATTTTGATTTTATGTTAATGCGGTGAAGGTATTTATCCATTTCCTCTGCCATTCGCTTGGTCAACGTTGTTACAAGCACACGGTCTCCTTTCGTAACTCTTTTATCAATTTCATCGAGCAGGTCATCGATCTGATTTACCGACGGGCGTATTTCAATAGGAGGATCCAGTAACCCCGTTGGCCTTACCACCTGTTCTACGAGTATGCCCCCGGTCTTCTCAAGTTCATAATCCCCCGGCGTTGCACTTACATAGATAGTTTGATTGAGCATACTTTCAAATTCATCAAAATTAAGAGGCCGGTTATCCAGCGCTGAGGGCAGGCGAAAACCATAGTCGACCAGGATTAATTTCCTTGACCGGTCTCCGCCATACATTCCACTTACCTGCGGAACCGTCTGATGGCTTTCATCTATTACACATAGAAAGTCATTGGGAAAATAATCAAGCAGGCAAAAGGGTCTTGTTCCCGGTTCTCTCCTGTCAAAAAATCTTGAATAATTTTCCACGCCGTTGCAGTATCCAAGCTCCCGGATCATTTCAACATCATAGTTCACCCGCTCGGATATTCTTTGCGCCTCGATATATTTTCCGGCACTTTTAAAATATTCTGTTTGCCTGGCAGCCTCATCCTGTATTTCGTAAAGGATCTGCTGCAACTTATCTTTTGGAGCTATATATAAATTCGCAGGAAAGATTGCCGCATCCTCCACTTTCATAATCCTTTTACCCGTATTTAGCTCCAGCGTTTCAATGCTCTCAATTTCATCCCCGAAAAAGGTAATGCGATACCCGTTATCCATATAAGGAAGGTTAATATCCACGGTATCGCCCTTCACACGAAAAGTTCCCCTGGCAAAATCTCCCTGTGTTCTTGAATACAAACCATTAACCAATGAATGCAAGAACCCCTGCCGGCTGACCGTCTGGCCTTCTCTGATCCTCACGACCCCCTCGGCAAAATCTTTTGGATTACCAATACCGTAAATGCAGCTCACGCTGGCTACTACAATAATGTCCCTGCGGCCGGTGAGCAATTGGGAGGTCGCCTGTAACCGCAATTTATCCAGCTCCTCGTTTATACTAAGATCCTTTTCGATATAGGTATCGCTTACGGGCATATAAGCCTCCGGCTGGTAGTAATCGTAGTAAGAGACAAAATATCCCACAGAATTATCCGGAAAAAATTGCCGGAATTCGCCATACAACTGCGCTACAAGGGTTTTGTTATGTGTAAGAACGAGGGTAGGTCTTTGTACATTTTGGATCACGTTGGCCATAGTGAACGTCTTACCACTGCCGGTAACTCCCAATAAGGTCTGATATTTTTCACCTTCCAGTATACCACGCGTCAGTTGTTCGATAGCCTGAGGCTGATCGCCTGCAGGCTTATAAGAAGAATTAAGTTGAAATCGCATAGGATATGCAATTTACAACCGAATGGTGAAAAGAAAAGTGACAAAGCCCTCCGAAGTATTGCTTTTTGAATTGCCCGCGGTTCATGCCCGGCAGCCATCTGTAAGGCTGCTTTCCTGCCTTTATCCCCCGGCATTTCCTGTTGCTGCCGCCATCAAAAAGTCGGCGAGCCGGTGAATACTTTTCGCATCTGTCTCAATTTGTTCCTGCGCTTCTTTCCAGTTTCTCTGTTCGATAGCCTCGCGGATTCCAGGCATCGTCTTTACACTATAGCCCGTATAAAAGCCGGGAGCATACAGGATATGCCTGTACCATGCCCTGCGTGGCAATCCGGTTTCGCTTAATAGCTGCTGTTCCGCTTTGTAAAGCGCCCGGTTGAAAGCATCAGCGACCTGGTTGTTCTTTATGGTATTCTCAAAAGCCATCTTCAGGCTGTCTGTACTTTTTTTCAATTCTTCCAGCGCATTTTGCAATGTTGAAAAATCAAGATAAGGCACCTGCGGTTTTTCAACAGGAGTGATATATTTTTTAGTGGGATCTTCCCCTACCTTATATCCGCCGGCTTTAATAACCTGATTTTCAACCTCAGTACCTTCCCTTTCATTTTGCAAAAGGCTCATAAGATCATTTGTATAATCCTTTACAGTGTTATATACATGTGTAAAATCAAACGGTAATACATCGGCACCCGCCATCCTTAAAACCGCGTGGCCTGCGGTTTGTGCCAGGGTAACCCCGTATTGAAAACCGGGGTCTTTAAATTTTATATAATCATCGTAGGAATCATAGATTGAATGATACTCCCCGCCGGGGCTTTCGCCGCCATATCCCAGGTTTAATGCAGGAATACCTGCATGCTGAATAAAAGACGAATAATCGGAGCCCGAGCCCAGCGCTTCCAATTTCAATTCTTTTTGACCTATCAGCCGCTTTTTTGCTTCTGTACTTGTGGCCAATATAGCCTCATTGGCTTTCCTGCGGTCAAATACACTTACGTTCGTTTGCGGATCAATGACGCTC
>JADMIO011227408.1_pt1 | contig 10930 bp, 9 predicted proteins | sample 8958161 | NCBI WGS metagenome assembly JADMIO01 (sample SAMN16585339, study PRJNA669376) | soil metagenome | isolation source: Crop rotation soil | place: USA: Cullars Rotation, Alabama | collected 2011 | reverse complement strand
TTGTGGGGCCCTGGTGATTTGGCCAAAAACCTCCTGTCTTGTCTGGATTGGTAAAATTAGCGTCACTGCCAATGAAGAATCTCCAGAAAATATAACCAATTAAAACACACACAATCGGAGCAATCCAGGAAATAGAATTGCGTGATCTTTTAGGTTGCACTGAAGAAATGCTTTTTGCTGCTGCAGTAGCAGTCGGTCTTGTCTCAGCCATAACAAAATTGATTTTAGATTTTTAAATTTTTTGTTTCAATTTTTAATTTAAAAAAATTCACAACTCATCTTTTCAAGCAATCAATGAATTGCACCGTAAATGGGGTTGTAAATTAGTTAAATTCTTCAAAGCGCCAACTTTTAGCAATTTTATTTTTTATTTTTTTATTATACCTGCTCATTTCCGGCTATCTGTGATACACACATCTTATATAACATTACAACCGTTCCGCAGTAAATTTGTTTTAATAATGAAAAATAAATTAGTGCTCGCTATTACCGGTGCCAGTGGTTCTGTTTATGCCAGGCTCTTATTAAACAAGCTTCTGCAATTAAAAGGCCAATACACAGACCTCGCAGTTGTAATAAGCGAAAATGCCAAAAGGATCTGGCAATCAGAACTCGGCAATGACGATTATAAACACTACCCCGTACATTATTTTGAAAAGTTTGATTTTGATGCCCCCTTTGCTTCCGGCTCCGCGCAATATAATATTATGATTGTAGTACCCTGCAGCATGGGAACCCTTGGTCGTATCGCTTCAGGCGTAAGTGATGATCTCATTACAAGAGCGGCTGATGTAATTTTAAAAGAAAGAAGGAAGCTGATACTGGTTATACGCGATACACCCTATAACCTCGTACATATAAAGAATATGGAAACCATTACGCTTGCCGGTGGAATTATTTGCCCAGCCACACCATCGTTTTACAGCAACCCAACAACTATTGAAGCAGTTGCTGCCACTGTTGTAAACCGCATCATAGACCTCAGCGGGCTAATATCCGACAGCTTTCGCTGGGGAGAAATGGAATGAACCCAGGTAAAAGTTAAGCTGTTGTATGCCGTTCGCGCTTTTACTGGATAAAGAGCTTTATCACTATTGCTGCAATTGCGTACGCACAGGAAATTATAAAAATTCCTTTTGCTGTTTCATCCCGGCGCGTATTAAGATAAACTGTAAGTAAAACAACATTAGCAAACAGTGCAAATGTGGAGATGGCGGAAAGAATGGTTTTTTGGGATAGGATAACCTCCATAAAATCACCAAAAGCATAAGTAGGATAAAATTTCATGAAGTAATAAGCCAGTATTCCAAGCATTGGCGCAAAAAGACCCAGGATAATACCGAACAGGAGAGAATTTTTTTTCAATGCTTACGGGTTAAAACTTTCTGCAATTTGGTTTTTAGTTCATAGTTGGTAAGATCGAATTGCACGGGAACCACGCTTATATAATTATTTTCAAGTGCCCACACATCTGTATCTTTCCCTTTATCAAAATTCTGGAATTCACCCGTTAGCCAGTAATATTTTCTGCCCGTAGGATCGTTACGCTCATCAAAACGTTCTTCATATTTGGCATATGCCTGGCGACATAATTTGAGCCCCTTTAAAACTTCTTTGGGTGCAGGCGGAATATTTACGTTCAGGCAAAGATGCTTATCTGTTTGCTTGCCCAGCAATTGCTTTACAAGCAGGTTTGCATAATAAGCAGCACCCGTAAAATCGGCTTCGATACTATAATCGAGCAGGGAAAAACCAATGCTTGGGATACTTTCAATCGATGCTTCCAGCGCCGCACTCATGGTACCGGAATATATTACATTAATTGAATGATTAGCACCATGATTAATACCGCTTAAACAGATGTCGGGTTTGCGATGCAATACTTTGTCTACTGCAAGCTTTACGCAATCAACGGGCGTTCCGCTGCACTGGTAGGCTTCAATATCACCAAAAATCTGCGCCTGTGTTAACCGTAAGGGATGGCCGATAGTGATTGCATGACCCATTCCGCTTTGCGGCTTATCGGGGGCAACAACTACAACTTTTCCCAGGTCTTTTACTGCACCAACCAGGGCCCTGATGCCGGGAGCAGTGATGCCGTCGTCGTTGGTAACAAGAATAATGGGCTCTTCTTTTTTTGAGTGGGATGCTTTTGCCATAAAGAATATGCAAGATAATATCTTTAATATTTGCGCTTCAACAATAGGTAAATCTCTGCCGGCGCTTTAAGTTTATACAAGAAGTTTCAGGGATGGGCTGGTACGAAGGCTAAAGTGAAGGCGGTAATTTTAAGGCAATACACTTACTCAATCCAGACAATTGAATTACCGGTACCATATTCATTTTCTTCCCAAAGCTTATTACCGGGATCTATCATCCATTTACCATCAACAATAAATTTATACAGGTGTTTGCCTGCATAAAGATGCACACTGAAAACCCAGTCATTACCTTCCTTTCCCATGGCTAATGTTTGCGGGCTCCAGTTATTAAAATCGCCGGCAAGAAACACTGATCTTGCATTACTATATCCTTTTAAACGAAAAGTATAGTTAGGTTCAATGATGAGGTAGGAATTTTTTGTACCTGCCTCATTATTCACTGTAAGCGGGTTTACCGGGTCGGTGATCCATTTGCCATCTACAATAAATTTATATTCATAATTACCCGGCCCGGTTACATAAGGTAATTGCCAGCCATCACCGGTTTTCTGCATAAACAATTCATCTGTACGCCAGTGATTAAAGCTGCCGGAAAGCATAACTTTTTCCGCATTTGTATAACCATCCAGTTTAAATATATGCGGCTTGCCAATTTCAATCACCGAATTATAACCGCCCTTTCCGTCGGGCAGCCGCTCGGTTCTTTTTTCTTCAGCGTACCATACTCCATCTACAAAAAATTTATATGTGTGCGTTGCCTGTGCCAGATAAACGGGTAATATCCAACCGGCTGTTGTTTTTGTCATTTTCAATTCCTTCCGCCAGTTATTAAAGCTACCTGCCACAAAAACATTCTTTGCATTGGCAAATTCGCTTAAACTAAAAACAACATTTGTTTTAAAGTACACAGAATTTATGTTTCCCATCCCGTCGTTCTCCCGTAATAGATTGTCCTCATCAACTATCCAGTTACCGTCAACAATAAACTTATACCAGTATTTGCCGGGATTGAGTTGTACGTCAGCACTCCAGCCGTTTGCCGTTTTTTGCATTTGCAATGCTTCCGGCGACCAGTTATTAAAACTTCCTGCAAGCATTACCCTGTTTGCATTTGGATATCCTCTTAAAAAAAATGTGACCGTATTATTGTTTACTGAAAACGAAGGTTTATTCTTAAATTCATTATATCCATATAACAACCCATTATTTACAGCGGGGAATCTTTCTGAAAACGTTGGATGTTTTTCTGAGAAAATGATCTTGTCTGCAGGATCATTTATCTTATCAAATGCCATAATAGCCTTGCTTATAGCAAGCGCCTGCCCGGTATTCTTTTCAATCTTCCAGCCAAGTTTGATCAGTGAATCACCGGAATTGGTTTGAATAAATTGCTTGAGCGGAATATCAGCAAGATTATACTGTGTTATGAAATTATCCAGCTGAGCAGTATTCGCCTGTTTGCTTATCTCAATGTACATCCTACCGTTCTTAACGGTATATAAACCAACGGTTGATTGCGCTGAAAGCTTTATTTGCAACAGCAAGCTGAGGCAGGCAATGCAGAGGCATAAGCATGCGCATGAAATTATTTTATGGCTGTTGCCTCTTTCCATATATACATTTTCCGTTTCGCAAAATTAAACCCTATTTTATGCAGCGAGAGGAAGTCGAAACCCAGCACCCCGTTTATACAGGCATTTTGAGAAAAGCATGTGTACTCAAGATTGGTAATAAGCACTGGTAAATTGCTTATGTCCTGGCTCCCTACCCGCATACTTTTCAGATCGCCGTACAAAGCCTCCACTTTTTTGTTGCCAATGCCGTTAAGCAATACACGCCTGGTGATGCTCACGTTGTTGAAAACCTTATCCGGTAACCGGCTGTCAAGAATATTGGACTCTGCGGCGTAATCAATTACCAGTTTAAGTTTTTTACCCGCCAACTCTGTACGTACCAGGATACGGTTATCTAAAATTTCTATGGGCAGCGTATGGTATGCGGCAGCATCTTTCAGCAGTTCGTCCAGGTAAGTTGCGGATTCTTTCCTGTTGATGCGATGCAGGTAAATGAGATTCTTTTCATAATCTATTATCATCCCGCAATCTTTAAAAAGTTCAACACCAAGCAATCCAAGAATTTTAATGCCTTTGCTGTTTTCAATATTTCCCATGTCGATCAGGTCTGCCTGTACCCTGTAATAATCCAAAGCACCAAACACAAACCGGGCGACTTCGGTTTGCGTAACTATCGGCGAACTGCCGGTGATATCTTTTTGTTCGGCATCTGAAATATGTGTTACAGGATAATCACGGAAATAAGTAATGTTAAGCACCAGGTTTGGCGCCCCCGTATCAAGGATAAAATTACCTTCAATGGTATCAGCCTTCGCTTTTACAACAATTAAATTTCCTGCCCTTGTGAAGGGAATCATGCCTGATGCAGAGTCAAGAACAACACCCGGTATTTCAATGTTAGCCAACTGTTGCTTTATCTCGGCCGTTGCAGTATCTATACCTGTCGTATATCTTTTCCCGGGAATGGTAAAGCAGGAAAAAATGCATATAATATGTACCAGGTAAATTCTGATCAACATGAGATTTATCGGTGTATTAAAATACCTCCTATTTCACCCAATGAATTGTTTAATATGGGGTAAGGTTAATGAGTATGGTAAGCGGTTAATTGGGCATATGCGCTGAATGTTTGCTGTTGAGTACCGCAAATAACAACACATCATAAAATTAATATACCCGGAGCATTTTATTGATTACGCTTTATTTGCTTGCTCATTAGTTTATACCGGTTAATTTTATTGAATGTTATCAAAAGTTTTTGGCAGGAATCCTTCGGGCAAAGAATTGGAAAAAGTACAGGCATCTCCAAATTACAGGGATGGAAGTTTCACCAATTTGATGCCCACAAAACTGATGGATAACGCTTCCCTGGCTTCTGTTTTATGGAAATTTATAAATAAGCCTGCGAACACCCTTCCGCCAAAACCGCTGCCTTCTGTAAAAACGGACCTGCGATCATTGCCTGGTGATGCCCCCGTCATCATCTGGTTTGGTCATTCTTCTTATTTGATAAAGATCAACGGCAAACATATCCTCGCCGATCCCGTATTTAGCGGCCATGCCTCCCCTTTTTCTTTTTCTGCCAAAAGCTTTGCCGGAACAGATGTATATACTACAGATGATCTTCCGGAGATCGACACATTGATAATAAGCCATGACCACTACGATCACCTGGATTATAAAACCGTAAAAAAAATATCAGATAAAACCAAACTCATCTGCACTTCTCTTGGCGTGGCATCGCACCTTAGCCATTGGGGCATCGATAATGAGATCACAGAGTTTGACTGGTGGGATAGTTATGAATTACCAGGCAATATACAATTAACGGCTGTGCCCGCCCGGCATTTTTCGGGCCGTGGCCTGGTAAGAAATAAAACGCTTTGGTCTTCATTTGCATTAAACACCAAACAATATGCTTTATTTATTGGCGCCGACAGTGGTTATGGTGACCATTTTAAGCAGATCAACAAAAAACTGGGATCATTCGAGATCGCGATACTTGAATCCGGACAATATAACCTGGCCTGGCATGATATTCACATGATGCCTGAAGAAGCCGTACAGGCTTGTATAGATTTAAACGCAAAGGTGCTGATGCCCGTGCATTGGGGAAAGTTTTCGATCTCGCTTCACCCATGGGATGAACCCGTAAAAAGAGTGGGCAGAAAGGCAGGTGAATTAGAGGTAAACATCACCACGCCCATGATTGGTGAGCCGGTAATTTTGGGAAGATCTTATCCCGAAAAGAAGTGGTGGGAGTTATAACATTAAAATGGTTGCTGATTCCGCATGATGCGAAACCGCAGGCCCTCCCTATTATAATCGGCATGTCCTGAACTGCTTTGTTATTATATTTATAAGGGCTTCAATTTTACTCCTGCTTTCCAGCTTTTTCTTTCCCTTCGCGTTTGCAAGCTCCCTCTCTGATGTGGAATAATTCAGTAACACAATCTTCCATTACCGTATGACCAGTTGAATACGCAAGGGATGTTTTGCTTAATAAACCGGTTCTTACTAACAAAGAAATCATCGCTAGATGAGCTTATTAAGCTCAGGAATGAATCCGGTAGGAAATAACATCGATAAAAACGTAAAAAAATTGCACACACCTGATCAAATTGATGAGCTAAAATCTGGCTCATTTTATTCATGAGTTGCAGGGGCCTCACCCACTATGTTCCCGCTTTAAAACAATGTTTAAAAAGCATATGTAATAGCAGAATAAGTTTCACCTTTCGAATCTTCTACTTTTATCAGGATAAACTAATACTATACTTTTATGTAACCAGCGATGGTATTTCGGTTAAGTTTCGTTGTGTCAGCGACCTCTGTCTACACGGGCATTGTCGATTCCTGTAAGACCCGGCGAAAGAAATCCGATTGAACGCAAATTTGGACAGGCAAAAACCGCCTATGACATAAACAGAATCAAAGCCCGGTTAAGTGAAACCAGTCAGTCATGGATCGCTTCAATCGTGTTGATGCTTAACCTGATAAATCTTATCGGGAAGGCATTCTTTTCCTAATATTCACCATCGTAAAAAACAAAAAGTATCCTGAATGGATTAACCTGAATTTTTAAAATAACATGCACCCGCGACTTAATCAGCAGACCCTAATTATTCAGCAGTTCAAACAATAACTCTTTTATCTTTTCTACCCCGGGCAACATGGCTTTTTCGAGGCTGATGTTGATAGGAACTGCAGGCAGGTCCAGTGCTCCAAGCACTTCAACCGGTGCATCAAGATATTGAAAACAGTTGCGGCTGACACGATGTGCCAACGCTTCTGCAAATGAATTGGTTTGCTGTTCTTCAGTAAGTACGAGGCATTTACCATGTTTTTTTACGATTGAAAAAACAAGCGTCTCGTCTAACGGATAAAGCGTTCGCAGATCAATGATCTCTACCTGGCCTGTAAAATCCCGGGCAGCGGCCTTTGCCCAGTAAACACCCATACCATAGGTTATGATGCATGCAGATTCCCCATTATCGATCTTTTCCGCATCAGCTTCTGTAATAACATTTGCTTTACCCAGCGGCAGAATATAATCTCTTGCCGGCTCAATTGTTTTGGCATCTTCGGTTCCGGGAACCTTACTCCAGTACAAGCCTTTATGTTCAAGCATAATAACAGGATTAGGGTCATAATAAGCAGCCTTCATTAAACCTTTCATATCTGCTGCATTAGATGGATAACAAACTTTAATTCCCTTTATAGAAAGTAAGGTTGATTCAACACAGCCACTATGATAAGGTCCGCCGCCGCCATAAGCACCTACGGGTACCCTTAAAATCATGCTGACGGGATATTTGCCATCGGTTAAGTAATTAGACTTTGCTATTTCACTCACCAACTGGTTGAGGCCAGGGTATATATAATCTCCAAACTGCACCTCCACAATTGGTTTTAAACCAACAGCACTTAATCCTGCGGTTGAACCAATTATATAGGCTTCCTGGATGGCGGTATTAAACACACGATGCGTACCAAATTTATCAGCAAGCGTTGCTGTTTCCCGAAAAACACCCCCCAGCCTTTTGCCTACATCCTGTCCATATAAAATACATTCTTCATGGTCCTGCATTAATTCTTCTACCGCATGAAGTCCCGCGTCTACCATTAATGTTTTTTCACCATTTGCCGGAACACGGATTCCTGTCTCAAATATCACGGTTGTTGTTGCAAATACATTTTCTGTAACAGATGCCGGTGAAGGCTCATCGGCATTCCTGGCTTTATCAAATGCCAGATCTGCTTCAGCATGTGCCGCTTTTTCGATTTGTTCAATTTCAGCTTCGATAATACCTTTTTGGCTGAGAAAATTTTTTAGCTTAACAAAAGGGTCATGTGATTCATGCCGTTCCAGGTCTTCTTTTGAACGATAAAATTCCTTTCTTACGCCACTGGTATGATGACTTAACAAAGGAACTTTCGCATGAACAAGAATAGGTTTTCTTTGCCTTCGCACATAATCAATTGCATGGTTCATTGCACCATAAGCGTATTCAAGCACGGTTCCGTCAACTTTAAGCCGCTCTAATCCTTTATATCCACCGGCAAAATCAAAAGCATTCATAGCCCTTCCTTCCCTTGCTGTGGCACTTATACCCCATTCGTTATCCTGTACCAAATAAATAACAGGCAGTTTTTTCAATATAGCAAATTGTAAAGCCTCACTTACTTCGCCTTCAGTAATACTATAATCGCCCAGACTGCAAATAACAACCGGCAGTTCATTATTGCTTCCTTTTACTAAAAGATCCGGCTGATGTTCCTCAAGGTATTTGATGCCTTGTGCGATCCCCGTAGTTGGAATGGCCTGCATACCCGTTGCACTGCTCTGGTGAATGATTTTTGGCTTATCCCCACTTTTATTACTCGCATGACTATAATAAGAACGGCCGCCCGAAAATAGATCATCGGCTTTAGCAAGCAATTGTAACATTAACTGGTAGGGAGTATAACCTAAAGAAAGCAGTAAGCTGTCATCGCGGTAGTAAGGACTTACAAAATCGCAAGGTAATAATTGCAGGCCTGTTGCGATCTGTATCCCTTCATGACCTTTGGATGTGGAGTGAACATACTTACAAACCTGCCTGTTGGTTTCATAAATTTCCCCCATGCGGCGTGCAGTGGCCATTAGCCTGAAGGCTTTGGCAAGAATCGCATTATCAAGCATACGCAAATATCAGGTTACCCTGGAGAATAAAAAAAGTAATTAAGCCAGCAGCACAATCTTATTTTATTTCAAATTCAAACACTTTATCGTTGCCTAAAAAACCTCTCAGCACATCGCCAACCACGCATTCTCCAACACCAGCCGGGGTTCCTGTATAAATAAGGTCACCTATATTTAAAGAAAAATATTGAGAGATATCAGCTACTATCTGGTTAAAAGAAAAGATCATATGATCGCTGTTACCTCTCTGAACAACCCTATTGTTTAATTGGAGCGAAAATTCAATGGGTGCTTTAAGCATTTCATTTGTAACATCGTGCCAGCTGCCAAGCACAGCAGAACCATCCCAGGCTTTTGCTTTTTCCCAGGGGAGACCTTTTTTCTTCAACTCCGACTGGATATCCCGCGCCGTAAAATCTATTCCTACAGATATACAATCATAGTACCTGGAGGCTTGCGATTCTTGTATATACTTTCCGTTTTTTGAAATATGCAGCACAAGCTCAGCTTCATAATGCAATTCATTTGTAAATTGTGGGTAATAAAAATTTGCATTGGGAGCAATTAATGCGCTCTTCGGCTTGAGAAAAATCACCGGTTCTGATGGCACGTCATTGTTCAATTCTTTCGCATGCTCACTATAATTTCTGCCTACGCAAAAAATTTTCATAAGTACAAACCAGGTTTTGATGGTTAGGTAAATATCGGCATTTGAGGAATTGGATTTTTTACAGCTAAAAATAGTGAAAATTGATGCAATCATTCATCTGCTGAGAATTTTTTCCCATTCACCGTATTCATTGTTTTTTCTATACCGATAGTTGAAAACTGTTCAATTATATCTGAACAGTATTCAATTTTTTTCCACACCAGTTTCAATTCTTCAGGAAACCATTTCATCAATACAAAATCTGCCTGCCTGCCTTTTGGATAATTGTTGCCGATGCCAAAACGCAGTTTCGGATACTTATCTGTTCCAAGCATGAGCTGAATGTCTCTTAAACCATTATGCCCCCCATCGCTACCGGCTGGTCTTAATCTCAAACTATCAAGCGGTATCGCAATATCATCCACAATGGTAAGCGTGTTTTCCAATGGAATTTTTTCCGCATCCATCCAATATTTAAAAGCTTTTCCACTCAGGTTCATATAAGTGGTTGGCTTTATACAGATAAAAATTTTACCCTTCCATTTTACCTCTGCCTTCTCTGCCAGGCGCACGGTTTGGAACATTCCATTATGCTTTAATACGAATGCAGTTACCACATCGAATCCAATATTGTGCCGTGTATGTCGGTACTCATCACCAATATTTCCCAGGCCAACAATTAAAAACTTCTGCATAACCAAAAGATAAAAGCCATCTGATAAAACAAAAAATCCCGCCATTGGCGGGACTTGAACAATTAGAAAAAATTACTACTTCTTTTTCTCGTCTTTCGCCGGAGCTTTTGCGGCTGCTGCACCTGCTGCAGGTGCGGCTGTTGATGCAGCGGCTTCTTCCTGTTTCAACTGGCGTGTGAGTACGACCGATGCAATGGGAATTCTGGGTGAATTCATAATTTCCATGTTATCTGCCTTCACATCCTCTACGCGAATGTTTTCATTCAATTTCAAATTGCTGATATCAACCTCAATATTTTCTTTTAAATATTTAGGCAATGTTTTCACTTTAAGTGATTTCATTTTTGTTATCAGCTTTCCGCCTTCCTTTACACCCACCGGTGCTCCTTTAAATTTCAATGGCAGGTCGGCCAACACTTTTTTGTTTTCAACCAATTCAAGCAAGTCAATGTGAATCAGGTTGTCGCTAACCTTATCAAACTGCAGGTCTTTTAAAATGCAGGTGTAAGATTTGCCGTCGACCTTTACTTCTGCCAACTGGAACTGTGATGTGTAAACAAGCGTTTTAAATGCCTTTACCGGAGCAGAAAAATTCACTTCCTGCGCACCCCCGTAAATTACACCAGGCACAAGTTCCTGAGAGCGAAGCTGGCGGGTGGCTTTTT
>JADMIO010830293.1_pt1 | contig 10930 bp, 10 predicted proteins | sample 8958161 | NCBI WGS metagenome assembly JADMIO01 (sample SAMN16585339, study PRJNA669376) | soil metagenome | isolation source: Crop rotation soil | place: USA: Cullars Rotation, Alabama | collected 2011 | reverse complement strand
CTTTCCCGCCGCCGCCGACTTCGCGCGCGCGCGCCACCGCGACGGCTACGGCGAAGGCGACGACCCGATCGCCGCGCGGGCGCTCTTCGGCGAGGGCGTGTGCGATCAGCGGATGGGCGATCGGCGCGCCGCGCGTGCGGCGTTCGAGACGTACCGCCGCCGCTTTCCGAACGGACCGCGGCGCGCCGACGTGGATCGCGCGCTGGCCGACCTCGGCTCCTGAAACAATCCCACCGGCGGCGGACACGAGGGGCGCAGAGAGGTGACCTGATGAAACGCAAAATCGAAAATACGATCCTCGCCACCACCGCCTTCTTGCTCGCCAGCAGCGCCTGCGTCGCCACGAGCCGCGTCGGCCTCGACGACGGCGACGGCGGCGCCGGCCTCGACACCGGTGCCATCATCGAGCCGCCCCCGGGCCCGGCGCCGGTGATGTCGTACGCCATGGCAACGGACCCCACGTTCGATCTGCTGGCGCTGGAGATCATGGACACCGGGGTGCCGTCCGAATCGATCGCGATCGTCGACGCGGACGACGGCAACGTCCTGCGCGTCCTGAGGCCGTCGCTGTCGAACGGGCCCATCGGGAAGGTCGCGCAGGCGGGTGGCGTGATCGCAGTGGGCGGCGTCTCCTCGACCTCGCTGTTCCGGTGGGATGGAAGCTCGTTGCGGGAGATCGCAACCAACGGCGCGGTCCTCTCGCTCGCTCTGTCGCCGGACGGGGCGTTCCTCTTCACGGGCGACGCTTACGGGACGATCCGCCGCTACGAGATCGCGACGGGCGCCGAGCACCCGTCGCCTTTTGCGCAGCTGCCTCTGAACGATAGCGCGATCGACTTCGTCACCGGCCTCGCGATCTCACCCGACGGGACCACCATCGCAGCCTGCGATCCGATCGGGGTCCACGTCTGGCGGGTCAGCGACGGCGCGCTGCTCGCGGAGATTCCGTCGCCGGGCGGGGTGACGCTGTCGGCGTCGGGCGAGCTGGCCGTGGGCGGCGGCGACGGCCAGACCGTGACGTTCTACGACCTCACCGGTCTGGAGCGGGGCCGGTACAACACCTCGGGCTACGCCATCTACGGGGTGGCTTATTCGGCCGACGGAACGAAGGTCGCGATCGTCAACGAGATCCCCGCGGATCCGACGCCCGGACGGGCAGGCTTCCCGATCGTCGTCCGGATCATCGATCGGGCGACCGGGACCGAAGTGGCGCAGCTGTTCGATGCGCAGCAGGGCCGGCCCGGCCCGATCGGCGCGAAGGCGGTGTTACCGGTCGGCGTGGCGTTCGTCGCGGACGATCGTGAAGTCGCGCTGGGCTGGTCCGATCGCCGCGTGACGGTCTTCTCGACGTCGTCCGGCGCGCCGGTCTGGAGCCGCGTCCTCGACCCGTGAACCGCCCATAACGAACGGTCCGACTCGGAGAGGGCGCGCTCGATCCGGGCGCGCTCCGACGATTTGCCGGCGGCCGCCGCGATGAGCGTCGATCTCCAGCTCGGTCCCCGTGGCTCGAGTCGGGTCATGCGCTGGCGCTGGTTGCGCCAGGTTGACCAATGTCGCGCCAGCGAAGGATCGTCAGGCCCTCGCCATGGAGCGCGGTTCCTCGCTGCCCAATGGTCAGTCCCGCGGGGGCACGAGCGTTGCTAAGCAATGAGCTCTCGTCGTCGGAGCGAGTCGAGGGAGCTTGCAATATGTCCGGTTTCGCTGAACAGAGCGCTTCGCCGGTGCCGTCGCTGGCCGAGGCTCTACGCAGGCCCGTCGACGCGATTGGCGCTCGCTTCTCTCTGGCCAGCCGCGAGCGGGAGGTCTTGCTCCTGACTGCTTCCGGGATGCACACCAAGGCCGTCGCGTCTGCGCTCGGCTGCTCGACGAAGACGGTGGAGGAGTACTGGAAGCGGATCTTCCAGAAGGTCAGCCAACACTCGCGGCAGCTGATCATCGCGATGGTGGTTGCCGAGGCGCTGTCGCCCACGCCCTCGTGACGCTGTCGGGAATTTCCTGACGTGAATGGCGTGGCCTCGCGCGGTACCACAGGTCCACAAGGAGGAACAACCAATGACATGGAAGATGACAACGAGTATGTTGACACCGGCCGTTGCTCTTGCGATCGCCATTTCAGGATGCGCTGATCAACAAGATCAATCAGAGACGGCAACGACAGCATCAGAGACGACAACGAGCGCGCTGACCTCGGAGATCCACGGTATCGCGTGCGGCCTTTCGTATAACCCTGGGATCAATTCACAGTGCGACAATGTCAGTACAACGACCTGGAATCCACCTCAAGACTGGCCTTGGGATCGTCAGGTCGACGGCGATCTGGGGGCGTCGAAGGGACTAGGCTTCTATCACCAATCGTGGCATCGGAATGACGTGTCCGCTCCCGACATGCTGGTGTTGCCTGCCGGTACGACCTGCGGCTTGAAGGAAGGCTGCGTCAATACGACAGAAACCTGCTTCGGATTTGACACGCAGGTCCAGTGTCCGCCGGGCTGGCAGCGGCGCCACGCGAACGACGCAAGCGCACCGTCCGGATGCGGATTTGTTTGGTGCGAATATCTCGATCCGCATTTCCTATGCCTGGGCGGCTCCTGTTTGGGCAATATGCCGAAAGGCTTGACCTGCGGCGTAACGGATGGAGACAACTATCGGGATGGGATCTGCATGGGTCTCAACGTAGCGAGCAATGGTTGTCCGAGTGGATTTTTCATGAGGGGGCCCCGCGACGCGGGTCGGCCAGCAGGACACGGCATCAAGTGGTGCGAAAAGATGTGACCCGCTAACCACCTCCTCGAGGCTCTCCTGACGTTCGCGTCGGCGCGGGCGTCAGGACGGGCTACGGAGACGTGGTTACTTGTGCTTTCCCGGGTGCACGTGGCGGCCGTCGTCGTCATCGTCGTCGGCGTCGGCCGTCGCGGCGGCGGTCGCCATCGCGTACGCGAACGCGCTGGCCACGACCACGCCGTTGACGGCGAGCAGGCCCGCCATGCCGGCGGTCACCAGCGCGCGCCGGGTCGCGTGTCGCACCTTGCCGACGAGTCGCCGGACGCGGTCGGCCGGTACCTGCCCGGGCGGCGCCCGGTCCTCCATGGCGCGCACGTGGCTCTCGAACAGCCCGACGTCAGGCGGCTCGGGTCCGGATAGATCGGCGGACGATGCCACTTCGGCGGCCAGCTTAGCGCCACGCGCTGGCGTTGTGCAGTCGCCGCGGTGGCGAGGGCATGACGTTCGTGACGCGCCCCACGACCTCGGCTCGGGGGTGATCCGGAGTTTTCCCGGCGGCCGTGGGACACGTCACTCCTCGTCCCATGCGACACGGCACGCGCGCGGGCGCCGACGGAGACCGCGCTGAGCGTCCTGATCGAGAACATCGAGATCCTGGGCTGACGTCGAAGCGATGCTCGAGAACGTCACGCTCGGCGACGTCGACCACGACGGCCGCTGCGACGTCTCGGTGGGTGGCGTCGTATGCAGGCGGCAGCGCGGCCATGTAGCCGGACGAAAGGCGAAAGACGAAACACGACAGGCGACAGGCGACGCGCGCGGCGCTACGTCGCGGCGTAGCGCTTGGCCGCCGCAAGATCGCGCCGGAGCTCCTCCGCGTTCCGGCGCGGGCCGTATCCGGGCGTGTCGCGCTGGATCCGCCAGCCCTCCTTCAGCGGCCCGGCGTCGACGACGTCGAACCCGAACTGGTCGATGAGGCGCGTGACCGTCGCCTTCGCGTCGCGATCGTCGCCCGCGATCACCAGCGCGCGCCGGTTCTTCGTCCCGGCCGGCTGCCCGTCGGTCGTCAGCGCTGCGGCGTAGATGTGGTTGAACGCCTTGACCACCTTCGCCTTGGGCAGGTGCGCTTGCAGCAGCTCGGCGGTCGTCGTCGTCTCGTCGTCCAGCTCCGGGATGTGGCCGTCCCGCTGCGGGTAGTAGTTGTTGGTGTCGATGACGATCTTTCCGGCCAGCGGCTCCACGGGGACCTGGCGAACGTGCTTGAGCGGGATCGTCACGACCGCGATGTCGGCGGCGGCCGCCGCCTCCGCCGGCGTCGCCGCCCGCGCCCGCGGCCCGAGCTCCGCGACCAGCCCGGCGAGCGTGTCCGGCCCGCGCGAGTTGCTGACCACGACGTCGTACCCATTCTTCACCGCGAGTCGCGCGAGCTGACTGCCAATCTTCCCTGCTCCGATGAGGCCGATGGTCGCCATGGCGATGAAAGCTAGCGGCGCCCGCCCGGCGCGGCAACCGGGGGGATCACGGAGCGCGCTCCTGGTGCCGCAGCTGCGATATCAGCAGGACGATCGCGCTCAGAGCGAGCGCTCCGGCGGTGACGTATAGACCGTTTGCGATACCCGCGTAACGATCGCGTCGATCGAGGTCGGACTGAGCCTCGGCGCGGGTCATCCCGGTCGGTGCCGCCGATCCGATCGTACCGGTCACCACCGCGGCCGAGAGCGACACGACGGCCAACCCGCCGGCCGCGTAACCGACGGGCGCGATCCAGCGGGCGCGACGCGGTGGCGGGGGCGTGGCCGCGACGATCGGCGATCCGATCGGCGGAGGAGCGGGCTGCAACGCCACCTGCGCGGCCGCGGCCGGACGCGAGGGCCTCGCCGGCTTGAACGCCGAGACCATGCCGGCGCCCCTGCGCACGATCGAGATGAGCTGCGCGACGTCGAGTCCGCCGCTTTCCGAAAATTCCGCGCCGCGGATCGCGGTGCTCGTGTCGACGAGGACCATGTGCACGACGAATCGATCATTCTCCTGGCGCACCTCGCCGATCAGCGCCGAATCGACGTGGGCGGCGGCGCCGAGGCGGCCCAGACACTCCGGGTTGTCGAGACAGTCGGCGATTCCGCGGCCGGCGAGGATGTCGGGCAGCTGTTCGTGGAGCTCGCGCCACCCCACCAGTCGATGCTCGCGCCGCTCCGCCAGCTTCGAGATCGCGACCTCGGTCAGGTTGTCGGACAGGTCCGGGTCGCGATCGGCGACGATCAGGACGGCCAGGCGGTCGCCTGCCGCGCGCGCGGGTTGGAGGGACCCTCCCAGCAGCAGCCCGAGCGTCGCCACGATCGGCGCCCTCGCTTTCAGTCCGAGCACGTCCCCTGTCCAGCCGCGTCGAAGACACACTGTTCGCCGCCTCGACATTGACTGTCGCCGTCACAGAGATCGCCGGGCGCGCCGCCCAGGCGGCAAATTCCGTCCATGCAGAATCCGTTCGACTGGATCACCGGGTAGGTCCGGCAATCGGCGTCGTTCGCGCAGGGGATCGTGCAGATGTTCGGGCTGGTGATCCGCGTGTGCTGCGGGTCGGGGCTCGCCGGCAGGCAGGACAGGTCCGAGAGACAGTCCTCCTGGCGCGCGCAGCCGAGCCCGAAATCGCCGGGGTAGCAGCCGCCCGCGCCGTCGTCGAGGCAGGTGTGCGCCACACCGGCGATCGTCGGGCAATGGAGGTCGCCGTCGCAGGGGATCCGGCATTCGCCGCGTCCTTGGTTGGCGAGGTACGGACTGTAGCGGTAACACATCTTCGTCGGCGGACACTCGGTCGAGTCGTTGCAGTCGGAGCCATGGAAGGCGGTGAGCGAAAGGCACCGGCGATCGCCGGTATTGGGCCCGACGCCGCAGACGAATGTCGACGCGGGCCGGTCCAGCATCGCGCATCCGGCTGCCGACGTGCAGGGTAGTGGCAGCACGCACTCGCCGAAGCCGACGCCGGTGTCGAAGCACGTCCCGATGATGCAGTCCTGGTCGCTCACGCAACGTGCGCCGGGCACGCCGGGAATGCACACGGCGGGCGATCCGAGGGCGTATGGATTCGTGGCGCATGAGAAGTTCGGCGGGCAGTGCAAGTAGGGATCGCAGGCCGGCACGCAGATGTCCGGGACGGTACCGGTCGCGAAGAAATCAGCCAGGCACATCTCGCCGGACGAACAGAGAGTTCCGCCCGAGGTGCAGGTCGGCTGCACGCATTGAAGATGGTCGTACGTGCTCAAGCCCGGGAGCAGCTCCGCGACGATCGCGGCGGCGCAGAGGGTGCGCTTGTTGTCGGCGGGACAATCCGCGTTGCTGGAGCAGACGCGCATGTACAGGCAGACCCCCTGGTCCTGCAGAAGGTCTGTGCGGTAACATTGCAGCGGTGACGGGCACGCGAGGGATGGATCCGTCGCGCTCGCCTGCGGGTGGCAGGTCTGAAGCAGCGCGCCCGACTTGCCGGAGTTGACGCAGGTGAGGTTGGGATCGCCGGAGCCCTGAGCGGGGTCACAGACCTCCGTGCAGAAGTCCTCGCCGCCGAGCGAGCTGCCGACGAAGCAGGTCATCGGTTTTCCGTCGCGCGTCGTGCCGCAGCTGTCTTGCGTCGCGCTCGGGTCACATCTGAAGATCTGTTTGTAGAAGGAGTCCTTCTGCGCCTTGCAACCGACCGACGCCGCCAGCGGCAAGGTCGCAATGAGCGCCAGCCGGCGCATCACGGGGCCTGTTCGTCCACGATCGCGCGAATGAACACCGCCTTCGGTCCGGACGGCGCGAGCTGCAGGTAGCGCCGGTAATAGTCGCGCGCCTCCGCGGGCTCGCCGAGGCGCATGTAGCAGCGGCCCAAAAATTCCCAGGCGGCCGGGAACGCCGGCGCCTGCCGGGCGGCCGCTCGTCCCTCGACGCAGGCCTCTTCGATCCGGCCGCCACGCAGGTGCGCCTCGGCCGAGTCGAGCAGCGGTTGCGGCGTGTCGGGTGATACCACCGGCGTGGAGCTGGCCTCGGCCTGGCCGAGACGCTTGCGGGGGTGACGCTTCGGTGTTGCCGGCGCGCCGCGCGAGAGGGTCGGCGCAACGGGCGCTGACGGCGCAGCGATGGGCGAGGGCGCAGTCGCGGCCGATGACAGGGCACGGTCGGCGGGCGGCGCGGGCGGCATCGCGATCCTGTCAGCTTCGGGAGCGTGTCGTTTGCCGGCCAGGATGAGCGGTGACGCGAGCGCGATCGACGCCGCGACCGCTCCGAGCACCCACCACCTCTTGGCGCGCGGCGATGCCGCGTCGATTCGCGCCGTCACGATTGCCGATTCGTCGTCGAGGGCGGCGACGACTTCGGCCGCCGTGGCGGGACGATGGTCGGGCTTCCGTTCCAGACAGCGGCGGATGACAGGCGCCATTGGCAGGGACGGCGGCAGGAGCTCGAACATCGCGGGCACGGCGCCGCGCGCGAGCAGAGCGCCCGTCGCGAGCTCGAACATCACGACGCCGAGCGAATAGATGTCGGTCGCGGTCGTGTCCGCCGCGCCCGCCAGCCGTTCCGGCGCGACATAAGGCCGCGTCCCGTACAGCAGCGGCCGCGTCCCCGACGACGCCGTCCGCCCGAGCGCCGCCGTGCCCGTCGCGGCGGCGGCGAGCCCGAAGTCCGTGATAATCGGACGAAAGCCTCTCGGCGATCGAGGCGCGAGCAGGACGTTGTCGCACTTGAGGTCGCGGTGGAGCACGCCGGCCTCGTGCGCGGCCTCCAGCCCGCGGGCGAGCGCGCGCGCGATAGCGACGATTTCGTCCGGGCTGAACGCGTCGCCGGCACGGATATGGTCGGACAGCGCCCGGCCGCGAATCAGCTCCATGGTCAGGAACGGCGTTGACGTGGGCGTGCCCGCGCCCGACGTCGTGTCGACGTCGATGCCGAGGTCGAACACGCGGCAGACGTTCCGATGCGTGACCTTGCGGGCCAGCTGCGCCTCGGCCTTGAATCGGGCGACGGCCGCCCGGTCCAGCGACATCGCCGCCCCGACCGTCTTGAGCGCCACGCGTTCGCCGAGCTCGCGATCCTGCACCTCGTAGACCTCGCCCATTCCGCCGGCGCCCAGGAATGCCACGACTTCGTAGCGGCCGGCGACGAGCTGCCCGGGCTGGAAGATCCGGGGCCGCGCGCGCGGCTGATCGCTTCCGGAGCGAGGCGCACCGGCCACCTCGATCACGACGCGGGCGCAGGCGCTGCACGCGTCGAGATGGCTCTCCAGCCCGTCGAGGCTGCCTTCCATCGGTCGCCCGCCCACGTAGGAGACGATCGCCTCCACGCTCGGGCACGACGACTCCGACCTCATCGCGCGCGATGCTACTCTCGTCGTGGATGGAGGCAAACGCCAACAGCGACAGCGAGCTCGACGCGATCGCCCGCCTGGGCAACCTGCGCTGGCCGCAATTCGACGTCCGCGCAGATGATCTGGCCGACTACGGCGCGCGCGCCAAGCTCGCCGACTCCGCGCGGGAGCATGCGGCGGACGTCGTGCTCGCCTGCGCCTGCGTGAAGAACAGCGAGCCCGCCGTGTCCGAGCTGGATCGCATGATCCGCGAGAACGTTCCGACGTTCGTCCGGCGCATCGATCGGACTCCGGAATTCGGAGACGAGATCTGCCAGCGCCTGCAGGAGAAGCTGCTGCTCGGCGATCGTCCCAGACTCGCGACGTACACAGGGTCAGGGCCGTTACTGCACTGGCTGCGGGTGATGGCGGTGCGCCTCGCGCTCGACGCGAAACGCGCCGAGCGGCCGCTGATGAACGTCTTCGCCACGACGTTCGCAGACAACATGGTCGCCGACGCCGGCCCGGAGCTCGACGTCCTCAAGGCGCGCTATGGCCCCAGCCTGCTCGAGGCGGTGTCACGCGGTCTGCGGGCGCTGCCGCGGCGCCAGCGCGCGGTGTTGCGGCTTTACGTGATGGGCAACGTGAGCTCCGAGGAGATCGGGCGCATGTACAAGGTCCACCGCGTGACGGTGGCCCGCTGGATCTCGGCGGCGGAGCAATCCGTGTTCGAGGTGGTGAAGGGCGAATTTCGGGAGCGCTGGGGCTTAGCCACGAGCGACGTCGCCAGCCTGGCCCGCCTCATCCGCAGCCAGCTCCCGATCTCGCTCGAAGAAACGCTCTAGCGCGAACGCCCCGGAATCGTGCGCGTTTCCAAGGCCTCGGGGCCGGGCCTCCACTTTTTCGTGTTACGGCCGCGGGATCGCCCCGTCTTGCGATCGGAGGCGCCGTTCCGCGGCGCACGAAATCGAAAGGACGGCTCGATGAAAATCACAAAGCATATGGCGTTCGTGATCTGTCTGGCAGCGGTTGGATGTGGCAATGAACGCGACGATGTCGAGGTCAAGCAAGGCGATCTCATTGGCTACGGAAATTGCCCTCCGTTCAACGTTGATCAGGCATGCGCTTGTACGGACCCGAACGGCAATGGGCAGTGCGCGGTGCTGACTCCGGCGACCAGATTCTACGCGAATCTGAGCACATTCACCAATCCGGACATCAGGTTCCTGAACGATCACATTACGTCGATCTCTGTTGGTCCCAACGCATCGTTGATGGTCTGCAAGGATCCCGGGTACACCGGCTTCTGTGGCAGAATCGGCGCGGGCACAATCATCAACAACCTTCACGAGGGGCTGGGCTGTCCCTTCGGGTTTCGCAATTTCGGTTTCTCGAACGTTTGCATGGACGATACGATCACCTCGATTCGGCTCGATCCGACGTCGTACAACTGTCAGGCGCCCGGGGCGAACCAGACGTCGATCTTCCTCGACCCGAACTTCACGGGCGATTGTGTCGTCTTGGACGTCGGCACCTATCGGGCCTTCGACAGGAACCCTCCTCTCAGCTTTGTGTTGGGCGCCTATGGTCTGAAAAACAGGTCCATCTCATCCTTAAAGAACGGATCGGGAGTTTATTCAATTTGGTACAACAACATCGATCTCGGTGCGCCATCGTTTACTTCGGTCACCAATACGACCTACACGACCATGGGCTCCCATGATGACTGGATCAGCTCGATTCAGGTGCTGCAGAATCCGTGAGACGTCAACGGATGCCCGATTTGGAGAAGTCCGCGAGCAGGTCCGGCATCAACGTCTCCATGCCGCGTGGCGGGGTCGTCCCGCGCGACGGGCGCATCCCGGGGACGTAGCCGCGCGCCTGGAACGGCGCGACGAGGGCGGGGGTGCGGCTGAAGACGTGGATCGGGACGGCGGTTGACGGAGAGAAACGGGTCACCTCGGCGACCGGTTGGTGGTCGCCGAGGACGATCACCAGCGCGCCGGGCGGAAGGAAGCGGACGGCGTAGTCGACGATGACGTCGAGGTCGTAGGCGACGGAGCGGTCGTAGGCGAGGGCGGCGTCGGGGAGGTTGATCCAGGAGATCGGGAAGTGCTCGGCGGGCAGCGTGCGGTAGACGGCGCCGTCGCCGATGCGTGACCAGTCGGCGACCTCGGGCGGCAGATCGCTCCAGGGCGCGTGGCTGGTGATGAGCGTGTACATCGCCAGCAGCGGCGCGCGCGCGGGCGCCGGCTCGACTTCCCGGCGGTGGACGAAATCGATGACGTACTGGTCGGGCATCGCCGCCCAGCGATAGCTCGGGCCGCGGTAGTCGAAGTCCCAGCCCGAATAGACGCGATCGAAGCCGTAGAGCCAGCGCGGCAGGTTCTTGAAGTGGTTCGCCGGCTGCACGAGCACCGTGCGGTAGCCGGCGGCGTGGAAGAAGCCCGCCAGCGCCGGCGGCTGGCGCTGCTGCACCAGGCGGTCGGTGACCAGCTCGGTCGCGCGCACGCCGGTGGTGATCGTCGTGTGCGCGAGCCACGAGCGGCCCGCGTACGTCGGCGAGGCGAGGAGGCCCGAGGCGACGGTGAAGCCGTTGCCGGCGAGCGTGGCCGCGGCGCGATCGTAGACCGGACCGATGCGCGCGGCATGATCCGGCTGGTCGAGGACGACGGCGCCGTACGACTCGATCAGGAACAGGAACACGGGCGCGCCGCCGAGGCGCTCGAGGCCGTGCGGTGCGGCGGCGAGCGCGCGCTCGACCGCGTCGATGCGCGCGGCCTGCTCGTCGCGGTAGCGGCCGATGCGGGCGGCGAACGCCGCCTCGCGCGCGAGCCGCGGCAGCGCGCTGTCGCCGAAGGCGCCGACGCGCCGGCGATCGACCGCCGCCCCCGGGAC
>JADMIO010604211.1_pt1 | contig 10931 bp, 11 predicted proteins | sample 8958161 | NCBI WGS metagenome assembly JADMIO01 (sample SAMN16585339, study PRJNA669376) | soil metagenome | isolation source: Crop rotation soil | place: USA: Cullars Rotation, Alabama | collected 2011 | reverse complement strand
CGCGACAACTTGTCCACGTGGAATTCTAAGCTTAGGATCCCAATGTGCTGGAAAGCATCGCCACCGGGTACACGAACGACCAGAACAGCGCGATCTTGCTCCGCGAGGCGAGCACGCACTGCATGGCGAAAAAGTTGTAGAAGCGTTTCATTAGGCGACCTTTTCTTCGGTGATCTTGACGAACACGCTCTGCAGCGAGGACTTTCCGATGCTGATCCGCGACGGCTTGTGCTTGTCCGAGATCTCCTTCAAAGCCTGCATCAGATCCCCATCGATCGCGTCGACGCTGAACGAATAGATCCCGTCGCGGAACCGCACGTTGCTGAAGCGGTTGAAAACGCCGGCGCCCGCGTCCACCTCGAAGCTGAATTCAACGGTGTAGTTCTCGTTGTACCTGCGAATGATGTTGCCGGGGCTGTCGGTGACGACCAGTTCACCCTTGCTGAGAATCGAAACGCGGTCGGCCAGCGCCTCGGCTTCCTCGATGTAATGCGTCGTGAAGATGATGGTCTTGCCTTCGCTCTTGAGGTTGCGGATCAGCTCCCAGATCTTGAGCCGTACCTGCGGATCGAGCGCGCTGGACGGTTCGTCGAAGAACAGCACTTCGGGGTCGTTGACCAACGCCAGGATGATCGCGATCTGCTGCTGCTGGCCGCCCGACAGGTTGCCGTACTGGGTATCGAGCTTTTCCTTCAAATTCACCATGTCGAGATAGCGGCTGACATCGTGCGGCGCGCGATAGAGCTGGCCGTAGTACTTGATCAGCTCATTGACGGTCAGGCTCTCGTAGTAGACCCGGCCCTGGAACACGGCGCCGACCCTCGGCATCCGGCCGACCTGCCCTTTCGCGTCGAAATATTCGATCTTGCCGGCGTCGTGGCGCCGCAGTCCGAGGAGAATCTCGAGCGTCGTGGTCTTGCCCGATCCGTTCGGACCGAGCATGGCGAAGATCTCTCCGCGCCCGACCTCGAACGAAATACCCTGCAACGCTTGCACGTTGCCGTATTTCTTCTGAAGGCCGGTCACGCTGATGATTTTCATCGCGGTGCTTGCTGTCCCGTCTGCCATTTACGGCACCCGCTCGAACGCGATCATCTGGTTGTGCATGTCGGCGAGCGATGTCATTTCATCGAATTCGAGCCGCGCCGGGTCGATGCGGAAATCGGCGTAGATCTCCTCGCAGGCGATGATGACCTCGACGATGTTCAGCGAGTCGATGCCGATTTCGGCGAGCGGCACATCCGCGTCGACGCTATCGACTTGAAGCGCTTCCGCGGCGACCTTGCGCAGCTGGTCCAGCAATTCGGGATGTTCGATCGGCTTGGTTTTCACAGTGGACATGATTTGTTCCCCAATGTCAGAAAAAATGAAAGACGTAAGACACACCGGCACCCAGTCCATGGGTGATGGAGCCGAACTCCGAGCCGGCACTCCCGTGGAAGGAATCGACGTACAAGGTCAGATCAGAACTGCCCGAAAGTTCGCGCTCGACGGAAACCGCGCTGCTGTAGCTGCCGTCGCTGAGGTTCATCAGCACGCTCGGCTTGAACTGCAACTTCCACGCATCTACATAACCGGTACAGGCCAGGTAGACATAATCGCGGCTCAGGTATTGCTGTTCGAAGATCGCCGGATCGATCAGCAGCGGCGGCCAATCGGCAACCGCTGCAGTCGGCGCGGCGTGACTGGAAGCGTCGGCGAATCCTCTGCCGTTGTGGAAGTACTCCAGGCTCACGCGGCGCTTGTCGTCGATGAACTTGGTCAGGCTCAAATAGACATCTTCGTAGCTGGAGATGCCGCTGAGGCTCTCCAATGTCCTGCCGAAATGCGCGGCATCGGCCAACTTGTCCTTGTCGATATCGACGTGCACCGCCTCCAGCGCCAAGGTGGTCGCCCAGGGCAGATTGCTGTCGACGATCACGCCGTACTTGCGCGAGTACTCGCCGTTGACAGAGGCGATCAGCGAGACATCCGCGATGCTCTTGAGGGTCAGCTTCGCCGCGACCTGATCGCCGCCGAAAAAACCCCTGTCGCGGTTGGAGAGGATCGCCACCGCCTCAAAGGTAGGTTGGATGAGTTCATAGCGAAGCTGGTCGACGCCGCGGTAGCGATACGGGTTCTCGATGTTGACGTTCTTGGTCGAAAATCCGTTGTCGATGAGATCGGCGGGTCGCCACTGGAAACCCGCACTCCAATCCATGGTCTTTCTACCGATGATCACGGCCTGCGTCGCCTGGGCGAATTGTTGCCGGTAGAAATACTCGAGCGCGGTCGCATCGTCGCTGTGGTTCGTCGTGGCCCCAGCCTTGCCGTCCTCGTGCTTCGCGACAATCCGCGCTCCCAGCGACGCGTCTTGAGTTGCGGCCCAGTTGAAAGCGCCGTCGAGATAGAAATCCTGTCGTGCCTGATCGCCGCCTTCACCGCTGAGCAGATCCGGCAAGTAGGTGGCCTGATACAGCAGCTTGAGCGATGGGTTGAAACGCGACGGATTCTGGTCCGACGCGTCTGCGGTCGGTGCTTCTGCGAACGGGCCGGGCTGTGCCCGAGCGGCCGTGCCTTCCTGCGCCTGGCGCGCCGATGCCGGCGATGGCTCCTCGGCAAAGGGATCGACCGCCGTCGGATCCCGCGCCGTAGCCTGCGTCTGTTCCTGCGGCGCGACATCTTGCGCGCGGGCAAGGCCCGCGGCGGCCAGCGCCAGCCAGATGCAGGTATTGAAAAGCCCGAAGACGCGCATCGACAGTTCCTAATAGGCCCGCGGAAAATGCTGCGAGCCGAGATCCTTGAAGTCCTCGTCGACGGTCGAGATGGCTTTGAGTTTCGACGACAGATGTGCCAGCGTGTTGCGGTAGAAAAACCGCATCGCGTACAGCTTTCCGTTGCAGAAGTCGGCATCGAATTGGCGGTCGCCCTCGCGCATCGCGCGCAACGCGGCCGTCGCGTTCTCGAGCAGGAGCCACCCCACGATCACGTCGCCGAACGCATGGAGAAAGCGCGTCGCCATCAGGTAGATTTGTTCCATCTCGCCCGCAGACAGCCAGCGCCCGAAATTCGACAGCGCCCGTTCGATCTGCGCCAAGGCCTCGGCCAGCATGTCCGACTGTTCGGCCAATTCCGGGTAATCGCCTGTGGCGGACAGCGCTTCCGCGATCTCCTCCTTCAAGAAGGCAAACGCCCTGGATGATTTTCCGAGCGACAGCTTGGAGCGGATCAGATCCGCCGCCTGCATGTAGTTCGTGCCTTCCCAGATGCTCATGATCTTCACGTCGCGACAATACTGTTCGACGGGAAAATCGCTGATGTAGCCGTAACCGCCGTGCACCTGGATCGCGGTCTCGCACACCAGCCAGGCGTTGTCCGAGCAGTACGCTTTGACCACCGGAGTGAACAGGTCCGCCAGCACTTCGTAGCGACGGCGCAGCGCCCGGGTTTCCTCGGACCCGTGCTGCAGCGTCATGGCGCGCGACGAATACAGAGCCGCCTTGAGCACGAGCGAGCGCATGCCCTCGACCTTGGCCTTCATGTCGAGCAGCATGCGTTTCACATCGAGGTGTTCGATTATCGCCAGGCGTTGGGCTTGAGCCGCGGCAATCGAGCGGATGCTCGCCCCCTGCACCCGCTTTCCGGCGTAGTCGACCGCGGCGTAATACGCCGACGAGGCGATTCCGAGCGCGTATGTGCCGGTCGCGACGCGCGCCAGGTTCATCAGCATCATCAGCTGCGAGAGCCCCATGTTTTCGTTGCCGCCGAGCAAGGTGCCGTAACACGGCCCGTCCTGGCCAAACGACAACTGCACGGTCGCGTTGCCGCGCAGGCCCATCTTCTTCTCCACGGCGCCACACGTGACGTGGTTGAATTCGCCGGGACTGCCGTCGTCGTTGAGGCGCTGTTTGGTGACGATGAAGCAACTCAAGCCCTGCGTCCCTTGCGGCGCGCCGTCGACCCTCGCCAGCACGAAGTAGACGATGTTGTCGGTCAGGTCATGCATCCCCGAGGAGATGAAGACCTTGTTCCCCTCGATGCGGTAACGCCCATCTGCTTCGCGAAAGGCACGCGTGCGGATCGCGCCGACATCGGAACCTACTTCCGGCTCGCTCATGACCATCGACGCCGTCATGCTGGGCGTCGCCAGGGCCTGACAGAAATCCCGCTGCTGCTGCTCGGTGCCGAATTTCTTCAGCAGGTATATCGCGCCGACGTTGAAACCCGGGTAGACACAAAACGCCGGATCCGCGCCGTACAGCACGCTATAGACCGCCTGGTTGATCACATACGGCGTGCCGAAACCACCGAGCTCGATCGGCGCGGAGATACCGCACAGGCCGATCTCGCGGAATTGCCGCCACACCGCCCGGTAGACGTCCGGAACGCGGACTTCGGTGGGCGAAACGCGCTGGCAGCCGCTCTTGTCCGCAGCCTGATGGCTTCGTCCCAGATACTCGCGCGCAAACCCGATCGCCACGTCGAGCGCCTTGATGCACATGTCCTTGTCGACATGACGGAACGCCGGCGTATCGAGGATCGTCTTGTCGACGGCCAATACATTGAACAGCTGAAAATGCAGGTCGCGTTCGTCCACCCGGAACGACGAGGTATGCGAGGAAAGGAGTTCGGCGGCGCTGCCCATGTCGATGCTGGTCTTTGTCTGATTTCAGAAATGGCGCACGTTGACGTCGGCATCGATGTCAATATCGGCAAAGCAGTAGTAGCCGCGCAGCGCCAGCGAGCCGAACACGATCCGCTGTCCGGCCAGATTGGACTGCGCGTGATCGCGGATGAACGAGATCCACGGATCGCTGCCGAACGCGTGCCCGTACGTGGGATGCCATTCGGTCAGCAGCTCGACGCCCTTGAGCGAACGGCGCACCGGAACCGACATGTTCTCCGGGAAGAACGGCAACGAGAGCCGGCTGGCCTGGAAATTGTTGACGACCTGCTTGGCCACGCTGGCGAACGCGATGATGTTGTTGCCGCCCGCCGCAACCCCCGTGTGCAACGACTTGCTCGGGTCCGCTTCATCTTCGCCGTCGACCTCGAAGAACAACGTGGTGATGCCGAAGCCCGATTTGCCCCATTGTTCATTCGCTGACCAGTACGTCATCTCCATCGAATTGACGTCCATGATGGAGATGGCGAATGAGGTCTGCTCGCGCTTGTGCTCGACGTGGTATTGCATGCAGTAGCCCCAGCACGCGCACTCGTAGGCGTGCGTGAAACTCTGCGGCACGACCGCATAGTCGTCGCCGAGGCTGCGCACTGCATCCATTGCCGCGGCGGAAAACACCGAGTCCATGATCGTGCTGCACAGGTAATGATGCTGCGCAGACAGGTACGAGTGCCCGCGTTCGGAGCCGATGGCCGACACGTGTTTGCGCAGCACCGTGTCGATTTCAAGCGTGCTTTCGCCCACGCCTTTGCCGACGAATTCGTCCGCGAATGGCGAGTAGAGTGCGTCCTTCAGTGTGATCCTGGGCATGGCTACATCGCAGCGGAGAACATCACGGCGCCGACTTCGGGCTCGAGCCGCTTGAGCAGGAAATCAGGGACCGAGACGATCGAGCGCGTCGTGACGGCGATGCACGCCATCTTCGTGCGCACCGAGAAAGCGGTGACCCCGCTCTTGAGGACGCGCGTATTCCATTCGAGGCCCTTGCGATCGATCGCGTGCAGCTCCGTCTCGATCCCGATTTCGTCCTCCAGGAAAATCGCCGCTTTGTATTTGGCAGCCAGGTCGTAGACCACCATCGACAGGTCGTGGTCCTGGCTCAACTTGCGGAACGACAGGCCGCGGTGTTTCAACCAGGCGTGATAGCCGTGTTCTGCGAGTTCGACATACCTCGCATGGTGCAGTACGCCGCCGGCGTCCGTGTCCGCGTACGACACCAGGTAGTCGATCATGCCGGCACCCTGCCCAGCACGACGGCGCATTGCTCGAACGTCACCGACGTGAACAGCACCAGGATACGCGCGACGCCGTTCGCATTCTTCAGCGCACCCGGCGTCCACACCGCGCCGCTCCGATCGGCCTCGCGCCACGCCGCACCGCCGAGGATCGCGCTGGCGAGATTCATCATCTGCGGAAAAATGGCCGTCGGCGAGTAACCCAGATGCATCGCGGCAGAGGTCATCGCGGGCGACGAGCCGGCGAAGATCTTGCTCAACGCGTTGCGCTCGTTGTCGAGGAAGACCTGCGTGCCTTGACCGACGCCGACGACGAGATCGACGTCCTGCGGCCGCAGGCCGCATTCCTCGAGCGCACCGATCGCGCTGGCCGCCAGTACCGCGCCGTCGCCATTCAGCTGGTGACCGACGCCTTCCTGCGCGACGCGAAACGACAGGACTTCGGCGAGTTTCTTCCCGCCGCGACCGGCAATGCCGTGTTCCGATTCCAGCACCGTTACGCTGGCGCCATCGTTGAGATAGAAGCCGGCACTCATTTGCGTCCCGGAAAACTTGCCAAGCACGCCGAAGCGATCACACAGGTCGAGCACCAGCGGCGTGAGCTCGTCGCTCGACAGGTCGAACATGCGCTCCTGGTGTCCGAGCTTGACCGCGTCGTAGGCGAACTTCATCGCGCCGATCGGTCCGCACAGCGTCGTGTTGAAGCCTTTGATGCCGAACTTGATCGACACCTCGCCGGCGGCGGCGTTCAAGGTCGTCAGCGGAAACAGCATCGACCTGGCATAGCGCAGGCCGTCTTCGTAAACCGAGAAAATGTACTTCTCGACCGCCTTCTGCGCGCCATGCAGCAGTCCGGAAACGATGCCGGTCTCATAGCGCTTTTCATCGACGATCGTTTGCAGGCCGAAGCCGGCGATGGCTTTCTCCATGGCCTGCACGGCGAACTGGATGCTCGGCGAGCTTCTGCGTGCACTGCTCTTGTCGCCATCGGGCGCGGCGGTCTTGCCGACGTACGTCCCGCGCACGTCGTCGTTGCACGCCAAGCCCACGCCGTCGCCGATGCGCTCGACCCAGTCGCCCGGCGTTTCGGAATGAACCGTGTAGTTGCTGTACGCGCTGACGAAGACCTTGCGGCGCAAAACCGGCTGTTTGGCGAAACGGCCCACTTCGCGCGAAAGCACCATCGACGAATTGTTGCCGCCGAAGCCGTAGTTATTGCACAGGATCGTATTGATCTTCGCCGGCGTCTGGCGACCATGCACATAGTCCAGGTCTGCACAGCCCTCACGCACGCCGACGAAATGGTTGTTCGGAGCGTAGTAGCCGCGTTCCGCGCAAACCAGGCTGATGATGAGCTCGATCACGCCGCTCGCGCCGAGCGTATGTCCCACGCTCGACTTCACGCTGGCGATCTTGACCTGATTGCCGAACAAGCGCGCAACCGCGATCGATTCGGGCACGTCGTTGCTGTCGGTGCCGGTGCCGTGCGCGGAAATATAGTCCACATCCGCCGCGGTGATCCCGGAATTGGCAATCGCACGAACGATCGCGGCCTGGATGCCTTCGCCGTTTTCGTCGACCGAGGTCGGATGGAACGCGTCGGACGATAGCGCGTAGCCGAGCACTTCACCGCGACAGCGGTCGGCGCGAGCGGACGCGCGCAGCGTCTCCAGGCTTTCGAGTATGAGCACGCCCGCGCCTTCGCCCAGGCTGATGCCGGACGGATTGGAGAACGGCGCGGCGGGCGCCTTGCTCATCACCTTCAGGCTGTTGAAGCCGGCCGCGATGGTCTCCGACAGCGTATCGGTGCCGATCACGATCACGCGATCGGCCTGGCCGGTGAGCAGCAAATCGCGGCCGTAGCCGATCGCCGTGTTGCTCGACGAGCACGCCGAAGAAATCGTGACCTTGATACCGCTCAAGCCAAGGCGTTCGCACACGATGCTCGACACGTGATCGGTCAATGCCGCGTAGAAATCGTTGCCGCGGACGTCGTGGAGGCGGCCTTCCGACGATGCCTTGAGGATCTTCTCGGAATGCTGGATGCCGCTGTGCGAAGTGCCCACGACGACCGCCGTGCGCGCGGCGTCGAGATCGGCCGGCGTCAGTCCCGCACTCGCCATCGCTTCGTCGAGCGCCTTGACCGCGAACCAGACGCCGCGATCGGTGCATCGCGTCAACGATTCGGGCAAGCTCAAGGTGTCGTCGTTGCGGAATTCGGACGTGAGGCTCACGAGCTGCGCCTGGTCGATGTTCACCGAGGGCGCGATCGAACTCCTGCCGTCGAGAACGGCATCGCACACCTCATCGGCGTTGCGGCCCAGCGGAGTGAACATCCCCAATCCGGAGACGACCACAATCTGATTGTCGAATCTCTCTTCTTTCATATTCGACTCATTCAACGGAGATGGCCGCCATCGACCTTGATGGTCGTCGCCTGCACGTATCCCGGCTTGAGCAGGCCATAGACGACATGCGCGACATCTTCCGGCGCCCCCATTTTTTGCAGCGCGGCGTTGTGCAGGATCGGTTCGTACATGATCGGATCGAGCTTGGCGACCATGTCAGTCGCGATGAAGCCGGCGCAACCGCGTTGACGAAAATGTTCTGGCGAACGCAGCGCCGCGCCAGCAACTGCGTGTAACCGATAAGCCCGCCCTTGGTCGTGGCATACGGGACCTGACCGGCCTTGCCGTAGACGCCGGCAGCCGAGGCGATGAACACGACCGCGGCAGGATTGGCCGCGCGCAACAGCGGCAGCAGTCCTTCGGTCAGGCGAATCGTCCCGGACAGGTTCGACTCGATCAACTTGCCCATGCCTTCATCGGACATCGAAAGAAACGAGCCGTCGTAGGTGGCGCCGGCGTTGTTGATCAGAGCGCGAACCGCGCCGTAGTTCTCACGCATCTGGCCGACGAACGCGTCGATCGACTCACCCGACGCCAGATCCATCGCCAACACATCCGCAACGACACCCTTGGACCGCAAAGCCGCGGCGAGCGCTTCGGCATGCGCCTTTTCGCTGCGGTAGGTGACTACGAGTCGCGCGCCGCCCAGATCGGGCTCCTTCGCAAGCAGCCGATCCGCGAGCGCATCGACGATGGCCCGGCCGATACCACGCGTGCCGCCGGTAACGATAATCGCATTCATAAAACCCTAGAAATTGCACACGGCGATCCCGCTACCGACCGGGATCACGCCGCCTGTGGTGGAGAGTTGCCCGATGCTGGCGTACATGTGCAGCAACTCGGATACCTGGCTCGCCGACTGCGGTTTGTACTTCAACCGGTAGACGTGCAGGCTGTCGCGCGCCTGCCTCCAAAGCGGCGCTTCGACGGTATCGCTCGGCGGATGGATCATGAAAAGATTGACCGTCACATTGAAATGCGCAATTTCCTTCGCGACACATTGCACAGCGGCCATCGCCGCATAGTTGGTGATCGGATTGGACGGCGCCTTGACGCTGAAGCTGACGCTGTGGTCGTAACACAAGACCCAGATGCGCCCACCATCGCCGCGCGCCATGTGCTGCGCGCCGTATTTGAGCGCCTTGAGCATTTCCTTGAGCCGGCGCTCCAGCGCGATCCGCGCCGCCTCGCCGTCGGCCTCAAATTCCGCGACTTCATCGAAGCCTTCGGTCAGGTCAATATAGATGTTGGCGTAGCTTCCACCGGACGCGGCGAACGTCTCGAAATGCGCCTTGAGATCGGCCGTTCCATCCACGACTTCGGACAGAGGCAGCATGCGCACGTCGTGCGCCTGCGCGCGAAAACGAGACGCCAGCGCCGCGGCGATCGGTCCGTCGCCGTGGAGAATCAGATTCGACATCCCCGCTCCCCGGGTTGATGCGGTCAGGCAGCGACCGTCATGCGCGCTGCCAGGCGCGTCTGGACCATGTCGATGATGCGCGCGATCGTCGCGCAGTTTTCTTCGATGAAGTCGCCATTGATCTCGATCGGATCGAGCTGATACTTCTTCTCGATGCCCACCAACAGATCCAGCGCGTCGACCGAATCCAGATTCAGGCCATCCTTGCTGAGCAACGCCGTGTCTTCGGAGAAATCCGCAGGGCTGTAGCCCGCATCGGCGAGTTCCAGACGTTCGAGGAGCAGCGAATTGATGATGTAGTGCTGAATGTCCTTGCGAGCGATGTTCACGGCCTTCCCTCTTGATTGTTTAGTCGTTGCGCCGAATCGAATTCCCGCGCAACGCAGCTTGGTTCGTGAGACTCCCGACACCCTACTGCGGCGGGATCGCCACAGTCCTGGGTATCGCAATAGCAGCGTTAAAAGTGACACACAAAAATTTCTTCTGAATCTCCAAGGCTGTTCGTGACACGAGTTGTCACCGCAATGCGATCCGTAACGGCGACACAGCGAATGTGCGCACGGTCCTCCGCTCAGCCGCAGTCATGCTCGTCAGGTTACGAATTCGTCCACTTCAACGAATCCGTACCGGTCGTCCGAACAATTGACAGCTGATCGCAGGAAAAAATTTCACTCGCGACTTGCTCTCCACAAGTCGGAAGGTGCCGAAGGCTAGCGAAAAAAAAAAAATTGCACAAGACGCAAATTCACAAATTTCAGACTTGTCCACCTGTAAACGTTTTCAGTTTCGAAAAATCAAGCAATCGTCAATGGGCTGCAGATTCGCATGGTTCGATCAACTGGCAACATTTACAGGTCGAAAGCACTCGTTGCGCGCGATCGTCATGCAGGAGAAGACGCTGATGTTGGCCGCGCGCAGCACTGCTTCACGTTGGAGCAACTGCAGTTCGCTCTTGCATGTCGCTACGTTTGTCTCCAACATAGCGCGCCACGCGACCAGGGCAGGTTGATGCATCGTCTCTCGATTGGATGTGTCCCTGCATGTTCACCAGTGTTGTCGTCGTGAACCAGAGCCATGCGACTCAACGGGCAATCAAGCACCGTTGCCTGGTCAGTCTTGGCGGACTGGAAAGCTGATCTGCCAAACAAGAGCTTTCCAGCACAGTGGGATCCGAAGCTTGGAATTCACGTGACTTGAAGTCGCGG
>JADMIO011430651.1_pt1 | contig 10933 bp, 10 predicted proteins | sample 8958161 | NCBI WGS metagenome assembly JADMIO01 (sample SAMN16585339, study PRJNA669376) | soil metagenome | isolation source: Crop rotation soil | place: USA: Cullars Rotation, Alabama | collected 2011 | reverse complement strand
GAGAGCCGCCACGACCTCGACCTGATGCTCCGCGCCGAGGACGCCGAGCGCGCGGTCACCGCGCTCAAGCAGGCCGGCATGCGCCGCGAGGACCCGCCCGAGGAGTGGCTGACGAAGGCCTGGGACGGCGACGTCCTGATCGACCTGATCTTCGCCCCCAAGGGCGTCCCGGTCGACGACGACCTCTTCGCCCGCGCCGACACGATGGCGGTCCTGGGCATGGAGCTGCAGGTGATGGCGCTCGAGGATCTCGTCGTCACGAAGCTCCTCTCCATCACCGAGCAGTCGATCCGCTACGAGCGGCTGCTGCAGATCGCCCGCGCGCTGCGCGAGCAGATCCCCTGGGACCGCGTCCGCGCACGGACTGCGGAATCCCCCTTCGCGCGGGCGTTCTTCGTGCTGGCCGAGGAGCTGCGCGTCATCCCGAGCGCCCAGGGGTAGGCGGAGCCCATGGCTGCCATCACCCCGTCCCGCAGCCGCCTGCGGCGGCTCGCCGAGTTCCATCCCGAGCACGGTCAGGTGCTCTCGTTCTTCATCGATCTAGACCCGCGCGAGTTCGCCACGGCCGAGGCTCGCGCCTCGCAGGTGAGCTCGCTCGTCGACGAGGCCCACAAGATCGTCGAGGCCGCGGACCTCGACCGCGACGACCGCGAAGCCGCCCGCGCCGACCTCGCGCGCGTCAGGGAGGCGTTCGACCCCCAGTCGATGGGTCAGGGCGGCGCGCGGGGCATGGCCGTCTTCGTCTGCGGAGCCGCCGACCTCTTCGAGGTGATCCGCACGCCGTTCCCGCTCGAGACGCGGGTGACCGTGGACACCAAGGCGCACATCGAGCAGCTCGCCCGCGCCGGGGAGCGCGAGCGCTGGTGCGCGATCCTGATGAGCGCCGGCGCCAGCCGCGTCTTCCTGGGCGACGAGGACGGCCTCGAAGAGATCGATCACCCGGCCGACGGCGATCTGCTCGGCCTCCTCAAGGCCCACCCCTTCGACCGGCTGGCGATCGGCGGCGCCGAGAGGGGCGACCTGCACCCGTACGTGGCGGAGCGCCTCGCCGGGCAGTTCACGATCGACGCGGCCGCAGCGAGCGCGGACGCCGTGCTCAGCGCGGTCGCGCCCGTGATCGAGGCCCACCGGCACGATCACGAGCAGGAGGTGATCGGCCGGCTGCGCCAGAGCGTCGGCCGCGGCGACGGCAAGGCCGCCACCGGCCGCGAGGACACCCGCGCCGCGCTGGAGCAGCGCCGTGTCGAGGTGCTGCTGCTGGAGCCCCGCGTCGAGGCCGAGGAGGAGATCGAGCTCGCGATCGACCAGGACGCCGAGGTGCTCGTCCTGCGCGACTCGCCGGACCTCGGCCCGGTCGGCGGCATCGCCGCGGTCCTGCGGTTCTAGATGACGACGATCGCGGTCCTCGGGACCGGCATCATGGGCGCGCCGATGGCGCGCAACCTCGCGGAGGCGGGCTTCGACGTCCGCGCGTGGAACCGCACGCGCGAGAAGGCGACCCCGCTCGAGGAGCACGGCATCACCGTCTGCGACGACGCCGCGGGGGCGGTCGGCGGCGCCGACTTCCTGCTCACGATCCTCGGCGACGCCGACGCCGTGGAGGCGGTGATGGACGAGGTCGGCGACCACGACGCGACCTGGATCCAGTCGAGCACGGTCGGCGCGGAGGCGGCCGACCGCTTCAGGGAGCGCGACCCCGCGTACGTCGACGCGCCGGTCCTCGGCACCAAGCAGCCGGCCGAGCAGGGCGAGCTCATCGTCCTCGCCTCCGGCCCCGGCGGCGAGCAGGAGCACTGCGCCCCCGTGTTCGACGCGATCGGCACGCGCACGGTGTGGCTCGGCGAGGCCGGCGCCGGCAGCCGGATGAAGCTCGTGATCAACACGTGGCTGCTGGCGCTCGTCGAGGGTCTCGCCGAGTCCGTCGCCCTCGCCGAGGGCCTCGAGCTCGACCCGGCGAGGTTCCTCGAGATCATCGACGGCGGCCCGCTCTTCGCACCGTATGCCAAGCTCAAGGGCGCCGCCATGATCGACGAGGCGTTCGACCCGAGCTTCGCCCTGGCCCTGGCGGCCAAGGACGCACGCCTGGTGGCGGCCGCAGCGGACGGAGCCGGGCTGGATCTTCCGCTCGTGCGGGCGGTCCGCGACCAGCTCGCCCGCGGCGTCGACGCCGGCCACGGCGACGAGGACATGGCCGCCACGGTGCGGACGGCGCGCGGTGCCTAGCGCACTGCTGATCGTCGACTTCCAGAACGACTTCACCCCGGGCGGGGCGCTCGCGGTGACCGACGGCGACACCATCGCCGCCCGGATCAACGAGCTCGCGGCGAGCGGCGACTACGACCTGGTCGTCGCCACGCGCGACTGGCACCCGCCCGACCACGGGTCGTTCACCGAGCAGGGCGGGATCTGGCCGGTGCACTGCGTGCAGGGAACGCCCGGCGCCGAGCTGCACGCGGCGCTCGACCGCGGGAACGTCGACGTCGTCGTCGACAAGGGCCAGGCCCGGGACACCGACGGCTACTCCGGCTTCGACGCCGGCGGCCTGGAGGACCTGCTGCGCGAGCGGGGCATCGACGACGTGACGATCGTCGGCCTCACCACCGACTACTGCGTGAGGACCACGGCGCTGGACGCGCTGCGCCACGGCTTCCGCGTCCGGGTCGACCCTGCGGCCGTGCGCGGGGTGAACGTCGAGCCCGGGGACGCCGACCGCGCGCTCGACGAGCTGCGCGAGGCAGGGGTCACCGTGGGGTAGCTGCGCTGATCGACGCGCTGCGCCCGGTGATCACCGACGAGCGCGTGCTCGCCGCCATCGCCACCGTCCCGCGGGACGCGTTCGTCCCCGGCCGCCACCGCCGCCGCGCCTGGGACAACGAGGCGCTGTCGATCGGCGCGGGACAGACGATCTCGCAGCCGCTGGTCGTCGCCCGGATGTGCGAGCTGCTCGACCTGCGGGGGACCGAGCGCGTGCTCGACGTCGGCACCGGCTCGGGCTACCACGCCGCCGTCCTCGCGCAGCTGGCGCGCGAGGTCGTCAGCATCGAGCTGCACGACTCGCTGTCCCGCGACGCGCGCCGCGCCCTCGAGCGCACCGGCGTCACCACCGTCACCTGCGTGGTCGGCGACGGCACCCGCGGGGTGCCCGGCGAGGCGCCGTTCGACGCCATCAACGTCGCCGCCGCCGGGCCCGCCGAGCGCCTCGGCGCGCTCGTCGCGCAGCTCAGGCCCGGCGGGCGCCTCGTCGCCCCGATCGGCGAGCCCGGCGATCAGGTGCTGGCCGTGATCGACGCTCGCGGGACGAGGGTTGATCACGAACGCGTCAGGTTCGTGCCATTGGTTACGACCTAATCACCAGGGGTAGCACTCACAGACCCAGCGAGGAGCGCCAAGTGTCAGTGCGTGTCGGTCAACGTGCTCACCACCGGCTCAGGGCGAAACCGCTTCGGTCCACAAACCGGAGGCCCCGATGCCGTACCTCACTTGTTCGCGCTGCCGCTTCACCGTCACCGAGGCGCACGCTCGATCACCCTTCCAGAACTGCCCGCGGTGCCTGCTGCGCAGCGGCCAGCTGAACCAGATGATGCCGACGGGTCAGCCGCGCTTCGCGCGCGACAGCGAGACCGTCGACCGGATCGCGGAGGCCAAGGCCCGGCTCACGCGACAGACTCGAGGCGTGCGTTCGGCTTGAGCTCGCGGCCGACCTTCGCGCACGGCCGGCCGTCGACCATGACGACGTCCGCGGTGAAGTCGTCGGCGCCGCGGATCAGCGACGAGCCCACGCCGTAGGCGTCGACGGGAACGCGCGCAGCTTCGAACTCGCGGATGCGGGCGGCGTTGAAGCCGCCGGACACGACGATGCGGACGTGGCCATGGCCGGCGCCGTCGAGCGCCTCGCGGACGGCGAGGACCAGCTCGGGCGCCACCCCGCGCGGTGCCGCCTCGGCGCCGAAGCGCTCGGTCATCGCCACGTCGGCCAGCCGCTCCGAGGTGTCGAGCCGGACCGCCCACAGCTGGTCGCCGAGCGCCTCCGCGACGGCGAGTGACGTCCCGACGCAGTCGTTGTCGAAGTCCACGAGCACCGTCACGTTCATCTCGTTGGCGTAGCGGGCGCAGAACGCGCGCGCCGCGGCCACCGTGTCGCCGTCGTACGCGGCGATCAGCCCGTGCGGCACGGTGCCGACCCCGCGGCCGCCCCACCACGACGCCTGGGCGTCCGTCGACACGCCGATCGAGCCGCCGATGTGCGCCGCCCACCCGTCGCCGGTCTGCACGAGCCAGTGGTCGTGCCGGGCGGGGAAGTAGAGGATCGGCTTGCCGCCCGCCGCCTCCACCACGTCACGGACGTTCTTCATGATCAGCGAGCGGCGGGCGAGGGAGCCGAGGTAGACCGTCTCCAGGTGGGCGAACATCGCGTAGTCGCCCTCGATCGTCATCACCGTCTCCCACGGCTCGATCGCATCGCCCTCGTAGAGCGCGCGGACGTCGAGCCGGTCCCAGCCCGGCGACCAGCTCCCGTCCGGCAGCCGCTCGCCCGCCCCGGCCTTGAGGATGGCGATGGCCTCGTCTATCCCGCCGAGCAGCGAATGCTGCTTCTGGAAGACCTGCATCAGGACGTGCGGACGCCGGCCGTCGTGTTCGAGCAGCGCCTTCGTGAAGTTGAAGTACGCGTCCGAGTAGTACCCGTCGCGCAGCCGCTCGACCGGCAGGCGGAACGTGTCAGGGGACAGGCGAGAGAAGGATTCTGGCGCAGGAACGCTAATGAGGACCCGGACGGTTGCCGATGCAGTTCGCAGCCACAATAAGGAAGGGGCAGATCCTGATGTTTACCCAGCGTGCCGTCTCGGTGCGTGTCCTGGCTGCGGCGGGGGTTGTGTTCTTTGCACTCCTGACGTACGCCTCCTCAGCTTCAGCGGCCGTCAGCTGGTCATGTCGCGCCTCCGCGGTCACCGCGCAGGTGCTCGGGGGCTCGGTCCTCGATCCCGTCACGGCCGGCCGTGACGGCCAGCCATGCCGCCAGGCCGTAACCGGACTGCCGAACGTCGGCGAGTCCCTGTCCCTCGAGGACATAATCACCGCGCGCACGGCGTACGCGGCGACCGATCCGGGAGGCGACCGTCCCGTCGACTCCAAGCCGACCGCCTCCGCGGGCGTCGAGGGGCTCGAGATCTCACTCGGCACCCCCGTGCTCGGCGTGGGCGCCGCGCGTTCGTCGATCTCGGCGACGTGCTCCGGCGGCCAGCCGCAGTTCACCGCGAACTCCGAGGTGGCGAGCATCTCGCTGGCCGGCACGCCGATCGTCCTCGACGGCGTCGTCCAGCCGATCACCGACGCGTTGACCGACGCCATCGGCGCCCTGGTCTCCATCCGGCTCAACGAGCAGGTGGACCTCGGCGGCGGCGGGCGTGCGGTGCGCGCGGCGCACATCACGCTGCTGCAGGGTGACACCGCCCTGGCCGACGTGATCATCGCCGAGTCGCGGCTCGACCTCAATGGCGCGGCCTGCGACCCGAACGCGGACGGCAACACGCCGGGCTCGAACACCCCGCCCGGCGGCCCTGACGTCTGCCCGCCCGGCTCGGTGTTCGTCCCGACGAGCAACCTCTGCGTGATCCCGGTCCCGGGCAGCCAGACGCCGACCAACCCGGCCGGCGACGTCTCCGGCCCCGGCTCCGTCGTCGTCGGCCCGCCCTACCAGGGCCCCAGCGGCGGCACGGTGATCACCCTGCCGGAAGCCAAGAAGCGGTTCCCCAAGAGCCCGTGCGTGAAGGGCAAGGGCCCGAAGTACGTCGTGTTCGGGACCAAGGGCGCCGACCACATCACCGGCACCAACCGGCGTGACCGGATCCTCGGCCTAGGTGGCCGGGACCGGCTCGACGGCGGTCGCAACAACGACTGCATCGACGGCGGTGGCTCGCGTGACGTGATGACCGGCGGCCAGGACAACGACCGCGTCTACGGCAAGGGCGGCAAGGACGTCGTCAATGGCGACTCCGGCACCGACAAGCTGTTCGGCGGCAAGGGCGCCGACTCGTTCAACGCCGGGTACGGCGCGGACAAGGTCCGCGGCGGCCGTGGCAACGACATCATCAACGTCGCGACGGCGGGCCCGAAGGCCAACGTCCGCGGCGGCAAGGGCTACGACGTGGTCCGTTGCAACCCCGAGGAGCTCCGCAAGGTGCACGCCGAGCGCATCCTCGTGGTGCGCCCCTTCAAGCGCAAGTAGCGATGGCGGGCGGGCGGCCCCACGGCCGCCCGCCCTCCAGCATCAGCGCTTCTTCTTCTTGGGGATCTTGATCGCCTTCGTCTTGATGACGATGGCGGCGCCGCCCGCGACCGGCGTGAGCGTGATCCGGCACGAGATCTTCTTGCCGCGGTCCTTCTTGGTGATCTTGTAGGTCCGCTTCGTGGCCTTCCTGATCTTCTTGCTGTTCCGGTACCACTGGTACTTGGGGTTCTTGAAGCCGCTGAACGACTTCGGCACCGTCAGCTTGGCGCCGACCTTCAGCTTCTTCGGCTTCGAGATCTTGATCGTCGGTGCCTTGATCGGTGTCGGCGTCGGCGTCGCGGTCGGGCCCGGCGTCGGGGTCGGCGCCGGCGTGGGGGTCGGCTCCGGCGGACGGTCGCCGATGACCGCCGTGATCGGCGAGTAGTCGGTCGCCGTCCGGTCCTGGTTGCCGTCCTCGGCGATCGCCTTGACCTCGAGCTGCATCGTGTAGCCGCGGTCGGCCTCCGTGAGGGTGTACTCCTTGTCGGTCACCGGCGGGTTGGTCGGGTTGCACTGGAGGCCCTCGTTGTTGCAGTGCAGCCAGCTGCGCTCGAAGCGCATGTCGTACCCGTCCCAGCCGCCGGCCGAGGAGCTCAGCTTCACCCCGATGTACGGGTCCCCGAGGATCGCCGGATCGACGGTGTTGACCGGGACCTTGTTCTTGAAGTCGAACGTGTGGCCCGCGAGGTAGAAGTCGCCCTTGGTGCCGCCGCTCGTCACGGCCTGGACGTAGCCCTCGATCTCGTTGGTGATGTCGTTCGGCGTCGACGTGTAGGTCTTCCCCGTCTCCTCCGGGAGGTCCTTGCAGTTCGCCCCGTTGGTGTCGCAGCGCCGCCACTTGTAGTTGTACGACGCGGGCAGGATCGTCGCGGAGTTGTCCGAACGCCACTGGCCCTCGTTGATGGTCAGGACCTGGCCCCACTCGTAGCTGGTCGCCGGGTTGGGGGAGATCGACGGGCCGAGGCCGGGCTTCGGCCTGGGCTCGTTGCCCGAGAGGTCGGCGACGTCGTCGCTGAGGATGTTCGAGAACATCGTGATCTCGGCGGGCTTCACGAGGTTGCGCGCAGTCACTCGCACGGCGTAGTTGTTGGTGGTGTTCGCGTCCGCGACCGGGATCGTGTACGTCGGTCCGATCGCGCCCGGGATCGAGATCGTGCACGTGGCGTCGCTCACGCCGGTGCACCGGAACCACTGGTACTCGAAGAAGAACGGATGCATGCCGGCGAAGCCCAGGTCCGGCAGGTTCGTGAGCTCGAGCTTCGTTCCGACGACCAGCGGCGTCAGCGGACCGATGAGCGGGTCGCCGCCCTCGATCGGCTGCGGCAGGATGCCGAACACGCCGAACCCGCTGGTGCCCGCGAGGATGCTCGGCGGCGAGAACCCGAGGCCGAGCGACCACACGACGCGGTTCATGTCCGGGTCCGGGTCCGGGTCGATGTTCGGGTCCGGGAACGTCGCCTTCGACATCGGCTTCCAGTGGTCCCCGTTGTCGATCGTGCCGTAGACGCCGGACTCGGTGCCGACCAGCCCGCGGTTCGCGCCGAACTTCCCGTCGAGCGGCGGCGTCATCAGGAACGCGCGCTTGCCACCGGCGGCCGGCAGGATCTGCTCGCCCTCGCCGTCGGCCTCCTCCCAGGTGATCCCGCCGTTGGTGGAGCGGTACACGCTGCTCGAGGTGGAGGCGAACAGGTGCTGCGGATCCACCATCGAGACGCGCAGCGTCGTCTCGCCCGGCGGGATCCCGTCGGAGAGCGCGACCCAGTCGCGACCGGCGTCCGGCGAGATCCACACGCCGCTGTCGCCGGCCGCGTAGATCGACGGGGGGACGCCCGGCGTCATGTAGTAGATGTTCTCGCCGGAGGGCAGCCCCGACGCCTTGGACCAGCTGGCGCCGGCGTCGGACGAGTTGTAGATGCCGGGCTTCGCCGCGCCGGCGATCGCCACGGTGAGATCGAGGCCGCCCGGGTCGTTGAAGATGATCGACTGCGCGCCGCCCTGGTTGAGCTTCGGCGGGATCGGACCCTCGCCCTGACCGACCGGCTGCCACGCGTTGCCGGGCGGCTGCGACTGGAACACCCCGGCGGAGGTGGTCGCGTAGTACAGACCGCTCGGGGCGACCTTGACCTGGCGGATCGACTGGGCCGGCACGCTGTCGAGCCCGGTGTTCTGCTGGCTGTACGGACCCGCCGCCGTCGGCGAGAAGAACACGCCGTTGGACTCGCCGCCCGCGACCAGCGTCGGGCCGATGAAGTCGAGCGACCGGATCGTGGTGTCGGGAAGGTCCGCCTGCCAGCGGAGCCACTTGTCGGGAGCGGCCGCCTGTGCGGCGGCAGGGGGAAGCAGAAGGAGGAGCGCCACAACGAGCGCCCTCCGGCATGAGCCGAGCATGAGGCGACCCTATCGGCGGTCAAGCCGCGAGGGCAAGCGGGGCTGCGCCCTCGCGCAACCGCTCGAGCGCGCGCGAGAGGCGGCTCGCCACGGTCCCCTCCGCGATGCCCATGGCCGCCGCGATGGTGCGGTAGCTCTCGTCGCGAAGGTAGAACCGCTCGATGATCTCGCGGGCGTCGGCCGGCAGCTCCGCGAGCTCGGCGTGCACGGCCAGCGCGAGCTCGAGCCCCGCCAGCACGTCGTCCGGGTCCGGCAGGTCCGGCAGGTCCGAGATCGGCGTCTCCCGCCGGCGCCGGATCTGGTCGACGGCCGCGTGCGCGGCGGTACGCCCGATCCACGAGCGCAGCGCGCCCGGGTTCTGCAGCGTGCCGAGGCGCTCGTACACGCGGGTGAAGACCTCCTGGAACGCGTCCTGCGCCTCGTGGTCGGCGAGGCCGTAGCCCCGCCGCAGGATCGCGGCCACGTACCGCTCGTGGGTGCGAACGAGCGCTTCCCACGCATCGGGATCCCCAGCCAGACAACGCCCCACCAGCATGGCCTCACCGTAGCGCCGTGAACCTCTCGGGTCAAGAGGAATCGCGCATCTTAGCGCTAATCACGCTGCGACCTTATCTGTGGACTAAGTATTCGATGCGCGGGGGGAGATCCAGCCCGCCTCGACGACCACCTCGTCGAAGGCCCGCATCGCCTCTTCGTTGCGCTCGAGGTCGTGCGTGGCAAGCCAATCCAACATCAACCCGCGGATCACGGCAAGCGACAGGGTCGCGACCGCGACGCGCCGCTCCTCCGACCAGTCCTCCGGGAGGAAGGCGGCCAGGAACGGCAGGTACTGGACGACGGCGTCCGTGGCGATCGGGCCGTAGCTGTCGGGCTCGGCGACCGCCATCGCCAGCCCCTCGAGCAGCGCCCGCGCCTGGGGCTCGTCGAGCGTGAGCACCCGCCACGCCCCCAGCAGCGGCCCGACGTCCTGCGGCGGGAGCTGGGCCGCGCGCTCGGCGCGGCGCTGACGGAGCCGGTCGAGCGCCTCGCGCACCAGCTCGGGCCCGGAGCCGAAGTGGTAGAGCAGCACCCGGTGGGTGGTGCCCGCGGCCGCCGCCGCCCCGCGCAGCGAGAAGCGGATGACGCCGCGGTTGAGGATGAACGTCGCGACCGATTCGAGCAGCGCGTCGCGGCGGGCCTGGCCGCGCAGGGTGGTGGCGCCGTCGTCGGACGTCGGCTCGATCTGCGGCGGCAGCGCGAGCCGCACCGTGAGCGCCGCCCCGAGCGCATCGGCGATCTCGGCGAGCTTCGCTGCCGTGATGTTCACGCGGCCGGCCTCGACGTTGGTCAGGTAGGCGGGCGTCAGGCCGAGGCGCTCGGCGAGCGCCGACTGCGTCAGCCCGGCCTGCAGCCGGGCCCGGCGCACGGCCCGTCCGACCTCGCGCAGCGCGATCGTGTTGCGCTCGTCGCCCGCCATGGGGCGCATACTCCCATCAGATGCGGAGGCTCACCGTGCTCCTGGCGCTCCTGATGTGCCCGGCGGCGCACGCCAACCCCGTGCCCGCGGGCCTGACCTACGAGCCCGCCACGCTCGTCGCGCCTGATGGGACGCCGCTGCACGCCGACGTCCTGCACCCGCCGCACCCCGCGCCCGTGATCGTCGTCACGTCGCCGTACTTCGGCGCGCAGGGCGACGGCACCGCCCCGGCCATCCCGGCGAAGTACGCGAACTTCGTCACCGGGGCGGCCGAGCGTGGCTGGGCCATCGCCCTGGTCACCCTGCGCGGGTACGGCGCGAGCGGCGGCTGCCGCGACTTCGCCGGGCCGGGTGAGCAGCAGGACGCCGTCGCCGCGGTCCGCTGGGCCGCCGAGCAGCCCTGGTCGGACGGCCGCGTCGCCGCGTGGGGGCTGAGTACCGACGGCTGGGCGGCGCTGATGGCGATCGCCGGCGGCGCGCCGGTGCGCGCGGCCGTCGTGATGGCGCCGTTCGTGTCGGCCTACCGCGTGATGTTCCAGCGCGGCGTGCGCTACGGCGTGTACGCCGAGCTGGTGCAGCCGTACTACGACGTCTACGCGCTGCCGCCGGTGACGGTCGACGACCTCTCGCAGGTCGGCTCCGGCCTGGCGCGGCTGCTCGGCGATCCGACCTGCGGGCTCGATCAGCGCGCGTCGATGGACCCTGACGCCGGCACGGACTACTGGCGGGCCCGCGACCTTCGCGCGCGCCTGCGCGGCACCCGGACGCCCGTGCTGTGGAGCCAGGGGTTCCTCGACGCGAACGTCAAGCCCGACCAGTGGCGG
>JADMIO011121780.1_pt1 | contig 10935 bp, 6 predicted proteins | sample 8958161 | NCBI WGS metagenome assembly JADMIO01 (sample SAMN16585339, study PRJNA669376) | soil metagenome | isolation source: Crop rotation soil | place: USA: Cullars Rotation, Alabama | collected 2011 | reverse complement strand
CACCCCCACCCCCACCGCCGCCTCCGCCCCCGGTGCTTTCACCGGTGACGATCTCGCAGGATGCCAAAGGGAGCCTGATGCGCCTCACCATCACAGGCACCACGGGCAATGACTCGGTCGTTATCTCGCAATCCGGCAGCACACTCTCCATCACCGGCAACGGCACCACCACCAACGTCACCGGCGTCTTCGCCGAAATCGCCATCTACGGCGGCGACGGCAATGACACCTTCGTCGTGCAGTCCTCCGTCCACATCGCCACGCTGCTCTACGGCGGCGCGGGCAACAACACCCTCACTGCCGGCGGCTCGGTGAAGAGCTACATCGTCGCCGTAGGCGCCGGCAGCGACACGCTCACCGGCAATGGCAGCAACACCAGCTTCTGGGCCGACGCCGGCGACACCGTCAACGCTTCGTCCGCGGAATCCGCGAATGGCGGCGTACATCGCGTGAATGGTTTCTATCAACCGTTCTCCTCCAATTCCGCCAACGCGGACTTTATCTCGACCAGCCTCGATGGACCGGCGCTTCGCGACCCCACCGATTCCGGCAGCACCACGCACCTTGACCTCTCGCTGTGGGGCAACGGCCCGGTCACCACGGACATCAACCAGGGCAGCGTTGGCGACTGCTACTTCCTTGCCAGCATTCAGAGTCTGGCATGGAAGCAGGCCAACAAGCTGCAGGAAATGGCCGTGGATCTCGGCGATGGCACCTACGCCGTGCAATTCAAGCGCGGCGGCACCACCAGCTACGTCCGCGTGGACGCCGACCTTCCCGCCGGCTGGTGGAGCGGCCTGCAGTATGCACACAACGGCTCCGGCGCGATGTGGGCGGTCATCATGGAAAAAGCCTACGCCTTCTTCCGCACCGGCGCCAATACTTACGCCTCGCTGAATTCCGGCTGGACCGGCTCGGCGCTCTCCGACCTGGGGATCAACACCACCACGTTCTCCAGCGGCGCCGCATCGACCTTCAGCGCCCTGACTACGGCACTGGCCAACAACAAAGCCATCGCCGCCATCACCAACGGCAGCATTCCCGCCGGCGTTCCGATCGTCGGCAGCCATGCCTATTCCGTGATCGCCACGTCCGTGGAATCGGGCGTGCAATACATCACGCTCCGCAATCCCTGGGGCTTCGATGGCGCTGGCAGCGACAGCAACACCTCCGACGGCTTGGTGAAGATCACCCTGGCTGATTTCCAGGCCGCCTTCTCCTCGGGCAGCATCGCGACCTGACCGCGGGACATCCAACCATCTCATCAAGACGGCCGCCGGAGGGGGCGGCCGTCTTATTTTTTGCGGCGTGGCGAAGGATGATTAAGACGCAAACAGACGAGTCGGGCATTTCAGAAACACCTCCTGGAGCCATGTATACAAATTATATTGCACGTATTCAGATCATTTGAAGAATCATGGCACAGAATCCAGACAATGAATACCACTTAAAGCAAGAGATCGCTCAATTTACGCTTGTATTTCTAGCATGTTAACATTGCATTTACTCGATCTTGCCGTCAGTTCATTTCTATCTTCTTCCGAAAATCCGGAACGGGTAAATGGAATCGCTCGTTTAAAAGTGGATAACATTTCGGCACTAATATGTTGGAGAAGGTATATGCAATTCGCGCGCAAACCATTCCATCGGCACGCCAGTGGCCAACATGCATTGTTGAAACACAAGATGTTAGAGACTCTTGAAGGGCGAGTGCTTTTCGACGGTGCTCTTGGGCTCTGCCCTCCTGGTAAGCTGGCGCAACCTACATGGAATCAACAGTTCATGTATCCCGTATCCAAGCCCAAAAGAGCGCCGGACACAATTCTATAAAAGTGGCGGCAGGCGCTCCGCTGACAGATCTTGCTGACCAGCGGCAGAAGATGCCGTCCGCACGAAATGTGAATTCGGCGATCACCCCCCAATTGACAGTTGTTCCATCGGTGGCTCCTCGTGCGGCCGTGCAAGCGTCGCCGGGAGCCGCATGGCTAACGCCGGCATCCATTCGCAATTTTTACGGCATAAACTCCATGGGGTTTCTGGACGACTCTTTTTCCGGCGAGCCTGGTCTCATTAGAGGAGACGGCACAGGCCAAACCATTGCAATTATTGACTGGGGCCATGATCCGAATATTGCGGCAGATCTGGACCACTTTGATCAACAGTTTAACGTCGATGGCCAGGGCGCGACGCCCAGTCTTTATACACAATATGGTGCCAGTGCAAATTTTTTGACAACGTATGCGCAGAGCAGCGCAGACAGCCAATTTTATCTGGCGAGTGCGATTCCGGGCTCCCTTCCCGCCGACGCCGGCTCTCTGCACACCTCTTTTGAGATCAGCCTGGATGTGGAATGGGCGCATGCAATCGCACCTGGCGCCAGGATTGCCCTCGTTGAAGCTCAGAGCAGTTCGGTTGCAGATCTTACTGCCGCCATTAATTACGCCAAGGCTATCTCCGGTGTTTCTGTTGTCTCAATGAGTTTTGGCGTTAACGATGCATTAAGCCACATTAATGATTCAGATCTTTCCCAAGCGGGCGTCACCTTTGTTGCGTCAACAGGGGATCACGGTTCTTATGCAGATCCGGTTTTTTATTCGGATCTATCCGGCACGGTTTCCGGAACAGGCTTAGGGGGAACTTCAGATTCATACACTGCTCAACCGTATGGAAATTATACGCAGGATTTTTTCTTTTCCACGCGCGTAGACTCCATCACTACGGCCACGCAAGCCGGCATCAGCATTCGAAACGGAACAAATGGATTCACCGGCAATGTGGCAAACGTATCTATCTTGACGCAGAGCGGGGGTGCCGGAGCCTTTCAATATCGTACTGCCACCGCGGGAAGCACGACCTCAACGTCGATCGCGGCCGCTACCGCCGGAAATTTTTTGGGAGTACAGAGGCAGGGAACGACTTTTACAACTTATACCTCCACCGATGGCGCCACTTGGACAGAGGCAGGACACATCACGGTACCGTCCATGAGTGGAGCCGTCACAATTGACCTGTTGGGGGCTGGAAGCGGTTCGAACAACTTGGTCAGTTTTTCCAGCATTTCCCACTATATTGCGACTGTCGCAACCAATTCTCCGGCAACGTCGCCGAATGTTGTTGCCGTCGGCGGCACTATCGCCACGACCAATGGCGCGGGAACAATTACCGGAGAGAGTTCTGTCTGGGGGAATGGTTTAACCAGTTATTGGTTTGGTAGAGGGGGAGGAGGCTACAGCAGCTTTGAAACAAGGCCTGCCTTTCAAAATGGCGTCAGTTCAAATCCCATGCGCTCAATCCCAGATGTGTCGCTTATTGGTGGAACGCCGGTGGCCGTCTACAACACGGATACGGCTACGCCAACACTCCCATGGGAGTCGTTAATCGGAACCAGTTTCAGTGCGCCCGCTTGGGCAGGGCTCTTTGCAATCATCAATCAGGGGCGAGCGCTAGTCGGCCTGCCGATGCTGACGTCCAGTCAAACGCTTGTGCAGCCTCCACCGACTACACAAGCATTGTTGTATAGTTTGCCGCTCGCTGCCCTTGGCGGAGATCTTCACGATATTCAATCGGAATCAATTGGCTCTTATGCCGCTGGCGCAGGTTATGATCTGGCTACCGGACTTGGTACGCCCGCCAATGCCAGGGCACTGGGAGCTGATATGAGTTCCTGGGTGCAGAATCCTGACTTTGAACTGGGGAGTTTCAGCAGCGGAATCGGGTTGGGTTGGACTTCGAGTGGAACGGCAACTGTTGATGCCACCGGGCAGGGTTTTTTGTTAAGTAAGTACGCCGCAAAGATTGGCAGCACCTCAACTTCGTCCAGCATTTCGCAAGTCATCTCCGGCCTGCAGCCCAATACGACATACATTGCAACGGTGTGGGGCAAAAAATCAGCGGCCGGCAGTCCCAACGCCACCTTCTCTGTCCAGAATTACGCGGGACCCCTGGCGCCGACGCTTACGGCTTTACCGCTCTCAAACACCCTTTATGACAAGCAGAAAATTGTTTTCACCACAGGGCCTGCGTCTACAAGTGCAACAATCACGGTCTCCCGCGCCAGTGGTTCAGGAAGCTTTTACATTGACAATGTTTCCCTGAATCAGGTCGCTCCCGCATATAACTGGGGTTTTGAAAACGGCAGCCTTTACGCCTGGACCAGTTCCGGCACCACGGCCGTTGCGGCGGGAGCGGGCCAATCCGGCAATTACGCGGCAAAGATTGGTGGAACCGCCGGCACATCCAGTATTTCTGAAATCTTCGGCGGCTTTCAAACCGGTGTCACCTACAATGTATCCGTTTTCGGCAAAGTAGATGCAGGCAGCGCAACTTTGACAGGCCCCGGTGGCGGATCGGCTACGTTCAATACCAATACATACCAGCAAAAATCCTTTACTTTTACCGGAAGCACGGGAATGCTCATGAACTTTACGTTGAGCAGTTCCACCGGCACCGACAATTATGCTTATTTTGATAATTTCATCATTACCCAGATCTGAGGTTTCCCCGCAAATCTCCACTGCGTCGCTTGAAACGGCTTTCTGAATGAAACGGGCGGTTCCTTACAAGGAACCGCCCGTTATTTTTAAGACTGCTCGCGACACTTAAGGGCAGCACCAACCACCCTCCTGGCCGAGATATTTAAACAGTTGTCACTGTTTTCGTACCGATGAGTGTTGTGATGCCGGTTGCGGAGTCGGCGACGAATACCTCAACCTTATGCTTGCCCGGCGCTAGGGCAATGCCCAGATTGACGGGCGTGATGATAAAACCATGTTCCGGGTTTACGATTTTGCGTTTGGCCACCAGGTCCGGCCGTGCGACGTTGGCAAGGAACGGACCTTTGGTAACGCCGGAATCTTGAACGCGCGGATTAAAATCGACGCGCACCACGATCTGCCGTGAACCCGTCGGATCATCCTGGTCAAATGCATAACCGGTAATCGTGAAGCTTCCGCCGGAAACCACGATTGATTCCACGACCCCCTTGGGGGCGCGGTTGGTGAATGTTTTGGTGGCAATGACTGTCTGGACGCCGCTGAACGTGTCTTTCGCGATCAATTTGACGGTGTGAGTGCCTGCGAAATGCGTGGGGGTGTTGAGATGAAACCCATGGCCGGGGCTTGTGGCATTGTCTTCCGCACTGTTTGCCACCGGGACGGGTGTGCCTCTATCGAGTTGGATGAAAACGTCCACCGCCGCCGAGGAATCAGGATCGCGGGCAAAGCCGGAGATGAGTCCTGCGTTGACTACCTGCAAGGCGCCCACCGGCTTCTGATTCGGCGTGGTTTTGTCCGCTACTTTTACCGTGGTGCCGCTGGAGATATCGGTTGCAAACACTTCAATGTGGGCCGGGCCGTCCGGCACGCCCGTCAGGTTCGCGATAAACCAATGATTTCCAAGGCCGCCGCCCCTGGCGCCGGCCGGCCTAGCCTGGTCTGCAGTTACCGTGGTGTTCAGCACGCCATTGACATTGACTGTGATCGTCAGCCCCGCCGATGTGTCATCCGGGTCAGTGGCGAACCCCACCACCTGCAAATTGGTGGCGGTGCTGAGCTTTGCCGTCGGCGGACGGTTCGTCACGCGGCCCGAACGCAGAACCTTGGGTGTCGCGGACGTGTCGTCGGTCGCCTGCACAACCACGGTATGGGCGCCCGGTGAAAGCGTCAGCGGGAATGAAAAGCCGTGCGTGGTCGTGGCGCTCGGGAAATTATGCACGTCACTGCGGTCGATGTTTGCCGGCCCGCTCGCGACTACCGCGCCATCCACAAGCACCTGCACTGTGACGGCCGCATCCGGCACGTCTTTGTCGGAGACATACCCTTTGATCAGGGCCGCGGAGAACGTTTCAACCTTGCCAAACGGCGCGGCTGTCAGCATCTGGCGGGATTCCAACGATTCAATCATCGCGGCTACGGCACGGCTGCGCTTGGCTCGGCTCGAACGGTCAGCGGACTTGCGGCTTATATTCAACATCGATGACTCCCCGACTTCTAAAAGGGTGAAAAATAAAAGTGTGGCAGAGGTCAGCCACCCCACAAGGCCGGCGACCTGACGGACTCAACTGTCCGCCACCAACCGCTACGGAAAGTTCCACGGTTCGGATTGACATTTTTGCGCTTTACGCCCAGCCGTTTGCCGAGTTGAGTTGATCTTTATATGGCTGTGCAGTGCTGGGATTGCCGGGGTTTTCACTCGCTCTTGAGCGCCCGCGCCATCAGGTCTGCCAGCGCCGCGCGCGGATCGTGCCCTTCAAAAAGCACCGCGTGCAGCCCTTCGCTGATCGGCATCGCGATTCCCTTTTGCCGCGCCAGACGCACCACGCTCTCGCACGTCGGCACGCCTTCCACCACGCCCGCCGTGCCCGCCAGCGCGTCCGCGACTTTTTCGCCGCGCCCCACCCGCTCCCCAAAGCCGCGGTTGCGCCCTTCCGGGCTCACGCACGTGGTCACCAGGTCCCCCATCCCCGCCAGCCCGGCAAAAGTCTCCGCCTGCGCGCCCAGCGCCACGCCCAGCCGCGTAATCTCCACCAGCCCGCGCGTCACCAGCGCCGCCTTGGCGTTGTTCCCCGCGCGCATCCCGTCCAGTATACCCGCGGCCACCGCGATCACGTTCTTCAACGCGCCCGCCAGTTCGACCCCCAGCAAATCGTCGTTCCGATAGACGCGCAAGTGCGGTGTCGTGAACAATTCCTGCAGCCACACCGCCAGGTTGTGGGCTTCCCCTCCATTTTTTCCGCCGCCATCCACCGCCGCCACCATGGTTGCCGGCAGCTTCCGCGCCAGTTCCCCCGCAATCGTCGGCCCGCTTAACGCCGCCACGCCCCGCGCCCCCAGCATCTCGCCAATCACCTGCGACGGACGCTTTAATGTCGATATCTCGATACCCTTCGCCACGCTCACCACCGGCACGCCCGCCGGCACATGGCCCCGCAGCCGCTCCAGCGCCCCACGAATGTACTGCGTCGGCACGGCGCAAATAATCAGTTCCGCGGGCGATGCCTCCTCTTCAAAAAAAACCTCCCCTTCGCCCGCGCAAAACCGCACGTTCTCCCCGATCTTCATCCCCGGAAGATACCGCACGTTTTCCCGCGATCGGTTAATTTCCGCCAGCCGCCCCGCGTCCCGTCCCCACACCCGCACCTCCACCGGCCGCTCCGGCGTCCCTTTGCCGGCGACGATCTGTGCGCAGATCGTTGCCATCGCCCCATCCCCTATCGTCGCCACACGCAGCGTCATTCCACGCTCCTCGCACCCCTCGCCTCTCCCCCGTGCTTACTTCGCGACAGGTCTTCCCATCGCCGAGAGCCAGCGATAGTGCGATGCGATCGCGCCGAAAAATGTCGGATTTGCCGAATACCGCAGCCCGAATTCCGCGCACACGTCTTCCACCATCTTCGAAATCACCGGATAGTGCACGTGTGAAATCTTCGGGAACAGATGATGCTCGATCTGAAAGTTCAGGCCGCCGACAAACCACGAGAGCAGCCGGTTGCTGCGCGAAAAATTCACCGTCGTTTGCACCTGGTGCACCGCCCACCCGGTCGCCATCTGCGTGCCGCCGGAGGCTTCCACGGGCATCGGGAATTCCGCTTCTTCCACGCAGTGCGCCAGCTGGAATACCACGCTCAGCACGATCCCGCTGACAAATGCCGCCAGTGCGTAAACGGACAATACGATCCACACCGGGTGCAGCAGCATGGGGATTATAAAGGCCATCGAGAAAAACAGCGCCTTGCCGGTGATAAACACCACCAGGTCCATTCCCTTCGGCCGCGGTATTTTCTTCCCGCCGATGCGCCCCACCGCGATCTGGTAAAAATCATCGAAAAAATGCCATTTGATCGCCAGGAACCCGTAGAGCATCCACAAGTAAATCCCCTGCAGTCGGTGAAACCAGAACCGCGGCTGGTGCGGCGAAAGCCGGGCCAGCATGCCCAGGTCGATGTCATCGTCATGCCCGGTGATATTGGTGTACGTGTGGTGAATCGAATTGTGTTTCCAATCCCACATGTACGAGCTGCCGCCCATCAGATCCAGCGTCATGGCCATGGTCTTATTAACCCATGGCTTTTTCGAGAATGCCTTGTGCGCCCCGTCATGCTGAATGTTGAAGCCAATCGCCGCCAGGGCCAGACCCAGCACGACCGCCAGCGGCACAGTCATCCACCAGGTTGTGGCCACGAACATCAGAAGAAAATACGCCCCGAAAAACCACCCCAGAATCGTCAGCGTCTTGAAGTACATCTTGGGCGAGTCGCGCCGCGAACGCCCCGTGCTCTCGAAATATGCATCCACCCGCCGCCGCAATGCGTGCAAAAACCGGTCGCTGTTGCTGAATTTCAGCTGCTTCTTCGGCTCATCACCCGCCTGTCCGTCCGTGATCTGCGGTGCCACTGTCATATCCATACTCCTGATAGGCTTAATCCCTCGTGCGATCTGCCCTTGCAAAAAAATGACGGCGCAATTCCAATCAACTACATCTGCCGGACGGCTCGTTCCACTGCATTTAATTTCAGTCAAATCTGTGACAAGGCCTGGGCCATCGGCCCCGCCGCCTGCAACGATGCCCAAGCGTTCCCTGACAGTTTAACGCTTGTCCGCTGCCGGCTTCTTCGTGTTCCGGGGACGCTTCTTGCCATAAGCCGCCGCAAAAATCTTTCCTTTGCGCGTCCGTTGATCGCCTCGACCCATGTCATGCTCTCTTTCAATAGAAAAACAAACCTCACGCCCTAAAGCGGGCGGAATAAAAAAAAACGTCCGTCCACGAAACTTATTTCGGAGCCTCCACAACCGCCACGGCCCGCCCTTCCCAGCTTTCCGCGGCCAGCTCGCACAGCTGCTCCACAATCCGCACCTGCTTCTCTTTCGCCAGCACGCTGATGTTCGCCCGCAGCGCCCGCCGGCCCCAGCCCACCATCGCCTTGCACACGGTCATGTCCCGTGTTTCAGCCGTGATCAGCTCCAATTGAATTTCCGATTCCCCTTCACCCGTCACGTGGTACGTCCGATCCACCGGCCCGGGCGTCAGCAATTTCTTCTCGATCGCCTTTTCTACCACGTCCGGCAGATAGACGGCAATCACGCCCTGCTTGGTGTCTTCCAGCGCAAAAACCTGCTGCCGGTATTTCCCGTCCGGGATATGGAATTTCACCGATTGATGCCCCGCCATCTCCGTCGCATGCGGCGCCAGCTTGCTCAGGCCGCCCGCCAGCCGCTTCCACAGCTCGCCATACCCCTGTGCCGCCTCCGCCCCGCACAGCTCATCATGCTTGACCACCGCCGCCTTCCCCTTGACCGACAACCGCCCCACAAATTCCTCATAATGCTGGTCCGACTGCGACTTCCAGGACGATGGCCGGCCTGGCGATTGTGGTTGTGCAGAATTGTTCATACACCGTACTCCCGCGTCTCACATTCATCGCCAACGATCGCATCCAATGGCGAAAGACAGGCCGCACACGCGGACTATTCATCATGGCAATCATACAGTATAGCAGCTCCAGCCCAACTTATCGCCTCTATTCCTAAACCATTCCCCTGCGGCAGCTTCATCCCCGCCTGCGCTCACGCCTACAGCGCGTCTTGCGTCAGCTCGCGCCCCCGGTTCTACTGGTTAAATCTCTCAAAGGAGCTTTCCGTGCCCAAGTTTCCCGCGTTCCAGCGACAAGTCGCCGCCTCTCTCTGGCATGATGTCGATCCCTCCGACGGCCTTCTGCCCGCCCAGTTCAACGCCATCATCGAAATTCCCCTTGGCTCCTCCAACAAATACGAACTGGACAAAAAAACCGGCCTGCTCAAGCTCGACCGCGTTCTGCACTCCGCCGTCTATTACCCCGCAAACTATGGCTTCATCCCCCAGACCCTTGCCGACGACGGCGATCCGCTCGACGTCCTCGTCCTAGGCGCCGAGCCCGTCTATCCCCTCACGCTTGTCGCCGCCCGCGCCATCGGACTGATGTCCATGAAAGACCAGGAAGAGCTTGATCACAAAATTGTGGCCGTGCACGTGAACGATCCTGAGTACAACAGTTATCACGACGTGCACCAGCTTCCCCCGCACAAATTGGCCGTGATCAAGCGCTTCTTCGAAGACTACAAATCACTCGAACACAAGCGCGTCGTCGTCGACGATATACTCCCCGTCGATTACGCCTACCCCGTCATCGAGCAATCCCTCGCCATCTACCAGAAATGGAAAGCCGGCGAAGACGTCAGCAAACTCCTCCACGTCGCCTGATGCGTGCACATCGCACGAAAGTGGCGTAGTGCGTCTCGCCTATGTTCCCGTCCACGCATGCCCGTCATATATGCCCATAGCCCCGGCTGCGCTACTGGTCACGTTGCCGGATTCCATTTTTTTCATCCGGAAGCAAAACAATTTGGCGCAGATTGTGTTCGCGCGCCAGCTTCCATAACCACACCTGAACACTGCCTGCAATACACAAGAACTCGCGGAACAACTTGCCTTTGTATGGATAGACATCCCGAAGCTCGTATGGATGCCACCAGTTAAGCCTGTCAGGGTTGAGCCGGTTGGGGATGCTATCGATTACCGCCCGAAGGCCCGCGTCGCTCTCTTCACAATAGTGCCTGATTATTTCGCGAGCTTCCCATATCCTCACGTCTCCGATCCCCTGTTCTCCTTCCGCAATTCCTCCGGCCGGATCCCCAATTCCTCAAACGTCTTATCAAACCCCACGGCGCGCCCGCACTCCGGACACCGCGGAACATCCAGCCCGCGTAAGATATACCCGCAAAAACATCTCCGCTCACCCCCCTCCCGCCGCGCCTTCTCCCGCTTTCGTTTGAAGTACGTCCCCATGGCGACGACCACGCACACCGCCAGCACCAGCACGCACAACAAAATGAATGTGGCCCGCAATAACATCGCTCGCTACCCCTCCCGCACCGGAAACCGCGGGCCCCCCGCAAAACCTGC
>JADMIO011081563.1_pt1 | contig 10936 bp, 11 predicted proteins | sample 8958161 | NCBI WGS metagenome assembly JADMIO01 (sample SAMN16585339, study PRJNA669376) | soil metagenome | isolation source: Crop rotation soil | place: USA: Cullars Rotation, Alabama | collected 2011 | reverse complement strand
CGATCTCTGGGGATACCTTTAAGCACTCAAACTAAGGATAACAGGTTCTATTACAAATTTCATTTCAAGGGAAATGAACAGTCTCTTTTATTATCGCAGGTCAGGCTTATTGATGCAAAAAGATTTGTAAATAAGATGGGAAATATTACACCCGTAGAATTGCAAAAGATAAGAGAAAGCTTACGCAAATTGATATTCTAAATTAATCGGCTCCCTCACGGGAGCCGTCGTGGCTATTGCCAATTTGTACCTTCATTGTAACACAAGTTCCTATTTGTTGCAAGTGCGAAGATACTCAGCCCTTTATTATTGGGGGCTGCCGTGGATGGTGTCCCAATTTGTATTCCTTATATAATACAACACCAATAAAATCAAGCGCTGACTTAATTACAAGGAAATCTCTCTTTTTTATTCATTGGCTTTGAAGCCGCAAAGTTATTCCCGTTCGGACTCACAGGAAAGGTCTGCACAGATTTTGCCTGTCGGCGAAAATCTGCTGGCCTTCGGTTTTGAAAAAACAATCTCCAGCTTGCGTTCCGGTGCGAAGCGAATCTACCTGCACTTAAAAAAGCTAGTATTCTTTTCCCAAAAACCTTGCCTGCAACCCCTTCCGTACAAACTGGTTGCTTATCAAAGTCAATGAAAGGCTTTAGTCGAACTCAAGTTTAATCAACATTTAAAAACTAAAACAATGGTAAGTACTGAAAGAAAAGCACGTTTAATGAAATTGTCCTGGCACATTCAGCGCAGCAAGCGCAACACACGCTCTAAAGCTTTACAGGCTGCTTGGGCAATCCTCCAGAATGAGGGTGTAACAGTTTATTACCTCATCCGAAAACTCAACCACAACAAGCCCGTAAATCAGCAATCATTAAATCAATTTTCATTATTCACCCGCTAAAATTTCAATTATGGAAATCACAGGAAGAGTAACAGACGAAGCAAGAATAAACACGCTCAACGATGGGCGCGAAGTGGTCAATTTTTGCATAGCAATAAATGAACGCTATAAAAACAAATCAGGCGAATTAAAAACCCTGACAGCCTTTATAAACTGCTCTTATTGGATAAGTACCAATGTAGCCGCCTATCTCAACAAAGGCGTTATAGTTTCCTTATTCGGCAGCATCTCAAGCAAGGTATATATAGATTCCAACGGCGAACCCCAATCCGTAATCAACTATCACGTAAACAATCTCAAATTCCTTTCAAAAACTAACAACTAAAAAACCAAAGCAATGGCACACAATTTGAATTTCAACGTACAGACAGGAAAACACAGTTTTTTCAGCGTAAAAGAAAAAGCATGGCACGGATTAGGGCAGATAGTAGAAGATTATCCTACTAGTGCCGAAGCTCTAAAATTCGCACTACAGTCATTTGGCAATCTTGTAAGAGACGATAATCTTTTTATTTTTTTTGCTGGTCATGGAGAATATATAAATCGGGAATCCATTGATCAATCTGAAGGTTATTGGATTTTTAGCGATGATTCAATTAATCACAAAAGAAGAGCAACAAACACAGAAATAAAGACCTATATTAAACTTATTCCATCGGGACATACGCTTCTTATTTCCGATGCCTGTTTTTCAGGTAGTTTTGTACATACCGAAGTGGTTTCTCAGGTATTTTCAATACAAAAAACTAATGTAGATTATTATCATGATCGCAGCAGACAGGTTATCTCTAGTACTAGGCTTACTACGACTCCTGATAATAGTGAGTTCTTCAAAAATATGATTGGCGTTTTAAAAGATAATAAACAACATTATTTTTCGACAACAGAATTATTCGCAAATGTGTGTCATTTAATTGCAAATCAAGAGATTTTCCCATTATATGGTCGCCTCCCAGAAGCAGGAGATGCCTCAGGGAGTTTTATTTTCATTAAGAATAAATGATTCTTTGTAATTTTTAAATACCTTTTCTATCAACACAAATACAATAAACAAAGAAAGAACATTTACTATTTTGTCGAAATATATATATATGCCGAGATAAACCCCTAACAATGCCCAATAATGAGATTCCCCTTTTATTATTACTGCGTAAAAAACCTTAATGATATTGTTGCGAGCGATTTTTTTGGGTAGCTTGTTTCTAAAGGAACTATTAATTGTAATATATCCAATTAGGGAAAGAGAAATAAATAATGTTATCAAATAAGGAATTGCATTTTGGTGACGCCCCATCTTGAGATTATACATTACGTTAATTAGTATTGTTGCTCCATGAAAATCACCATACGGAGTACTATGAATATCATTGAAACCATTAAAGCTTCCTACAAAAAGTATATTTTTTTTATTTTTACTTTTGGAGTATATTATATTATCGTGTAGATTTTTTTGTAAATCAGAAAAGGTTTTGTACCAACCGATATGAGTATTATTGGGATCACTTTTCATAATAGATAAAATGTCCTCTGTCTCAGAATAGAGTTTAGGTATAAATTGTCCTAAAATGTAGTGCTCTTCCAACTGGTTATCTTTTTCCAAATACAAATGAGGAAGTTTACTTTCTACTGTACATCCACATAATTTTCCATATGCTTTATATGGTAGATTTGAATTTTTTTGATTATCAAATAGTTGTTCTTCAAAGTATTTGTCTTCAAAATCATGGTAACTTGTTTGGCCTTTCTTGTTTTTTGACAAACACCCGTATATACCATCGTCATATTTATCGCTATTATATTCAACTATCAGTTTGTCTCCCATGTTCATAAAATAAATACATAGTAAGGAGTCTTTATTAACTATTTCTTTTGTTCTGCCAGGAGTTTCATAAAAGTGTGCGTCGAATATAACTAAATCTATATCTGGCTTCTCTTTCGCAATAAGCGATAGCATTTGTATGATTGAATCTTGAGTCCAGAAAGGATCAACATTAATCAATTGAAAATTATCTCTAATGAATGATTTGATATCTGTATTATCTTCTCTGCTATAAAAAAGGAGACTCTTTATAGGATCTACCAATTTTATTATAGCTGTTTGGTTAGAAAAATTTACAGGAACATATTCACTATAAAAAGAAACTATTATGACAAGCAAAAAAGATAGGCCAATAGAAAAAAATACACGATTCCTTTTTTTTCTATATAAAATTGGAGCAGAATAGTATGATAAAATAAATATTATCGCAACAGCCGCTATGTTATATAAAGCTATTTCTCCCAAATACCAGTTTTATTGTTTTTGATCCAATTATACAAATTATACTTATCCACTTTATAACCAGTAATTGTCTCGATATCGTATTGAGTCCTATCTAAGGCTTCACCCTCTGGATAAAATTTATTTTTCAATATAAGATAATTTAAGAGTAATTTTTGATCTCTATTTGCAAAAATTATGTGAGCTTCACCTTTGATATCTGTATGCTGACTGTCAATTATAGAAACCTTTAGCGGCTCAGATATATTTGAGCTATTAAAAACATGATTAGAATATAGAAAATATATGTCATTGGGTTTTGTTTGCCTGCCTATAAGAGTGGTTTTAAATTTTGAAATTACATAAATACTGTCGCTTGATTTTGCAATACTCCTCAGATCCATAAATAAAGTATCGAGGACCAAAATATTTCCTCGGAAATTTTCGCGAAAATCTTTTACATCGTCAATATGAATAAATGAACTATTTCCCCTTTGGGGAATTGGTGCGCCCCTAAAATGGTGGTCTTGTTGTTGACGAATATTCGGGCTGGAGTTGTTCGCTAATATGCGCTCCCAAATGGTTGAATCTTTTGTTTTCAGCTTTAATAATAGATATGTACAGTCTCTACAGTTTTGTGACACAAATATCGTTGTGGCACTTACCATTCTGGATGTGTCTATCGGATAACGATAATGAGGTAACCACTGGCTTTCTATTTCACGTTCAATTTTTGTTTTGAAACCAACAGGCAAATCGTCATAAACAGTACAATTTAATAAAAATTTCGAATTGGTTATTTGCGCGGTTAGATTAATGGAAAGAGCAAGACAACTAATTGATATTATTATTGTTTTCATGGTCTAAGCACTTTACATATGCCAAATTAATTAAAATTTGAACAAATAAAAATCACTACAACGTATTTTGTTAACTATTTATTAATCTTTTAATTATATGATAGAGCCGCGATCAACCAATTATGTAGAGGTGTGACATGGGTAAAGATAAAATAACAAAAACGATTGAAGAGGAATCAATCGAAATTGAAAATGACAATAAATCCGAAACGATTGATCAGAAATTTGCTGATTCTAACTACACAAAAGCTCTTTTGAGAGGCTCTTCGAATAAGACTCTCAATCAGTTAAATGAACATAGCGGTATAATCTTAACTAGCCCTTTTGACGGGAGTTCGATTTCTTCTAATAATACAATAAATCAAAAAGGTGCTAAAGGAAATGAAGCTAAACTTATCGGAAAAAATACAAAAAATACGATTAATCAAGGTTATGGTGGTGATAACGTTGAGATTAGTGATGGCACCTGGAATTCCATTAACCAAGGAGATGGAAATGATAGAACTGACATCCTTGACAGGGCAGTCATGGATCCCCAAAAAGATATTGCTTATAATGTTGTTAACCAAGGTCGAGGAAATGACGTGTTATTTTTAGGTAATACTAAATATGCACATAATAATATTTTTGACGGAGGCGAAGGACAGGACACGATAATTTTAGAAAGTGGTAAGCTTTCTGGCTATAAACTTAGTGTGGATAACAGCGGACAATTAAACATTACCGATAAATCTGGAAACACAAATCATTTCAAGAATTATGAAACGCTTATTGCAGATGATTTCCTTGACATTCAAAAACTAACAGAAATCCTTAACAAATACGGTGTTAAAAAAGGCAATGAACACTCAATGGATAGTAAGGCGTTGATGACAGCATATAACAAAGAAATTGCCAAAGAGCAAAATCATAAGTGAACCAAGTTGTTTTAAAAAACATCATGTGAAATCACTATAAAACAAAAGCTTGCCTGAGAACAGGCAAGCTTTATTAAACCCTACCACCATGAAAACGATACAAAATTACTTGGTTGTCAGGTTTCAGCGCGTTTATGAGACGTTAATTTAGTGTGTACAGTTAAAAATACCAGTTACAGTTTTGCGGTTGCTTAAGCTGTCTTGCAGCCATAAGGTGAAACTGCCTTTGCAGTCGTTTTGTGAAGCTGTGTAGTCCGTTACTTCAAAAGTTGCACTGTCAACGTGGTAGTTCCTGCCACCGTTTGCCATTTCCTTATAACTTCTATTGTTAGAAACGTGATCTACTTTATATGTACCGATGCCATTTGCCGGGCCGTGATAAGCCATTATATCCATGTTAATCGAGAATTTTGAACCTATCACATTAAAGCCAAGTTCTGAACCATAATATGAAGACGTTCCGGTTTCAAGTATACAGATCACCTTTTGTGAATTACTGTCCTTATTGATTCCAATATCATCAATGGTGTATGTTTTACCATTATCGTAAATGATTACCTGGTTATGATTACCGGAATTATAATAAAATAGTGAATCAACATTATTGTTATTACCGTTGTTATTTTGATTGGAACTATCTGATTTTTTGCAGGCTGTAAATATCATGCTGCCGATCAGCATTATGAATAATCTTTTCATGCTTAATAAATTTTCATGTTTAAGAAATTATTTGTTAGTAGAAGTTCTGTTACGTTTATTGAAATTGATACCCAAACGGAAATTGGAATAGTCAAAGCCTGCTTCCGCAAACACGCCGAAGCCACGGGTGAAATTATATTTTGCGCCAATGAACAATCCGTAAACCGGATAGAAATTATTGGTTGTGCTTGCACTGTTGTTAAGTGAACCCAGGTAAGGATCATTATGGGAAGTGTACCTTGTTCCCACTATCACGCCCGCATATGAATCAAAATGATTATTCGCGTCTTTAAGAACAGTCAGGTGGTAAGTCGCACTGAAACCGAGGATCATATTGAACCATGACGCACTCACCATATTATAATACGAGTATTCCGCATAACTCATCGAAACCGCCCAGCCCAGCCCGATCACCCCTGGCCCAACATTATCAAAAGCCGCCTTGTCAACAATGTAATTGAACGAAGGATAGGTTTTTGTGGAACTCAGATAATCATAAGAACCGCCATAACCAAGCCCCAGCGCAATGGTAGAGCTCTTCATCTTGAAAGCCGGGTCTTTGCCCGCAGTTTTCTTATCAACAATTTGTGCCTGAATTTTCTGCGGCAGCAATCCTGCCGCAATAAAGGAGATCGAGAATAGTATTTTTTTCATTTAGAAAAATTTAGGTCTCAAAGATAATGCACGTAAAATTACGTGCAAAGTATTTCTTTCCCTATTGTACTATGCCTGCTCAAAAATGTAGGTTTTATGCAAAAGGCAGATATAACGCCAATTGACCAGTTTGTTATTGATAAAGTAAGGGAAATGAGAAAGGAAAGAGGCTACTCCCAAAGAGAACTCGCCAATTTGCTGGATATGTCCTATGGTTTCATCGGCGATGTCGAAAGCCCCAAAGAACCTGCAAAATATAACCTAACGCACTTGAACGCATTGGCTAAAATTTTTAAATGCTCCCCTAAAGATTTCCTGCCGGATGAACCTATTTAATGTTTGTCGGATTCATTATTATTAGCTGGGTTCAGAACTAATTCAAATTGCCCGATATTATCATTTGCTGGATTCAATATAATTTCATCATTTAAATAAAATGACCTGATGCCATAAAATAAAATCGGCTTTTTCCTGGATTGGTTATTGTGCATGTTTCGCCCCTATGAGTATTATTGTTTATTTGGGTTGTTATCATTTGCAGATTGAGAAATTTTATCTTCAATCCATTTTTGTATATCGGCTTCTAGCCAGCCAACGGACGTCAAACATAGGTCAAACATTTTGTGTTTTTCCTGTAGTGATGAATATCAATAATGTGATTGAAATGGGCTCTGATACTGTATTTTAGCTACATATTAATACATGACAGATCACATTTTTCAGGATTCATAACCCTGAGGTCACGGGTTCAACTCCCGTCTTCGTTACAAGTATAGGAGTGGCCTAAAAGCCGCTCCTTTCTTTTAAATAAAATTATTATAAAACATTCCGCACTTGTACTAGGGGAAATGGATTTTTACTAGGAAAGATAACAACATTTAATATCAAGAACAAAGCTTAATCATGACTATGCAAGGTCTCTTTTTTTACTTGCAAAAATGTTTCAGGTATATCTAAAGTTTCAAGTTGATGCGTCCTAGAAAATCATTTTTGTAAGTTCGTGCTAATGGTATTTCATGTTTATTAGACATAATAATAAGTCCTGAGGATTCATACCTAAGAATTGCGTTCAGATTCACTATATAGGATCGGTGTACTTGCATGAATTTATAAGAGTCAATAAGTATTCTAAATTTAATTAATGGGTTGAAGCTTATATAAGTTTTAGTTGGTGTCACTATCTTGGTACACTTATTTTCACTTACAACATATAAAATGTCTGAAATTGATAGATAATCTATGCCATAGTTGTTAGGCACCCCTATTTTATCGTTTATGTTGGGTGTAATATTATTATTTGCGATCAATCTGTTTTTCACTCGAGACAGAGCTCTGTCTACAGCATGCGAAAGATCTATATCACTTACTGGTTTTAGCAAATAACCAGCAGTGTTAAACTTAAAGGCATCTATCGCAAATTCTTCATGAGCAGTTATAAAAATTATCTCTCCACTTATGGACGGCATAAGTTTCAATAAATTAATACCATTTTTGCCGGGCATGGACACATCCATAAACAAGAGGTCAAAATCTCTTTCCCGCATTTTATTTAATGCACTTTCCCAGTCTGTGCATATGGCGTCAATACGCAGATTTTTATATAGATGAGAGAGTTGCTCGCTTAATAATTCTATAGCAAACAATTCATCATCTACAAGAATACATGTAAAAATATCAATCATAACGTGGGTTTTTTATATGCACCATTACTATAGTCCCCGATAATGGTTTCTCTTTATCAAAATATTTTATCTCTATATTCATTGCTTCATACTTATTGAAAATACGTATAAGGTCCTTAATGAGTAAATCTCCATACGATTCATTTTTCTCAGACAAATCTTTGTTTTGCTGCATTGATCGCTTTCTTCCAATACCATCGTCATCTATGAAACAAATAACTTCATTTTTATCTGCTCCTATTTTGAAAACTATTTTAAGGCGTCCCTCTTCTTTCTTAGCCAATAGCCCATGATTCAATGCATTTTCCACAAATGGCTGCAATAGAAGAGCTGGTATTTTTGTATTTTTTGCATCTATTGTATCATCTATTGATATGGTGAATTCGAATTTATGTGCGAAACGGGTACTTTGCAATTCCAGGTAATCAGTCAGATTGGCTACTTCATCTGCAATACTAATAAATTTATTTCTGGAGGATCTTATATAACTACGCAATAATCTTGAGAACTGAGAGATATGCTTATATGCATCATTAAGTCGATTTTTACGCACTAACAGCAATGCCGCATTAAGACTATTAAATATGAAATGGGGGTTGATCTGGGCATAAATGGCTTTAATTTCTAATTCTGTATGCATATTGCGACGCTTTGTAAGATCAAGCATCACACGTCTTGTTATTAAGGCAACCGTTATGATCAACAATAGCAATAGTAATATAGTAAGCAACAATATTATTTTATGAGCATTGTGGGTTTGCCACCAAAAAGGTTGAACATATAAATGCAGTATTATTTCCTTGCTCTTCCATACGTTATCATAAGCAACAATTGTCAATATATAGTACTTACCGGGAGAGCAAGTTGCAGGTAAAACCCATTCGTTGGAATTAATTTCCATCCAATTTCCTCCGTTGAACGAATAAGAGTACTTTACTTTTCCATTCCCATAGGGACTTATAATATCAAATTGCAGGCTTTTGTCATGTTGATTCAAAATCAGAGTATCATTGCTTTTAAATGTCAGAAATGAATCTGAATAACAAACTATGAACCTATACCGATGAAGGTCGGCAACAGATGGGGGATGTGTTAAAAGACTATCATTGGGTATGGTCACTTCAAATGTTCCCTTGTCTGTATTTAAAAGCAGTTTACCATATGCTATCTGGCAGTCATAAATATCTCTGTAGTTTATGTCTTTTATGTTTGGATAAGCAACAGGTTGTAGAATAGAATCTTTATCTGTAATCTTGTTAAATAATATGCCAAATCTGCCTGCTACTATCAGCAGGTTATTATAGACATAAATGGTTGCACTCTTAAGATTGTAGTTTGCAAAAAGGTTTGTAAACGTTTTGCGTTCCGGATCAAACATACAAACATTGTTATACCCTTTGAGGAAAATATTGCCATATTTGTTATCAAAAACTACTTTTTCAATTCTAATGACCCCCAAATTTTTTAAGCCATCACCTTCAATTTTCAAGTTGTCATTACCGGTATGAACGCACAGATTATTATTGCTATATGCCCAAAAACTATTTCGCAATGAATCAAAAGCCAAATGATCATATCGTTCTTTGCTGAAGCATTCGATCTTGTGATCTCCTGAGAAACGGAAACGATAAAATCCGAAAGTAGAAACCACCATAAAACCACCGTTATTATCAGAAATATAGTTATGGATCGATCCTGTTTCCTGCTTAACATTTACTACATGGTTTGTACTATAAAAATAGAATTTCGGCAAAGGGGCAGACAATATAAAAGTGTCATTACCAAAATGTGTGATGTCAGATATTTTTTCTCTTCGCAGTTGTTTGATAACTACACGCCGGACTTTCTCGTTTTTTTTAAAGATAGCCATTGTGCTGGTAGTATTACACCACCAAAAATTGACACTATCTTTTATACCCCCCAGGTATTTAAAACCGGCTAGGTCAATATTCACTTTTTTAAATTTATTTGCAGTCCTATAATTAATCCAGATACCGTTTGACAAACTACCAATACAATTGTTCCACAAGCTGTCTTCCAGAAATAAATTCAGCTTTAAATAAGGTGAATATTTGGGTATTAGGCTGTCTATATCAAATGATTTAATAAAGCTAATATCTTTATCAAATTTCATTATGTGATGCGTGGTTATTAAATACAAATGGCTTTTTTCATCGGGGTATATGTATTCAATAAATTCATTGATGCCAAATTGCTTGTTAATATCTATTACTGATGTCTTACCGGAAGTAAAACTAAACATTGCAAACGAACTTAAATTTCCTTCGGTTTTATAGTATATAATATTGTCGTTTAGCAGGATCCCTTTAGAGAAATCTGAGGAATATTGCAGCAATGTGTCATCAACTGGATACGATCTTTTAAATTGTAGTTGATGGTCATTTTTATCCTGATAGTTTGGGGTAAAAAAACTGAGTTTATTATCAGTTAATTCTAGCAACTTATCTTCAGAAACAAAAGCTCTGCATGATGTCACGTTTGATGCAGAGGTATGATATTCACAAAGTGTATCATTTGTTGATACAAAAAGATGTACCACCTTGTTATCAGGTTCAGTAGAGAAAAAAGTTATACCGCTATCATGACTAAAAAAAGAGGCGGGATACAATGTAAATGAATTACCCGTCTTGTAAGCATTGTGATATTTGTTATTATATATAAAACCTATTGTTTTTGAAAAACTGCTAAGCCAGAGTCTTCCCTTTTTGTCTTCAAATATGTTCCATACATCATCATTGGGCAGCCCGTCAAGCAAACCTATTGATTTGAATTCATATCCATTGTATCGTACCACTCCTTGTGGTGTGCAGATCCAAAGGTAACCGTGATAATCGACAATCACTCTGTATGCCTTATTATCTGGCAATCCGTTATAGATATTGATGTTAAATGTATTGAGTTCTTGCCCTTTTGTGTATACGGAAAGTAACAAGCAAATACTA
>JADMIO011609132.1_pt1 | contig 10939 bp, 5 predicted proteins | sample 8958161 | NCBI WGS metagenome assembly JADMIO01 (sample SAMN16585339, study PRJNA669376) | soil metagenome | isolation source: Crop rotation soil | place: USA: Cullars Rotation, Alabama | collected 2011 | reverse complement strand
CGCCGACCGCCGAGACGATCGTGATCCCGCGCTCCGCGAGCTGCATCATCATCGCGGTCATCGACAGCGGCTCGCCGGCATCGATGACCTCGACCCACGGTCGATCCCGCAGCGTGCGGCGCAGCCGCTCCGCCACCGGCGAGGTGGTCGCGATGAACACCCGCAGGTCGGGCACCTGGAACATCAACGCCTTCTCGAATGGCAGGTCGCCGGTCGCGCTCACGATCACCTGCGCGGGGTGACGCGGGCAGCCGAGCGCCAGCCGCAGGGCCACCAGCTCCGGGTGCCAGACGGAAAAGACGAGACGCGTCGAGCGCGCGGTCCGTGCGCCGGCGAGGACCGCATCCGCGTCGATCCGCGAGAGACCCTCGTAGATCAGATGCTTGTCGGTCGCGCCGCCGCCGAGCGTTTCCGGATCCGGCGCGCCGGTGTTGCCGTCGAGTGACTGGACGAAGACGAGCGTGACGATCGACCCGGTTGCGGAGGTGCTGGTGCGATAGAACGGGCCGTCGAAGAGCGCGCGGGTCCATGCGCTCTCCACGGCCAGGACACCGCCCGCTCGATGACTCGCAACCTCGTCAATGATGGTGGTGAATCCCGGGAGATCAGCGGCCACGGCCTCTGCGACTTTCTGCCGGCAATACTCGTCAAAGCGGTCAGGTGCCATCGGCCGTCATGCGTGCGCGGACCGTGCCGTACCATCGAAAGGCTGACCCGGTGCTCCCCCTCGCGGTCGAGCTTCAGGGGAAAGAGCTCGGGTAAGAATAAGAGATGATGCTCAAACACTTCGTCGCCGCCGCCCTTCTCGCGCTGCCTGCTGCCGCCTTCGCCCAGGCACCGGCCGAACTGCAGAAGCTCTTCGAAGCCGGCCGGTATCAACAGGTCGTCGACGCCGCCGCACCGAGCCCCGATCCGGCGGCGCAGTTCCTCGCGGCGCAGAGCCAGCAGAAGCTGGGCGCCGCCGACCAGGCCACGGCGACCTATGCGCGTCTCGCCGCCCGGCCCGCCGGCGACCCGTGGCACTTCATCGGCGTGTCGGGGCAACAGCTCACCGCGAACGACGTGAATGGCGCACTGGCGTCCGCGCAGCAGGCGGTCGCCACGCCACCGGCGATTCCCGAAGCCAACTACCAGCTTGGTCTCGTGCTCGCGAAGCGCCAGCAGTGGGCCGAAGCCGCGGCGGCCTTCGATGCGGCAGCGGCCGCGAGCCCGTCGAATGCCTACGCGCATTACTACGGCGGCCTGATGCACTACCGCGCCAACCGGCCGGACCGTATGGCGATTCACTTCGAGCAGTTCCTGAAGCTGGCGCCCGAAGCGCCCGAGCGCCCCGAAGTGATGCAGATCATGAAGACAGTGCGCGGGAGATAGTCTGTGGGCCACTTGAAGGTGGCCCCGACGTAGGTCGGGACGTACGTAGGGGCCGCCTTCAGGCGGCCCGATCTCTAGAACGTCTGGCCGATGCCGAAGATCAATCGGCCGCCACGCACCCCTGACCCACCGCTCATTCGGTATCCGTAGTCGACGCGGAACAGCGCGACCGGCGTCGCCAGCCGCAGGCCGAAGCCGGTCGACGCGTTCAGATCGCCCAGCCGGATCTGACTCGGCTGCGCGAAGACGTTGCCCGCATCGACGAACCCGACACCTCTCAGCCACTTGTGAATCGGGAAGCGCACTTCCTGGTTGAACACCAGCAGCGCTTCTCCACCGGCTGGGTCGCCGAACACGTTCCGCGGTCCGATGGTGTCTTCGAGATAGCCGCGCACGCTCCTCGAGCCGCCGGTGAAGAACCGCTCCGACGGAATCAGCTCCTGATCTCCGAGCGGCGAGACGGTTCCGAACCGCCCTGCCGACGCCAACACGACACCGCGCCACGGCCGGAAGCTGTACGCCTGAACCAGCTGTCGGACGAAGCGGATGTCCGACCCGAGAATCGCCGGCGTCTCTTCGAGCGTGAACGACACCAGCATGCCCTTCGTCGTATCGGCCACATCGTCACGCGTGTCCCACGCGGCCGCGGCCGTGAGCCGGGCGATATTGATGGTGATATCGAACCCAAGCTCGGATCCAGGCACGGCCTCGGTATCGAACGTGTGGTTGCGCTCGAAGCCATAGGCGTACGAGAGGCTCAAGCGGCTTCCCTTGCGGAGCCGCTGTTCCCACGACACCCGCCGTCGCGACGTGACCAGCGTCGCCGCGGCGAATTCCTCCCGCGACGCTTCGACCGAGAGCGACGACTCGAGCGGCGCCGAAAAGAAGGTCGGCGCGCCGAGGAAGGCGCGGCCACTTCGTTCGCGGCGCTGGTAGTCCACCGCCCCACCCGTCGTAATCGGCCGTCCGAACAGCGTGCGCCGCGTGAGGTCGGCCGACAATCCCGGCACCAGATCGCGGCCGTTCGGATCGTTTTCGGGTCGCTCTTCGGCCACCTGGAATCCGTATCGCAGCCGCAGCGCCGGCCATTCCTCGACCGTGATCCGAACGCGCATCGGCACGGTCTCACCGGTCGCTGGCGATTCGGATGGCTCGGTGGTGGCATCGACGCGGCGGAAGAGTCCCGTCTCCGAAACCCGGCGCCGCGCGCGCAGCCAGTCCTCCGCACGCAGCGGCTGACCCGGCTCGAGGCCAAGCGCACGTGTGATCACATCCGCATCAGCCGATCGGTTGCCTGAGACGACGACATCGCCGACCACCTGCCGCGGGCCTTCCTCGATCGCGAAGGCGATGTCGATCGCCGGCTGGCTGTCGGTCGCCTTTCGTGCCGTCGAGACACGGGCCATCGCAAACGCTTCGCGACGGTAGAAGCTCTGCACCCGCGCCCGGGCATCCTCGACGACGGCATCGCTGAATGGCGTGCCGGGCTCGAGAGCCGCGGTCTCGCGCAGCCCCGCGTCGCCAAACGCCTTCGCCCCGCTGAACGTGATGGTCCCGATGACGAAGCGCGGCCCGGTCTCGATCGTCACCGGCACAATCGCTGTCGATCCTTCGAAGACCGGTGCACCCGCCGTGGCCCGCGACCGCGAGTAGCCGCGGCTGCGCAGGAAGTCGTTGACCGTCCGTTCGACCGCCGCGGGATTGGCCACGGCCGTCGACTCGATACCCGCGGTGACGATTTCCGCCTCGACCGCCTCCCGCAGGCTGTCATCGTCGATCACGACTCGAACCGCCGTGCGCTCCGTGCGCGAGCCGGTCGTCACGTCGATGGCCAGCGTCCGCACACCAGGCTCGTTGCGCACCGCGGTCTTGACCGTGGCCTGCAGATACCCGAGCGAGGCCATGGCTCGCCGCACGATGTCGTGCGCCTCGTCGATCAGGAAGCCGTCGTAGGCAGAATCAGCCCACGCATCGTCGATCTCCCGACGGACGGACGGATCGAGCTGCGTGCCGGTCACCTCGACCTTCGTTTCAGGACCAGCGTCGATGAGGTATTCGAGCTCGATGCCATCCGGACGCTCGCGGCGCGCAGTCCTGATCTGCGCGGCCAGATGCCCGCGCTCGCGATACAGCTGCTGCAGGCGGTCGCGATCGTCCTGCCACTCGCTGTAATCGAAGCGCTTGCCCACTCCCAGCCGCAGGCGATCGCGAACCTGCGCCTCGGGCAGCAGCAACTCGCCGCGCAGCGTGACCGCAGCGACGTGCAGCACGGCCGCCGGTGCGGGTGCGGGACCAATCGTCAGCGGCGAGGCCGGTTTGGCGGCGCCACCGCCGAACGCCACGTCGTGGCGCAGCTCGTAGGTGCGCAGGTCGTCGTCGTCCGAAACCAGGCGCAGCGCGATCTGCTTCGTCGGCAGGTAGTCGAGAATCCACGTCTGTGCGTCGCCATCGCGCAGGCTCTGCGAGAAGGTCACGTCGAACTTCGAGCCGATGCTCTTGCCGAAGGTGAGCCGCGATGTGGGATCGGTCTCGGTGGCGATCGCTGACGGATCGCGTCTGGTGTTGGTATCGACACCACCCAGCCGCAGCATGTCGAGGCCGACGGCCCGGCTCGCGAACCCGAGCACGTCGCCGCTCAGGTTGCCGAGCATCTGCGCACCGATCGCGCTCGCCTGTGCGGCATTGAGCTCGTCGAGCCGTCTGCCGGTCAGCAGCAGTGACGCGATGTCGGCCTGGCCCAGCGACGAGTTCGTCGTCGACTTCAGATCGGCGGACAGCGTCTCCGGCGTGCCGCTCATGTTGATCTCGATTGATTCCCCGCCGGCCCTGGTCGTGGCGCTGATGTTGACGTCGGGATCGATCGCCGTGGGATTCGAGAACTCGATCGTGCCGAGGTCCAGGGTGTAGACGTTGCGGCCGAGAAAGAGCTCGCCGCCCTTCCGCAGCTCGGCACGGCCCGAGATCAGTGGCGCAGCGGCGGTGCCGATAACCCTGAGATCCGCTCCAATCTGCAGCCGGGCGACGTTATTCCCAACCACCAGGTCGTCATCGGTGACGACGTGAACATCGAGCGCGAGCGCGTCGAGCAGCGGCGAGCGTTCGAAGAGCGCGGTCGCGCGCCTCGCCTTCAGCGAGTTGAGCAGGCCGGTGACGAGCGGCAACTGCTCGCGATAGGCACCGCGCACGAGCGTGACGGTTCCGGTGACGCGGCCGTCTGGCATCGGCGTGCCGATGCCAGTCACCGTCAGGTCGAGATCGGAGTCCAGCTCGCTGCGCAGCCCTTCCGGGAATTCGAGCGCCATCCCCTTGATCGCGCTCGTCAGACGCGCGTCGAGATGGGGCACCTGACTGGCGACGTACTCCAGCGTACCCGCCCCGTGCAGCGTGCCGCCGTTGATCGTGCCGTCGAGTGCCAGGAGGTGTGCCGACGTTCGAGAGAGGGCAGCTCTCGCGTTCACGTCGGTCACGATCACCCTCGGGTTGTTGAGCCGGACTTCCCCGCTGGTCATCGTCACGTCGCCGTCGATGCGCGGGTTGTCGAGCGCTCCGGTCACCGACAGGCGCGGTTCCAGCCGGCCTGAAGTCGTCAGTCCAAAGCTGCGAACGAACGGCGTCAGGATGCGCAGGTCGAGGTTGCCGTTGGCCAGTACCGCAGCCTGCCGATCTTCGAGCCTGACCTGGCCGCTGACGGTCAGATCCCCACCATCGCCCTGCCACTGCCACGCCGCGATCTGCGCGAAGCCGTTGCCGACATTGATGCGTGTCGGCACGCGCTGGGTCACGCGCAGGCCAGCCAGTGATACCTCGAAGCGGTCGAGGCGGGCTTCCCCCTGCACGCTCGCGAGATCGGTGGAGGTGCTCGTCAAATCAACGGAGGCATCGACCTGACCGCCGAGCTGCTCGAGCGTCGTCTCGTCGACAAAGGGGCGCAGCGCAGCAGGAGTGAAGCCAGTGGCGCGGGCGTGAAGCGATGCCGCGCCTCCCGTGCCTGACGATCCGGTGAGCAAGGCCACCGGGACCTGGGCGTCAGCGCTGAGCGCAGCGCCCTGGTACATCGCGGCGGCGTCACGAACCACTATCTGGTCGTCCTGCAGCCGGGCGCGAAGCTTGATGTCGGCGATCGGCGGCAGGTCTGGCCGCACGGTCACCGAGCCGGGGCCGAGTTCCAGATCGGCGGCGAGCACCGGCGCCTCGAGCGATCCGGTGGCGCGGGCCAGCAACGCGAACGGACCCTCCGCTCGTTCGACCGGTGCCTGCAACAGCCCGCTTGCGCGGACGGCCTCGAGCACTTCGCCGAGATCGCCAGTCGCCGTCGCAGCGATCGCATCGGACGTCGTTCCGGGGCTGTTGGCAAACGCGGGCAGACTGCCCGTTGCGGCAACGTGCGTCGCACCGATCTCCGCATCCAGCCGGTCGAGGGTCACACGCTGCTGGCGATAATGCGCGATTGCCGGCGCACTCAGCCTGGCGGCGAGACCACCAGCGCGTGCGTCGAGCGAGTCGATCCTCACCTCAGCACTCCCGTCGCGCCACATCGCGAGCGGAGTTTCTGCGTCGAGCCGAATCGCGGCGCTACCCGTCACCGGCGTCGGCGTGTGGATGTCGGCCAGCGCGCGTGCGAGGTCCAACCGTGGGGCCGTCGCCGAGAGTTTGGCCGCGTAGGGCGCAGCGAGGTTCACATCGGCCGAGGCGGACAGGTCGAACTCCGGAACGCGGGTGTCGACATGGGCCTGGTTACCGGCGAGCTGCAGGCGGGCGGTGAGATCCCCGATCCGGATGCCGCGAGCTTCGACATCCCGCAACGAGACGTCACCGGTTCCGCGGATGTCGGCGCCACGACCCGAGCCCGAGAAGCTGAGATCCGCTCGTCCGCCGACCGGCAGGTCTTCGGTTGGCGCTACGCGCCAGTCCGAAAGCTTGACGTCGGCGCGATAGGCGTTGGTCCCAAGGTTGTAGTCGGCAGTGCCGCCGATCGGTCCGCCGCCGTCCGCACGTTGAGATCCCGCGATGCGATCGATGTGCACAGCCGACAGATCGGCAGTGCCCTTGAGCATCACGTTCGCGATCGTCTGATCTCGGATCACGACGGACGCTACCGATCCGTCGAACCGGTAGGTCGGCGACGCCAGGCGGCCGGACACCAATCCACCGACGGTGACGTTGCCCTTGCTCACGAGATCTTCAGGAACGTCGATCCCGAGTTGCCGCGCCACATGCAGGAGCGACGCGATCTCGGTCCCGCCCACGACCACGGATCCATCGACTGGCCACGTCTCGAGAGCGGTGGACCCCAGCGGACCGGCAAGGCCTGCATAGATCGGCGCGACGTTCGCCAGCCGATGGCGCGCGTTGAGATTCCACGCTCGGCCGCGTACCTTGAATGTCGTCTCGCCAGGAAGTGAAATGCGCCCGCGGCCAGTTGCCGCGGAGCCCACTGTGGCCCGCGCGTCGAGAATCCATGCCCGGATGTCGTCGAGCGGGCCGTGACCGCGAGCGTCGCCGCTGATCGTCCCTGCCGGCTTCACGCTCGTCGCCACGAAGGCATCGACCAAAGCCGTCGAATCGATATCGGACCAGCTTGCGTCCAACGTCGCCTCGCCCTGCAGATTCCGCGGCACGAATCCGGTCGCACGCAAGCGGCCGCCGGCGATCGCGGCGCTGGCGCTGTCGAGGACAATCCGATCGGACGTGAGGCGGGCATGAAGATCGGTTTCCTCGAGCCGGGCACGCCGCCACTCGATGCTGTCGCTGGTCACCCGGACATCGGCGGCGACGTCGCTGAAGGGGCCCGAGGCGTTGGCGGTGAGCGCGATCTTTCCCGCTGGAGGCTCCGCGAGGCCGAGAAGACGCGCCACGCCGGCCACGTCGATCGCTCCGGTCGCATCGACCTTCAACGACGGCGTCGGCCTCAGCACCGCAATCGTTCCGTCGGTGCTGAGCCGGGCGTCGGCGGTCTCCAATTGCAGCCCGCGCAGCGCCACGTCTCGGCCGTCGAACCGGACGTCGCCGTCGAGTCTGGCAATGCTGGTCTTCACGGTACCGGCGGTCAGCTGTGCCGGTGCATCCAACGCGATGCGGCCACGATCACGTTCAACGTGCAGCGAGACACCAGGCACTTGCAGCTGGACATCGTGTGCCTCGTCGCGGAGCTCGAGCCCGAAGCGCGGCGCGTCGACGCTGCCGACCGGCAGCGCGGCTGGCTCACCCGCCTGACCGGTGGTCGAGGCGGGAAGGTTCGTGGTGCCGTCACGGTTGATGATGATGCGTGCCCGGCCCTGGTCGATGGCAACGCTGTCGAGACCGAGCGTCCCGAAGAGAATCCGGAACGGCAACGTGACCGATACCCCGTTCGCCTCGAAGAACGGCGGCACGGATGCAGCGCGCGCGACCTTGATGCCGCTCAGCCGCACCCGAAGCGCGACGAGGTCGTAATCGAGCTCGCGGACCTCGGCATGCAGTCCGAACTTCGTCTCAATGGTTCGGAGCGCAAAGCGGAGGACCGTCGCCCGGAACGCGGGCAGATGGATGACGACGGCGATCAGAATGGCGGCGCCCGCGGCGATCGCGGCCACGCGCAGACGTCGGGAACGCCCGGCCGGCTGCGGCTCTGGCTGTAACTGCGACGCGTCGCTCATCCGGCATCAATGGTACGTCGGCACGCGTCTCCCAGCTGCCCAATCCGATCGACGATCGCGCGAGCGAAGCGAGCGGCCTCGTCGCCGGTAGCACCACACGCCAGCAGGCCGCCGCGCAGCGAATCGACCGTGAGCCGGCTTGCGTACGTATGGAACCACTCAGCATGTTCGACGGTAATGCCGCGAGCTATCTCAGCCGTGCGCTGGCCCTGATACCCGAAGCTCACGAACCCGTCGCGCACTCCGGTCACGATGCCGCCGTCTGCGCCTCGAACCCGGCGGGATCCCAGCGACCGCGCGACACGATGGTGCTGCCCCATCGGCCCATCGCCCCGCCCCAGTCGGTGATCAGGTAGTGCGCTTCGCGCGCCCAACGCGACACCCGGTACTCGAAGATGGCCGTGTTCGATCCGCGCGAGACGTCGCGGCGGTCCTTGGTATCCCAGTTCGACAGGAGCATGTTGAGGATCTTCAGCCCGCTCAGTTGCGGCGTGTCGACGAACGGGTTGTCGTGCCACGACCAACTGTGCTCGTCGAACAGCATCCGTACGTTGCGATCCTCGAGCTCGAAGCGCGCGTCGGTGAACGATCCGTCGCCGCCAACGCAGTCGCTCGCTCGTGACAAACCGGTCACGCCCTCGACGCGACCGGCCGCAACCACGTGGGTGACTTCGGCGAAGTAGCCGCAGGCCCAGGCGACGCGGACGGCGAAGGCCTCTGGCCTGACCTCGTGGCCCCACTTCACGCGCCACAACCGCTGACGTCCGTCGCGGACGGCGATACACGGCTGCGAGCCGGTGAGGTGCTCTTCGACGAAGACGTACGGCGGCACGGGCGCACCTTCGGCGCCGCCGGGTCCGAAGCGCAGATCGTGCGCGTCGGCCGGCGAGGGCTCGCGCCAGATGCGATGCCGCGTCGCGAGCAGTCGTCGCGGCGGCGCACGGTGAATGCGCCACCGCCCATGAACGTGCCAGCCGATGCGCGTGAGGGCAATGCCCGCACCCGCCGCCAGCCCCAGGGCGGTCAACCAGCCAATGGCGGTTTCGAGCGGCATCGCCGCCGAACTCCTGCAAGAGGCGGGGCGCTGCCTGCCCGCCTTGGCGCCTCGTTGGTCGCCAGAAGGATGCGTGTGTTACGCTTATGTCCCGTATTGATGCCCGGTCACCCGCTCGACCTCACGCTCGAGCTTGCTCCTCGAGCGCGTGTCGACATCGTCGATTTACGGTCCAAGTTCGCGGCCGAACACCACGCCTTGGCCGCTTACCCCCACTGTCTCTACTGGTCGTTTCACACCACCGCCGGCTTCCTCGATCGCAGCCTGGCGGCGCGGCTCAGCGCGCAGAACATCCCGGGCTACGTCGATGCGTTTCGGGCGATCTTTCCCGAAGGCGCCGGCTACGAGCACGATCGGCTGGAGCGCCGGAAGGATCTCGACGCGACGCAACGGGCCATTGAACCGCGGAATGCCGATTCGCATCTGGCCTACATCGCCAGCGGACTGCGGAGCTGCGTCACGCACCCCAACCGCGCCGGCGAGAACGTGTTCTTCGTCGACCTCGACGGCATCAACGAAGGTCGTCCGCGTCGCCGGCTGACGCGCTTGATCGGCTTCCACCACGAGCGCCTGATCCGCGCGACCCGGATCGAAGTGCCGGTCTCTGAACATCCGATCGACTCGGTCAACCTCAAGGACCCCCGGCTGGGGATCTACGAGGAGTTGGCAGCGTTCGTCCGGGCTGCCGGCGTCGCGAAGGGCCGACTCCGCATCGCGCTCGATCCGACGGAGCGGCATTCGGCCCTGACGGTGAACGAGTACGAAACGCTGCTCATGAAGTACGACCTCGCGGAGGTGCTGCGTAATCCGCTGCGCTTCGTCGCCGAGCAGTATCGGCATGCGATGGCCAACCCGCGGGCGGTGCCGGCGAAGACGCTGGGCTACGCGAAGTACGACTTCGTGCGCGTCCTCAACAAGAGCCTCGACAAGTTCGGCCTGCGCGGGTCGGTGATCGAGAAGGTCGTCGCCCGGACGCTGGCCGTGCCGGCCGCGCGCTTCTTCCGTATGCGGCGATCGGTGAGTCTGCTGGTCTCGGAACGTGAGGGCGGCGCCGCCGGGCTCGTCGAGGGGCTGTATCAAAGCCCGATCCTCGTGCAGTGGCAGCACGCGCCGAGCCAGACGCGCGTGCTCAACGTGTCGCTGACGGAACTCCGCTGATCTCGGCGGGCCGTGAAGGCCCGCCCTACTGAAGACTGAGGTCCGCCTGAAGGCGGACGCTCCGATCGATTTCAGCGCCGTCGATCTTTAGCGCGGCAACCGCTCCGGCATCTCCGCCACCACATACGCAATCACCGAAATCGCCGCTGCCGCCCGGGCGATCTCCTCGGGCGCGATGCGCTCGACCGTGTCCGCCGGGGTATGGTGGATGACGAAGTAGCGCGCCGCATCGCCCAGATAGGCCATCGTCGGCACGTTGCCGGCCTGGGCGATCGGGCCGATGTCGGCGCCGCCGCCGCCGGGGCCGATGTCCGACATGCCGAGTGGCGCGAGCAGCGTGCCGATCTGCAAGATCATCGACCGCGCCGCGGTACTGCCCGAGAAGCCGAGCGCCGATGGGGCGAAGACGCCCGAGTCGGACTCGAGCGCGAACACGTGATTGGCCGCGGTGGAGGCGTACTTCTCGCCATAGGCGGTCGCGCCGCGCAGCCCGTTCTCTTCGTTGGTCCACAGCACGATCCGCACGGTGCGTCGCGGGCGGATGCCGAGCTTCTTCATCAGGCGTGCCGCTTCCCACGTGACGATGCAGCCCACGCCGTCGTCGGAGGCGCCAGCGCCGACGTCCCATGAGTCGATGTGGCCGCCGAGGAGAACGATCTCGTCGGGCCGCTCGCGGCCGCGGATCTCGCGGACGACGTTGCCCGACGCGGCGTCCGGCTCG
>JADMIO011367336.1_pt1 | contig 10939 bp, 8 predicted proteins | sample 8958161 | NCBI WGS metagenome assembly JADMIO01 (sample SAMN16585339, study PRJNA669376) | soil metagenome | isolation source: Crop rotation soil | place: USA: Cullars Rotation, Alabama | collected 2011 | reverse complement strand
CCGCGCCGCCGTCGAGGCGGCCGAGGCCGCGTCGGCGATCAACGCCGCCGCCCTGGCCTTCGACTTCGAACCCAACCAGCTGGACCGCACCGAAGAGCGGCTGTTCGCCCTGCGCGCCGCCGCCCGCAAGTTCGGGGTGGCGGTGGAATCACTTCCCGCCGAGCGCGCTCGCATCGCCCAGGCGCTGGGTTCCATCGAGGACGCCGAGGGGACGATGAAGGCCGCTGACGCCGCTGCGACCGCCGCCAGGGCGGCCTATGTCGACGCCGCCACGGCCCTGAGCGAGGCCCGTCGCGCCGGCGGCGGCCGCCTGGCCGCCGCGGTGATGGCCGAGCTTGCCCCCTTGAAGCTCGACAAGGCCCGCTTCCGCGTGGCCGTGGACGCTGTGCCCCTGGAGCGCGCCGGGCCGCTGGGCATGGACAGGATCGAGTTCGAGATCTCGACAAATCCCGGCGCCCCGTTCGGCGGCCTGGGCGCCATCGCCTCGGGCGGCGAGCTGGCCCGTTTCGCCCTGGCGCTGAAGGCGTCGCTGGCCGGCCGCAGCGACGGCGCCGCGCCGCTGATGATCTTCGACGAGGTGGACCAGGGTGTAGGCGGCGCTGTGGCCGACGCCGTCGGCTCGCGGCTGAAGCGGCTGGGCGCGCTGGGCCAGGTGCTGGTGGTCACCCACAGCCCGCAGGTGGCCGCCCGCGCTGAGGCCCACTGGCGGGTGTCCAAGGCGCACGGCCATACGACCGTAGACACGCTGGGGCCGGGCGCCCGCGAGGAAGAGATCGCGCGGATGCTCGCGGGGGCGGAGGTGACCGACGCGGCAAGAGCAGCGGCGCGGGCGCTGATGGAGGCCTAGCCATCTTCCGCTCATCCCCGCGGACGCGGGGACCCAGGTTTTTTCTGACATCCTGGCGCCACACGATAAAAACGCCTGGGTCCCCGCTTTCGCGGGGATGAGCGGAACAACGATGACTGACAGCCTCACCGAATCCGAAGCCGCCGCCGAGCTGCAGCGCCTGGCCGACGAGATCGCCGGCCATGACCTGCGCTACCACCAGGAAGATGCGCCGACGATTTCCGACGGCGACTATGACGCCCTGAAGCGCCGCTACGGCGAACTGGAGGCGCAGTTCCCCGCCCTTGCCCCCGAGAATGCCCCGACCCAGCGGGTCGGCGCGCCGCGGGCCGAGCAGTTCTCGCCCGTCGAGCACGGCGCGCCCATGCTGTCGCTGGACAACGCCTTCGCCGATGAGGAGGCCGTTGAGTTCGACGCCCGAGTCCGCCGCTTCCTGCGTCTGACCGCCGACGAGACCGTCGGCTATACCGCCGAGCCCAAGATCGACGGCCTGTCCTGTTCGATCCGCTATGAGAAGGGGGTGCTGGTCCAGGCGGCGACCCGCGGCGACGGGCGGGTGGGCGAGGATGTGACCGCAAACGTCCGCACTATCTCGGATATTCCGCATCGCCTGAAAGGCGCGGCCTATCCCGACGTCATTGAGATTCGCGGCGAGGTCTATCTCGGCCATGACGAGTTCTCCGCCCTGAACGCCGCCGCCGCCGAGGCTGGGCAGAAGACCTACGCCAACCCCCGCAACGCCGCCGCCGGCTCTCTGCGGCAGATCGATGCCAAGATCACCGCCCAGCGCCCGCTGAAGTTCTTCGCCTATGCCTGGGGCCTGATCAGCGGGCCTTTCGCCGAGACCCAGTGGGAGGCCTTGGGCAGGCTGAAGGCCTGGGGCTTCTCGACCACGCCGCAGTCGGAGCGGGTGGAGGACGCCGAGGGCTTGCTGGCCGCATACAGGCGGATGGAGGCGGTGCGGCCGCACCTGGATTTCGACATCGACGGGGTGGTCTACAAGGTCGACAGGCTGGACTGGCAGCAGCGCCTCGGCTTCGTCACCCGCACCCCGCGCTGGGCCATCGCCCGCAAGTTCCCGGCCGAACAGGCGCGCACGGTGCTTGAGGCCATCGACATCCAGGTGGGCCGCACCGGTGCGGTCACCCCAGTGGCGCGGCTGCACCCGGTGACGGTCGGTGGGGTCGTAGTGGTCAACGCCACCCTGCACAATGCCGACGAGATCGCCCGCAAGGATGTCCGGGTGGGCGACACTGTCATCCTGCAAAGGGCCGGCGACGTCATCCCGCAGATCGTCGCCGTCGTACCCGAGGAAAGGCCCAAGGGCGCGGCGCCCTACGTCTTCCCGACGCACTGCCCCTGTCCGCTGCACACTCCCCTGGTCAGGGAGACCACCGCCTCGGGCGCCGAGACGGTGGTGCGCCGCTGCACCGGGGAGATCGCCTGCCCCTTCCAGCAACTGGCTCACCTGCGCCACTTCGTGTCGCGCCGCGCCTTCGACATCGAGGGGCTGGGGGAGAAGCAACTGACCGCTTTCCGTGAGCGGGGCTGGATCTCCGACCCGGCGGACATCTTCGTCCTGGCCCGCGATGAGGCCAAGATGGACGAGCTGCGCCAGGCCGAAGGCTATGGCGAGACCTCGGTGAAGAACCTCGTCGCCGGCATCGAGGCGCGGCGGGCGATCGCCCTGGACCGGTTCATCTACGGCCTTGGCATCCGCCACATCGGCGAGACCACATCCATCGCCCTGGCGCGGCATTTCGAGACCGAGGCGGCCTTCGTCAGGACCGCCACGGACGCGTCGGAACAGACCGCCGGCGCGGCCTTCGTAGAGCTGTCAGAGCTCGAGGGGCTGGGGCCGACAGCTGTCGAGGCGGTGCTAAATTTCGCACGGGTAAAATCTCAACCCCTTATCCCGCCCGGGGCGAGCTTCGAGGAGCGCCTGCGCCTATCGATTCCCAAGCTGAACAGCCGCGCGCGCGCCGCCCTGGTCGAACGCTACGGCGACTGGGACGACTTTCTGTCGGCGGCCGAGAAGGCGGCGGCGGAAACGCCCGGCGAGGCCTTCAATGAGATCGCCTCTGTGGATCAGGTGGGCGTTGTCGCGGCCCGGATGATCGCCGCCTTCTTCGGCGAGGACCACAACCGACGGCTGGTCGACAAGCTGCGGGCCGAACTGACGGTGATCCCCGCGGCCAAGCCCAAGACCGACACGGCGGTGGCCGGAAAGACGGTGGTCTTCACCGGCGCCCTGGAGAAGATGACCCGCGACGAGGCCAAGGCCCAGGCCGAGGCCCTGGGGGCCAAGGTATCGGGCTCTGTATCGAAGAAGACCGACATCGTCGTGGCCGGGCCGGGAGCAGGTTCTAAATTGAAGGCCGCTGCCGATCTAGGGCTGCAGGTCCTGACGGAACAGGAGTGGCTGGACCTGATCGGCCGAGGATAAGTCGGTCTGGGCATTAATGTCAGGACGTGAAATATACAATGTCCTCAAATTACGTAATAAATCCCTTGAATCAATGAATGCTGTTAATCATACTTGTGATGATTATACGTATTACAATAGTTATTTGAATAAATGCGTATCGAGATTGGAACCTAAGTCGTAGGCTGCGGTTGTCAGCTTTGCGCCAAGAATGGGTTGGGCGCGAGGGAGGGTTTCATGAGCACACATCGGGGCGCCGCCGAGATGTCGGCCAGCCATTTTGAAATGGAAATTCTAGACGCCTACGGCCGGGGTCGCCGGGACGAGCGGGCGAACCGTCGCGGCCCCACTCTGCTGCTAGGCGCCATGCTGTGCCTGGCAGTGGTCGGGGCGCTGTTCCTGGTTCTGTCTGCCTATAAGGGTTCGTTCTCTGGTGGGGGGCATCTGTTCGACCGTCAGCTGGCGCAATGGCGCGACGGCGACCATGGCGACCAGGCCGATGTCGATCGCATCCGCACCCGGACCCGCGCCCACGGCGAACAGGCGGAAAACACCAACTATGAGCGCCCGCCCGGCGCCGAGGGCAATTGGGTGGTCTTCAGCCGCTAGACCGTCGAGCAGCTGACCGCACGCCTACAGCGGTGCGGTCGCCTGCTCCAGCCACGCGCGCACCGGCGCCTCGACGCGGGGGCCGACGCTGGCCAGGACGCGGGCGTGATAGGCGTCCAGCTGCGCGCGCTCCTCGGCGTCCAGCATGTCCACGACGATCAGCCGACGGTCGATGGGCGCCAGGGTCAAGGTCTCAAAGCCCAGCATCGGCCGCTCGCCGCCTTCGATATCGGTCAGGGGCGTGACCACCTGGAGGTTCTCGATGCGGATGCCGTAGGCGCCGGTCTTGTAGTAGCCCGGCTCGTTGGAGACGATCATCCCCGGCTGCAGGGCGACGCTGTTGGGCGCCTTGGAGATCCGTTGCGGCCCCTCGTGAACGCCGAGGTAGGAGCCGACCCCGTGGCCGGTGCCATGGTCGAAATCCAGCCCCCTGGCCCACAGGGGCGCGCGGGCCAGCACGTCTACCGACGAGCCGGTCGTCCCGGGCGGGAAGCGCACGCGGCCCAGGGCAAGGTTGCCCTTCAGCACCAGGGTGAAGCGCTCGCGCATCTCCGCGCTGGGCTCGCCGATGGCGACGGTGCGGGTGACGTCAGTTGTGCCGTCGAGATACTGGGCGCCGGAATCCACCAGCAGCAGGCAGCCCTGTTCGGTGCGGCGGTTGGTGGTGTGGGTCGGGCGGTAGTGGACGATGGCCCCGTTGGCAGCGGCGCCGGCGATGGTGTCGAACGACAGGTCCTTCAGCGCCCCGGTTTCCTCACGGAAACCTTCCAGCCTGCGGGTGATCTCGACCTCGTCGGGCAGGCTCGACTGGGCCTCGGTGCCCAGCCAGTGGAGGAAGCGCACCAGGGCGACGGCGTCGCGGGCGTGAGCGGTGCGGGCGCCCTGGACCTCGACCTCGTTCTTGCGGGCGCGGGGCAGGGCGGTAGGGTCGGGAGCGCGGACCACCTGGGCGCCGGCCTTCTCCAGCGCGTCGAAATACCAGGCCGAGGACAGGGAAGGATCGACCAGCACCCGCTCGCCCTTCAGATCGCGCAGGGCCGCCTCCAGGGCCTCGGGCCGCTCCAGCGCCACCTCGTTGCCGAGCCAGGCCGGCAGGTCGGCGGTGACCTTGGCGGGGTCGAGGAACAGGCGCGCCGTGCCGTCCTTGCGCAGGATGGCCTGGCCCAGCGGCAGGGGCGAGCGGATGACGTCGCCGCCGCGGATGTTGAACAGCCAGGCGATCGAGGCCGGCGCGGTGATCAGGGCGGCGTCGGCGTCCTCGGCCATGATGGCGTCGCCGATGCGAGACCGCTTCAGCACCGATTCCTCGCCGGAATAGTCCAGAGGATGCGGCACGACCGGCGCCTGCGGCTGGCCGGGGCGCGCCTCGCCCCAGGCCTGGTCCAGCGGATTGACGGGCGACGCCTTCAGGTTTGCGCCGGCGCGCTCGGCGGCCGCCTTCAGCCGGTCCAGGCTGTCGGGGCTGTGCAGGCGCGGATCATAGCCGACGATCTGGCCAGGCTCGAGGGCGTCTTCCAGATAGGCCGAGACGCCGCCGTCGATCAGGTCGCGCACCTCGAACAGGCCGCCGTCGACCTGGGCGCGGACCTGCAGGGTGTAGCGGCCGTCGACGAAGACGGCGGCCTTGTCCTTCAGGATCACCGCCGCCCCGGCCGAGCCGGTGAAGCCGGTGGCCCAGGCGAGGCGGTCGTTGGCCTCGGGCAGATACTCGTTCTGGTGCTCGTCCTCATGCGGGACGAGGAAGCCGTCGAGGCCGTCCCTGGCCATGGCCGCACGGATCAGCGGCAGGTGCTCGCGTCCAAAGGACGGATCGGCTTGTTCTTCGAAGGTCTGGCGCATGGGGAAGATTTAGGCCTGCCCCCGGCGCTTGTCATCACTGGCCCAGCCAGATGGTGTGCCGGGCGCCCTTGCCCTTGCGGTGGGCGCGGACCATGACCTCGTCGACCTTGAACCCGGCGCGGGCGAGGCGGCGGCCAAAGCCCTGATCGGGTTCGGAAGACCAGACCGCCAGAACGCCGCCCTTCCTCACCGCCCGCCTTGCGGTGGCTAGGCCGTCATGGTGGTAGAGGCCGTCGTTGGTCGCCCGGTTCAGGCCGTCCGGACCGTTGTCGACGTCGAGCAGTATGGCGTCCCAGGCGTCGGCCTCCTCTCGCATGATGTCGGCCACGTCGCCCACCCGGATGCTGACCCGCGGATCGTCGAGGCAGCCGGCGAACAGGTCGGCCATCGGACCCTTGCCCCATTCGACGACCGCCGGAACCAGTTCGGCTACGACGAACTTGGCGTCGTCTGGCGCGACCTTGAGCGCCGCGCGCAGGGTGAAGCCCATGCCCAGGCCGCCGATCAGGGTGCGCGGCGCCTTGCGCCCGGCCAGCCGCTCGGCCGACAGGGTGGCGAGGGCTTCTTCCGAGGCGCTCATCCGGCTGTTCATCAGCTCGATGTGGCCGGACATGATCGAATATTCCGCCCCGCGCCGCATCAGCTTCAGGTCGGCGCCGCCGTCAGGGATGGCCGCGGTTCCCAGCTGGACCCAGGGGATCACCGCTTCACGAGAGCCAGGGCCGACCAGGCGTCGCGACGGATACGGAACTGCAGGCGGAAGCCGCGCGAGAGGTAGGCGGCCAGCACCCGCCGCTCCTGGGTGCGCAACAGGCCCGACAGCACGGCCACGCCGCCCGGCTTCAGCGCCCGGCCGATGTCGGTGGACAGCCGAACCAGAGGCGGGGCCAGGATGTTGGCGAACACCAGGTCATAGGGGGCCGGGCCGCGGATCGCCGGGTGGTGCAGGCCGTCGGCCACCACGAAGGTCGCCCGCACCTTGTTGACCCTGGCGTTCTCGCGGCAGATGCGCACCGACACCGGATCGATGTCGTCGCCGACGGCCACGCGGGTCCCGGTGCGCATGGCGGCGATGGCCAGGACGCCGGTGCCGGCTCCGACGTCCAGCACCCGCTTGAACCGCCGACCCTTGAGCAGCCGGTCGTAGGCCAGCAGGCAGCCCACCGTGGTGCCGTGATGGCCCGTGCCGAAGGCGGCGCCCGCTTCGATCCTCAGGTTGACGGTATTGACCGGGGTGCGGCCGCGGTCATGCATGCCGTAGATGAAGAAGCGGCCGGCCCTCACCGGCGGCAGGCCCGACAGCGCCATGGCCAGCCAGTCGGCGTCTCCCAGCTCCTCCACCGCCGTCTTCATGCCGTCGACGCCGGCCAGCAGCTGCTGCAGGCGGTCGGCCTCCTCGTCATTGGTGGGGAAGGCGTCGATGCGCCAGACGCCGCGGTCCTCATCCTCTTCCAGGATGGAGTAGGTGGCGCCTTCCAGCAGCACATCGCTGTCGATGGCTTCGGCGGCGGCTTCGGCGATGGCCCGGGGGCCGCGGGAGACGATCTGCAGGGCTTTGGCGGTCATGCCGCCCGTTTAGGGAAGCCCTGGCCGAAAGTCGACGGTTTGGGCGCCGTATGGCTGCCGGTCGTCATACGGCCCGCTGTCCGGTCCCCAGACGACATGCACGCGCGGCGCATCGTAATCGTCAGCTGATTCGGACTGCGAGGCGGCGAGGATGTCGCCTCTTTCGGAGGGCATATAGGATTGCGGTCCGTCCGGCAGTTCGGCATCGGGGCCCTCGCCCGGAAGGGCGGCCTGGGCCTGGGCCTGGACGATGGCGGCGGCGGGGGGCTCCTCGCGCAGCAGGGCCTGGACCCGCGCCTCCATGGCCGCTAGATCGGCCGCCGTATGGTCCTGCGGCGGCGTCCAACGTCCGAAATAGGGCGGCGCGCCCTCGGTCGGCTGCCAGGCCTCGAAAGCGCCGGGAAGGCGGGGGCTGTTCAGCTGCCAGGGTTCGCGCGGCCGGCTCATGATGTCGGCGACCGTGGACTTCATGCCGAAGCCGCATAGCAGGCCGGCGACGACCGCCACGCCCGCGCCGATCAGGATCGGTCGGAAGATGGGGGGAGGGACGAAGGCGCGCATGGCGATAGTCATAGCCCATGTTCAATGCTCGCCGCGCGCTTTCGTTCAGCTTGGCCATGGGACAAGGGGGCCGTTGCGGCGGCAGGGCGAAATGCGGCACTCTGCGGTCAGGCCGACGGAGAAGCGCGATGAGCAAATACCAGCCCCTGGCTGCTTTCCTGGCGGCGCACGCCCCCGATACCTGGAAGGCGAGTTTCGCCGAGGTAGAGGCGGCTCTCGGATCGGCCTTGCCCAAGATGGCGCGGGAGAAGGCGGCCTGGTGGTGGGAGGCCGAGAAGCCGCACGCCAACGCCTGGACCGCGGCGGGCTGGGCCGTCGACCACCTGGACCTCGCCGCGCAGACCGTCACCTTCCGCCGCCACGCCCCGCCCAGGACGGCGGCCGAGGTGATGAGCGCTGCGGATGCGGCCTACGGCAGAGTGAAGGCGGCGGACACCGCCCGGAAGGTGGGCCTGCTCACCGCCGCCGTCGGCGCCGTGGGCCTGGCCCTCGGGGCGGGGCTGAGCCTGCTGCGGCGGAGATCCGAGCGGGGCTAACCCCAGTGTCATCCCGGCCGTAGCGAAGCGAAGAGCCGGGACCTCGTTCAGGACAAGGCTCTGGATGCGCGACGAAAAGGCCTTCGCCGTCTATTTGATGACCAACAGACCGCGCGGCGTCTTCTACGTTGGCGTCTCGTCCGCGCTTCGCACCCGAGTCATCCAGCACAAGGACGGCGTCTTCGAAGGTTTCACCTCACGGTATAACCTCCACAACCTTGTCTGGATGGAATGGCATCTGGACCCGTATGCCGCCATCAAGCGCGAGAAGCAGATCAAGCGGTGGCGCCGGGAGTGGAAGATCGAACTGGTCGAGAAGGTGAACCCTGAGTGGCGGGATCTCACCCACACCTTGCACCTGTGAAGGGCGCTTTATCCTGAACGAGGTCCCGGCTCTTCGCTGCGCTACGGCCGGGATGACAGGGTGGTGCTAGATCACGTCTTCTCCACAAAACTGTCGATGACCTTCTTCTCGCCGGCCTTCTCGAAGGCGACGGTCAGCTTATTGCCTTCGATGGCGGTGATGCTGCCGTAGCCGAACTTGATGTGGAAGACCCGCTCGCCGCGGGCGAAGTTGCCCGTCGCCGAGGGTTCCGAGACCGCCACCAGCCGCCCCTCGCCCTCGATCACCACGGTGCGGTTGCGCGACGGCTCGCCCATGCGGCTCTGGGCCCGCTGCCAGCCGGGAGAGGAATAGCCGGCGCTGGCGCCGAAGCTGGACCGCTCGTCCCAGCGTGAGGCCTGCTGCGACATACCCGGGCCGCCGGAATAGTAGCCGGTGTCGGACGCCGCATCGACATTGGCCAGGGGCAGTTCATCGACAAAGCGCGAGGGCAGCTGGCTGGTCCAGCGGCCGTAGACCAGCCGGTTGGCGGCGAAGGAGATGCGCGCCTCCTCGCGCGCCCGGGTAATGCCGACATAGGCCAGGCGGCGTTCCTCCTCGGCCCCCTTGTCGCCCTTCTCGTCCATCGACCGCTGCGAGGGGAAGACGCCCTCTTCCCAGCCCGGCAGGAAGACCAGGGGGAACTCCAGCCCCTTGGCCGAGTGCAGAGTCATGATCTGAACCGCGTCGCCGCCGGAGTCGCGGTCGAGGTCCATCACCAGGGACACGTGTTCGAGGTAGGCCTGCAGGGTGTCGAAGGCCCCCATCGACTGCACAAGCTCCTTCAGGTTCTCCAGCCGGGTCTGGCTGGTCGGCCCCTTGTCGGCGCGAAGGGCGTCGGTGTAGCCGCTCTCCTCCAGAATGGTCTCCAGCAACTGGGGGTGAGGCGTCACCTCCCGCATCGCCCGCCAGCGGTCCAGATCGCGGATGAAGTTGGACAGGGCGGTTCGGGTGCGCGCCGGCAGCTCGTCAGTGTTGATGATGCCGCGCGACGCCAGGCTGGCCGAGACGCCATTGGCGCGGCCCAGCTGCAGCAGCTTGGAGACCGAGGTGTCGCCGATGCCGCGCTTGGGGACGTTGACGACGCGCTCAAAGGCCAGGTCGTCGTCCTCCGACTGGATCAGCCGCAGATAGGCGTGGGCGTCGCGGATTTCGGCGCGCTCGAAGAACCGTGGGCCGCCGACCACGGTGTAGGGGATCTGCAGCAGGACGAACCGCTCTTCGAAGGCGCGCATCTGGAAGGAGGCGCGCACCAGGATCGCCGCCTCGCGGTAGCGTCGCCCGGCCCGGTTCCAGGCCTCCAGGTCGTCGGCCACCAGACGGCTCTCCGCCTCGCCGTCCCACACGCCGCGCACACGGACCTTCTCGCCGCCCTTCTCGTCGGTCCACAGGGTCTTGCCCAGGCGGTCCTTGTTGGCGGTGATCAGGCCCGAGGCGGCGGCCAGGATATGTTCGGTGGAGCGGTAGTTGCGCTCCAGCCGCACCACTTTGGCGCCGGGGAAGTCGCGCTCGAAGCGCAGGATGTTGTCCACCTCGGCGCCGCGCCACCCATAGATCGACTGGTCGTCGTCCCCCACGCAGCAGAGGTTCTGCCGCTTCTGGGCCAGAAGGCGCAGCCACAGATACTGGGCGACGTTGGTGTCCTGGTATTCGTCAACCAGCATGAATTTGAAGCGGTCCTGGAACTCGGCCAGGACATCGGGGTGCTGGGTGAAGATGGTCAGGTTGTGCAGCAGGAGGTCGCCGAAATCGCAGGCGTTCAGCACCCGCAGGCGGTCCTGATACTGGGCATAGAGGGCCTGGCCGCGGTTGTTGGCGAAGCCCGCCCCCTCCGCGGGCGGCAGCTTGTCGGGCGTCCAGCCGCGGTTCTTCCAGTGGTCGATCAGCCCGGCCAGGTGACGCGGGGTCCAGCGCTTGACGTCGATGTTGTCGGCGGCGAGCAGCTGCTTGATCAGCCGCTCCTGATCGTCGGTGTCGAGAATGGTGTAGCTGGATTTCAGGCCGACGAGCTCGGCGTGGCGCCGCAGGATCTGCGCCGCGACCGAGTGGAAGGTGCCGAGCCAGCGCATGCCTTCGGCCTGGGGGCCCACCAGGTGGGTGATGCGTTCGCGCATCTCCCGCGCCGCCTTGTTGGTGAAGGTGACGGCCAGAAGCTCCCACGGCCGCGCCCGGCC
>JADMIO011538856.1_pt1 | contig 10940 bp, 9 predicted proteins | sample 8958161 | NCBI WGS metagenome assembly JADMIO01 (sample SAMN16585339, study PRJNA669376) | soil metagenome | isolation source: Crop rotation soil | place: USA: Cullars Rotation, Alabama | collected 2011 | reverse complement strand
CGCGACTTCAAGTCACGTGAATTCCAAGCTTCGGATCCCACTGTGCTGGAAAGACCTTCACCACCGCTCTCGATCCCACCAGCGCGTCGGACCCGGAGAACTACAACATCGAAGCCTGGAACTACCGCTGGACCGGCGGCTACGGCTCCGATGAGTACAAAGTCTCCGCCCCCGCCCAAAAGGGCCACGACACCTGGGAAGTCAAGGGCGCCAAGCTCTCCGGCGACGGCAAAACCGTCTACCTCGAAATCCCCGGCATCAAGCCGGTGATGCAGATGAGCATCAACTACAACATCACCGCCAAGGACAAGTCGGCGTTGAAAGACACCATCTACAACACCGTCTACAACCTCGGAAAGCCGGCGGTTGTGCAAGCCAATTGATGTAAAGCATCGGCTGACTCATCATCACTGACGTTTGACGCGGCCCGCACCCAGTGCGGGCCGCGTCGTTTCTTGGCTTGTCATCGTAGGGCCGGTTTTACCGGCCGTTATTACTGCGGCCGGTAAAACCGGCCCTACAAAAGGCCACGACATCCATTCAGAATTGGCTCGGAGAAAAATATTAGCAGGCATCAGCATCTCCTGCTCGGCAACAACCTGCTGCTCACGCCATATTCCCTTGTAGGCTCCGTAACTCTGACAGTGTGGTGCATCACCGCATAACGCTCGGCCGTTAGCCGAGCGGCAGCGAATACCTCTCGACGATGGGAAATCCCATGTCTGCCAACGCCAGAGACATCGAGCTCGCCCGAAACCTTCCGAACCCCCATGTCCGTTCGATGTGGATTCTCTTCTGGTCGATGGTCGCGTGCCTGGCCGGAGCAGCAGTCGCGATCGGCATCGCCGCATTGAGCGAAAGTGACTGGAAGCGAAATGCCCTCACCTCAACGCTGATGATTGGCGGCATGATCGCCGGAGGATTGGGCCTTTTTCTACCGCTCGGTCTGATCCCTCTCCGCAGCAGCAGTCGGCGAATCGAATGCTTCCGTGAGGCGTTCATCAATGGCCAGTTCCTGGTTCGCTGGGATTACTCAAACGAAACGTGGCTGCCCTACTTCGCAAAAGTCGCCGCTCAGGCCAAGAAGACCCGCCAGAACGCCATGCGGCTGATCGTGGTGATCCTCAGTTTTGCGGTCGCAGGCCTTGTCGTCGGGACATTTCTCGATGGCCGGGATGGCGTTGAACAATGGGCGGTTGCAGCGGCGAAAAGCGTGTGCATCACCTTTATCGTCATGACCCTCGCGATTGCCTGGGTGACTCATCGGACGCACCAGCAGCGAACGGCTCTATTGGCCAAGCCGCAAGTGACGATCCTCGGCACGCTCGGCGCCTATGCCAACGGCCGATGGCTGCTGTGGGGCACCGCTACAGAAGTGCTGAAATCGATCGCGGTGACGCAGGATGCGGACGAGCCCGCCGTCCTCCGGTTCAGCATTCAGACGGGCCAAGCCGTCAGGATCGAAGATATTTGCATCCCGCCCAACCAGGTGGCCCTCGCCAGCAAGATCGCCAGGCGGATCACTGAATCGCCGGACGCCAAAGGCGGCGGCGGCATGCACGACGCCGCCGACGTGCTGGAAGGCGTTGGCAACGCGCTCCGCCTTCTGGATTGATGGCATGCAAATCGGTCGCGATGCCGGGTTGTGCAGCGCTGGAAACTTCAATCGGAAAACTGCGTCTGAAGTCGATATGAAATTGGCCTTACTCGCGGCGGTCGTGCTACCGCTCTCCGGTTGCATTCCCCCGGCCGCCGACGACTCATCCTTGCGTAGAGCCGCGTCGTCTCGCTCTATTCCGCAGGTTTCCACTCGCAGCACATCGCAGCCTACGCTAAAAGAGATAGAGATTCGCAACGGCGTCTATCTCGCACGAATCGAGATACACACCACGATCACGCCTGAAGGCGAGTTGCGTTGGGCGAGAACGTATAACAAAAGCTATGGCCCGAATGACGTCGCGGATGCGAAATCCGAACGCTGGGAACGCCGCCAAGGGCGGCTCACACCCCAGCAACAGTCAGAATTGGCGAAGCTTTTTGAAGACTGGGATGCGTTGCCCAACAACGGCGCGTCTGGCGTGCCCGATGGCGGGCAGCTCGATTTTCGCTACGGCGCCATAACGCTCCATGGCATCTTGCCGCCCAAGGCAAAGGTTGCGTTTGACCACATCCAATCGCTCGCTGAATCGATGCCACTGGTGAAAGAATAGCGGCCGATCCCGCGTATCAGTCAGAGACAGGATGGACGCCACGGAGCACTCGGCGGATGCAGCCGAGAACGGCCCCCTGTAACACGGGCTTCTAGCCCGTGCTGAACGCGTTTCGTCCAAAAGAGCCGGATTTCCGCACCATTGGCGACGTTCTCGTGAGCCCAACTCAGCGACCGCCGACGAGCAGCGAGCGGGGAATGACTTATGGCTTGTAGCGTCCGCAGGAATGACTCTTGACCCACTCCTGACCCCGTTCTGGATCTCGGTTCCACGTTTCGGCGATGCTCGCTAGACGGACAAGATACTCAAGATTCTTGCGGCGGATGTCGCCTCGCAGCGCTGCTTTCGATTACGATTACTGCTGGGATCAACCGAGCAACCGACTTACTGTCGTGTGCGATATGATCCAAGCGTGTCGCGCGGGGACGACTTATATTTTCCTCCTTCGCACTACCACCAAACTCGGGGATTTAAATACATGCACAAATGGGCATCAATCGTGGCTTGCTCCTTCATGCTGTTCAGCGCAAACCGTACACTCGCCGATACCGATACACCCGCCAAGGCCATTGCCCCCGCCGACGTCAAATGCTTTATCGATCATGCCGAGATCGACGGCGTCACCGTGAAGTTCGGCGTTCCGTTAAAAATCGTGGGCCGCTGCATCGCAAAGGACTCATACGACCTCAATCCTGCACAAGTTACTTTAGAAATAGTGCGCATCAATGGCCGCGGCACGCAGAGTCCTATCGTTGTCTATCTCTCGGGGCTGCCGGAAGGCGTCAAGGGCGAAGCCGGAAAGTGGTACATCGCAACAGCTACGCTTACCGGTGGGAACAGCGCTCGCAGTTGGGCCACCTTCTCCGCTGCTGCCACCGAACTCAAGCTGACGCCCGCCGCCCCGCTCACCCTCGGCGATTTCCTGGATCGTAAAGCCAGCTTTGAAGGCCATGCGATCGCGAAGACGCAATTGGAAGTCAACGGTGAGAAGATCGCCGTCGCGGATTGGCCAGCGGAGGTGGTTGGCAAGCATGTCGAGGCGCGAGGCGTTGTCCGAAAGGACGGCACATCCTTCCGCTTTGAGAAGCCGGACTGGCGTCTGACGGATCTCGCCGACCTCGTCGGAAAAACAACCACGCTCGAAGGCAGGTTCTGGAGTCTCAATGGCGTCTGGTCCTTCGGCTATCGCGGCCAATCGCTCATCATCACCGATGAAAAAGACCGCCCGGCTTCATTGGGAGGTCGAGACGGCAGCTTCGCCCGCGTTTCCGGGTTGCTGGTGAATCAGTTACGCCCCTCGCTCGATCAGATCAGCCTGAAAACCGACCGCGATCTCGTGCCGACGTACGTCGTGCGCAGAGCCAAAATCGAATTCCCCGACCCGCCGATCTCCATCGGCGATCGTTTCCGGAACGTATATCCGACCGGCTACAAAATCGTTGATGACGTGCCCGTGTTGATCGCCGAGGGGATCGTCCGACGAAACATCATGGGCAATGAGTCAGGGGCGATGGGCTTTTTCCAGCGCAACATAGAAGTCATTGATGCCGTGCTGAAGACCGCCACCCCGAAAAAGCTAGACGTCATTGCATCGCGGCTGAAAGACGCTGCTGTCGATCGAACGCTGAAACTGGTCTATGCGACGATGCTGGCAGCTTCAAACGATTCGCGCGGCGGTGCGTTTCTTACCAAAGCGGCTGAGAACCGTGGCGAAGGGATTGAAAGCGTTCTTTTCTCATTAGGAATGGTCGGATTCCTGATGCCGGACGATAGCGAGACTAAAACTGATTGCCGATGGATCGAGCCGCTGCTCGTGAAATTGATGACCGAACGCGATGCAGACGGCGATTTCACTGTCGCGCCGTTCGCAGTCCTTTATTCCAGTATTCCACGCCTCATGATGAAACTGAACACGCCAGCGACGCGCAAGGCGCTGATCGAGTACGTTCTCGCAAAGGTCGATGCTCCATCAAATTCTTTCCGCCCCGGTGTCCTCCTGACGCTCGCCTATTCAGAAATGCCTGTGTCGCACGAAGATTTGCTCCGGCTGGAGAAAGCGTTTCAGAACAAAGCGGATCGACAGTCGGTGTTACAAATCGCGCTAAGGGTTAATGACGCCGCCGCCGCGGCGCTCTTCTTCAACGAGCTGGGGGAAGATAACGATTTCGCTGGCGAGTTCCATGAATACCTCACGCCAGAAATCGTCGCCATGCTGCGTGATAGACGGCCTGCACTGGTACCAGCCGCCCAAACTGAGGCGCGCCTGTTGATCATCCTGGGGCAGAAAGACCCTGTTCCGGAATTGATCGGTTTGCTCTCCGATCCCACCGGGAAGGATAAGTCATTTGCGCTTGGGCAACTTGCCAAGCGGAAAGATCCCCGGGCGATTGCTCCGGTGTATAAGATATTCCGTGAGGGCGCGGCCGATTACTTTCACCGAGACCAGGAAGACTCTTGGACAAAGTATAGGATCTGCACTGCAATCAAGGCGATCGCTTGCGCCGATGCCCCCGAAGCAGTCCCCAACCTCATCGACCTCCTCGGCGACGACCTCACGCGATTCACCAAACGTATAGAAGGAGAAAAGCACTACTTTGACCGAGCCAGCTACCAACGCGTGATCGCCGCTCACCTGATCGAGATGACAGGCGAATCGTTCGGAACCGACCGGGACGCCTGGCGACGTTGGTACGATGCGAAACGGTAAGGCGCAATCTGGAAATGCGAGTGGAAATAGATTCACCTATCCACTTTTATCCGCCGGATTCGGCAAGGAAGCCATCCATGCATCACTCCTCACATCGCTGTCGATTGAAGGCAGGAACAATGTCCGGGAAAGCATTGCGCCGGCGGCTGATTGGGGGCCATTCGCTAGCCCTGCTCATTCTCGTCATGGCAGGCTGCGGCCAGAAGGCGCAGCCGGCAACTCGGCCAGTCAGTCTGGACTCCCTCATTGGCAAGGATAGCGCTGAGATATCGTTCTCCCACGCGCGGCATGCATCGACGCAGCCGTCCACGCGGCAAGCGGACACTGGCGCGAACCACCACACGGCCCCCGCTGCATCCCCCTTTGTGCCGCTTCCGTCGGCTGTCGAACAGTTTGACGTGAAGGGACCAAAGCCCACACAGTCGACGCGCGGGGAGGCGCTTCTGACGGCGCTCGACGGCGGCAAGGGCTTAAAGCGCTTTTACTCTCCGTCCGGCCGCTTATGCTGGCTGCTGCCGCCCCGCGGGTGGTCGCTCACGCTACAGCTAAAAGACAAAACGTCATACGAATTAGACTTTTGGGAAGGCGGCCGGCTGGTATGGCTCGGGGCCACACTCTATGTGGCGGACGACAACACCTTCTCCCGGGTCAGTGCCATCATTCAGCAGATGGAGCGGGATCTGAAGAACTTTGTCGTCAAGCCGCCGCCCTGCACCTACAAGGTCGATGCGTATTGCGACGGCGGAACGCTCTGGGGCATCGCCAGGCTCTTCTACAACGACGGCAGACACTGGAAAGAGATCTACGAAGCCAACCGCGACGTCATCAAGAATCCGGAAGCAATTCAGGACGGCATGTCGCTGAAGATCCCGGCGATTTCGACGAGCCCGTAGCAAGGCGGCATCGGTAGGCTCAGTTCGCGCCATGAGCGAGACGCTCATGGTACGAAGCGTTCGGCGCCTCCCACTTCAGCCGGTGGAATAGTTCTTATTCCGGCCGCTGCGCCGGCCCGTTCTTCTCCACAAACCGCCGCACGGCGGCTTTTCTCCCCTTGATGTATGTCTTGCGCATCGACTGAACGACGCGGTCGATGACCTCATCGGGAAGCTGCACGATCGAGAACTTTTCTTCGATCTCGATGCCGCCGATGTGTTCTCCCATGATGCCGGTGGCGCCGGTGATGGCCTGGACGAGGTCTTGCGGCGTAACGTGCGACATCCGGCCGACGCCGACGTAGACGCGGGCCATCGGGACGCCATCGGGGCCGGCGTTGGGGCGGCCGGTGTTGCCTTGCGGGCCATTGTGCCGGGTCGGCTCTTCTTCATCTTCGCGATCGCCGCCGGCGGCGATGTGGGCAAGTTTGATCGCGGCGGCGGCGATGCTCATTGGATCGTGATCGATCGCGAGCGATTCCACCACCGCGCGGAACGCGTCGAGGCTCCCCGCCGTGATCGTCTTCTTCAGTTCTTCGCGCGTTTTCTCCAATCGCTTGGCGCGCAGATCGGCGACGGATGGGACGAGCGCAATCTGGATCTTGGATTTAGTGGTTCGCTCGAACTCGCGGAGCAGCCGGGCCTCGCGCGGATCGGCGAGTGTGATCGCGACGCCTTCTCGGCCGGCCCGGCCGACGCGGCCGATGCGATGCACGTACGAATCGGCGGTCGCCGGCACGTCGAAGTTCACGACGAGGGCGAGCTGTTCGATATCGAGCCCGCGGGCGGCGACATCGGTCGCGATGACCAGATCGGTATTGCCGGCGCGCAGACGTTTGACGACGTTGGTGCGCTGGTCCTGCGAGATGCCGCCGTGCAGGGCCTCGGCGCGGTAGCCGTAGGAGCGGAGGCGCTCGACGAGCATGTCGACTTCGGTGCGCATGCGGCAGAAGACCAACGCCGACTGCGGGCTCTCCAGATCGAGAATCCGGCCGAGCACTTCGAGCTTCTGCGAGCGCGGAATGATGTACGCCGTCTGGCGGACCTTGGGCGCGCTCCCCTTGGCGGCGGGCTCCTTGGCGATCTGGATGCGGATCGGATCTTTCTGATGCCGCTTCACCATCCCGGCGATGCGCGGCGGCAAGGTGGCGGAGAAAAAGACCGTCTGCCGCTCGGCCGGCGTCGCGACGAGAATCTTTTCAAGATCATCCGCGAAGCCCATGTCCAGCATCTCATCCGCTTCATCGAGCGCTAGGACGGAGATGCCGCTGAGATCCATCGTTTTGCGGCCGATGTGATCGACCGCGCGGCCCGGCGTGGCGACGACGACATCGACGCCCCGCCGAAGCATCTGCTGCTGCTGGCCGAACGAATGGCCGCCATAAATGGGGACAACGGTGATTTTGAGCTTCTGGGCGTACTTGTTCATCGCCTCGGCAACCTGCATCGCGAGCTCGCGCGTGGGCACGAGGATCAGTGCAGAAGGCTTGGGCCGCGTAGCGCCGCGCTCGGCGACGCGCTGCAGCATCGGCAGCGCAAACGCCGCCGTCTTGCCGGTGCCAGTAGCGGCCTGGCCGACGAGATCGCGGCCGGTCAGCAGAACGGGAATCGTTTCGCGCTGGATGGGCGTTGGCTCTTCGTAACCCAGTTCGCCCAGCGTGCGCACCAGCCGCGGGTCAAGGCCCAGAGCGGCAAAGGCATTCGTCGGCTCAGTCGTTTCAGTTTTTTCCATTACAGACATCAATTCTCGATCAGGTACAGAGCAAGTCCCGAACAATGCGGGCGCATCAAACGCTCTTTGTACAGGAAAGTCGGTCGGAATCGCACAGCGCGGCGCAAATCGGGAGAACCCAAAGACGATTTCGCCGGAGAAATAGGGATTTGCACATCACCACGGCCAAATGACACGCGTTTCGCTTCGCAGCCGCTTGCTATAAGGCGTCCGAGCGCGCCCAACCGACGCCGGCGGCGCCTTCGCGGCGAAGCGTCGCCGCGAGTTGGCCGGTGTGATGCTGGAGATGGCGGATGTTGTAGAGATGCAACTCGAGCCGCGAAAACGGGAGCCACGCAAACCCGCTGGGCCTGGCGATCGTTTGCTCGGTCTCCGCCGGCAGGGTTTGCCTCGCTTTGGCGCGGCATGAGTCGAGATACTCCAGCAGCATCGCACGATCGTAGGGATCATGGGCGGATACCACATCAAACGGCGGCCACGGCAGCTTGCCGAGGAAGTTGTAGTTTTCCCGATGCAACGCCGGCGCGATAAACGATCGCTCATCGGCCGAGAGATAAAGATCCGTAAAGAACAGCGTGTGATACGCGACATGCCAGAACGGAAAGTGCCCGACCGGCGCGAGCCAGCGATCGCCGACGGCCTGGTCGATGCATCCGCCGAGCATTTTGAGCCCGGCGGCGTACTGGCCGGCGAGAGCGGTTTGGGTCAATGGGAGCATAACGGGTCCTGATGTTCTATCCCGCGATATCCGCCGCGGTCGGCCCATCGGCCAAGTTCCCGCTGATCTCGATCATCTGTCCGCCAAACAGATCTCCGTCCTGATGCCAGAACTCGAACGTGCCGTCTGCGGCAAACGCAATGCGCGCCAGCGTTATGCGGGCGAGAAACTGCTCGGCGGAGAGTTCGGCTTCTCCTTCTTCGAGCCAGCTTTCGTTTTTCTGCGGCAACAACTCCTGCACGGCATAGTCTTCCACCCGCTGCTTCCATGTTGCGCTATCGGCCCACACTGCCTCGGCGGTGGCAAGGCCCGTTGCGATGGCGCCAGATTCGTCGGCGGGAAATGTGAGTGTGACGGGCTTGCCGTTCCAGTCGGCGATTCCTTCGAACCAGCCAATTCGGCGGTCGAGCGTCAGCACGCCGAACAGCGGATGAACGACCGTCACCGGCTTTTGCAATTCCGAAGCAATCGCATCGAGTTCTGCATCCGGCGATTCGTTCGGCAGTCGGCGTTCGACCACTGCGCGGCCGCCGTCCAATGCAAGCAGCACATTGGCGCGCAGCAACGAATATGCCGGACAATCATTTGAGAAATCTGCGTCAGCGGCCACCGGCCGCAGCATCGTCAGCGCATCGCGGACGATCGGCCCGCCGGGCTTTCGCCAAGCGATCAGCGAGAAGGAATGGACTTTGTATTCGGAGGTCTGCCCTGGCCAACTTCCCTGGTTTTCTAAGGATACCACGCCTTCGATGATCTGAAGTTTGCCCTCGTACTCGGTGCGGGCGAAGTCGATATCGGCCAATTCCTGAATCTCGGGGGGCAGCACGCGGCGTTTCATGTCGATGGTTATAGCGTTCCCGCCGCGCTTGTCTCGCCGGCCCCCCTGCACACGGCCGGCGTGGCCGTGAAGCTCTGACTGCAGCAACGCGCATCCGAAGCTTTGTCGCTGCAGCGTGCGCGACGCTTTTCTCAGCTTTGCATCGGTTGGTAAAATGCCAGCCGGCAGCGACTACCAGTCCCGGAACCGACGCTGCCAAAAGTTATCGCCGGTGTTCGGCTTCCCTTTGGCGGCCAGGTCGGCCATGGTCTTGGTCGGCTCTTTGGTCTTGCCGTCGAACTGGCCCTGACCGGGCTGGTCGCCTGGTTGCTGGCCCGGCTGTTGACCGGGTTGTTCGCCGGGCTGTTGGCCCGCCGCCTGCGCCTCTTGGCCTGGTTGCTCGCCGGCTGCTCGCTGTTGCTGATCGAGCTGATCGCGGGCGGCACTGAGCATATCGCGGACTTCCTGGGCGCGTTTCTGCAGATCGGCGTCGCTCGGCGTCATCCCCAACGCCATGCCGTAATCCTGATCGGCTTTCTCTAAGAAACCGATGCCCTTTTGCAAGTTGGCGTTGCTGGGCATCCCCTGTTGCTGGCTGGGCGGCTGTGGCTTGCCGTCGCGACCTTCCTTGTACTGCTCGCCGGCGATCGCGGCCTTGGCCTTGGCGGCTTCGATGTCTCCCGCATCGGCAAACAACTCCGGCAACTTCGCATTCGCCTCGGCCAGACCTTCCTGGGCCGGCTTGTTCTCCGGATTCAAGCCCAACGCGCCCTGAAACTGATCGGCCGCGGTCATCGCTTCATTCAGTTTCGCGATCGCATTGTTGGTCTTATCAATATTAGCCAGCGCCTTCTGCCCACGCTCTACGTACGAGGTCTCCAGCTTCTCCGACACTTTCTTGTTCAATTCGTCGGCAGGCTGGTTCTGCGGATTCAGCGCCAGCGCCTCGTCCAGTTTGTTCTTGGCCTGCGCGAGGTTCCACTGATCGCCCGCGTCGATCTTCGGCTTTTCCAGCGGCTTTTCGGCTTGCTTCTGGGCCGATTGCGTCAGTGCATCGGACATCTTGTTCTGCGTCTGCTGCTTCTGATCCTGGATCGCCTTGTCGTCGGGAGCGTGGGTCAGGGCTTCGTCAAGCTTGGTGACTGCTTCCTTGTACTTGAACATGTAGTTCTCGATCCGTTGCCCCGGATCGGCGCGGATCTCATCCGCCTGCTTCTCGCTCTTGGCGGCGTCTTGCGCGAGGCTCTTGGCGAGGCGCTTGCGGATTTCCTCCGCATTGCGAACCGCCTCGTCGTTCTTTGCGTTCAGTTCGATGACTCGGTCATAGGCTTGTAGCGCGCTGCGGAGGTTGTTTTGTTCGCCGTAAGGGTCAGCGGCTTTGTTCGCCCATTCGAGGTAATTCTTGCCGGCCTGCATCAAGCATTGCTCGAGGCGAATCGCGGCGACCTTGCGGTTGTTTTTGACGTCGCCGCGCAATTCTCCGGGCGTGGATTCGTCGTAGTGGTTCAACGCGCGCTCGAGCGACAGGATGGCGCCGGAATAGCTGCGATCTTTCTGCAGTTTCTCGCCGAGCCGAACCTGAGCATTGCCCATCTGGATCGCGGCCTTGTTCTGCAGATCGGTAACGTCGGTCGTCTGGCGGAGGGTCTGAAACGCGTCGATCGCTTTGTCATAACTGCCGGCGCGGTAGAGCGTCAGCGCGTAGTTGTAATAGAGATAGGCGTCTTTGCTGTCGTTCTGCACCGCCTGGTACATCACGTTGACGGCTTCTTTCCAGCACATTGGGATCCTAAGCTTAGAATTCCACGTGGACAAGTTGTCGCG
>JADMIO011418102.1_pt1 | contig 10940 bp, 17 predicted proteins | sample 8958161 | NCBI WGS metagenome assembly JADMIO01 (sample SAMN16585339, study PRJNA669376) | soil metagenome | isolation source: Crop rotation soil | place: USA: Cullars Rotation, Alabama | collected 2011 | reverse complement strand
GCTGGAGACAGAGGCATCGCGACCGCTGGAGACGGAGGCACCGCGACCGCTGGAGACGGAGGCACCGCGACCGCTGGATACAGAGGCACCGCGACCGCTGGAGACGGAGGCACCCTTTGCATTCGCTATTGGGATGCTTCCGCTAATCGCTATCGCCTAGCCATCGGCTACGTGGGCGAAAACGGGATCGGGCCAAACACGAAGTATCGCTACGAAAACGGGAATTTTAATGAGGTAAAGCCATGAGCATCGAACAACACCACGTCGGAGAATCTTTAGCCGTCTCTCGTGCCCGCGCGCGAATCGCCAGCGGGTTTTATGACGACCCCGTGCGAAAGGATATCGGCCTGTCCCGACTATGCAGCCGCGTGAAAACGCTGGTGACGCTGGAGCAGCGGCAAGACTCCGAGGGAGTGCAGACGACGATTACAGAACACGATTCCAACGGTTTGGCATGAAAGGAAAGAGCCATGAACAACTTACCTGCCGATCTCACCGATGTTCCCGACTGCGCCCCCGACCCCACCGACCGCATGACCAAAGAGGAGTTGCTGGAGTGCGTCGGGCCAGAAGATATTTTCGACTGGTTCAACGATGGGGATGGTGGCGACGTGTGCGCCAACTACTTCGACGATACCGAGTTTGCCCAATGGCCGACCCACATCCGGCGCAAGTTCGAGGATTGGGTGGAGAAGCGGTTGCGTGATCGGGCAGCCAAGCAGTTGGATGATTATCAGGAAAAACTGACCAGGATTTAGCCATGAGCAATGAAGAAAAACCAGACGGATTGTTAGAGACATGGGCCATCATCGAAGTGATGGGACACAGTAAATACGCCGGATTCGTCAGGCAAGTGCCAATGGGTGGCGCAGCGATGATCCGTATCGACGTGCCGGAGATACCTGAGCGCGAAGAGGAGTATCTCGACTACCTTTGCGACAGGCCTGCTGGCGAAGACGCCTACAAAACGGTCAAGAAAACCCGCAAAGTTCCCGGCACTCCCGCCTTCACCAAATTCCTTGGCGTGTCGTCGATCTTCGCCATTACCCCCTGCTCCAAAGAGGCGGCGATTGCAGCGGTCAAAGCGTTCCGTTCCGCGCCGGTGACGGTGATCGATCTTCCCCAGCGTCGCGCCCTGCCAAGTTACCGGGACGATGATGAGTTTTAGGAGAGGCGGCAGGGACGCCGGGCACGGATGCTGAATGACTGATTGTCGGCACATAGAACACATCCGCCCCACGGGGCCGATTGCCGGGGTCAGTTCGAGTCGTGCCCGCAGCTTGTAACAACTCAGGGTAAGCGCAGCCCGCCGGCGGCTTGCGTGTCCCTTCAAAAGATAGCCGGTGGAGAAACAAAATGGCCCTAAGAGCCAAACCCCCCGAGGCTGTTACCAAACGCCTCAAGTTGTTTCTGTATGGCCCCGCTGGAATCGGCAAGACCAGCGCAGCAATACAGTTTCCCAATTCCTACATCATTGACGCTGAGCGTGGCAGCGAGAACTACGACGCCGCCATTCGAGCCAGCGGATCGGTTGTGTTTCCGACTACCGACATGGATGAAGTGGTCACGGAAGTAAAATCATTGCTCACCGAAAAGCATGAGTTCCGTACCCTGGTCATCGACCCCATTACCACCCTCTACAATGCCCTGCTAGATAAATGCGAGTTACAAGTTGGCAGTGAATTTGGACGCCATTACGGAGCAGCGAACAAGACCATGAAGCGGCTGGCGAATCTGGTCATGGCTCTGGATATGAACGTGATCGTCACAGCGCACGCGAAGAAAGAATACGGCCAGAATCTTTCGGTTCTGGGTCAGACGTTCGACGCGTGGAAGCAAATGGATTACTGGTTTGATCTGGTGATTGAGCTTGGCAAGTCCGCGAAAAAACGTATGGCGAAAGTGGTCAAGACTCGCCTCGACACGTTCCCCGATGAGGAGCGTTTCGAGTGGAGTTACGACGCAGTGAAAACCCGCTACGAAAAGAAATATGGTGAAGGTGTTCTGGACAAAGCATCCCTCACCGTTGAACTCGCCACATCTGCGCAAATCAAAGAACTCAAGGAATTGATTGACACGGTAAAACTCCCCGATGGGTTGGTTGATAAATGGCTCACCAAAGCCAACGCCGACCGCTGGGAAGACGTGCCCTCAGAAACAGTGCAAAAGTGTATCGCCTACGTACAAGCAAGAATGCCTAAAGTTCTGGAAGGAGTAGCCCTATGAATTTCGCGCCTAAATCCCCCGCTGAATTGGATGAAGAACGCAAAGCCCGCATGAAGCTGATGGACCCCGGCCCCGCCGATTTCGTGGTCAGAGCCGCAGTGGACACGATTTCAAGCTCTGACAAAACAACAGAGCAGATCGAATTAACGATTGAAGTCACCGACGCTCATGGGAACACCAAAACCATTACGGATTGGTTGACGCCGAAGATGATGGAGAAGATGCGCAACTTCTGCTATGGAACCGGCGTTGGCTCACTCTATGAATCGGGCCAATTGATGGCCGAGCATTGCGACGGGCTATCCGGTCGCTGCCAGATCGCCGTCGAAAAGGGTGGACCTGATCCTAAAGGCGGACGATACCCGGATAAGAACAAAATCCGGGATTACATCCCCAACGGTAACGGCCATGCCGCCCCCGCGCCCAAATCGCCCGCCGCTGCCGTCCCTGAATCCGCCGCCGCGATGCGCAAGGCGCAATCAGCGTTCAAGGCCAAGCATCCCCAATCCCCGCGTGATGAACTGATTGAGGGATGGAATCAGGCGGTGAAGAAATATTTCTTCGGTAAGAAGCCGGAGCTTGTGACCGCTGGCGAGTGGGAGAAGTTCGCGGCGGATGGGTTTGTTAAACCAGCGGTGGAACAGCCGTTCGGCGATGACGCACAATTCAAGGAAGACGATATTCCGTTCTAAGGTGTGCCATGCAGCAGGTTATTGACTTCGACAATCCTACTGAATCACGGCTGATACTGGACCACATTCGATCCCTGAAAGGCAGGCATCGGGTCGAAGTGGTTCGGTATCATCCGCGTCGCACCGACAGGCAGAATAATCTGTACTGGCCTTCTGTCGTAATGCCGTTCGCGGAATGGTTGAGCGAACAGTATGGCGAGAAGTTTGAGGACGAAGACGCTCACTACCTTTTGAAGAAAACATTTCTGTCGCGCCGCGTTCGGCATCCGCAAACTGGCAAGGTTGTCGAGGTCATCGGCTCAACGACGCAACTTGATACGGCGCAATTCACCGAATACTACGACAAGTGCAGTCGCCTGCTCGCTGAATACTGCGGTATCGAAGTGCGGAAAGAATAATTTTCTCCCTACGCAGCCACCCGCCGGGCGTTCCGGCGGGGGCTGCTTTTATCGAGGCGAAACAATGACAAAGAAAAAACGAAGTCCGGCGCAATGCACGTTCAACCAGTTGTGCAAGATGCCACGCGACAATTTTGACGTGGGAGATTTCAACATCATCACCGACGGACATACCGTTTGGCTTGGCGAGCAAAAGACAGGCAAACAACCAACCCAGCGATTCCAGATACCACGTGCCGTCTTCAACCGATTGATTCGCTGGTACACGACCGAAGTTCAATTGAAGGACTAACCCATGACCGACGACATGAAACAGACGTGCATCTTCTGCGAGCGTGAATTTCCAACGCTCGAAATGGATGCTGTGATTGTCACGGAGACGGATGAGAAGCATCCATGTTGCCCGGAATGCCTGAGCGAGAAGATCGAAAGCGGAGAGGCGGTATACAGTGACGACGAATAACGACGACATGAAACTGGCGCGAGAAGTTGAGAAGGCGATTTGGACAAAATGGGAAGCACCTAGCAACAAGCACTGCGAAGATTTTATTATTCCCGCCCTTCCCCGCCTCCGCGAAATCTTCAAGACGCGGCTGACGGAGGCGGATGTGGAAACAGTCGCGAAAATTCTATTTACGACCTGGGGCCACGAAGTGGATTGGCCGAATATTTTAGATGGTGCGCGTGAGGAATGGCGGCAAGGTATACGCGCCGTCTTCACTTCGCTCGGCCTCTACTCCCCGCCAGAAGCGAAGGCGGAAATAAAACCGGGGTATGTCTGCCAAGGTTTTACCGACAAGCAGATGCAAGAGGCAATAGACCATCGCATCGGCGCATCCGTGCCGCGCAAGACGTGCGAGTGGAAGAAGGACGAAAGCGGCTGGTGGCATCCAAAATGCGCCGAATACTACCAATTCAGCAAAGAAGAATACGATCAATGCGACTTCTGTCCAAGGTGCGGCAGCGAGATCGTTGAGGCGAAAGAGCAGGATAAGAAAAGTAGAGGACTTTACGAAAAGTTCAAAGTGACCAGAACGGATGGGCAATCTGCGCCCGGAGGCAGGCATGCTGATTGTGAATATTTCGTACTCGATTTAACGCACGACAAATTTGCCATTCCGGCGATTCGGGCTTACGCCTACGCATGCCAGTTTGAATACAAGCAACTCGCTGCCGATCTTTTTGCGAAGGCCAAGCTGCGGGGAGAGGCGGGTGCGAAGTGAGCGAGCGAACGCTTGAAGAATTGCTGGACGCGTTTGAGACCGCCTGCGGGTATCGATCACATTTTGTCACAAAAGCGAATTATGACAGAGCGATGGAAGCCCGGAATGATATGGCATCTCTCCGCGCCGAAATCCTCGCGCGATTCTCGCCGCCTATGCCGGATAGGATTGTGCGGGCGTGGAAAGACAAGCGAGACACGCACGTTTGTTATCGACAATGGACGGGCATGCGAATGGAGTGGTCGCCTAATGGGAAATGGTGGCAAAGTTCTGATTTCGATGAAGAGGGAATTGTTGAAGCGGGAAATTACATTGAACTCACCCCCGCCGAGGTCGCGGCGCTGAACGCGGAGGAGAAGCGATGAGCGACCTGATCAAAGCGTTGCAGATTTTCCTGAAATATGGAGACCCCAAATACCCGACGCATTGCGAGCATGACGTGTTGCATGTTTGCGGCATCACGAAAGACGTTTCGGCAGAAGATGCTGCCGAGCTTGAACGACTTGGATTCCATTGGCGAGACGATGACGGTGATTGGCAATCGTTCCGATATGGGTCATGTTGAAACACAAACGCCGCCTCGTGATGGCGGCGGGAAGGAAGCGAAAAGATGACAGTCGGAGAACTTATCGAGCAATTGAAGGACTACGACCCAAAAACGCTGGTCATTCAGTCAAGTGACCCGGAGGGAAACAGCATCTCAGAAACCCATGAGATTTCCGATGGAAACTTCAATAGGCGAACAGGCGATTTTGGTAGCGACACCATTGGAAGCGAGGATTACGTTTCCGGCCCATTTGCTATTTGCTTTTGGCCGCATCAATAGCCGCCTCCACAACCATCGCCGCAATCCCCGCATCAAACTCCGACGGCAACCGCTGAACGTTCCACTCATCCCGCAACCACCCAAGAATAATGCCCATGTTTTCCTCGGCCCATTTCACGCCCCGCCTGTCGAGTTCCCGAACATGGTCATTGCACTGGCAACTGAATCGTGCGACGAAGCCGAAGTCAGCGAGGATTTTCTTTAGCTCCGTGCCGGGGCCGGTAGGGCGAACCTTTAAGTTCTTAACAGTTGCCCCCGGCGACACCGTTGCGTTGTTGATGGGGCAAACTCGTCCGGGCGGGCAGGTGCGCGTGCCGGAGTAGGAGACGCCTTCGCGGGGCGCGAATGTGGTACGATTGGGGCAGTCTTTGCACGGGAGCAGCATGGCCGAGAAACCCTACGACGCATTCCCCAACGCGCCGGGACTCTCCGAAGAGTTGGGCCTGACGCAGACCGATGACCCAGCCCCCAAGCGGTTTAAGAACGAGGGTGGGAAGCGGTACGAGTGGTATTCCATCTGCTCAGCACATCGCGAGCCGATGGCGGATTGCGAGCGTTGCCGCGTGGGGTCGTGGATTGAAGTGTTTGAGTGATTGGGGCATTGGATGCAGGGCAGGAGCAAGGTAAGGATTTGAATATGATAAAGCGAGTGGATAAGTCAGAAGTCCGCTTTAATGATGATGGAACTGTCGATGAGATTGTCATCATAGATTCAAAGGGAAATTGCCTGTTTCACCTTGAGCAGATGAACGACACATGCTTTTGGATGGCGGTTTACGGTTCCAAGTCCAATGAATCAATTCACGTCAACATTTTCTCGAAAAACGGCAGGTCACATCTTACTGCCGTGGACAACTCCTAAACCGTCGTCCCCGTCCCCGAGTTCACCGTAGCGGGCGACAGTGCCCATGATGGCGTGGTCGTGTTCAACGTCCACGTCTCGCCGCTGCCATGATTCACGCCCATCACGAAAATTCCGCTGTTAGATGTGGGCTGCGAAGAAATGCCTTGGTAGAAGTCTCCATCAACATCGAACGATGAATCGCCGCTGCTGCCCGTTTGCAGGGAAATGGGCTGGTCAAAGGTGACGAGGACGTTTGTACTGCCGTCCGTAACGACGGAAAGGATCGTAGGCGGGCAGGGCGAGCCGCCGACAGTGCCCGTCAGCGGGAAGCTGTTCACCCGGCCCCGCGTCCATTCCAATTGCGCCGTCACGTTCCACGTATCACCGGGCACGGTATTCCACCCGCTTACGTCGAATTCAACTTGGGTTGGGGTCACTTGAACCCCGGTTCCAGTTGAGAGGTAATACGGACCGCCGCCGATGGCTGGCGTGATGCTGAACGCCAGCTTCGTCCCGAAGTCGTCCAGCAGGATCGGCGCGGAGAAATTGATGATGATGGTGGCGCTGCACGTCGATTCCACGCTGATCACGTTCGCCAGGCCACAATCGTCCCCGTCGTCATAGCAGGGCGTAACGGTGATGGTGCCGTTTTTGCCAAAGTTTCCTCCGCTGCCATTCACCTCATAATCGGGATTGACTACGCCCGGCGGCACAAGGCAACCAGGTGAACCGGTGAAGCCCCCGCGCTCGTGCGCGAAGTCTGTATAAATGCTCGCGTCAAACACCATCGACCCATAATCGGCGCAAGCAATCGTTTTAGTCTGGTAAAACAGCGGTCGTTGGTATCGTGTAACCCCGCGATTTCCATGCACAACCTGCACATCTATCGTCCAGTCATTGCTACGGGCGGACGTAGTGAGCCGGATGTACAGATAGGCGGGGTTATAGCCGCCGTCGCTTCCGCCAGCGTTGACAATCCCCATGAGGAATTCGTATGCCTTGACGTAGCAACTCTCGAATTGGTCGAGCAGCCATTCGCAGTTGCCGGTGATTTCTGGCAGGAAAGGCGGGGTAGTCGATATCTTCCATGTTCCATTGAGTGTCGGGGTCGGGTAGCGGATGTATTCGCCGCCCGTTCCAAGCGAATAGCACTGGTAATCGTCAAGTTCCAGATCGGCGATTTCCACCTTGAAGCTGGTGGGGCGGCGGTAGACCTTGCCGCTGGGTAGGCGGATGACGTTACCGTTAGCTCCGGTTGCGACAGTGCGAGCGCCCATTTAGCAGCCAAAGCCTTCCCCGATGATGGCGTAAACATCAACCCCTTCGCTGTTGGTGAAGAGAAAACGGCCTTCGTAGGGTCTGTTTAGGTCCAGCGGGACAGCTAATGACAAAAGGTATTCGTTCCAATTGACCGCCAGCGCGTTTGCTGCCCCGCTGAGTCCCGCCAGTTCATCAACGTTTGTGCCTGACGCTTTGATGTCGGGATAGGAAGTGATGACGTGGACGGTGTAGACGCCCCGGCTAAAAGCGGTGTTAACGAGCCACAGCGTAGCGGAACGATCTCCCGCTCCGCCCATTGTCATCACCCTATGCGGCACGGGAACATCGTTACCATCGACGAGGTAGAAGTAGACAACATCTGTCCCGACGACCAGCCCATGTGATCCCGCATTCAGTTCAGGAAGGTTGGTAACGGCCCAGGTCGTGGGCCGCGTTTGGGTCATCTCAACTTCATCGTTTCCAGGCGAACCGTTTAGCGTCTCTTCAACCGGGTCAATCGGCCCCATCTCAATTGCTGAATTCACGTTGCTGGCGGAATCGGTGACGATCTTCGTTTCCTGAACCCAATATTGCGCTCCGGTTAAATCAGGTTCGCCATTCGGACCGCTGGCGACAATAACGCCAGTCTCAATGACCAACTTCCAACCGCCTCCCTGTCCGCCCGCATTGCCGACGCCAGCGCCGGGAAGCCCCAACATCTTCCGCAAAATGTTGACGTATTCCTGCCAGTGTGCAGCACGAAGCGGATCGCCCTTGTTCCAGTCCTGTAGGTTGTCGGGGATCATCAGAATCCGAAGATGTCGTTGAACTCAGCCAACGGATAAAACCCCACCTTGATTAGACCGTTCCAATTCTTCTGACCATAGACATAGGACATCGCCAACGCCTGAGAAGAATCGGCGGGATCGACGGGAAGAAAAAGGCCGGTAGCGTGGTCGCGATACGCCGCTGTCTGTGACCAGTCCTGAATCACTTTGGTAAGGAAGGTCAGACGAACCGTGTAAGAATTCCCAAAATCGCGGGTGATATCGTCGGCCCCCATGTATAGCCAATACCCCTTTCCGTAGCCCTGCCATGTCGTCTTGTTCACGCTGCCATAGGTCGATTCGTATTCGTCTGGCGGTTCCCCAATGATATACCCCGTGGCGGTGAGCGTGAGATGGGGTTGCAGATATTCCATCTCTGCTGCTTGCACCGGGCGAATGTCCTGCTGGTTGTTGGCGTTCACAACCGGGCTATGCCAAGTCAGATTCAGGTCGGCCCAATCCTTCGGATGCTTGGAAGTCCGCGTTGAGATAAGTTGCCGGTGTCGCTCAAGTGTAAACAGAGAATCACCAGCGGGATTGCGGCCCTCTGGCGTGTCGTAAAACAGCTTGAACCAGATTTTCCAATTGACGCCCTTTTGCGTGAAAAACTGATACCGCTGAAGCGTGGCGTAGGGGAAATAAGGGTGGGGGGTGAAGCGTGCAGGAAGGCCCGCCGTGTCGATGGCGCGGGCTAGAATCTGGTCTTGACTGCCGCTCACGTCGAAGTCCGTGATTCGACCGGGGCGCACGAATCCAACGCGAGTATTGTCGATGTTAACTTCGCTGCCGTCTACCAGATCGTAGATAATTGTTGCCATTTTATAAGGCTGGGTTCGGTTTTAGTTCGCTTTACGAGCGGGGAAAGGGGGATTTAGGATTGGAGGGATGAGGCGAAAACAATACACCGACCGATTAACAGTCCCGCGTTTTATATTTCTACTGCTGTTTCTTCTGTTCGCTTTTCTGGCGATGATGTCGGAATCGCATAACTACACGGGGGCGTGGATTATGCTGGCGTGCTGGCTGATCTTGGGACTGGTGAATATTGTTCAGAAGTCGAGCTAACCTACTGCGCCTTCCCGATGTCCCGCATCTTGTCGTTGAGCGATTTGATTCCATCATCGATGCTTTTCAGCGTTTCATTCACTTCGCCGTTTCCTGAAAGGGTTGAAGTCGCCGTCTTTTGCAGATCGAATTCAGTAGGCTTGAACCCGAGCAGGAAATTTCTGCCCAAGATCGCTTCTTGAGTCGAGGCATTCTTCAAATCTTGAATGATCGTCTTGGAACGTTCCCCTTCATATTGTTGTTCCGCCAGCTTCAGAAATGCCCGCTCTTTAATGTCCACCGCATTCGCTGCCACGCTGCTGTAAATCCCACCTTTCAATTCAATGTCCAGCACGCGCCCTCTCGCTTCAGACGCTTCCAATCGTTGCCCGCGATGGAAGCGATAATCCTTGATGATTTGCCGCCGCTCTGTCGCAAATCTCTCCTGAGTCGCAGCCCATAATTCATCGTCATTAAAGTCGATGTTTTGAAATGCCGCCGTTTCTCTCGCCCGATGTTCGGCCAATGACGCGTCCAGTGGACGCGCGGCGAGTCTGGCTTTCACAGCATCCGCCTCAGCACGAGCTATGCTGACACTGTCCCGATAGCGGTTTCCTTCGTCCAATTGGCGACTGCGGAAGGTGTAGTCAATGTTCCCATATGCGGCGTTCGCATTTGCATACGCTTGCGTCTTGTTCGCAAAAGTAACATTGGGGTCTTCAACGATCTTAGCAAGACCTTTTCGTATCGACTCCTCAGCCTGAAGTCTTTCCGTCTCGGCACTGCCCGGAACGCCACGACCAATGCGAGCTTGTGCAGCAAAATCAAATCCCAGAGACTCGTTGGACTGATTGAAAGCGCGGGTTATATTTGCCTTCTCAATTGCTGATCGTCGATTTTCCGCCTCAGTTTCTACAGTGACCCGTGTCGCTGCCGCCGCGTCGTCCGCCGTCCTGCGAGCCGCCATCGACTCGGCATCCGCCTGCTGTTGCGCCGCAACATCTACATCATAGCCCAAGAAATCCACCGCCCAATTCGGCGTCCAACTTGGCAATCGCCCACCCGCCGCGACCACTCGCTTGTATCGACTGCTTTCCAGATTCGCCATCGTAGCCTGCCGAGACGATCTATCGAGGTCGCTTATTCTCGCGCTTCGTTCCCTGATCGAACGCAGATTATTTCGATTAGTAATATCAGCTTCTGCCAGGCCCTGATCGAATGATCCGCTAAGCGATGAGAGTACGATCTGATCGCGTAGCCGCTCAGATTCTCGCCCAAATTGGCGGCGTAGTTCGGTTCGTTGTTCTTGCGCATCGGCTCCCCTTAGAATCGCTTCAGTCCCAACCTTTGAAGGACCAATTGAGTCCGCTAACAAATCCGCCGCTTGACCAACGATGGGGAACGAGCCAATACCGCTCTGGAATTTCTGCTCCGCCTTGAGCAATTCGCGCTGGTCATTGCCAGCCAAGATTGTTTCGCTTTCATAATCACGGGAAAGCTGTCCACCACGCAAAGCCTCGCGTGCGAGAAATCCGAAGCCGACGTATCGAGCAAGCCCGGCGGTACTAAGACCCAAGAAACGATTTCCACCGCCCCCGCC
>JADMIO010785151.1_pt1 | contig 10943 bp, 14 predicted proteins | sample 8958161 | NCBI WGS metagenome assembly JADMIO01 (sample SAMN16585339, study PRJNA669376) | soil metagenome | isolation source: Crop rotation soil | place: USA: Cullars Rotation, Alabama | collected 2011 | reverse complement strand
CTTTCCCTCACCGTCCGGCGGGGACGTTCCCGCATTCCGGACAGCGGTCGGGCGTGGCGCGGAGGTCGTAGCCGCACGCCGTACAGCGACCCGTCGGGTATCCGGTCGAGTGCCGCGCGGCAATCTCCCGTTTCAGCTTTCGAGCCAGCCAGAACACCGGAGTGCCGATCACCCAGACCAGGAGCAGACCATCGATCACGCGGCCGACTTCCCCGATGCGTGAAGGCGCTGTGAACAAAGTCGCAAAAAGGGCTATTCCTGCGGCGACCCAGAGAACGGTCCAAATTCCCTTCAGGACTTTCGGCATCTCCACCCTATTCTAACGAGTCTCCGCTCCGTGCCCCCCGTGTCCTGCGTGGTGAATCCTCTTCGCGTCTTCCTTCGCGCCTTCGCGCCTTCGCGGTTTGTCCTCGTCTTCCGCTCGCTGAAGCGAGCCCTACGCGTTCCCCGCCTCCGGCATGTAAAGCCCCTTCCCGGACCCCCAGTTCCCCCACTCCCAGTCGGGCGCGTGCACCGCCGCCAGCGCCTCCTTCACCGTCATCGCGTTCAAGGCCACCCGCCGGTTGCGCTCCCGCCAGCCGGCGAACCACCGGGCTTCCTGATCGGTCGGGCGGTGCCGCCCGGCCCGGTACGGCACCTGCATTCCCACCAGCAATGTGTAGTAGCCGCCGGTCTTGAACGGCTCCAGCGGGTCCAGCAGCGTCGGGCCCCAGAAGCTGCTCGGGCCGTTGGCCTGGTAGTACTCGACGATCGGCGTCGAGGCCGCGAGGTCGGTGTGCTCGCGGCACTCCCGCCAGAAGGGGGTGTCCAGACGGGTGTTGAACTTGGCCCAGGGTGGCGGTTCGCGGCGAACGCCGACACCAGGACGCGGGAGTCCGGATTGGCGAGTTATTCGACCATGCGCTTTGGCTGATTGCACCCGACCCTCATCCACACGCCTGACGTTGACTTGCGACTGCGATCCGTGCTTTCCTGATTGAGGACGACGGATCGTTCTTTTTCAGTCCAACTCTCTTCTCTGATTCCCTCAGCCGCTTCTCATTCGCACCGCTAACCGCCCCCACCGGGGCAGGAGGTTCTCGCATGCGCGCTATGTCGCACGCACGGATGCAGACGGTCTGCGCCCGCACTGCCACTTTCATCTTCGGAAGGAGGTCATCGCCATGAGCGCCAAGTTCCCGCTCGGCCAGATCGTCGCCACGCCCGGTGTGCTCCAGGAGCTCACCAACGAGGACGTGACCACGGCCATCCGCCGCCACGTGCAGGGCGACTGGGGCGAGCTCGGCGAGCACGACCGGCAGGAGAACGAACTCTCCCTCAGGGAGGGATATCGCCTGCTGTCGGCCTACACCTCAAAGGGAGGCATCAAGTTCTGGGTCATCACCGAGGCGGACCGGTCGGTCACGACCGTGCTCCTGCCCTCGGAATACTGACCCTCACCTCAGTCGCTTTTCCACCCGTTCATCTCACGTTCTTGCAAGGAGGTTGTTCTCCATGCGCGAATGGATCGACATCGGTTCTTCTCCACCGGAGGAGGACTGCGCCCAGCTCGGGCGCGACGACTACTACCCCAGGGCACGGCGCGAGTGCCGGGCGTACATCGCTCTGCTCCGCCGCACGCTCGGGGAGGAGCCGCCCGGGGCATCGCTCGCGATCAAATCGAATGAGCACGACTTCGGCACCTATTTGAGCGTTGTTGTGTACTACGAGCCCGGGAACGATGCGGCCCTCGACTACGCGTTCAAGTGCGAGTCCGAAGGACCGCTGACCTGGGACGAGCAGGCCCGCGAAGAACTCGCCCGGTCACTCGGTCAGTAACCCTTCTCATCTTCAACACGAAAGGAGGTGACCTTTGAACGAGGTCACACGCAACCAGTCCGCGCCTGAGAAACAGGCCGGACCAGAGTCTCAATCCAGACGCAGTGAATCCCCGTGGATCAACTTCAAGGAGCTGCGGGAGCGGCTCGACTTCGCCGAGGTGCTCAAGCACTACGGCGTGGGCGAGGTCAAGGCCCGCGGCGGCAACGGCCAGCGGTACGGCTTCTGCCCTCTGCCGGATCATCAGTCACAGAGCAAGAAAAGGTCCGCAAGCTTCTCGGTGCATTTGGACCGCAAACTGTTCCACTGCTTCGGGTGCGGCAAGGGCGGCAACGCCCTGGACTTCGCCCTCTACATGGAGCGGAAGGACCCCAAGAACCGCCAGCACGTGCGTGAGGTCGCCCTCATGCTCGCCGAGCGGTTCGGCATCCGGTTTGAGCGCCGGGAAGAGCGCGACTGGTCCGACAAGGATCGCCAGCGCTCACCCGATCGTGAGTCCCGCAGGACAGAGCCTACTCAGGACGATGTGGATTGTGGTAGCGCTGATGACAACGGCAACACCAAAGATGCGGGTGCGCACGAAAAACCGGGTGAGGCTTCATCTCACCCGGTGGTGATCAACGCCCCTCTGGACTTCGTCCTGAAGGGGTTGTCACAGGAGCACCCTTATCTCCGCGAACGTGGCTTCACCCCTGAGACCATCGCGCACTTCGAGCTAGGGTACGCCGGCCGCGGGCTGATGCAAGGGAGGATCGCGATCCCCCTGAGGAATCAGAAGGGGGAACTCATCGGCTACGCCGGCAGGCTGGTCGACGAGCGGCGGGTCAACGCCTTTCCCCCCGCAATCCCAAGTACCTGTTCCCGCCGAGCCGGCTCCGCAACGACGTCGTGCACGAGTTCCGCAAGGACGTCTTCGTGTACAACGCCAACGCGATCAAACAGCCGGTGCGAGATCTGGTGGTCGTCCTGGGATTTCCCTCGACGTGGTTCGTACACCAATGTGGATTCACCAACGTGGTGGGGTTACTGGAAGTGTCCTGCTCGGACGAGCAGGCCGGCGTCATCCTCTCGTGCGTCTCCCCGTCGGGCCGGCTCTGGCTCATGCCGGATGCGGGCGATGCCGGGGAGCGGTGCGCGGAGGAACTCCTGTTCCGCCTGGCGCCGCACAGGTTCTCGAAGTGGGTGAGGCTCCCGAACGAGAAGCCCCAACCCACGGACTGTTCGCCAGACGATCTGGTGAAGCTCCTGGAATGGCGGGTGACGCCATGACCGCGGGAGCACACCGGAAGATCGAGCGGTTCGAGTACCGCGGGTTCCGCGGCTGTCAGAGCTTCTGCGACCTGGAGATCATCCCGGTCAAGGACGGCCGAACGGTGGCGATTGCCATCGAGCGGGAGGACAACCGCGGCACGAGCGTGACGAACGTGGCCGAGCACCTGGCGTCGTACGTGTGCGACCGGTTCCGCATCGACCCGGAAAAGCTCGTGTGGATCGAGCATTACGGCTACCCCGACCCGGTGAACCCCAAGCGTCCGAGGGAATACGACATCGTAACCTTCGAACGTCGGGAGCCGGAACGCATCCGCTGGTCGGACACAGTGCTCCGGGCGAACCCCTACGGCTGGCCCGGGTACTTCCAGGACCCGGTCTGGCGGCCAATGAGAGAGGAGGATTGGAACGCGCTAGGCCTTGAGCCGCGGCGATAGTCAAAGGGGCAACGCAACAGCGTTGCCCCTTTTCTTCCGTTCGGGTTGCTGCAAGGTGGACTGAAGAGTTCTATCAGCCGTTGCCGTAGAATGGGGGCAATGGAACGGGACTACTTGGTGGTGAATCGCGCCGCCTACGACACGCTCGCTGATGAGTACAGAAAACGCGCCGACGCGGATCGGGTGAGAGACACAGCCATTGTTCTGCCATTCGCGGACTATCTGCGCTCTCGATTCGGTGAGAACGCGCGAGTGCTCGACATCGGTCCAGGTAATGGCGTGAACTTGGCGATGCTGCGAGCATTTGGATTTGAAGTGGTGGGGGTGGACATCTCGTGCCGCATGCTTGAGATAGCCCGAGAATCTTGTCCGGAGGCGGAGCTGGTGCTTGGTGATTTTCTGTCACTTCGACTGCCGGAAAGCTCGTTTCACGGTGTTTTCGCAAAAGCGTCGATACATCTTATGCCCAAGGAGGATGCGCTGCGTGCGATTGCAAAGGTTTACGGACTGCTCCGGCCGGGCGGGATGTTTTACGTCACAACCACGATGAGCCACTTCGCCGCAGAGGGGTATTCCGTCAAGTCTGACTACCACCGCAAGATTGAGCGATTTCGAAAATATTGGACACGAGATGAACTGCGCGATAACCTCATCCACTGCGGGTTCAAGATCCATCAAGAATCGATCAACGAGGAACCGGAACGCCGTAAGGTCTGGATGAATTTTTGGGCGGTTCGCGAGGGTCCTTGATGCGCCATCGACGGCAATACATCACGTCTGACGCGGAGACAGATATGCCTCGCAAGAAGAAGGTGGAACATGAACAGGTGGACATGGCCGTTGTGTCGGTCGAACTAGCTGATTTCGACCTCAAGGCCGAGGTACTCGAGAGCAGCACTGACTCCCAGGTCGTCGCTATGGCGGCTGATAAGGCACAGATTGCAATTCGTCGTGCCTTACGTGAAGTAAAGTTACTCGAAACCGACCTACCGATGCAGACCCGGGGGCCCTCAGCCATTTTTGCGGTAACGCGCCCCACTGCCGCAGTACAATTCGCTGATGCACTTGCAGTGCACGAGCGTGCTGACTGGCTCTTTCGAGTGGGCGTCGCCTTCGGTACCATTACGATACAAAAGCCTGCGACCCAACTTCAGGGTATGACAGTGGAATTCGCGATTGCGCTGATGCGCGCCTGCCCCCCCGGTGAAATTGTGATCGCCCAGCAGGCGTGGGCCGCGCTTTCAGATGAGGGGAAGCGCACCTTTCAATTTGGCGTTCTTCACAGCCATTCAGGGAAGCCATTCCAGGCATATCGGCGGCGCAGGCCACCACAGCCGGAGAGTGCAACCGTCAGTTCACTTGAACAACAAGGCAATGTAGCATTGGAGTTCTTTGAGCCCCTCCAGGGTGAGTCTATCATCGAGTGGTCCCAGTGGTTTAGTGTAGGCGACTGCGTAGACGTGTGTGTTCAAGGGTGGGACGGCTGGATTGAGCGAAATCGGGAGGCGTTCAAGGAGCTATTTCAGCGCGGGGGTCACGTAAATCTTTTAGTGCCTGATGTTCGCAAGACGGATCAGCTCAGTATGATCGCCTCCCGGTTGGGGCGCCAAACGCCAGCGCAAGTCAAAGAAGTCGTGGATACGTATGAGCGGCTGAAGAGCATCTGGGCCGAAGTATATGCCAGCCACACCTGCGGATCATTGACAGTATATCGACTGAGCACGATGACTTGGTACTGCGCTGTGAGATTCGGCTGCGCTCCATCTCCGGAAAACAACGTCCTAGTTCTTTCCCTATATGAAAATATTCATGAGCGTGACGATCCCATTCCGCCGTTCTATTGGATACCATTACATAAACATCCTCGAACGTCCGCGTGGATCGCTAAGGAACTCAATGGTTTGATGACTCTTGGGTCTGCCGAGAAGAAAACGTTTCCTGAATAGCGCGCTGTTGTCAGTATTCTGGTCGATGTTTATGGCTAATGATAACCACAAGTTGCGCGTCGCCATGGTCGGCTGCGGTCCACATGCGCGAGAAAGTCTCATCCCGTCATTGTGGTTACTGGACTCCGTCGTTGTAACCGCGGCTTGTGACTCTGATGAAGCATCTGCTCGGGACGCTGCGGCCAAGTTCCCTCATACGAAAGTGTACATCGACTTTCGGACCCTCGTCCAGGACGAGGTCTGCGATGCAATCGTTGCGGCCGCGCCGCCTCAGGTACATTTTGAGATAGCGCGCTGTGCGATCGATGCGGGACTTCACGTCTTTCTCGAGAAGCCACCCGCGGTGGATCTGGCGCAGCTTGAGCGCCTGTCGCGCATGGCGGAGCGCCGGCACGTAATAGCCGCCGTCGGACATAACTTGCGACATACACCGGCCGTCCAACATATTAAACAGTTGATGATGCATGAGTCCTTCGGGGCACCCTCCTGCATTGATTTGCGCTACTTTGCTTCGAAGCCGCGAGGTGACCGCTGGCGCTTAGGATCTGTGCTGCGAAGCTTTTTGTTATCGCATGTGACTCATGCCATCGACTTAATGGTATACCTGTTGGGACCTGTCGAGTTGGTGTGGGCCGATTCGAAGGCGAGTTCGTCTGGTGCGATTTACCTGACCATGGCATTGCGGTTCCGAGATGGCGCAGTTGGAACTCTTTGTTGCACTTCCGGTGCCCCACATTTTATGGTCAGTGCCGCTCTATTGAGCTACTCGGGCCAACTGATCCAAATGGAGAATCTTTGGTCCGTAACGTCGTTCGGATTTGCGGGGGATCCGAAACGTGTCGGGCGCGTCTGGACCTCTCGGACGTTGGAAGCCGGCTTTGAACATGCTGGATATAGCTCGGAGTTGGCGCTATTCGTTAACGCAGCACTGACGGGAGCTTCTACCCATCCTAGCCTTCAGGATGAACTTGAGGTTTACCGCGTTGTGGAGCAGATATGCGAAAGATTAACCTAGACGTGGCGTAAGAAGCAACACATTCACGTCGAGTATCTTTGTCAGCTGCGGGGACTTAAAAAGGCCCAATCACTGAATGATCGGGCAATATAAACCTATCGACTTTTGGGCCGGAGCCTTGCAGGTCTGAAACTGCTTAGTTGGCGACGAGCGACCTCGTCCCAGCGCTTAGGTGCATGTACCTTGCACAGGTATGCGTAATAGGACGCGATGATCTCACTTTCCTGAAAGTCGCAGGCGACGGAGAGCCCGCGGTTAGGCTCGACAATCACTTTGAGAGTCGCCCCAGGCGGCGGCCTTCCGAGACTCCTTCGAAGGAGTGTGATGTATACCTGACACTCGCGCCGTCGAGTGGCATTCTGTGACCGAGTTTCATTTTTCGGCCTCGACCCGATTATCATGCGACGTCGCATGTCAACTCCATTCTCGCATGCGACACCCCCGATTATGTACGAATATTGCGGCGGAGATGTTATCCGCACGCGTTGGCAAATGATCAGAGCTGCCTTTAGTAAAGCATAAATGCCTTAAGTGTGCAACGAACAGCGCAGGTGCGATTGAGAATGACGTCGTCCAGAGCAGGTCCGAATCGGGATCGGCGGGTTTAGCACCGCGGCGCTAAACAGAACCAATAATGAAGCGAGATCGCTCTTCTTCATTCTCAGACTCGGGCCCTTGGGGACCAATCAGTCGATTATTGACCGCATGACGATCTTCTCGCTTACTAGCGATTCCCGCCCAAACTCGCGTCGGTAAGCGCTGCCGCTTCTGACGTCGACCGCCAAGTCAAATGACGTCCCGCGCACGGCGGCACGATAGTCGGCAGGGGTGATCCAAACTTTCCCCAGCGGCTGTTCCGTGGCCGCGGCTTGGTTCGCCATCCAAAGTTGATGCAGAATCTTCGGCTGTGCGGACAGAAGCCGCTCGGCGAAGTTGTTCCGACGTTCGTCGCTTCGGCATGTGACCAGGACGCGGAACGGATAGGCTCCGAATTCCTCCGTCGATCCGCCGCATCGCACCGCAAAACCCCCGCGGCCGTACCAGTCGTGATAACACTGAGCCTTGACGACGAGGGTGTCCAAGCTCTCGCTCGAGCGATCGACTTCGAGGAAGAAGAATTGCTCGTACTCCGTCCCGTCCTCTCCGAGTTCGCTCAGGCGAACAAAGCCGTCGGGCCTGACCAAAACTCTGCCGCCTTTGGGAAGGTAGGCTTCGAAGGAGATGAGTGCTGGCCAGGTGCAGAACTCGACGCACAGGCGCGGCTCGCGTCGAACCGCGGATATGAACGCGGATTTGAAGTCCATGACGTCGAGCTCGTGGCGAAGGGTCGCGGCGCTGACACGCAACCGCTTCTCCAGCCGTTCCCACCCGATGCGCGGATAGTCCTCCAGGCGGCCGCGCTCACGAAGCAACTCGTACCCGGGTTGCCCAAGATGAAGGATCGAAGGCTCGTTCGGTCTTCGCGCCCGTTCCCTGATGTACCCGCGTGACTTCAGCCGCTGGACACGCTTCTTCGCCATCTCGGCCTTGCCGTCGAAGTGCAGCGCCGCGGCATGGGCGAGGGTCATGACGCGCGACTCAAACAGGCCGAGCATCAGCCCGACGTCTCGATTTTGGATCTCGATGTCTTTGTCGCCGTCCCGCGCCGGCATAACGCAAAGAAGTATATCACATCGCCTGCCGGCGAGTCTTTGGCGGCATCCGCCTGTTGAAGGAAGGCTTGCTGCTTCGGTGCGGGCGCGACCTGACGTATGCTCTTGTGGTTTCAATGAAAGGAGTCCAGATGGACAGGACGTCGGAAATCAAGCGGCTGAAGGATCAGCGATGGCGGGACGAGAAATACGAAGCAATGGCAAGTCGCATCGCGCTTGAGCAAGCGCTGAACGACGATATCGATGCCGCGGTCTGGGAGGACATTCAGGTAGAGTACGATGAGATCGGCCGCGTGGCGACCCTCGTCGTCGGAGGTCACAAGCCAATCCGTGCGATGTGCCACGTCGGCGAGAATGGAGTTGGCTTGTCCCTGAGCTACTGGGTCATGAGCGACCCCAGACCTCACCTTTGCCAGAAGTTCATCGACGCACTGATCTTGGCTGAAAAACTAAACGAGCTGTGTACGTGAGCACGGGGACGTCGTCGAAGGCGCGGACGGAATATTATTGCGGCTTCATTTCACCTTCCGCCGGAAGCTCTTGGGCTCGGCGTCTTCTTTGAGGGTGAGAAACCGCTTCTCAAGCTCCTTCTCCCGCCGGGCAAGGTTCTCCGCCGCCTTCTCAAACGGCAGCACGAACTTCCATTTCTTGAGGTGCTTGGTCGTGAATCGCTTCAGTCGCTTGTCGTCCGCCCATCCCTCCTCCACGTCTGCTGTGCGGAACGAGATCGGTGTACTGCTCTCGGCGAGTCTGGCAATGCAGTGCCGGCGCCGCAGGGTGTTGATCTTGGCGCGGGCGGCATGCAGTTGCTCGGCCAGTGACCGGTAATGCACCTGGGAGATTTCCTCGCCCATGACGGGCCGCAGGAAATACTGCTCCTGCTCGCTTTCAACGGTGCTCTCTCCGACGGACGTGCTGCCGTGATCTTCATCACCGTCTTCCGCCCACTTGGGCGTGACGTCACCTTGGGAACTGCCCGTCGTCACCGTCGTCACGGTCCGAGACTCCTCCTCGTAGTCGAGCACCTTCGTGCTGTGAATGACGAGCTTCACCTCGTCCGGATCGAGGACGCCCATGAAGAGCTCATTGGCCAAAGGTTCAAGGTCGTTCTGGTGGGCAGTCCGGAACACCACCTTGGTGGCGGCGTTGGCCATGACCGAGTTGTACACCTTCTGTCCGGCAGCACCCCGATCGAGGAGTTGCGTCGGGAACTGGTGCGCCATGGTTAGGTGCAGTCCGAATCCGCCCGCTTCGTCGAGGTTCTCGGCGAGCGTCGGCGTCACTAGCCGTTGGAACTCGTCCAGGTACAAATAGAACGGCTTCGGGTTCTTGGCCTTGTCACGCTCCTGGGCGGCCGCCCATAGGTCGGAGAGAAGGAGAGTCGCCAAGGTCTCACAGTCCTCGGCCGATGCCTTGCCTTCGCCGCGGGCGAGGCTGACGAGGATGATGTGCCCCTCGTCCAATGCTTTACGCAAATCCAGCGACTCACCGTCCTGCCCGAGCATCGCCCGCATCAACGGATTGGCAATGAACCGTCGGAGCCGGTTGACGGTGCTCTCAAAGAATTCCTCCGCCTTCTCGGGTTTGAGCGAGTTCAGAAAGTGCCAATCCTCACGAACGTGACGGTCGGATACCTTCTCGGTGAGAGCCACTTTGAGCGGCGTCGGCCTCCTCTCCATGAGGATTGCAGAATCCGAGAGAGTCAGACCGTGCTCATACAGGACGTGAAAAAGATCCCCAGCGATCCGGGCGAATCGTGGGGTTCCATTCGTACTGCCTTGACCCCAGGCATAGGCCAGATCCTGAAGGAGGTTCGAGACGACGACCGAGTCATATGCCTTCTTCCGCTTGCGGAGCAGGTGGTACCCGACGACAAAGTCTTTACGCCGCAGGTCGATGGGCAGGATCGGTAGTTCGCACTCGATGTCGTGCCACGCCAGCCACTTCATGAGGCTGTCGTAGAGGCTCCCGTGCCAGTCGATGAGCATCAGACCACAGCCGCTTTTCCACCGGTTGGAGATGTCCTGACGGATGAGGTGTTCGAGTAACTTGGACTTGCCGGTGCGGGAGGCGCCGCAGACGTACAGGTGGCTGTTGCGGAGCGACGCTGGCAGGATGACCCTCTTGCCCTTAGGAGCCAGCCCGAGGAGAAGGTCGTTGCCGAATGCCACTAGGCCAGTATAACAATCCGCGGGCGAAAACATCGCAATCTTCGATTCACGCTGTGATGCAACTAGTTGTGGTTTGGAAGGATGTGCTGAGGCAGTCGCGCGGCCACGAGAAACACGACGTAAAAGTCGAAGCAATAAAAACCACCACAGCCTGATTTCTTCAGTCCGTAGTGGTGTGTTCTGTCAAACGCTCGTAGCGCTGCTTGAGTCGGCTCATGGACCTCCGAAGGTGGGCCAGCGCGGCCGAGCGAGACGTACGGCACCTCGCACGCGCGAGTCGACTGAACGCGGCAGCCCCAAGGAGTGCCAAATGGGAGTGAAATGCGAGACGCACACACTCCACGAAGAATCGTCGTTGATACTCTCGGCAGTCCGGCAATCGCGAACACTCACGGTCCAGCAGCGCGGTAATCTCCCGCCACTGGCGCCGTCGTACGGCGGCAATCCGTGACGTGGTGGGACTAGCAATCACTCGTTTCTTTGACATCGGTAAGCTCCATCGCATCAAAAGGATCCTGGCAAGGGTCAGCTCCGCTACTCCTCTTTACATAACGGATGTCTCATTCGATACTTACGGCGACTTTCCAGCACAGTGGGATCCGAAGCTTGGAATTCACGTGACTTGAAGTCGCGGC
>JADMIO012720483.1_pt1 | contig 10946 bp, 11 predicted proteins | sample 8958161 | NCBI WGS metagenome assembly JADMIO01 (sample SAMN16585339, study PRJNA669376) | soil metagenome | isolation source: Crop rotation soil | place: USA: Cullars Rotation, Alabama | collected 2011 | reverse complement strand
TGATCAATTTCTTGATTGATCAATTTCTTGATTGATCAATTTCTTGATTGATCAAGACGTCAAGCAACATGCAGAAATGAAAATGGGAATTGCCTAGCCCGTGACGCCGCCAAAATATAAAGAAAACGCCCTCCCGCTAGTAAACTAAAGAAGCAATCAAAAGATGAGAGCGTGTGACTACAGTGCAAAATGTGAGACCATCAATTGTTGAATCTAGCAGCTACAGGTTTGGGTATCTGAGCCATGTCACTATGGCTCGTAGTAGCAACGAGCACTCTCTCGCTCGCATTTCCAGAGTCACGACGATCTTCAGACCTCGCACTGCCACTGTCTTCAACGACTACTTCGGCGAAGCTTGTTTTCCCTGTCTTTTCGAGGTCGATGTCGACAGTTCGCTCCGCAGCAGTCATGTCATATATTCCTCTTTTCCGGGCTGGAGATCTGATCTTCGAGAGAAAGCTCTCATGATTGGAAGTATGCGTGTAGGCTCCAGAGCTAGGGTCTCCAGCCGTGATATGTAAGCCACCGCTCTCTGGGGGTTGCGATTCGAGTCCCTTCTGGCCAAACCAGCGGAGCAACAGGATTCTGATCGATGGGATGCACGCGACAACGATTGCGATGCAACTTTCCCAGTGGTTTACGGTGGCGAATATGTCATAGGTCCAGTCGGCCGAGGAATGTATGAATAGACGGTCATTGTAGGTGTAAAATATCTTGACGGCACCGATAGCAGCAACGCTGTGGATTCTAGTCAGTACCCAGGAGGAATATAGCAAGCATATGGAAGAGAAAAGCTTACCTTAAACTGAGGAAGAACAAAAAGACGATGAGGATTCTACCCCTCACACCCGCTTTTGGCAAAACCCACGTCAAAAAACACGGAATCGGAAAAATCAACAGATCAGTGAACATGTTGATAGAAACTTGGGCAATATTCAATCTTCCAATGAATATTCTTCCAAAACATTTAATTCCGTTGAATGTTGTCGGGGCCCAAGTGTTCCCGGTTCGTGGAGGGCACATGAAGAGCATCATAAAGCCGATAACGATTGCAGATAACGCATTGAAAGCAAAAATCACGTAAATTACGTGGCGGAGTGTGTCTATTACACCCCCTACTCTAAGGAGTAAGATGAGGAGAGACGCTTTAACGAGAGGGAGGACAAAGTTGTGACAAATGTTGAACCAGAGCTGTATTTTATAGCTCTCTTCCATACTTGGTTCCAGATATCTCTGGTTGACATCGGTTAGATGTATACCAAAATGCCACATTTTAATCAGCCTCCAGGATGGATATATCACCGCTGCGAATAGCATCTATTTCAAAAATAAACATTAATGTTAGGCATTTATTCATAACTAAAGTTTTGAACATCTGCATTCAGAGTTGTTTGATGGACTTGGCTGGGTCATAAGTACTTACAGAGGCTGCAAAGATAGTATAGTCGTCAGCACCCCATCCGACTTTTCGCCTGGCCCAAAATCTCAAGGCTGTAAAGGCAAGAGATATCGCCGGTAGCCCAGCTACCGTAGCTAGAGCGAAATGATGCCGATGCAAATCAGCACCGGGTCGCACGTCCTTTCCGCCAAATGGGTCCCATCTCTCTGCCATCAGAGCCGTGATGGGGATATCAAAGTTTTAGCAGACGAAATGTTTTCTCTATTATGCCAAGAAGATTACTCCAGATTTAGCATTGGGTAGTCAGAATAAGGACTAAGATAGTTAAGGAAATATTCACTGACCGTATAAATACACTGCGACGTTTTTGGGACCGCCTCCTCTCTTGGCCTGGAGAATTATTAGGTAAAATAGTGGATAGCTTTTGCAGAAGCTAGTAACATCATAAAAGGACACCGGGAGAAAGATATATATATCAGCAAGAAAAACTGTGGCGGGAGGTCTAAGGGTTTCCCTTATTCCCCATTCAGATATAGGTCATATTTTCATTTTATCCATCATGCACTCCGCAAAATGTGTTAGCGAAGTATGGTAAGAGCTTTGACCAGAGATGGCGCAAAGAGCACCGTGCGAGAGAGTATTTTCCTAGTTTTCCAAACGGAAATGCTTGAAACTTTTCCTTAATAAAAAAGCTTGAATTGTCCCATCAGTCCTTGAAACGGCACAGGAAGGACGTATCACGGCTCAGGAATTCCGAAAACTTGGTGATCAGCTCCTGATTATGCTCCAAGTACACCGATCGCTCGGACCGTGTCAGAAACAGCATGCAGGGCCGCCATGACCAACTTTCATCCAGGTTTGCCTATGAAGTATCAGGTAAGCAGAACAGGTGCGGAACAGAGGCAGTTACATGCCATCAGCTCGAAACCGGTCCAAGTGATTTCGATCAAGCAACCGAGAACGCACTGACTTTCAACGCAAGAATCGCGCTCAGGCCTCTCCTGGGCATCCCTCTCGACGTGCATATGGCTCGCTCCCAATTCGCTCGTTTAAAATCAAATTCCTTGGTTGTTGCACAATAATAAGATATATCTGCTCCAGAAGCAGGGGCTCAATAAGCCAGATCCTGCGGCTGACGATAAAGATTCTGTTAACTTAAACAAGATCAAGAACTCTCTAGTGACAGGATAGGAATGGCGTAAATCTAGGCCGCCAGACAAAATCGGTTCCGAGAAAATCTCTCCTGCTTATTTAATCATTCTCAACCTTTTGAACCGGATGGTAAAATGCCCCTCTTGCCTCTGCTGGGATTGTCTTGCCTTCATACTTAATAACGTTAACCAGGTCCGGCTTTTGCAGGATGTTGTGCTGGAAAGAAAGTATAATGAAATTAAAATAAAAGAGACAGGATTTGAGCTGGCCTTGTCCAAGACCTGAGGACGAGAAATAGGCCAACAAATAAATTATTTTTTTTTTGAAAAAAAATTCACCCTCGGAAGGACACTGCACCGCATTCTTCGCAGAGAACATGCTTCAGACCACATGAAGTAAAAACAAGCATTTATCTAAAGCTAGTGCTCTGGTTTTTGGGAAGGTCTGAGCGTGACAGCTCGTGCTACAGCGCTATTAGTAGAACAAAATGTCCAACAAGCCGCAACACAGACATGTAAGATGTACATGTACTTTTAGCTTCGTGCCAAAGTTCTTGAATTCGCGAAACGTAGCGGACGGCAATCTGAATAGTAGGTGCGAATAAGCCGTGCATGCCAATGGAGCCTTTACCTTTCTGAGAAACAAACATTAGTGATTTCAAGAAAAATTCGAGATCGTTGTCGTTTCGCAGTGGTCACAACTGCATAAACGTGTTACCAGGTTACTGTGTTGTGCCTACATATGCGCATACAAGGATTCTATGGGAGGAAAGAAAGCGATTTGCGTCCAGGGTGCACTCTCTCTCACTAGTAATATATTATATTTACCGACTCTACGCTACGCAAAAAACCCGCCGGTTATATAAGGTCTGTAGATTTGCAGTACTTGTGGCACACTAAATAGCTTCTGGACCCTTTGGTATCTTGAGTGTTAGCCTACGCACCCGCCCGACCTTACATCCGTAACCCCCGGCAGAAATTATAATAGGAATGCCCCGGAGGCTGGATTGGCGAAATCTTTGGCTAAGTTGAACCCTGGAACTGAGTAAATATCCCGACATTACTCTTGAGCAGATGGAGTTGAAAGTTTCAACCTAGCCACAGGTGGGCCGGTTCAGTCTTGCCTGTAACATCATTGCAACCTATGCGAACCCCGTTTTATCCCTGAAAAGGCGGTAAGGTCAGTTAACGAGCATTTTCTAGGATATTTTGAGTTTTTGGGTATAGGCCAAGTCATCGCCACGAGATATTTGACTAATGAATTCTGCTAGCAGCGCTAGCAGCATATTCTTTCTGGTACTATTAATGGTAGGGTTCAGTAGTAGATTTTTAGTTGATGTATAGATTCCCACGTTGGTCATTAGCCCCGTGTGGCTTGTACAGGACCTCTAAACTATTGTTGATTGATTATGTACTTGAATAATATCGGAATATCTAGAACCGAGCTATGTAGTTTAGTTTGTCCCAGAAATATTGCCTCGCTTACAAATGTTTAATCTATTGAAATCTCACCGACCTGTGGCGATGAACAGATAATATGTGCGAAGTTTCACGATAATAGAATATAATAGAATGCGCCTGTGACCTTTTACTCAATAAAGTGCCCTTTGCTCCCAAAAAAAAACGCCATTAAAAGAATTTCCAAAATAAATCGTAAATATTCGTACCAAAGCCCAGCTGTGGTGTGTCTCAGTCCCAGTTCATCTCGCTCTCTTTCTTCCCAGCGCTCTCTACATCATCTAATTCACGATCCAAAGCGTTGCGACTCCTCGACGGTTCTCGACAATAGCCTCCATCTAATTCTGAGGGTGGATTACTCGCTGAGCCATATTTCCTGCCTCTTCCCTGTGATGTATGTGCAATTATCTTGTTATAGGCTTGATTCATCCTTGTCCTGAAGGCGGGTAAACAAGTAATAATGATCGCCCATGCAGGCTCTAGCGGCCAGAATAGACCAGCTATCAAGCTATTATAGCTGAAATCCTCTCGAGGTAATAGAGAACTGCAAAACCACACGTTCCACACCATTAGGAACAAACAGAGGAATCCTAGCAAGAAGAGAATTGAGACGGATATTCTCTTTCCCACTGTTATATTCCGTAGCCTAAAAATAACGAAGAGAGGTAGAACGTAAACTTTTCAAACGAGTAAAAACCATTAGCTTTGAGTAATTATTTTTGTGAGTGGAATAACCTACCGCATAATTCAGAAATAGCATGGAATCCAAAAACTACATAAACAACTTCTGGTCGGATAAATGGAGAACAATTCGGGTTTGCGTACATGCTCCTGTACATACTTGCTTCCTGTGTTTCCACGGGTGGATGGTACCAGTACAGTGGAGGGTTAAGTATTTTTCTAGATTCGGCAGGTTTAGTCAGGTAAGTTCCTTCAAATACCTTTACTGCACCGTTTGGAATAATAATACTTACTCTGGATCGCAAGCCGTAGTAACAAAGATAACGGTACAAATATATCCAGCGAGAGTAAACATCACTGTACAAGCCCAGAAATCTCGAGTTTTAACCAAGATTTTAGGGATCAGAGTATCGTAGAACTTCAACCAGGCAAATTTGACGAGATAGAGAGGCGTGTGGTAAAGGATGATCATAAAATAATTTAGCTAAGATAGCGTTAGTGTCGCCTTCTTCCATCGCGATCGATCAATGCGGAGCGTATATAAAATTGCATCTCATACCTTCGTACCCAATTGAATCCGGAGAAAATGCGGCTCTTCCTCGCGAGAGAAGGGTTCGTAGATATACAGCTCGCCTTGGGTCGGTCCTCCGTTTTCAATCTCTCTGATAGTTTTGATTTTTTCATATGCCTCCGAATCAATTATAGAGCCTGCGCTTTCAAAGCTCATTGCAAGAGCAAATACAATCCAGGCGGCAATGATGAACCAATCTTCCATATTGAATAGCTTTCTTCGAATGCGTAGATGTAGCCGTATAATGAGAAAGAGGAAGGCTACAGCAACACATCCCATATCGCAGGGCTGTTGGGTCCTTGTTAGCTAAGGTTCACATGGTGAAGTAGACGTTTGAAGGCACTGTGAACATACCACCAGGATCTCATTGGGAATGTGCGTTTCAACATCGAATCGTTTGATGGAGCCCGATCGTGCCTCGCCGCTTGTACCACTGGAAATATAGGGCCGTGACCGATCCCTCACGAATTCTGCCATATTGTTGTTCCAATATCTTTCGAGTAACGACAGAAGTCCGCCTGCTCCGGTCCTTAGAATGTGTCGATATTATCTACCCTTGATCGCACAGCGCATTCGTAGATTTTTCAACTAAAATTATAAAATATCGTTGACAACACCCAAAAAATAGAGATCTCACATCTGCACATCAAGTCTTGGAATATAAGGCTTCTGTCCAAAAGAGAGGGGGTTTAGCTCCAGATATAACCATCAAGAAGTACATGATGTGCAGATTCGTAAGATCGGGATTCTAGCTCTACCATTTTCGATTTCATGTCTTCAGCGTCCCGCACCATTGGAGGATACGGGCTGAGAGATCAGTTGTCTGCATGACTATTCGGTCAATTAACTGTCGCCCTTGGCATGCCCGATCTTTCACAACGCGCAACAACTAGGTCCATTTTGGGTCATAATCCAGAGATTGGGCTTCGGTTTTCGCGAACTTGCATACAATTCCAGGCGCCAGCGACCACACATGCAAGAACTCTCAGTGTTCGGGCCGTAGCCTGATAGGACTTTGTGAGGAGTATGTTTCATTGTTTGCGTTCCAGAATTCGGGCGAGGCATTGGGTTAATACCCAGCTCCTGCGCGAGAAAACTGGCCTGGAAACAACATGATCGCCCGTTGCAAGAGCCTCAAGGGAATGAGATTTCGTGTTCAATGCATAGAAGGAGAACTAAGAAGCTTAACTTTGGGCTTCTCCACCATGGAGTCTAAACCTTAATCAACGATGCTTTATTTGACGTTGGAAAGCTAGTGTCCCGGCAAGGAGTTTAGTTTCTAACGTTTGCTCGTCCAAACGCTACCGAATATATTGAACAAACTATGGACGTTCTTTTGGGCTCGTGAATCTGCTTTGTTGGCTGGGGAAGTTCTTGTCTAAGGCATTGAAGCTGAAAACGACGACTGTTTTACGTAGACTAGAGCAAATACCACCAAAGCCCTCCCATCTTATACGTATGCTCCTAATATTATTTTCCAATAAAGGGAATATCGCGCACGCGATTCATGCTAATGAGCTCTCCTTGCTTCTTATTCGCATGTCAATCAAACCGCTTAAATCTTAGCCTTCCGATAACCTCAAGGCGCGAATATAGATATGATGTTTCAAAGAGAGACACGACTTTGAGATATTGTCGGAAATGTCAGAAGCAGTGCCTGGATAAGTAAACTTTAGCGACTGATAATATTTTACGACTTTTGTTTTGCCTATGCAAGACCATCCATCACCCTAAAATTTGATGGATGCTTGGGACGCTTCAAACTTAGTTCAGCTATTTGGATTTGAATAGATTAATTTCGTCGAGCTATGTCAAAGTATTTTTGTTTTGAAAAAAAGCCGTTGAACAAGAACAACTTCGCTATACCGTGCTACAGCCATTACAATATTGTCCAGATTGCGCTATGCATAGCTAATTAGCGATCAGAAATAATTTTCATGTCCGCGTCAACCTCAAGTTCCCATCAGCAGCCAAGACTTAGAAGTTCGAATATTCGCACTTCAGAGTAGAGACGTTGGTAAATATATATAGGGATCGCTATGAAAGGTTAATTCAAACACACTAGACAGAATAAATAGTCGTTTTCCTCCCACATCAAATACGCCAATACTGAAGCCACTAGTTGAAACCCGTGTCGGTACCCTATCTTTATTCTTTTGTAGACAAGAAGAATAGAGTTCCCTGCTTGAGTAATAACTAAGTGTAAAGATCAATTCTAGAGCATCGAGCTCTCCTCTCGCCGCACAACATCCAACAACAACACGCTTTCATATGATTTTGAAGGTTACATATTCAGATTTGGGTTTCCAATCGCCATTAGAGCTTAGTAAAGTTATTAAATTTGAAGTTATAACTAGATATTGTATACAGGAGCTAGATAAATATAATTTTCCACTGCTGCAAATATCCACACAAGAATGAAAAAATAGGGGAGTATGAATTAGAATATTATTATTGGACTGATCTGGAAGGCTAGAAGCAACTCAATTAACAAGCAGCATTTGCTGCGACAACCTTGATGCTTTGAAAGTCCCCGACGAGCTGGCAAGTTTGAGTGGCCGTATAGCTGCGAGCGACGTTTCTGCAGTTGTTGGTACGATAAATGCATACCTTCCAAAGGTCGGCATTGGTCGTCCAAGAGGCAAATCTTCCGGGTTCGACTGACTCGCATACCGAAACTCCAAGGCCTAGGAGCTGCGAGGTCGATTGGGCGCAATTTTGGTCCGAGTATCCGGTGAAACGCCAAGAGGGTACAAATTCTGGAACTGGACCGATGTCGGTCTCAGAGTTGTGGCCGGGACAGGTTCCAAAGCTCTTTGATGGAAGGTAAGAAGGAGATCCCAAAACGTAAAGGGCGCTGACAATGGCAATAAAGATAACAGAGATTATGATTCTAATCTTGTTTGCCTTGAAGACTGAAGCTCGTTTGTCATCAGTCGTAGATTGACCAACTTCTGCGGGCGCATATGCAAGAATAGATTTATCCATGTTGAAGATTTTTTCTTTGAAAAATAGAAATAAATAAAGTGTGAAAATGTGGTTTGCCTTATAGATTTAAAGCTTGAACAGAAGTGATCTAGTTGTATTTGCGATGTGAATATGGCAATGGTATTTGGGTTCGGAATTTTGAGCTAGGAGTGGACTATCAAGGGCATTTATATACACATCCCCATTGCATTAATTGTCTATAGGATACCATGCTAGGTAAGCTCAGGGAAAACAACAGATTCTAGCTGGTTCTGAGTGAGTAAAGCGGGATCGACAATCCCTTCATTTTACGAATCGACGGCTGAGGAGATTGGAAATGAGCACTGTAGCGTTTTCCGTGGTGAAGTTTCTCGAATGCCTTTTTCCTTTTACAAAAATTTGACTATCTCCGTAAGCGTGAGCAAAATCTCTGAAGCCTACGGATACGGATATATCTTATTTTGCGACGCATATCTTTAGGAAGACGTTTGTTGTGGACTCTGTTATGTCCCGCGCTGGGCGCCTTTAATTTCGTGGCGTCGAAGCTTCCAGCAATATAGAAATCATATAAGTGGTACACAGTCAAATTTACGGGTTCCTTGCAGTTTAACTATCGATAAACTATATCAATTTATATTTTTCAGCTACTGGAAAGAGTGCCAAGTAGGATAAGAGAATATCTCTCATAGTTAGACTCCGGCTGAGGGGTGGTCGCATTCGGGGTTCACGAAAATCGATAGTCATTTAGCGGTCTGATTTGATATTTCACTATTGATCGTATCCGTCTTGTTTCTTAAATCATGTTTACTCTGTCTATACACATCTCATCTCAAGTTAAGGTATATACTTCATACATTTTCTATGCGAAAAGGTTGGCAATATTTTTGTTGTATTATATTACTATATTCATTCGCCTCAACTTTCGAAATTGTATTTTATATACAAAAAAAGCGGACAAACACCTCCACTCCTCTTCTCTGTTCCTCTTCCTCCAGAAGTAACATTCTCAGAGTGCAGAAACGATATTAATATTATGTATAAAACCCAGTGGTGTAAGCATGCTTTATTCAACTCCGCCCTAAAACAACTGCAAGAAAAATAATAAATTCTTCAAGGCGAGTCTATCTATGTGTAAACTTCGTAATAAAAAGAAAAACCACGTTGCGAAGGATGATCGCGAAACTTGTCGTTTAGTGGAACGTAGGTGCTCGTCATATCGTATTTTCGTTCTTCCTCCACTTGGAGTACGCTTGGAATTATGCTGGATAACTAGCTCGATAACAATCTAGTTCTCCTTTTCGACGGCGACTTGGTTTCCCATAGCGGCGGCGTCGGCGCCCATGCTCTCAGCACTCAACCTGGCCTGCTCCTTGATCATCTTGGCGTCTCTCTCGGCTCTCTTCTTATCACGTCTTCTCTTCTGAGCCTCAGGACCAGCCTCGGTGTCAAGAACGTAGTCCCACCATCTGAAGCTGCTTGAGTAGTTTCCAACAAACTTCTCGTGGTGGATATCGTGGTGAGCGGCACCAGCCCAGAAAGGCATGAAGTTGTGCAGGGACCATGGGAAGTCGTAACCGCTATGGGCATCGATAGCCTGGAAGAGACGGAGGCAGATCCACACGTACATGGTCAAGATGTGGAAGTTTCCACCGTTGAAGTAGCAGTAGATGACTGGGGAGAAGACGGTTCCAATTCCGAGCATGAGAACTTCGACAGGGTGAGCGTATTCAGCGGCGAGACCGAATGGGGCGGAGAACTCGTGGTGGATCTTATGGATGTGCTTGTAGAAGGGACCGTAGTGGAAGAGACGGTGGAACCAGTAGTGCCAAGTATCCTCCATGACGAAGAAGATGGCAAGCTGCACGGCCATGGTTTGCCAGGCTGGGAACGGGACATCGGTGGACATTCCAGCGGCCTTGGCGAGTGGGTGGAAGAGCCAGATCTGAGGGAGCTCGATGGTAAAGTGAGTGAAGAGAACGGCCTTGGTGCATCGCCATTGCTGAGCTGGAGAAGGGAGTTTTTGCTGAGAAAAAATCAATCGTATTAGTCACAGTCTCCCCTTTGATTTACTAACGGATAGAGGAATACTCTGAGCTTAGAAACTTACATCTTGAATCTTCCACCTTCTGAAGTATGGAATAGCATCAATAATCATCCACGGCAAGCTTCGTCCAAAGTAAACAACTTCGTGCATCACGAAAGACATTATTCCTGTCGCGAGAACATCGTTTTGCATGTAGGCGTACCAGGCCGCCCACATCTTCTCGAAGATGCTAAAAGAACCATTGAGATCTCCAATCTGGTTGTAGTGCTCCCAGTAGCTATCTGGGACAAAAGTAGCGTTTGACCTGCGCGAGAAACAACTTTTTGTTAGCTGTCTGTTGGGGAATTCCTGAGATCATCGAAAATCTCTCCCAGGGGCGGAAAAACTCACATCTTTGCTGCCAAAAGCGACGAACGCTGATAAACAAAAATAAAAAGAACGTTAAGAACCAAATGCTTCTATGACCTCTCGCTAGCAACTGTGTAACGAAGGGCGATTCCTAAGGATCAAAAACAGGTGACTGTCAAGCTACGATGAGGAGCGTAGGACAATCGGAAATAAATGTTGAGAGAAAAGAAGACGAGAAATATGGTGTGGTTGTTGGGAGGTCGGTTATAAAAGAACTTTCCAGCACATTGGGATCCTAAGCTTAGAATTCCACGTGGACAAGTTGTC
>JADMIO011419628.1_pt1 | contig 10946 bp, 8 predicted proteins | sample 8958161 | NCBI WGS metagenome assembly JADMIO01 (sample SAMN16585339, study PRJNA669376) | soil metagenome | isolation source: Crop rotation soil | place: USA: Cullars Rotation, Alabama | collected 2011 | reverse complement strand
CACCGCCGCATCGGGCAGGTACACATCGCAGCCGTCGTAGCGCCCGATCGTGGCGGTATCGCTGACTTCGCGCACCAGCCCGGCCTGCTCGCCGTTCAGCACCCGCAGCTCGCCGCGCGCAAACGCCTGGCGTGCCAGCGGGATCAGCGCGCCGATGCAGGCGCCCAGCAGCATTAGGCCCACGCCGCCCACCACCACCTGCGCGCGGTCGCTCTGGGCGCGGAACAGCTGAGTTAGCCCTTCGTACAGCGCGCCGCCGAGCAGGCCGCCGGCCAGGCCGCCCAGCGCGCCATACAGCGCGCGGTTGAGCCGCCGGCTGACCAGCAGATCGCTCAGGCCGATCAGGCCGCCCAGCGCCATCCAGCCCAGCGTGCGCCCGAGCAGCCCCCCTCCGATGCTCAGAAAGCCAAGCTCGGCCAGCAATAGCCCGGCCAATCCCGCCAGCGCGCCGGCCGCGCCACCGGCCAGCCCATCGCGCAGCGCGCGGCCCAGGCTGCGCTTGATCAGCGCGCCATCGGTAGCCGCGACACAGCCGCCGATGCCTAGCCCCAGCCCCAGCCCGACCAGCGAATAGGCCAGCCAGACATTCCACGCGCCGGTCGCCACACTGCCGACCACCCACCAGCCCAGCAGCCCACCCAGCGCGCCCAGTACCGCAGTGTAGTAAATTTGAAGTGTTTTGTTCATTGTATTGCTCCATTAAGGGTTAAGGGTTAGAGGTTAGAAACATCGATTACATTGATTTCAAAGATCTTAACCCTTAACCCTTAACCCTTAACCCTTGCACAGGCGTAGTCGCGCCGCAGTGGGCGCAGAACTGTGCCCCATTGCCCAGTGAGCGACCGCACTGGTCGCAGAAGATCCGGCGCTGCGGTGAAATTGGTGGGGCCGGCTGGGCCGCGCCGCAATCGGCGCAGAAGCGCGCCCCAGCCCGCAGCAATGGCGCATCGCAGCTAGTGCAGCGTGTAGCATCAGTAGGGATCACCACTATGCTGGGTGCCTGCATGATCGTCGAGCCGATCGCCGGCGAGGATTCAATCGCCATCGGTGTGGACGCCACCGAGGCGGGCGTTGGCGCTTGATCGCCTGTCCTGAGCCTCCGGCGCAGCAGTGTGGGCGCCAGCAGCGCGCCCAGAACCGGCAGCAGCAGCAGCAGGCCCACGCGTGGGTCGGATCGCACATCGATCAGGTGGCGCTCGACATAGCCGCCGGCGGCCGCAGGCGCTCCGCCCACACTCACGCGGATGTCGCGGCGGGTGCCATCGTAGAACGGCCGCGGGCTGCGGTAGGTCAGCGTATATTCTTGCTGCAATCCGGCCGACAGCTTGCGATACAGCCCGGCCAGCTGGTCACCGCTCGGCGCATAGAAGTACTCGCCACTGGTCTGGCCGGCGATCCTTTGCAGCACGCCTTCGTCGATCCCATCGCGCTCACCGCCGGCGCGATCGCCCAGGCCGATCACATACACTGGCTGACCCTGCTGTTCGGCATACCCAATCGCCTGCTCCAGATTACGCCGGCTGCCGTATTCGTCGGGGCAGATCGAGGATTCGCGGCAATCCTGCCCATCGGTCAGCAGCAGCAGCGCGCGCCGCCCGCGCACATTCTTCAGCGCATCCACGCCGGCGACCATGCTGTCGTACAGCGCGGTGCCGCCATCGGCTTCGATATGGTCAATCGCGCGCAGCAGATCATCCTGGCTGTCGGTAAAGCGCTCGTCGACGCGGGCAGTTTGGTTGAACGTGATCAGCTCGGTCTGGTCGCCGGGCCGCATCTGATCGACAAACGCGCGCGCCGCATCCTGCGCGCCTTCGATCTTGGCGTTTTCTTCCATGCTGCCCGAGCGATCGATCACCAGCACGGTCGATATCGGCCCGGCGCCGCCTGCGAAATCGGCGATCGTCACCGGCTGACCATCCTCGGTCACGGCAAAATCGCGCGCCGCCAGACCGCCAACCGGCTTGCCATCCTGGCCGTTCACGCCGACGTAGAGTGTCACATCCGGGTAGTGCGCGGTATCGACCTGTGTGACGCGCGCGGGATTTTGGTCGGGCGCAGGGATGGGCGCGGCTGACCGAGAGATCGGCACGAGCGCCAGCAAGAGCACAATCAGGGGCAGCAGGATCAGAATTCGGCGCATGATCTACCTCCGGATGAATCGATGGGAATATCTTGTTATGCCGGCATTGTGGATATGACGTTTAAAAGTTGGAATTGTTCCAGTTTCCGAAGACGCGGATTAACCCAATCCTAATTAGGCTCTGCTATCCTATCGCTCAGGGGCTATCTGTTAACGATGGGGTGCGGGGGCGGCTTCGCCACCCCCGCAAAATATCTTTCTGGTCGTCTGGAAGCGCCGCAGCACTTCCAGACGACCAGAAAGATAGATTTTTTGGAGGGACGTAGTCCTTCCAAACCTCCCAATGGTAAAGTAGATCGCTGCTCGGCGAAACCTTGTTTTAATCGGGAAAGGGAACCTGTCTCATGGCGAATCGTCCAACATCTACCACGCTTGAGCAAACAACCACGCCCGCAGCCTCGCGCGCCGCCATATACGCCCCACTGATCGCCTTTCTTGTGCTGATCTTGGTCGTGGCAGCAATTGTGCTGCTGCCGTTCGATTATCGTGTCGCGGTAACACTTGGCCTCATTCAGGGCCTGAGCGAATTTCTACCGATCTCTTCCTCCGCGCACCTGATTTTAGCGCCCTGGTTCTTCGGCTGGCCTGATCCTGGCCTAACATTCGACGTCGCGCTCCACGTCGGCACGCTGATCGCGGTCGCAGTTTACTTCTGGCGCGATTGGATTGCGCTGTTTCGCGCCGCGCCGCGCCCGCGCTCGCCTGAGGGAAGGCTGTTCTGGTTGTTGATCCTGGGCGCTATCCCGGGCGGCATCGCCGGCGTGCTGCTCGATAACCTGGCCGAGCAGGCGCTGCGCAGCCCGTTTTTGATCGCCGGCACACTTTCGATGATGGGGCTGGTGCTGTTCGGCGCCGATCGCTGGTCGCGGCGCGAGCGCGGGCTGCTCGATATTGGGCCAGTTGATGCCGTGCTGATCGGCATCGCGCAGGCGCTCGCGATCGTGCCGGGCGTGTCACGTTCCGGTATCACGATCGCCGCGGCGCGCGGGCGCGGCATTGACCGCGCCGATGCCGCGCGGTTCTCCTTCTTGCTCGGCAGCCCAATTATCCTCGGTGCGGCGCTGTTTAAGCTACGCTATCTGATCGATATGCCGGGTGCTATCGATGGCCCGTTCCTGGCCGGTATCGCAACATCGGCGGTGGTCGGTATGCTCAGCATCGGGTTCATGTTGCGCTATCTGCAAAATGCCGGTTTTGGCATCTTCGTGATCTATCGGCTGCTCCTGGCTGGATTAGTGGTCGCTACCTTGTTGCTGGGCCTGCGCTAGCTTCAGCGAAACAGGTCGACAGACCGACAGACCGACTTCTCACTGATTACCATAAGAAAGTATGATCATGGCATCCTCCTATCGTCTTACGAGCAGCCTGGCGATTATCCTCGCCGGCATGTTGGCCACCTTCGCGTTCGGCGCGCTGCGCGTCACCGCCAGCCCGCCCACCCATCTGCCGGCCACGGCTGCTTCGGCCAAGCTTGTGCCGGCCTTCAAACATATTTTTGTGATTGTGATGGAGAATAAGGAGTACGATCGCGTGCTTGGCAATACAGAGGCGCCATATATGAGCGCCCTGGCGCGTCAGTACGCTGTCGCAAGCAACTACTACGGCGTCCGCCACCCCAGCCTGCCGAACTACCTGGCCCTGATCGGCGGCGACACCTTCGGTATCACCAGCGACTGTACCGGCTGCTTTGTGAACGCGCCAAATCTGATCGACCAACTGGATGCAGGCGGCAAATCGTGGAAAGCATACATGGAGGATATGCCCAGCCCCTGCTTCACCGGCGACGCAGCACCGCTGTATAGGCAGAAACACAACCCGTTCATCTATTACGACAATGTGCGCACGAATGCGGCGCGCTGTAACAAGATTGTGCCCTTTACCCAATTCGCGGCCGATGTGCAGGCAAACGCAGTGCCCGATTTCGTTTGGATCACGCCGAATATGTGCAATGACATGCACGACTGCTCAGTGAGCACGGGTGATACATGGCTGAAGACCTGGGTGCCGACGATTCTGCAATCGCCGGCCTGGAAGGACAACGGCGCGCTGTTCATCACCTTCGACGAAGGAATAGGAGCAGGTGGCTGCTGCCAAAACGCGGCCGGCGGACGGATCGCCACCCTGGTGATCTCGCCGCTTGGGCAGGTGGGCTTCACCTCGGCTGTGCCGTATACGCACTACTCGCTGCTGCGCACGATCGAGGCGGCATGGAATCTGCCGCTGCTGGGCCAGGCGAACTGCGACTGCGCGCCGCCCATGGCCGATTTCTTTACCCCTTGACGAAGAACTCCTTGAAAAGCAGGTCTTCATTAGCGTCCATACCATCGGCCAGCAGTTCGTCGATCTGCGCCTAAAACCAACCGGCGGGTCGCTTCTGCTTGATTGCCCGCTCCATGTCGCGTGCGGCCTGGAAATCCATCAGCCCCAGCGCTTTCTTGTTACACTTCTCGGCGTCTTTGTACTGTTTCAGGCGGAAATGGGCGATGCTCCGATTATGCCAGAGCCACGGATCTTCAGGATCGAGCTGCGCAAGCTGCTGGTAGGCGTGGATCGCATGCTGATAGCATCGGTTGTTGAGATAGCAACCTGCGAGGCGACTGAGCGAATAGCTCTGCCGTGCTTTGGTAGCGCCCAGCCGCATCGCCTGCTGAAACCATGCAAAGACCTGCTTGACATCGTTCTGCCGATCCCAATACTTCATCTCAGTCGTGCAGATCGAGAAGTGCTGATAGTTTTCGCGCTCAAAGTGATCCAAAAGCAAGCGCGCATTGCTGTATTCCTTCAAGTTGATGTACAGCAGAGCTTCCAGAAAATTGATCTCCACGCGATCAGCGACAATGGCTTGGGCGCGTTCAAGCCAACGCTGTGACTCGACTAACCCCGCCTGTTCATAGACATCGCTGTGGCTGAATGCGGCGGATTGTAGCACTGCCGCGATCCCCGCATAGGCGTAGGGCTTTGACCCGGTCTGGTAAAAGGCCCGTAAGGCGTCGAGTAGAATCTGCGGATGCCCACGATACAGATTGAGGATGTCCATACCAGTTTCGTAGGCGTGCTGGCTTTTCGCATTGATAAACGGCGCCTCTGGCCACTCTGTGCTGTTTATCAAATCAGTCATGTAGTCAAGTAGTTCATCGGCCATGATTGCGTTCCATTCTGCGATGCAATGCTCAAATATATTTAGTTAGTGAATCGTTCCATGCTAGGTGGATGGTCTGTTCGGGCAATGTTGTAAGCCGGATCTGAAGGCAGGCGGGATTGATCAGCAGGTGGCTCAAACCGCTCGATGGCGCCCAATGGAAGATCGGCTTTTTGGCGGTCTCAACACCGGAGAACGGAGCGTTCCGCGTCTCATTCCTCAGATAATCCCCGATGTTGAAGCGATACCCCTCGCGTACGCTCCGTGGCGCCAAACTACATCAACTCTACTAACAGCATATGATCGGTGTCAAGCGCTGGATAACTATTCGCAGTGTTCGCAGAATGTCAATATTGTGCAAACGTTGGCGTACCAATCAAGGATAGAGCTTATGGGCAGCACACCGTTTATTGCGAGATATCTACCGAACTGCGATCGTCCTACCCTGTGCGCGCATCCGGTATATACCATTATGACAAGAATCAGGACACGCTCGCCGCCAACCTAAGGTGTGGGCGACACCCGAAGCCGCCACCTTTGACTTTCCAAGAACGTCATGATAATATAGAGGAAAGTGAACACGTTCACTAATGTATTCCACGAGCCAAGAGGCAATCCTGATATGGCACGTCCTTCGCTGCACCAAGCACGTGTTCCTCAGACCGTCGTCGCACAAGCGCTGCCGCGTGGTATCAGCTATGGCCTGCTGGCCGGCTGCCTGAGCGGAACCGTGTATGGCACGATCGTGTTTCCACTCGTTGGTACAGTGGTCGGCGCCGTCGTCGGCAGCGTGGCTGGAGTCATCGCCGGCATGCTTGGCGGGCTGACGTTTGCCTGTGTGACCTGGCTCCTCTTCCTTCCGCTGCTCAACCCCGCACGCTACCGTATCACTATCGCCCTGCTGAGTATCACACTCAATCCGATCGTGATACTCACCGTATTGCTGCTCGTCCAAGCACCGCAGCGATGGTATGATGATCGGCTGCTGATCTTTGTATTCCTTCCGGCGTTGATCTCCGAAGGCGCCGCGCTGATTGTTGGGCAGATCCTCGCGCACTGGTATGTCACCAATGTTGGGTGCGACGGCGGAGGTGGTGGTGGCCACCGGTGGGCGCACTTCTGGCAAACCAGCCCTGCGGTCGGGCGCCTCAGCCATAGCCTCTTTGGCGGTCTGGCCATCCTGACTATTGGCGCTGTGGGATATACCGCGTATCAGAACCGCCATACCCTTCTTCCGATCACCGCACGCTTTGTCACAATTAGTCCAGATGGGAGTCGTCTGGCAGTCGCCCAGAACGGACATATCGAACTGTGGGATATCCCGCAGGCGCGCATCGCACAGCACTTCAGTGATAATCAAGATACCAATACGCGGGTAGCCTGGAGCCCTGACGGCACGCGTATCGCAACAGCCGATGATAATGGTCTGCATCTCTGGAATGCGGCCAGTGGAGCGCACATCAGCAACTCGCATAAAAGCAACGATTTCATCACTGTGGCGTGGAGTCCTGATGGCAGCTTGATAGCCGGCGCCGGGCCAGGCGGCGTCCACGTCTGGCGGGCCGCTGACCAGCAAATCGTACGCACATTTAAAACCTCGACACCGCTGGACGCGGTTGTGTTGACCAATGACAACCGAGTCATTGCATATGATGACACGCAGCTCTTTGTGTGGTCGAACCGCGATGGGCGCTTACTCATCCAGCGACAGCTGCCGGACGACGGCTATTTTCAGCCGGTCGCCATCAGCCCCGATGGCATGTTACTAGCGACGTTCGGCAAGAGTCAGCGTCTCACGATCTGGCGCATCGCGGATGGCACATACCTGCGTGAGCTGCAAGGGAATCCCTACCCGATTGATACTCTGGCGTTTAGTCCGGATAGCCAGTGGTTGGCCACCGCTGGCGGCCCTGAACGCTACGGCTACAAAGCGCGTGAGCCGGGAATCATTCAGGTCTGGGCGGTGGCCGACGGTCGTCTGGCCAAGGCGCTCAAAGGCCCGCAAGGAACCACCTTGGCACTGGTCTTCAGCGCCAACGGTCAGCGGTTGGCCTCAGTCAACAACGATGATCACACGGTTCGGATCTGGCCAGTCCCATGATCGAGAATACACAATGTTGCGCGAACGCCACGAGCGTGCTATGATCGCGCTACCCTACACTGCGCGTGGGCGGGGTGTTGTTTCGAGCCAACACAGTTTCGAAGGGAGCCTTGCTCCAATGCGAGCTACGCGGCGGGCCGCGGATGCGCGCGGGCGGGCACCCACCTGCTTTGGCAGGTTCGAAACAAACCCGTCTACGTCAGCTGTAGGGCCCTTTTCCAGTAATGAGTGCTGAGGGCCGAGTATATGCTCACTTAGCCCTCAGTCCTTGGCCCTCAGTCCTTATGATTTACCTGCTCTACGGCCCCGAGGAATTCGCTCGCAGCGAGGCGTTGGCCGAGCTGAAGTCCGCCATTCCGCCCGACCTGGCCGACCTGAACATGGCCGTGCTGGAAGGCCGGCGGCTCAAGCTCGATGCGCTGATCGGCGCATGCGAGGCGTTTCCATTCCTTACCGAGCGCCGCCTGGTGATTGTGCAGGATCTCCTGAAGCACCAGAAGGCCGGCAAGGATCGCGACGAACTGCGCGCCTACCTTGAGCGCATCCCGCCGACATGCGACCTGGTGTTTGTGGAGAATGAGGATTTCGACAAGCGCGGCGCGATCTTCGGCTACCTGAAGAAGGCCGCCACCGTACGCGAGTTTCTGCACAGGGAAGGCGCCGACCTGACCCGCTGGCTTGGCCAGCGCGCGCAGATGCTGGAGGTGAAGCTGGATGGGCCGGCGGCGCAGCGGCTGATCAGCTTTGCCGGCAACGATGGCCGCGCGCTGGTGAATGAGTTGGGCAAGCTGGCGAGCTATGTCGGCCGGGGCGGGCGGATCGCCGTCGATCAGGTCGATCTGCTGGTGCAGGATGGCCAGGAGCAGAACCTGTTCGCCTTCATCGATGAGCTAAGCACGCGTCGGCGTGGCGCAGCGCTCCAAAGCCTGCGGCGCCTGATCGAGGATGGCCAGGCCGCCACTTATATTTTGTTTATGATCGCTCGCCAGGTGCGCATCCTGCTAGGCGTCAAGGATCTGGCGGCCCAGCGCATGCGCCCCGATGACATCGCCGCCAAGCTCGGCCAGAAGCCCTTCGTCGTCCGCAAGGCGCTGGATCAAGCGCGCGCCTTCAGCGATACCGAGCTGACCTGGCTGCATGATCGCGTGCTGGAGCTCGATCACGCCACCAAGACCGGCCGCATGGAGGCCGAGGCCGGGCTCGAGGTGCTGGTAGTGGAGCTGTGCCGCTGATCGGAGCGACGAAGGACGAACGACCAAGGACAAAAGAAGCGCGTCTCTTTCGTCCTTGGTCGTTCGTCCTTCGACCCGTAGTTCAACCAAAAAAGGCCGTCGAAGCGGCCTTTCGGAGCAACTGCCGATGTCGTTAGTTTACGATGCGGTGCGCTTGGTGCGCGATTTCTTGGCCGGCGTTGCGGCGGCTGGGGCAGCAGCAGCGGCGGCGGCGGCAGCCTGGAACTTCACCAACTTCTTGGCCAGGCGCGATTTGCGGCGCGCAGCATTGTTCTTGTGAATAATACCCTTGACCGCCGCCTTGTCGAGCGTGCTCATCGCTATGCGGATAGCATCTTCGCTTGGGTGGCCGCCAAAGATCGCATCCTCGGCCTTGCGCACCATGGTCTTGACGCGCGACCGATACATCTGGTTGCGCAGGTGCCTGCGCTCATTCGAGCGAATACGCTTTTCGGATGACTTGGTGTTCGCCAAAGTGACGATCCTCCCCTATAATGTACCACTATACAACATCTCACAGGTGGAAGTTAAGCACGATATACCGAGAATATTCGGCCGCACCATACCTACCCAGTGAGATCTTTTTTAATCACACCGGCTTGAGATTATAGCAGAAAGCCTTAGACCGCGCAAATGGCATCCCGACCAAGCCGCATGACCGAATCCCCTGCCCGCGCTCGGCTCGGGCCATTGCTGAACACCATGATCGTGGCCGGCGGCTACATGCTCAGCCGCGTGCTTGGTCTCGGGCGTGAGGTGATAATCTCGGCACAGTTCGGCACGCGCCCCGAGCTGGATGCCTACCGCGCGACCTTCGGCGTGCTCGATTTGATCTACCTGGTGATCGCCGGCGGCGCGCTTGGCTCGGCTTTCATCCCGATCTTCACCGGCTTTCTAACCGAGGAGCGTGAGCAGGATGCATGGCGGCTGGCCAGCGACATCCTGAATATGGTGTTGGTCGCCCTCTTGATCGCCTGCACGCTGATCGCCCTGCTGGCCGAGCCACTGGTGGCCTGGACGATCGGCAGCGGCTTTGATGCGCCGAAGCGCGCGCTGACTGTGCATATTCTGCGCCTGCTGCTGATCCAGCCAGTGCTGTTGGGCGTAGCCGGCCTGGCCAAAGCCACGCTCGAATCGTTCGATCACTTCACTCTGCCGGTTGTCGGCGCGAATGTGTATAACGTTGGCATCATCGGCGGCGCATTGCTGGCGCCCTGGCTGGGCATCGATGGGCTGGTATGGGGCGTGCTGGCCGGCGCGGCGCTGTTCCTGCTGGTCGAACTGCCGGGGCTGCGCGGCATTGGCGCGCGCTACACGCCCACGCTGCGACTCAGCACGCCCGGTGTGCGCCAGGTTGGCCGGCTGATCGGGCCGCGCCTGTTCGGCCAGGCGGTCTGGCAGATCAATCTGATCGCGATCGCCTCGTTCGCCTCGCTGCTGGGCAATGGCGCAGTCGCGGCGAACGGCTATGCGCTTCAGCTCATGCTTCTGCCGCACGGCCTGATCGCGCTGAGCCTGGGCACGGTCATATTTCCGCAGCTCGCGCGCGCCCACGCCGCCGGCCACCAGAGCGAGGTACGACGGCTCGCGCTTGGGGCCACGCGCCAGGTGCTGTTTCTAGCTCTGCCGGCCTCGGTGATCTTCGGCCTGCTGGGCGTGCCGATCGTGCGCGCGCTGTTCGAGCGCGGCCAGTTTACGGCCGACTCGACCGCGATGACCTCTGAGGCGCTGATCTTCTATGCATTCGGGCTGGCTGCGTTTGCCGCCGCCGAGATACTCGTGCGCACTTTCTACGCCACCCGCGACACCCGCACGCCAGTGGCGGTTGGTGTAGTGGCGGTAGTGGCGAATGTGACACTGGGCTGGGCATTGATCAAGCTCGGCGCTGGACTGGATGGCCTGGCGATCGCCTTCAGCACCGCCAACACGATCGAGGCGCTGCTGCTGCTCGCGCTGCTGGGGCGCAGGCTGGGCGGGATCGGCGGCGGGTTCTGGCGCGCGACGGGCGCGATGCTGCTGGCTGCGCTGTGCTGCGGCGCGGTGCTGCTGGCGCTACGGATCGCGTCGGCCGGTGCGCTGCCTTTCCTTATGTCCGGCAGCGTTTACAGCTGGCGTTCCGATTTTGTGCCGCTGCTGCTCTGGCTGGCTGCCGCCGCCGGGCTGGGACTGCTGGTGTATGCGGCCATCGCCGCGCTGCTGGGCGTGGAAGAGATGCGCGCGACGTGGGAGCGCGTGCGCACATTGGCGGCGCGCATACCTAGGAAAAGGTCGTGAAAGAAAACTTCCGATCAGAACATCCGCAGACCCTGGATTGCCTAGTGGAGGCTGTTTTTC
>JADMIO011135965.1_pt1 | contig 10947 bp, 9 predicted proteins | sample 8958161 | NCBI WGS metagenome assembly JADMIO01 (sample SAMN16585339, study PRJNA669376) | soil metagenome | isolation source: Crop rotation soil | place: USA: Cullars Rotation, Alabama | collected 2011 | reverse complement strand
CCTCGTCCAGCCGTCGCTCGACGGCTTCCAGCAGAGCCGCCTTCTCGACGTCGCGGGTCGCGACTCCGAGCGCCTGAGCGACGAGCCGAAGCACGTCGTCGCCCTCGACCTGGGTCGAGACCAGATGCATGGCGTTGAGCCGGCTATTGTCGACCGTCGCCAGCAGGTGTGCGGCCAGCGTCGATTTGCCGGCGCCGATCTCGCCGGTGATGACGACGAAGCCCTCGTTCTGAGCCAGGCCGAAGCCGAGATAGGCCGCGGCGCGCCGGTGCGTCCGGCTTTCGAACCAGAAGCGCGCGTCCGGGGTCAGCTGGAAGGGCTGCCCGCTGAAGCCATAATGCTCGCTGTACATAGAGAGCTCCCTAGCGGCCGAGGCTTACCAGAAGGTGTAGCGCAGGCCGGCGACGCCGGAGGCGACGGTGCCGTCGTCCGTGCCGTCGTCAGTATGGTTGAGCCCGATCGCCGCCATCAGCCGCAGCCGGTCGACCAGGAAGCTGCGGCTGTAGCTCACCGTGCCGCCAGTGCTGAACACCCGGTTGAAGCCCGGCTGATCGCTGTCGTACCAGCTCGCATAGGCGTTCATCGCGACGTCGGAGGTGCGGCTCAATTGCCGGCCGACATTGCCGAACAGGGTCCAGCTCTCGTCGCGGAAGCCGCCGAAGGCGTCGAAGGCCGCGTCGTTGGGCCGCTGATAGCGGCGGTTGTCATAGGCGACGCCCGCGCCGAACGTCCAAAGCCGCCGGCTGCCGGAGAAGACCAGATTGCCGCCCCGCGCCCGGAACGTGCCGCCACGGATCGCCTGCAGCGACCGGCCGAGGCAGGCGCCGCTGCCCGGAGTCTGGCCGAAGACGCAGTCGCCAAGGTCGCCCGTCACAGGATTACGCGTGATTACAATGTTCTGCGGTAGGTTATTGAGGCTGTTAGTCAGCGAATTGCCGAACGTCTCGACGGTGTCATAGACCGCCGCGCTCACCCCGTAATCCTGGTTGAAGCGGTGGCTGAACGAGCCGGTGACGGTGGTCCCGCCATAGCGATGGCCGGCGCGCGCCTGCAATTCGGTGCGCGGGCTGGGCCGCCAGATCACGCCGCCGTCATAGATCATCCCGTCGACGTCATAGGTGAGCAAGCGCGGCGCGTTGGGATCGGCGACCGGACGGCCGCCGACGATCACCGGCGCGCCGGTGCCGTCGCGCTGCAGGTCGCGCTGGCTGGAACGGATCCGCTCATAGCCGACGCCCGCCGTCACCGCGAAGGTCGGGGTGAGCGGCACCACCACGTCGCCGCGGGCATATTCGCCCTCCATGCGACCGCGGAACTCGCCATGATCCTGGCTTCGGACATAGCCGCCGCCGACGGTCCAGCCGAGCGGCAGCTGGCCTGGGGCCATGCCGACGCTGGCGCTCGCGCTGTGCGATACCGAGCTGCTGTAATCCTCGACCGGGCCGCCGGTGACATTGTCGTCGTCGACCGCGACATAGCCCAAGCGGTAGGAAGCATTGATGGCGACGGGCCCGGCATGGGTCGAAACGTCGGGACCGACATAGCCGGCGTAGACCTCGACCGCCTGATCCCCCTGGTTGATGCCGATTGCCCTGCCCTGCCCGCTGGTGCGGGTGGCCATGCCGCCGGCGTTGAGCTGGACGGCGCCGGGCACAACCTGCGCGGACACCTGCGCGATGCCGCTATGCTGATCCTGGTCGCCGACATGGCCATCGATGTCGAACGAGCGGTCATAGCGATAGCTGATCACGGCGGTCACCCGGCGCGTCTCGATCCGTCCGTCCACGCCGGCGGCAGCGGTCGCATAGGTCAGTGTCTCGCCGCCGAAGTCGTGAGCGATGCCCGCGGCCACCTCGAGATAGGGCGCGACCTCGACCCGGCGCCGGCGGCGCTGCTGCGGCGCGGCCTGCGCCTCGGGCGCGCCGGCGTCGGGCTGGCCGTAGGTGGACTGTGCGCTCTCGCCCGGACCATAGCCGGTCTGCACGGAGTCCGAGCCGCCGCCGGTCACGCCATAAGCGAGGCTCGGCGGGCCTTGCTGCGCGGAGGCGGCCGTGGCCGCGAGAGTGAGACCGATCGCGAGCGCGAAGCGGCGGGCAAGCTCAGTCGTCATCATGGCCGTATCCATCGTAGGCGCCGAACTTGCGCGCGCTCACCGCGATGCCCGCCCCGTTGAGGAGCAGGCCGACATGATCGCAGGCGGAGAGCAGACCGATGGTCTCGCGCAGATCGGCTTCGGTGGTCTGGTCGGCGCGCACCACGACGAGCGTCTGGCCGACATGACCGGCCAGCACCGTCGCGGGGGACGCCATGAGCGCAGGTGGAGAATCGAACAGGATGATCCGCCTGCCATCGCCGGCGACAAGCTTCGCCAGCACCTCCCTCGTCCGGTCTGAGCTGAGCAGCTCCGGCACATTATTGGTTTTGCGCCCCGAAGGCAGGACCGACAGGCCCGGCACGTCGGTGCGGATCACGAGTTCTTCGGGATCGACATTCGGATCGGTCAGCGCCTCGACCAGGCCCGGTCCGTCCTCGATCCCAAGTGTCTTCAACACCTCCGGCTTGGAGAAGTCGCCGTCGACGAGCAGCACTTCGGTCTCGCGCTCGCCAGACAGCGACAAAGCGAGGTTGATCGCGCAGAAGCTCTTGCCCTCGTCCGGCTGGCCCGAGCAGATCAGCACCGTGCGGCGCTTCTCCTCCGGCAGCGACACGCGCCGGGCGATATTATTGAGCAGCTGGCGCTTCACCAGCCGGAACTCTTCGGCCAGCCCGGTGACCACACCGCCCGGCACGATGAACCCCTTGCGGGCGAGCGCCGCTCGATCGACCGGCGCCACATCGCGCGCCTCGATCTCGAACGGCGCGGGCAGCTCGGCCGCGACCGCGACGATTTCGTCCCGCTCGATCGGGCGCGGCCGGATCTGCGGTGCAGGCTCGGGCGCCGCGACCGGTTCGGGGGCGGGCTCGATCGCCGCGGGCGCGCGCAGCGCAGCGCCGAAATCATAGACCATCGCGGCGCGTTCGATCAGCGAAAGCGGGCTGTGCTTGCTCATGCCACCGTGCTCCGCTGCCAGAATTCGACGAGCATCAGGATCGCCCAGCTGGCCGCAAGCGCCGCCCCTCCGCCGCCGAACCAGAGCAACCGCTGCCGCCGCCGGGACCGTTCGGGCCCGGTGATCACCTCGCTCAGCGTCCCGAGCACCGGCAGGCCGGTGACCGAAGCGAGCCGGTTCTGGGTCGGGAAGGTGGTCTGCAGCTGGCCCGCCGCGAAGGCCGCGCCAAGCCCGGCGAGGATGCCTAGAACGAGGATCGCGGTCAGGAATACGGGGCGGTTGGGAGCGGACGGCGCCACCGGCACCGCCGGCGGCTCGACCACCTGGACGTTGAGCGGGGTGGTGCGGGTCTGCATGTCGCCGCGCAACCGCACCTGCTCGCGATTGGCGAGCAGCTGGTCATATTGCTGCTTCAACACATTATAGTCGCGACCGAGGCGCTCCTGCTCGGCCGCCGAGCCCGGATCGGACGACTGGCGCGAGGACAATTGCGTGAGATCGGACTGAAGCTGGTTGCGCCGTTGCAGCGCGGCCGCGAGTTGCGCCTCGCGCTCGGCGAGCATGGTGCGCAGTGAAATGTAACTGGGATTGGTCGCGCCGCCGCCATTGCCGCCGCCCCGCTGCCGCTCGGCCTCGGCATAAGGGCGCAGTCGCGCGATCTGCTGGCGCGCCGCCACGATATCGGGATGGGAATCGGTCCAGCCGCGGCCACGCGCCTGGGCGATCTGGCCTTCGAGCTGGGCGATCTGGCCCGCCGCGGTGCCGGCATTCGCCCCATTGTCGAGGCCCGGCATGGTCTGCGGGGTCTGCTGAAGCTGGGCGCGCATCGCGTTGACCGAACCCTGAGCGGCGGTGATCTGCTGCTCCAGATTGGCGATCTCGGCGCGGGCCGCGGCCATGCGATCGCCGATCGGCCCGTTACCCGGCAGCAGACCGGCATAGCGCTGCTCGAATTCCATCCGCCGCTGCTCGGCCTCGCGCAAGGCGGTCTCGCGCCGGGCGAGCTCCTCGTCGAGGAACTGCAGCGACTGGCCGGTCTCGCGTCGATCGCCGGAGAGGTTCTGCTCGACGAACATGTCGACCAGGCCCTGCACGGTCGCCGCCGCGGTGCGGGCGTTCTGCCCGTTGGAGAAGCCTGAAATGTTCGAGCTCGCCTTGATCTCGATCATCCCGTCTGGCTGGGTGGTGACGGTGATCCGCGCCCGCAGCGCCGCGACGACGCGGCCCAGCTCCGCCTCATTGTCGGCCAGCGAATTGAGGTCGGTGCGCCGGACGACGCGGACCAGGTTTTCATTGGAGGTCAGGGTCTGGCGCAGCCGCAGCAACTGATTGTTGCGCTCATCCGGGGTCATGCCGATCTGGTTGGGCAGGATCGACTGCATCTGCACGAACAGCCGTGCCTTCGCCTCGTAGCTCGACGGGATCAGCGCGACGACCAGCCAGCCCGCGACCGCGACTCCCCAGGCGACGGAAAGCGCCAGCCAGCGGCGGCGCCACATCTGATGGATCGCGATCCGGAGCTGATCGTAAAGGCCGTCCATGCCCGGGCTCAGAACATGCTCTCGGGGATGATGATGACGTCGCCCGGCTCAAGCCGGACATTGTTGCGGACATCGCCGCGCCGGATCAGGCTGGAGATGCGCAAATCATATTCGCGCTGGCGGCCGCTCTGCCGGTCGACCCGGATCAGCCGCGCCCGGTCGCCGGCCGCATATTCGGAGAGACCGCCGACCGCGATCATCGCGTCGAGCAGGGTCATGTTGGCGCGATAGGGGATCGCCGCGGGCCGGGTGGTGGCGCCGATGATCCGGACCTGCTGCGCGAAGGTGCCCTGCGGGCGATTGATCATCACCGAGACCAACGGGTCCTGGATGTAGCGAACCAGGGCGCCGCGAATATCGTCGGCGAGTTGGGCGGGAGTCTTGCCGGCGGCAACCATGTCGGCGACCAGCGGCGTCGTGATCCGTCCGTCGGGGCGGACCTGGACGTTGGCCGACAGTTCCGGGTTGCGCCAGACGAAGACGGTGATCTCGTCCATCGCGCCGATCAGGTAATTGTCGCCGACCTGATCGGCGGTGTCGGCGAAATTGGCCGGCGGCAGCGACTGGCCGACCCGCGCGCCGCCGCCGGCGCAGCCGCCGAGCGCGAGCGCGCTGGCGCCGACCAGCAGGGCCGTCAGACTGGGAGTAAGGCGCATATCCATCCCTCTCGCATCACGGCGAGGCCCGTCCCTTTTCGGGAACGGCCGCGCGAAAACCGGGCACGATATGGGATGGAGAGGTTAACTTCCGGTTAGGGGCCGGGCGGGTTCAGAGAGGCGTCCCGTTTCGGGACCAATGGCTTCAAGAGCTTAACGCGCCCCATCGACAACCATCTCGCGGGCCGGCCGCTGCGCGAGAAAGGCCTGCGGGCTTGCCGACAGGCCATAGGCGCCGGCCAGGAAAACCGCGACCAGATCGCCCGGCTCCGCCCGTGGCAGGGCCACGTCATCGGCAAGCCGATCGAGCGGCGTGCAGAGACAGCCGACGATCGTCGTTTCTTCCTCAGAATCCATGCCGAAACGATCGGCGATCGCCACCGGATAATTGCGCCGAACCACCTGGCCGAAATTGCCCGAGGCGGCGAGCTGGTGCTGCATGCCGCCGTCGGTCACGAGGAAGGTCTTGCCGTGGCTCTCCTTGCGGTCGACGATCCGGGTCAGATAGACCCCGCATTCGCCGACCAGCCAGCGGCCGAGTTCGATCGCGAACGTCGTATTTTCAAGTATTTGCGGTCGCTTGCTGAGTTCACTGGCGAGCGCTTGCCCGACCCGTTCGGCATCGGGCGCCCGCTCGCCGTGGAAATAGGGAATGCCGAAGCCGCCGCCGAGGTTAACCAGGAGCGGAGGCGCTTCGGCTTCCTCCGCGAGAGCGGCGGCCAGCGCCAGCGTCGCCCGCTGCGCCTCGATCAGCGCCTCGGCGTCGAGCGCCTGGGAGCCGGCGAAGATGTGGAAGCCCGCGAATTCCGCCCCGCCGGCGACGATCCGCTTGACCAGCGCCGGCACCCGCCGCGCATCGACGCCGAACGGCTTGGCGCCGCCGCCCATCCGCATGCCGGAGCCCTTGATCTCGAAATCCGGATTGACCCTGACCGCCAGCCGGGGCGACACGCCGGTCCGCTTGCCGATCGTCAGCGCCCGCTCGACCTCGCCCTCGGATTCCGTATTCAAGACGACGCCGGCGGCGATCGCCTCGGCCAGATCCTCGTCGCGCTTGCCCGGCCCCGCGAAGCTGATCGCCCGCGGCTCGGCGCCCGCATCGAGGGCGAAGCGCAATTCGCCCGCGGAAGCGATGTCGAGCCCGTCGACTTCCTGCCACACCGCCTTCAGCAGCGGCGCGAAGCTATTGGCCTTGATCGCATAATGCAGCTCGACGCCGGCAAAGGCCGCACGGAAGCGGGCGATCCGTGCCCGCACCATCGCCAGATCGTAGACGAACAATGGCGTGTCCCCGGCCTCGGCGACCAACTCGTCCGCCCGCCGTCCGCCGATCAGCAGCATGCCGTCCGTGTCGGCGGCGAAGCCGGCGGGAATGGCGCCCATCGGCTTCACGCCATCAGCTCCTGCTTCAGCGCCACCCTGTCGAGCTTGCCGTTGGGCGAGCGCGGCAGCTCGTCGCGCCACAGGATCGGCCCGGGCTGCATGAAATTGGGCAATTGCCGGCGGAGCCAGGCGCGCAACGCCGGCTCCTCGCCGCTCCGGTCCGGCCGAAGCACGAGGGCGATCGCCTCGCCCAGCCGCGGATCGGGCACGCCGAGCGCCACCGCCTCGGCGGCGAAGCCGGAGGCGACCGCCGCCTCCTCCACCTCGGTCGGGCTCACCCGATTGCCCGAAGTCTTGATCATCCCGTCCTCGCGGCCGACGAAATAGAGCAGGCCGTCCGCATCGCGCCGCACCCGATCGCCCGACCAGACCGCCACGCCGCCATAAGCCGAACCTTCCGGCGCCGGCTTGAACCGTTCGGCGGTTCGCTCCGGGTCCTGCCAATAGCCCTGCGCCACCAGCGGCCCGGCATGGACCAGCTCGCCCTCCTCCGCCTCCCGGCCTTCGCCGTCGATCACCATGATCTCGGCGAAGGGGATCGCCTTGCCCATCGATTCCGGATTCGTGTCGAGCAAGGCCGGCTCAAGCCAGGTCGAGCGGAACGCCTCGGTAAGGCCGTACATCGAATAGATATCGGCGGCCGGGAATACCTCGCGCAGTCGGCGGATGACCGATGGAGACAGCTTTCCGCCGCTGTTGGTCAGCCGCCTCAGCGACAGCGCCGTCTCGGCCGGCCAGGGCGCCTCCACAAGCTGAACCCACAACGGAGGAACGCCAGCCAAGGTGCTGATCCTGTTCGTTTCCACAGCGCGGATCACATCGCGCGCGGTGAGATAGTCGAGCGGCACGACGCAGCCGCCGGCGGCCCAGGTCGAGAAGAGCTGGTTCTGGCCATAGTCGAAGCTGAACGGCAGCACCGCGAGCACCCGGTCTTCCGGCGCCAGGCGGAGGTAATCGGCGACGCTGATCGCGCCAAGCCACATATTGGCGTGGCTCAGCATCACGCCCTTGGGGCGCCCGGTCGAGCCGGAAGTGTAGAGCAAGGCAGCGAGGTCGTTGGGCTCTGCAGCCGAAGGCCCCAGCGGATCTCCTTCGAACAGCGTCTCCGCCTCGGCCTCATCGATCGCCGTACAATCCGAGGGCAGATCGCCCGCCTCCAGCGAGCCGAGCCTCGCGGCGCCGCCGATCAGCAGGCTCGCGCCACTGTCGGAAAGGATATGGGCGGCCTGCGCCCGCTTCAGCAACGGATTGATCGGCACGTGGACGAGCCCGGCCCGGGCGCAGGCCAGCGGCAGCAGGCTGGTGAGCCTGGTCTTGGGGAGCCAGCTTGCGACCCGGCTGCCCTGTTCGAGGCCGCGTATCCTCAGCCCGCCAGCGAGTGCGCCCACTGCCCGCTCCAACGCGGCATAATCGAGCGCGCCTTCCTTCGTAACGAGCGCCGCCGCGCCGCTCTCGCCGCGCAGCGTCAGATGATCGAGCGGGCGGGGCGTGGGATCGAGCAACTTCATTCCTGCTTAAAGGCGGCCATGATAGGGCGGCGCGACGGGGGCATAAAGCGTGACGGTTAACATCGCTTTCTTCGAGGATCTGGACGCAGTGGCCGCCGATGCGGCGGGCGCGCTCGACCGCGACGCCCGCGCCTCCTTGTTCGAGCGACTGGACTGGTTCCGGCTGATCGCCGCTTATTGTCCGCCACCTGGAAAATTGCTGGTCGTCCGGGCCGGTGACGCGTGGCTGTTCCTCGCGGTCGAGGGCAATCGCGCCACGGCCTTCTCCGCTTGGTACTCGCTCCGCGTCGGCATAGCAGGCGAGGCAAAAAGTGACGTCATGACGGCAATCGCCGAAGCGCTGCGCGAACGCGGCCTCGCCAGCGTGACGCTCTCGCCGATGGACAATCCCGAGCCCTTTGCCGCCGCTTTCCGCGCCGCCGGCTGGCTGGTCGACGTCGAGCCACGCACCGGCAACTGGCGGATCGAGACCGCCGGGATGAGCTTCGACGATTATTGGGACTCGCGCCCCGGTCAGCTTCGCAGCACCCACAAGCGCCGCGCCAAGGCGGCCGGCCTCGACATCGAGATCCACGACCGGTTCGATCCCGACGCCTGGGCCGCCTACGAGGCGGTCTATCAGGCGAGTTGGAAGCCAGAGGAGGGTTCCCCCAGCTTCCTCCGAGCGCTCGCCGAGCAGGAGGGCAATGCCGGGACGCTCCGCCTCGGCATCGCCCGCCTCGACGGCCAGCCGGTGGCCGCACAGCTTTGGCTGATCGAGAATGGCGAAGCGACCATCCACAAGCTCGCCTATCGGGAGGACGCCAAGCATCTCTCCCCCGGCACCATCCTCGGCCACGCCATGTTCCGCCGTGCGATCGATACGGAGAGGGTGCGCGTCATCGATTACGGCACCGGCGACGAGGCCTATAAAGCCGATTGGATGGGCGAGCGCCGCCAGCTCTGGCAGCTCATTGCGCGCAACCCCGGCACTGTCGCCGGCCTCGCCGGCGCACTGCGCTCCAAAGCGGCGAAACTTGCCGGGCGCGGTCGAACGCGATAGGCGCGGCGCGGTTTTCGGGGGCTTTGCGTGATGCACGAATCCAGCGACGCCGCGGAAGTCGACGCGACCTTGCGCGCGGTGCTGGTCGACGTGCTCGGCCTGCCGAAGAGCCGCGTCGCCGGTTTCGACGAGAGCACCGCCTTGTTCGGCGCCCTGCCGGAATTCGATTCCATGGCGGTCGCGGGCTTGCTGACCGAACTCGAGGAGCGGCTCGGGATCGTGATCGAGGATCATGAGGTCGATGCCGACATGCTGGAAAGCTATGGCGCGCTGCTCAATTTCGCCCGGACCAAGGCGCTCACATGAGCAGTGAAGGCGACATCGCCTTCGAAACCTTCCCCGGCAAGGCCGGCCCCGAATGGATGATGCGGATCGGCGCCGAGGACGCGCCCGCAATCCTGTTCGTCCCGCCCCTGTTCGAGGAAATGAACCGCACCCGCGCGCTGATCGTGGACGTCATGCGTAGGCTGACGGCTTTGGGTCATGGCTGTTGGCTCCCGGACCTTTCCGGCACGGGCGAGAGCCTCCGCGCTTTGGCCGACGTCCAATGGTCCGATTGGCGTCATGACGTCACTTCCGCCTGCGCCCATGTCTCTGAAAAAGCAGGAATGCCGATCATCGCCTCGCTGCGCGGCGGCGCGCTGCTCGATGACGCGGCGGAGGCGCGCGGCTGGTGGCGGTTCGCGGCCGTCGATGGCGCTGCGCTGACCCGCGACATGGTTCGCGCCGGCCTGGCCGGCGTGGAATGGGCTGGCTACGCGCCGTCGGCCGAGCTCAAAGCTGATCTCGCCGCCGCCACGCCGGAGCCGCTGGAGAGGCTGCGCAGGGTCCGTCTCGCGACCGATCGAGCGGCGGCCGACGCCCGCATCGACGGCCCCGCCCTCTGGCGCCGCTCGGAGCCGGGCAGTTCGGCCGAACTCGCCGAGGCGCTTTCCGCCGATCTCCATGCCTGGGGCCGCACATGCGGCGGCTGACGACCTTCCCCTGCGAGGGCGAGACGCTCGCCGCCAGCCTCGACGATGCTGGCGGCACGACCGGGCTGTTGCTGGTGATCGGGGGGAGCCAGACCCGGATCGGCTCGCATCGCATGTATGAGCGGCTCGCCAAGGCGCTGGCGGAAAATGGCTTTCCATGCCTTCGCTATGACCGACGGGGGGTCGGCGACAGCAGTGGTGAGGATTCTGGCTTTCGCGACTGCGGCCCGGACCTTGTCGCGGCGGCCGCCGCCTTCCGGACCGAAAGCCCCGCGCTGACCCGAATCCTTGGCTTCGGTCTCTGCGACGGCGCCAGCGCGCTCGCTTTGTTCGGCGGCGAGGCCGGACTGGCCGGCCTGATCCTCGTGAATCCCTGGCTGGTCGAGAGCGAAGAAGAGGATTCGCCCCCGGCGGCCGCGATCCGCCATCATTATTGGAAACGGCTGACCAGTCGGGATGGGTGGACAAAAATCATAACCGGCGCAGTCAATTGGAGAAAGTTGTTAAGCGGTGTTCGCAAAGCTGCGTCGCCTCTGAAACGCGCACAGCTGGCCGGCGATATCGCCGCGGCGTTGCGAGCCTTCGCTGTTCCCGTCCAACTGATCCTCGCGGATGGCGACGCGACCGCCATTGCCGCCGAAGCCGAGTTCAAGGCCGTGGCGTTCGACGGCTTGATCGCCGGCCGCGAGACGCTGGCTACCGATTCCCACACATTCGCCCGGCCGGGCGACGAAGCCGCGCTACTCGCGGCGGTCGAACGGGCGCTCGCCGCGCTGGCGCCTCAGGCCTCCTG
>JADMIO010789867.1_pt1 | contig 10947 bp, 12 predicted proteins | sample 8958161 | NCBI WGS metagenome assembly JADMIO01 (sample SAMN16585339, study PRJNA669376) | soil metagenome | isolation source: Crop rotation soil | place: USA: Cullars Rotation, Alabama | collected 2011 | reverse complement strand
CTTTCCCCGCGCCGTGCCGGCGAGGACGACGCGGTGCCCCCGCCGCCGCGCCAGCCTGGCCAGGCTGGCGAACCGGGCGCGGCGCTCGGCGGGCTCCAGGTGATAGTGCCGGTAGATCAGCCCCGAACCGCGCGGGAGCTTCATCAGCACCTCCTCCAGTCGCGCGTCATTGCGCGCGTCGGTGACGAGCCAGACGGGAGCTGATTTGCGGGACAATGCGGACTGGCGCTGGGGCATCCCGGCGCTATAGCAGCGCGCCATGGATGAACCAGCCACCCTGCTTGCCGACGTAGAACATCGCATCGCCGCCGCCGCCAAGGTCGCCCGCCGCAAGCCGCGCGAGGTCACGCTCGTCGCGGTCAGCAAGACGCATGGGCCCGAGCGCATCCAGCCGCTGATCGCCGCCGGCCAACGTGTCTTCGGCGAGAACCGCGTGCAGGAGGCGCAGGAGAAGTGGCCGGCGCTGCGCAGGCACCATTCCGATATTTCGCTGCACCTCGTCGGCCAGCTCCAGTCGAACAAGGCCGAGGAGGCCGTGGCGCTGTTCGACTGCATCCACTCGCTCGACCGCGCCTCGCTCGTCGCGGCGCTGGCCAAGGCGATGGACAAGACCGGACGGCAGGTGCCCTGCTTCGTCCAGGTCAATATCGGCGCCGAGGAGCAGAAGGGCGGCTGCGCCATTGCCGACCTGCCGCTGCTGCTCGCCGAGGCACGCGGGGCGAATATCCCGCTCGCCGGGCTGATGTGCGTGCCGCCGCTCGAGCTCGAGCCCGCGCCCTATTTCGCGCTGCTCGCCAAGCTCGCCGACGACCACGGGCTTACGGGCCTGTCGATGGGCATGAGCGACGATTTCGAGACCGCGATCACGCTCGGCGCGACGCATGTGCGCGTCGGCAGCGCGCTGTTCGGGGCTAGGGGGTAAAATCCCTCTCCCGCTGGCGGGAGAAGGGCGCGCGTCATCCCGCGTGCCGCTTGAGCTCCTCGCCGGTCAGCGTCACCACGTGCAGCAGGTTGGTCGATCCCGGGGTGCCGAAGGGCACGCCCGCCAGCGCGATCAGCTTGGAGCCGGCTTGGCCGAAGCCGTGGCGCAGCGCCATGCGCTTGCCCTTGGCGATCATCTCCTCGAACGAGCCGATGTCCTTGGTATGCGCCGGATAGGCGCCCCACAGCAGCGCCAGCCGGCGCGCGGTCTTGATCGAGGGGGTCAGCACCAGCATGCGCACGCCGGGCCGCTCGCGCGCGACGCGGCGCGCGGTCGAGCCCGAGCCGGTGAAGACGATGATCCCCGCCACGGTCACGGTCTGCGCGATCTGCGCGCAGGCCGCCGCCAGCGCGTCGGCCGTGGTGTGGTCGGGGACGATCTCGGTATAGCTCATCTGCTGGCCGAGGCCGGGATCGCTCTCCACCTGAGTGGCGATGCGGTGCATGATCGTCACGGCCTCGACCGGCCAGGCGCCGGCGGCGGTCTCGGCCGAGAGCATCACCGCGTCGGCGCCGTCGTAGACCGCATTGGCGACGTCGGAGACTTCTGCGCGGGTCGGCGCCGGGCTCTCGATCATCGATTCGAGCATCTGCGTTGCGACGATCACCGGCTTGCCCGAGCGGCGCGTGGCGGCGACGATGCGCTTCTGCAGCGGCGGCACTTCCTCGGGATTGAGTTCGACGCCAAGGTCGCCGCGCGCGACCATGATGCCGTCGGCGAGCTCGATGATCTCGTCGAGCCGGTCGATCGCCGCGGGCTTCTCGATCTTGGCGACCAGCGCGCCATAGCCGCCCATCAGCCGCCGCGCCTCGGCGACGTCCTCGGGCCGCTGGACGAAGGACAGCGCGACCCAGTCGGTGCCGTGCTCGACCGCGAAGGCGAGGTCGCGGCGGTCCTTGTCGGTCAGTGCCGGCACCGGCACCACCGCATCGGGCACGTTGACGCCCTTGCGGTCCGAGATGACGCCGCCGACTTCGGCCGAGCAAAGGATCGCGTCCGCGTCGGCGCGGATCACGCGCAGTCGCAGCTTGCCGTCGTCGACCAGCAGCCGCTGGCCCTTGTGGAGCACGCCGAACAGCTCGGGATGCGGCAGGCAGACGCGCGTCTCGTCGCCCGGCGTGGGATCGCGGTCGAGCGTGAAGTGGCCGCCGTGGCGGATCACCGCGCGGCCATCCTTGAACGTGCCGACGCGCAGCTTGGGACCCTGCAGGTCGCAGAGAATGCCGATCGGCTGGCCGAAGTCCTTCTCGGCGGTGCGGATCGCGGCGATCGTTTTGGCGTGGGTCTCGTGGTCGCCGTGGCTCATGTTGACGCGGAAGGCGTTGGCGCCCGCGCGCAGCAGCTTGGCGATCATCTCGGGGCTGCTGCTGGCCGGGCCGAGCGTCGCGAGGATCTTCACCTTGCGGCCCTGGAGCGCGGGTTCGGCAGGATCGGCGGGAAGGTCGGGAGCGGCCAAGATGGTACCTCTTTCAAACAAGCCGCGTCCTATGGCAAAGCGGCGGGCAAAGACCAAGGACGATCGCCATGACAGAGACCGGGAAAGACATGTTGGACCAGCTCGATGACGCCCAGGCGGCAGAAGCATTTCGCCGGCTGGTGCGTCACCTGCGCAAACGCCACGACGCGCAGAACATCGATCTCATGGGCCTCGCCGGCTTCTGCCGCAACTGCCTGGCCGACTGGATCCGCGACGCGGGCTACGCAGGCGACAAGGCCGCGGCGCGCGAGCTGATCCACGGCATGCCGGCGGGCGAGTGGAAGGACAAGTTCCAGACCGAGGCCACGCCCGAGCAGATGGCGCGGATGGAGGAGAGCCTGAAGCGCAACGGCGGCACGCACTGACGGCAGGGCGCTGCGCTCACCGCGCCGGACAGAACTGCTCCGAGCAGGAATTGCCTGCGCCTGAACGCAAAACTAGCCCCTCAGACGAGGGGCTAGTTGAAATCGCACGCCATCAGGGAGCTGATACTGGGTCGAACAGCGGGCTGGTCTAGGCGCTACGACCTTGCCGATTAAGCCGTGCTCGAAGAACTCTGCGCTGCCAGGTTGCGATGGAGTGTCACGAGTTGGGACCTGTATAACATCGCCATTTGGGAATGAGAAAATCCTGCTTCCTCGGAGGGGGCGAGAAGTGCAAGTCTCTCTTCTTCTGCGATACGGGATTGGCAATATTCGATGTCGCTTTGCAGCACGCGATACCTCCCAACTTCGTAGCCAAGACGCAAAATTTGCCTGAAAGGCCATTTGCATTTTTGAGATTTAGCGGCATCCTCTCCCAAGGATTGCCTTAGTGGAAATCTTTTGTCTCCGTGGAACCGTTTATGTCTTTTCTGCGTTTGGCAGGTATATAGCAAAAATTGGGTCTAATTTTTGCACCTATTGTTGCGGCGTCCTGCTGGGAAGCGCCGCTCGCGCCAGCTGACGCCCGACCGAAGGGGGATGGGAAGGCGTGGCGCGGATAATCGACATTCTTGGCGAGCTGTCGCGATCGCTGGGAGTGCCCGTGCTCACGCCCGAGTACGAAATTGCCCTGACATTGCTCGATCGCCCCAACCTGACCGCGGATCAACTGCTTGAGCAATCGTCCTTTTCGCGCGCCGGCTTCTTCAACACGATGGATCGCCTCAAGGCCATCGGCTCGGTCGTATCGACTCCCAGTCCGATGGATCGCCGGTCGAAGATGTACCGATTGAGCGATCCTATCCATGATCTGATCGTATCGAGATTCAAGCAGTACAGGGTCTCATACGATGCTTTGATGGAGCAAGGTATCAAGGACATCGAATTCGTGAAATCTCGATTGCTGGCCAAGCGGGAAAACGCATTCAGCCATCTCTCGTGCGAATTTCAGATAATATATTATGCGTTCCTGTCGCCGGGTATCGCCAACAATGATCTTATGGCTCTGGTCGATGTCTCGCAGAGCAAATTCCTGGCAAGTCTTCGGGAATTGTCGATCGGTGGCATCATGACCTATCAGATCGATCCCAGCGACAAGCGGCGAAGGCTGTACGATGTCAACGAGACTGTCCGACAAACCGTGAATGCCCTCAACGATGAGGTGTTTTCCTGGCTGGAAAATATCGCCTCGACGCATGCGGACCCGCCGGAAGTGTCTCAGGCCGAGAACCACCCACCGATCCTATGAGATAGGTCACCCGCCTGCGCCTGGCTCTTTTGCGGCGTTCTTGGCCCGGGAGGGGGAAATCTGCTTCGCGTCGCTTTGAACTTCGCCGTCCTGCCGCTAAGGCGCCGGCAACCGATTCACTTTACCCCCGGAGAACCCACCGATGGCCGACGCCACCGACGACCGCCTGCGCCTTCTGATCGAACGCATCGAACGCCTCGAGGAAGAGAAGAAGGGCATCGGCGACGATATCAAGGACGTCTATCTCGAAGCCAAGGCCGTCGGCTACGACGTCAAGATCATGCGCCAGATCGTCCGCCTGCGGAAGATGCCGCCCGACGACCGCAAGGAAATGGAATCGATCCTCGATCTCTACAAGGCCGCGCTCGGCCTCGGCTGATCCGGTCGCGTCGCCCCCGCGAAAGCGGGGGCGCTGGCCTTATCGGCGCGAGGTCTGATCTCGCCAAAAGTCCCCGCCTGCGCGGGGACGACGATTGCCCCAAAGGCGTCTCTGGGCTAGGGGGCGGGCCAACCATTCCCTAGCTGACGAAACGAGCCCGAAGGCATCCCATGGCAGGCCATTCCAAATTCAAGAACATCATGCACCGCAAGGGCGCGCAGGATAAGAAGCGCTCGGCACAGTTCTCCAAGCTTTCCCGCGAAATCACCGTCGCGGCCAAGATGGGCATGCCCGATCCGGACATGAACCCGCGCCTGCGCGCCGCGGTCAACGCCGCCAAGGCGCAGTCGATGCCCAAGGACAACATCCAGCGCGCGATCGACAAGGCGAGCAAGGGCGACGCCGAGAACTACGAGGAAGTGCGCTACGAGGGCTATGGCCCGGGCGGCGTCGCGCTGATCGTCGAGGCGCTGACCGACAACCGCAACCGCACCGCCACCAATGTGCGCACCGCTTTCGCCAAGAACGGCGGCAACCTCGGCGCCAGCGGCGCGGTGAGCCACGGCTTCGAGCGGCTCGGCCTGATCGAGTACCCGGCCAAGGTCGGCGACGAGGAGAAAGTCCTCGAAGCTGCGATCGAGGCGGGCGCCGACGACGTCGAGAGCGACACCAGCGAGGACGGCATCCACTCGATCTGGACCAGCGTCGAGAACCTGCACCCCGTTTCGCGCGAGCTCGAAAAGGTGCTCGGCGAGGCGGAAGCTGTGAAGCTCGCCTGGCGCCCGAGCCTCAAGGCCGCGGTCGGCGAGGACGAGGCGCGCACGCTCCTCAAGCTGATCGATGTGCTCGACGACGACGACGACGTCCAGACCGTCTGGGGCAACTACGATATCTCCGACGAGATCATGGAGAAGCTGGGCTGATGATCCCTCCCGCAAGCGGGAGGGTGGGCTGATCATCCTCGGCATCGACCCTGGCCTCACCTGCACCGGCTGGGGCCTGGTCGCCAAGGCCGGCAGCCGGCTCAGCCATGTCGCCAACGGCCAGATCCGCACCGATGCGGCGCGTTCGATGGCCGAGCGGCTGGTCGAGCTCGATGCCGAGCTGACCGACGTGATCCTGCGCCATAGGCCCGATGCCGGCGCGGTCGAGGAGGTCTTCGTCAACGTCAATCCGCAGTCGACGCTCAAGCTCGGCCAGGCGCGCGGCGTGGCGATGCTCAGCTTGGCGCGCAGCGGCATGCCGGTGGCCGAATATTCGACCAAGGTGATCAAGAAGGCGCTGGTCGGCACCGGCGGCGCCGAAAAGCAGCAGGTCCAGGCCATGCTCAAGGTGCTGCTGCCCGGTGTGAAGCTCGCCGGCGCCGACGCCGCTGACGCGCTCGCCGTGGCGATCACCCATGCCAATATGATGGGCAGCCATCGCTAGAGCCCTGTCCAGCTTAAACAGCGCCTACAAATCGTGAGCCAATAGTATCGACTGGAAGGTCCAGGGCTTGCCGGCTTTTGCATCGCAGCCGCCCGCGCGGCGGTAGAGGCAGACCTGGCGGTCGCGCTCGGCCTGGCAGGAGATCTTGTGGTAGCCGTCCGGCGGCAGGCCGCCGCGCGTGACGATCAGCGCGTTGGCGCCCGCTGCCAGTGCGGGATCGAAGCTCTGCTTGCCGCCGTTCATCGCGTCGGTGAACATGTAGAGTTCGACCGGCCGCGGCATGAATACCTGCGCGAGGGCGCGGCGTTCTTCCACCGCGACACCGACCCCGCAGGTGCCCGGCATCTCGGCTGCGCGGATTGCGGTGCGCGCCAGCAAGGCGCCGTCGCGACCCGTCCCCACGAGCGAGAGGCGATCCTTGCCCAGGTGCCAGCCCCAGGCCGAGGCCAGGCTCCAGACGAGGCACAGCCCGACCAGCGCCGCGATGCGTCCGCGGCCGGCGCTGCTTCGCTCGATGAGGTCGACCGCGGCGATCGCCGAGAGTATCACGATCAGGAAGACCGGTAGCCAGATGAAACGGTATTCCTTGTGCCCGATCAGGCTGTGCACGGCGATCGTCGCCAGAGCGGCGATCAGCACCGGGCGGTAGCGCGGGCCCGAGAACAGCGCGGCGATCGTGATCGGCAAGGCCACCGGATGGAGTTGCACCAGCATCGCGCGCGGGTAGTACCAGGCGTCCTCGACGCCGAAGAAGGCGGCGCGCCCGTCCGCGATGTTCATCGTGACGGTGGTCAGCGCCCAGGAAAAGGGCACCATGCCCGCGGCGAGATCGGTCGCCGCACCCAGTGCCAGGGCGGGCAGCGCGCCCAGTGCCAGCCGGCGCCAGGCCGCCCGGTCACCGCGCAGTACCAGCGGCACGAGCACCGCGGCGAAGACCCCGTATTGCAACCGCAGCAGCACCGTCATCGCCAGCAGGAAGCCCGCAAGCAGGGCCGCGCGGCGGTTGTCCCGCGCGCGCAGCAGCGCCGCGACGCCGCCCGCGGCAAAGGCCGTCGCGACGCTTTCCGACAGCACGTGGACGCCGAACAGCACCGATTCGTACCAGACCGCCGCGACGAACATCGCCACGAACCCGTGCGTGCGGGATCGCACCGCCCCGATCGCATAGGCGGCGGGCACCGTGGCGAGGCAGAGGCCGGCGAAGGCCACGCGTGCTGCGATCACCGGTGTCCAGTGGTCGCTGGCCAGCAGCGCGCCGAGGGCCATGATGCCTGCGAGGAAATCGGGGATCAGCGCGTTGCGCAGGCCATAGCGGGCCTCCCAAGGCACGATGCCGCGCCCGAAGACCATGCGATAGGCGCGTTCCTGGTATTGCAGCACCTCGTCGTGGTGCATCGTGTCGAGCAGCGAGAACGCCGCCCAGCGCAGCACCATTGCCAAGAGCAGCACGGCGGCGGCGAGCAGCAGCACGCCTCTGTTTTCCCTAAACCAGCCGGCCACCGAACCCCCCTGCGCCTCGCCGGACGCTAGCGGCAGGCCCGCGCGAAGTCAGCCGCAATATGCGGCTTTCTCGCGCCGATCTGCTGTGCCATAGAACAAAGCATGATCGCAAAGCTCACCGGCACGCTCGATGATACGGGGCCCGACTGGGCGATGATCGACGTGGCGGGGGTGGGCTACCTGGTCCACTGCTCGGCCAAGACCCTCTCGGCCCTTGGCATCCGCGGCGATGCGGCGACCGTGCATACCGAACTGCAGGTCAGCGAGAACGACATGCGGCTGATCGGCTTCGCCAGCGGGGCGGAGCGCGAGTGGTTCCGCCTGCTCACCGGCGTTCAGGGCGTCGGCAGCAAGATGGCGCTGGCGGTGCTTTCGGCGCTCTCGACCGAGGAACTGCAGCGCGCCTGCGGCTCGGGCGATGCGGCCACGGTGGCGCGCGCGCAGGGGGTCGGGCCCAAGCTCGCGGGGCGTATCGTCAACGAACTGAAGGACAAGGCCGGCGCTCTGCCCACCACGCCCGGCGCACCGGGCCTGGCTGCGGTCCTGCCCGCCGGCGCGGCGAGCGGCGATGCTGTCTCCGCCTTGCAAAATCTCGGGTTCAAGCCTCAGGTGGCCACGCAAGCGGTGGCGCAGGCGCTTGACGAACTGGGCGAGGGCGCTCAGCTCGATGCGCTGATCCGCGTGGCGCTGAAGAAGGCATCGAGATGAGCACACCGATCGTGGCGGTCTATAGCCTCAAGGGCGGCGTCGGGAAGACGACGCTTGCGGTCAACCTCGCCTGGGCGGCGGCGGCGCTATCGGGCCGGCGCACGCTGCTGTGGGACCTCGACGCCCAGGCGGCGGCGACCTTCCTGCTTGGCCACGATGGTCAGGGTGAAAAGGCCGGGCAGACGATCCGCAAGGGGCTCGACCCGGCCAAGCTGGTCGTGCCCACCGCGGTGGAGGGGCTGGAGCTGCTGCCCGCCGATGCCTCGCTGCGCGACCTCGACGTGACTTTCCACGATCTCGACAAGAAGAAGCGGCTGGCCAAGCTGGCCGGCGAGCTGGGCACGCCCTCGCGCGAGCTCATTATCATCGACTGCCCGCCGGGACTGAACGACACGTCGGAACAGGTGCTGCGCGCCGCCGATCTGGTGGTGGTGCCGGTGATCCCCTCGCCCTTGGCGCAGCGCGCGCTGGCGACCGTCGCCGAGCACGTCGCGAGCAAGAAGGCGTTCGATGCGCCCTTGCTGCCGATGTTCTCGATGACCGACCGCCGCCGCTTGCTCCACCGCGACGCGCTCGCCGCCGAACCCGACTGGCCGGCGATCCCGATGGCCAGCGCTTTCGAGGCGATGAGCACCCGCCGCGCCCCGCTCGGCATGTTCATGTCGCGCCGCTCGCCCGGCGTGCAGGCGGTGGCCCATGCCTGGAGCAAGGTCGAGCAGGCGCTGGCGAAATGGTGGCCGGAAGCCCGTGCCTGAGATCCCGGTTCCCGCCGGCGCCCGCCACGCATCCTGCCAGTGCGGCCAGCTCCAGGTCGCCTGTTGGGGCGAGCCTGTGCGCATATCGGTGTGCCATTGCCTCGCCTGCCAGAAGCGCAGTGGCGGACCTTTTGCGGCGCAGGTGCGCTTTCCCGAAGACCAGGTGCGGATCACTGGGGAATCGCGCGTATGGGTGCGCGTGGCAGACAGCGGCAACGAGGCCGAGTTTCACTTCTGCCCGACCTGTGGCTCTACGGTCTGGTACCGCTCGCGGCCCCATTCGGACGCGATCGCGGTGGCGATCGGCGCTTTTGCCGACCCCGCGTTTCCTGCCCCCTGGTTCTCGGTCTACGAGGAGCGCAAGCACCCCTGGGTGAGCATCATCGGCGAAGGTATCGAACACATTGACTGACCCCGAGCGACTGACCGCGCCCGAGCGCCAGACCGAAGACATCGACGCTGCGCTGCGGCCGAAGAACCTGGCTGAATTCGTCGGCCAGGCGGCGGCCAAGGACAACCTGCGCGTGTTCATCGAGAGCGCGAAATCGCGGCGCGAGGCGATGGACCACGTGCTGTTCTTCGGGCCTCCCGGACTCGGCAAGACCACGCTGGCGCAGATCGTCGCGCGCGAGCTTGGCGTCGGCTTTCGCTCGACCTCGGGCCCGGTCATCGCCAAGTCGGGCGACCTCGCCGCGCTGCTCACCAATCTGGAAGAGGGCGACGTCCTCTTCATCGATGAGATCCACCGGCTCAATCCGGTGGTCGAGGAAGTGCTCTACCCGGCGATGGAGGACCGCGCGCTCGACCTGATGATCGGCGAGGGCCCCTCGGCGCGGTCGGTGCGGATTGATCTGCCGCCGTTCACGCTGATCGGCGCGACCACGCGGCAGGGGCTGCTGACCACGCCGCTGCGCGACCGCTTCGGTATCCCGGTGCGGCTGAACTTCTACACGGTCGACGAGCTTGAGAGCGTGGTCACGCGCGGCGCGCGGCTGCTCGGCATGGGCATCGAGCCCGAGGGCGCGCGCGAGATCGCCCGCCGCGCACGCGGCACGCCGCGGGTGGCTGGGCGGCTGATGCGGCGCGTGCGCGATTTCGCCCATGTCGCCGGGAGCGAGGTGGTGACCCGCGCCGGCGCCGACGATGCCCTGACCCGGCTCGAGGTCGATTCGCTCGGCCTCGATGCGCAGGACCGCCGCTATCTCCGCATGATCGCGGAGATCTACAAGGGCGGGCCGGTCGGCGTCGAGACGCTGGCGGCGGGGCTCAGCGAGCCGCGCGACACGGTCGAGGAAGTGATCGAGCCCTACCTGATCCAGCTTGGCCTGATCGCGCGAACGGCGCGCGGACGCTGCCTCAACGATCTCGGCTGGCGGCATATCGAGATGACGCCGCCGGTGAATGGACAATGGGGTGGTGGCCAGACGGGCCTTTTCGATGCAGCGCCCGGCGAAGGGGCTTCATAAATCTCCCTGCGTTCGGGCTTTGGTGGGGAATGGTTTCAAATCGGGACAGTCCTGTCCGGCGCCCGGCGAATAAGAGAAAAATCTCACTTCGGGACAGGCGGAACACGGTTAACGCCGTTGTCCCGTTAAGCAGTCTCTGCGCTTTTCGTGACACAGGGCGAGCTGGCTGGGCTCCTTTTTCGCAGCCGCCGCCCAGGGAACGAAGAGAGCGCTTATGTCGGTTCGTATGGCCATCGCGAAATTGTCCGCCGCCGCGGCGGGCGCCGCGCTGATCGGGGGCGGGGCGGTTCACGTCGCCGAGCCGCCGGCCAAGAACCCCCAGTACGTCAAGCACGTCAAGCAGCCCAAGGCACGCCGCGTGGCGCAGCGCCCGGCGCGCCGCGTCGCGGCGCCGGTCTCGCGGGTCATCCAGCCCGCGCGCCGTGTGATCGAGCCGCCCGTCGCGGCCGCGGCCTATATCCCGGCAGCGGCAATGGCTGCGCCGGCGGCGGCGTGTTGCGGGGGCGGCGGGACTCCGGTCATCGTCGGCGGATCGAGCGGCGGCGCCACCAGCGGCGGCTTTTTCGGCGGTTTCGGGAAAG
>JADMIO010928722.1_pt1 | contig 10948 bp, 8 predicted proteins | sample 8958161 | NCBI WGS metagenome assembly JADMIO01 (sample SAMN16585339, study PRJNA669376) | soil metagenome | isolation source: Crop rotation soil | place: USA: Cullars Rotation, Alabama | collected 2011 | reverse complement strand
GCCGCGACTTCAAGTCACGTGAATTCCAAGCTTCGGATCCCACTGTGCTGGAAAGGTCGCCACCGATTTGATTACCGGCGAGGCGGTCGTGCTGAAGGATGAAGGCGATGTGCCGTTTGCGATCCGCGCGAGCTGCACGATTCCCGGCTGGTATGTGCCCGTTTTGGATCAGGAAGGGCGGCAACTCGTCGATGGTGGTTTGGTGGCGGTTGTGCCGTCGTCTGTGACGCGTTCGCTCGGCGCAGACCTTGTGATTGCCGTCGATGTGAACAGGGAAGGTGCGACTTTCATCACGCCGTCGAGCTCGGTGATTGGTGTGTTGTTGCAGTCGATGATGGTGGTTCAGAAGACCGCGTCGAGCCGGCAACTCGAGATGGCGGATCTCGTGATCAGTCCGAAGGTCGGGCACATTCGCTGGGACGAGATGGGCCGCGCGGACGAGTTGATGGACGCCGGTTATAAAGTCGGCGTCGAGAGTATTTCCAAAGTCCGCGAGCTGATAACCACGGATCAGACGGATTTTGAAAACCGATCCGCGCTGATCGGGTTGTAAAATCCGTCTGATCCGTGGTCCTGAATTTCCTCACCCATTAAACATTTCTTCAAATCACAGGATATCGGAAGCACTGAAGGATGGTTATCGAGGCTAAATCTCTGCCCGATCCACGACGGAGCCGTGTCAAACGACGCTTTGTTCGACTCGGTCTCGTCCTGGTCTTGATCGTATGCGCGGTTGCGGCTGATGCCGTGGCGCGTTCATATCGCTACTACTCACAAATCATCGATGCTCGACTCGCAAGTGGTTATCTGACCAGCCGGCCCGGACTCTACGCTGCTCCGCGTGTGCTCGATGCTGGGCAGAAGTTGTCACGCGAGAAGGTTGTGGTAGTGCTGCGTCGTGCTGGTTATGTCGAAGCAAACGCGAGCGACGTTTGGAGTGGAAGTTTTAGTCTTGTCGACGCAGACCTCGAGATCCGGCCCGCGCGATCGAAACAGGTCGTGCGAGTGACGTTTGCAGGAGATCAGATCGCTGAGATTCGCGGTGATGGCGCTTTGCTCGATTCGTTCACGCTCGAACCGGAGATCCTCTCGACTGATATGGCTTCCAAGGCCGGAAAACGCGAAGTGTTGAGCTTTGGCGAGATTCCGGCGGCGCTGGTCCACGCAATACTCGCGATCGAAGATCGTCGTTTCTTCGAACATTCGGGCGTTGACGTCAACGGTTTAGCGCGCGCGCTGCTGAGAAATGTCGCCGACGAGCAATTAGCCCAGGGCGGATCTACGATCACGCAGCAGCTCGTCAAGAACACTTATCTCACGTCGGAAAAAACTGTTCAGCGTAAGTATGCCGAGGCGATGTTGTCGTTTGCGCTCGAACGCCGGCTCTCGAAGAATGACATTCTTGCGCTCTACTGCAATGAGATCTACATGGGCCAGCGTGGCGCCGTCGCCGTGCGTGGCGTCAAGGAAGCGGCGAAGGTTTTTTACGGAAAAGAACTGCGCGATCTCACGCTCTCGGAAGCGGCGACGCTTGCAGGGATGATTCAGAGTCCGGCGCGTTACTCGCCTGTGCAGCATCCGGAGGCAGCGCGAGCGCGTAGAGATATCGTACTGGCTGCCATGCGAGAAAACGGCTGGATCACGGCTGAGCAAGGTAGATTGGCGAGTGCTGAAGCGGTGACTGTTGCGCCGGCGGCCGCGGTCGATGATTCACTTGCGCCTTATTTTGTCGATTACGTGAATCGACTGGCTGAGTCGCAGTTTGAAACGTCAGCAGACCGGCAGCGAATTTACACGACGATAGATCTCGAGTTGCAGCAAGCGGCCGAGCGGGCGCTGCAGAAGCAGTTGGATCGTCTCGATGGTGTTTACGCGAGTCGCGGACTGAAACCGCAGGCTGCACTCGTCGCGCTCGATCCGCATACGGGCGACGTGCTCGCGATGGTTGGTGGCCGGAAGTATGCGGAGTCGCAACTGAATCGCGCCACGGACGCGCTGCGTCAACCCGGTTCGACGTTCAAGCCGTTTGTGTATGCGGCTGCGGTTGAAGATGGGTTCTCCCCCGTGCGGATGTTTATGGATGCGCCGCGGGATTTTACTTACGACCGCAACAAGATTTATCGACCGGCAAACTACGGCGGCGGTTATTCGATGACGGAAGTGACGATGCGCACGGGGCTCGTGCGGTCGTTGAATGTGGTGACAGTCGATGTTGCGTTGCAGACGGGGCTCGCGCGCATTTCGAACCTCGCGGTGCGATTTGGTTTGCCGAAGCCCGAGCGCTATCCCGCGCTCGCGTTGGGGACGGAGGAAGTGACGCCGCTGCAGTTGGCGTCGGCGTATGCCACGTTTGTGAATGAAGGACGGCGCGTCGAGGCGAAGGCTGTAGCGAGTGTGGGCGAGCCGCCCGCGACGCATGCGGCTCCGGTTGCGGTGGACCAGGTCGTGAGCCCGCAAACAGCTTACATGATCACGAATATGCTGCAGGGGGTTGTCGAGCGTGGTACTGCGCGCAAAGCTCGTGGCGCGGTCCCTGGTACTGCGATCGCAGGGAAGACGGGAACGTCGCGCGATGGCTGGTTTGTTGGTTATTCACCGAACCTCGTGTGTGTTGTGTGGATTGGTTTTGATGACAATAAGCAGCTTGGGTTGACGGGTGCTGAGGCGGCGCTGCCGGCGTGGGTGCAATTTATGAATGATGCGGTGGCGATGCGGCCCGATCTTGGTGGTGAAAATTTTGAGTGTCCGGCGGGGATTCAGTTTGTCGAAATTGATTCAGCGACGGGATTGCGTTCGACGGTGACTTGTCCTGTGCGCGAGTTGATTGCTGTCGCCGATCGGATGGCGCCGACTATGGAATGTTATCTACACGGAAATTTGCCGGCGCAGCAGGGCGGCAGTCCGTTCGCTGAAGAGGTGGAAACAAAGCGTGAAGAGATCGCAGTGAAGAAAGAAATGGTGCTGACGCTCCCGAACTACAGGACCACGCGGGTTGATGTTGATTTGAGCGGGCGGCGTTCGCTTGTCAACGACATGCGTTGAAGACCACTGCCGAGCAGGCACAGAACCGAGCGCGGTAGCGCCGGGTCAACCATAACAAACACGCCAGATGAGTAATGTTGACCCGGCGCTACCGCGCTCGGTTCTGTGCCTACTCGGCGTAAATCATCTCTCCAGTATCACCTGCGCGATGGCGTGCTCGCTCGTGTGCGACATCGATAAGTGCGTTGCCGTCGCACGAAACTTTTCAAAAACAGCCAGCACTTCTCCTCTGAAGATCAAGTAAGGCGCGCCGCTCTCGTGCGCTGATATTTCTACGTCCTGCCAGCTAATCCCACCACGCCATCCGGTTTGCAGCGCTTTCAACGCCGCTTCTTTTGCCGCGAAGCGCGCGGCATAATGCTGCGCGGCAACGACGCCACGCGAGTCGCAGTATGCACGCTCGGCTGCTGTGTAGACGCGGTCACCAAAGCGCGGCGTGCGCAGGAGCACTTCGCGAATTCGCGCGACTTCGATAATGTCTATACCAATGGAAATGATCACAAGCGACGACCAGGTAACCGAAGCTGGATTTTACTGGCGCGAGACCGACGGCGTCCGCGCCCTTGTTTGTGCGCCACTCGAAGCAGACGGCTTCGTGAATGGCTTCTCAACGCGTCTCGGCGGCGTCAGCGACATGCCCGCGAATGCGCTCAGCCTTGCGGGCTTTCATGACGACGCAGCGGAGAACATTCTGGAGAATCGTCGCCGCTTTCTCAAGCTTTTTCCGGGCGAGTGGACGCTTGCGGGTTGCTGGCAGGTCCACGGCGCCGACGTGCGCGTGGTCCACACTATAGAAGATGCGAAGCCTGCTGAGAATACGTTAGGCGAGACTGTGTACTGCGATGTGATCGTCAGTGATGCGAAAGGCGTACTGGCCGGGGTTAAGACTGCTGACTGTGTTCCGATCCTGATTGGGGATCCGGTGACGGGTGCGTTTGCGGCAGTTCATGCTGGTTGGCGCGGGACGTTGGCGACGGCGGTGATCGCAGGTGTTGAGCGATTGGCGAAGGAGTACGACGCGAGGCCTGAAGATTTGCGCGCGGCGATTGGTGCGTCTGCAGGACCGTGTTGTTATGAAGTCGGGAGCGAGGTGATTGAGGCGTTTTCGAGTAAGTTTGTCGACGGAGAAAAGTTGTTTACGCCGACGCGCGCGGGCCACGCCACGGTTGATTTACTGAAAGCAAATCGTGACCAGTTGATATCGACTGGAGTGAAGCCTGAGAGAATTCACATCGCGCCGATCTGCACGATGTGCCGCACGGATCTGTTCTTCTCGTATCGGAAAGAGAAGGGCGTTCACGGGAAAGTGGGGCGGTTGATGGCTGTTGTTGGAAGGAAGTCGTAGACAGGATTTCAAGATTTACAGGATTCACGAGATAGTCTTGTAAATCATGCAAATCCTGGAATCCTGTCTAACTTGTCTTACTCAACATTGAGCCACATCTTCACCTCGCGCGTGACCGGTGGGAAGCACGACTCATCATTGCACGCCTGGAATCGGAGCTTACCTTTAATCTCACCCGAGCCACCGGAATAATTCGCGGGTACGGTGACGTTGAAACGCATAATCGCCTTGCCTTCGTAAACTGCAACGGCACCCTTCGAGAACTTCAAATTGCGCATCAACGCGCGTGGATACGAAATCGGACCAACCTGCAATCCCGACGGTGTTTCGACGTCTAGCTTGGTGGCGACGAGGAACTTGTCGAGTGGCTTGCTTGATTGGACGTGCAGCCCGTTCGGAATGTCCATCACAACGCTGGCGCGCACGACGCGCCCTTTCTTGATTTTGTCTGGAGCTAGCGAGCCGCTGACGTTCACGTCACTGGACGATTGCGAATAGAGAGTACCTGCCAGCAGCAGAATGACGAATAACGGAAACACGTGACGAAGTTTGTTCATTAGTTAGCTCCGACTAGATTGGTGTTAGTAAGTGTGGTTTGACGCGCCGCCAGTTGCCCGCAGGCCGCAAAAATGTCCCTGCCGCGCGGCCGCCGCACGTACGTGTGAATCCCTTTCGACTCGAGGACGTTCTTGAATCGCTCGACTCGTTCATCACTTGAAGGTTGGTACGGAAGCGGGTCCGCAGGATTGTGCGGGATCAGGTTTACTTTCGACTTGATCGTGTGACGGTTGAGCAGGTTTGCGAGTTGTCGCGCCTGCTCGTCTGAATCGTTGACGCCGTCGAGCATCACGTATTCAAAGGTGAGCCGTTCGTTTGGCTTTAGTGTCTTCTCAAAAACTTTGCACGCGCCCAATAGCTCTTCGAGCGGCCAACGCTTGTTGATAGGCATCAGCTCGTTGCGTAGCTCGTCAGTTGGCGCAGCGAGTGAGATCGCGAGATGTGGTCGATCTGAAGTGTTTGCCAGGTCGAGAATGCGCGGCACGACGCCGGCGGTTGAAACCGTTACGCGATTCGGAACGATGTGCATGCCCTGCGGATCGGCCATGACTCGTAAAGCCTTCAGGAGCTGGTCCAGATTAAGTAGCGGCTCGCCTGCGCCCATCGCGACGAGATTGGTTCCGCGTGGCGGCTTGACGCCCGTCCCGTAAGCGTCGTTAAGTGCGATCTGGATCTGCTCGACGATCTCCCCTGCGGTTAACGAACGTAGCAAACCGAGTTGTGCAGTCAAACAGAACGTACACTGTAGAGGGCAGCCTGATTGTGACGAGAAACAGATTGTGTCGCGGCGCTCTTCGGGAATGAAGACTGTCTCGACAGGTAGACTGTCGTGCGTTTTCATCAAGTAACGGCGAGTGCCGTCGTCAGAAAGGTATTGCGATTCGACTTTTAGAGTTGCCGCGCGCGCGATCTCGTTCAGTCGCGTGCGCAACTCCTTCGGTAAGTCCGTGATATCGTCGAAACTGCGCAGACGGCGGTGTTGCAGCGCCCCAAAAAGCTGCCGGCCACGATAGGCGGGCTCGCCCAGCGTTTCGATAAACGAGGTTATTTCCGGCTGAGTAAGCCCGGTTAACTGCACTGCTTTTTCCATGCAGAGTCATCTTAGCATTTGAGAAGGGGCGTCTCATCCGCAGACATCTTCCATCCACAGATTACGCAGATTTTATATCTGTGAAATCTGTGGATGAAAAAATCTCGGTGAGACGCAGGTAAGCTTACTGAGTTACCGTGAATTTTTGCGACGGCGATAGCGATTGTCCCGTAACTCGATCTCGAATGCGAATCGCGACTTCGTAGTCACCTGGGCCGAGATTACGAGTGTCGATCAGGCGAGCGAGTGTCAGGCGCTGACCTGAGTCGCTCATGCCCTTCCAGTCTTCCGCCTGTTTGCCAAGCTCTTTACCGTCTCTTATCAACGAGTATTCAACGTCCACTGACGGACGCAGCGTGGTTTGATCGATCCCGGCGTTGTAAACCTGTAGATATACGCCGACGGGTTGACCGCGCTTGTAGATGCCGGAAACGTTCGGGATGACCTTAGTCGTTCCGATCACAAACTGGCCCACTGCAGGTTGATCGACGAGGCTCTCCAGCTTGGCAGCCAGAATCAGTGTTGAAGTAGAGAGTTTTTCCTGATCGTACTTGGGAACGGTGAAGCCGAGCTGTTTCAGACCAGTCGCACCGGAAGCGACGTCGCGAACGATCACGTCGACTTTGTATGTTCCGGGCGCGAGCGGTACGGCTTTCTGGTATGCAGACTTTCGATCTCTCGCTTCGCTGAGCTCTGTAGCAGTTGCAGTCGTGATTACCGGATCTTCGAAGATTCCGACGCGCCGGCCGGCCACAGACGTGATACGCGCGAAGATGTTCATGCGCGCCTGTTGCAAACCGCCGCTGTCTTGAAACACGAGATCCTTGTTTTCAGCCTGGATCGTGAACGCCGTGATTACGCGTTCGTCTGACTGGCGGAAGAAGTCGATTCGCAGATCAAAATTGAGCGGGTTCTCCTCGACGACGCCAGTGTTCACCGCTGTCGCGAGGTCGTTGAATTTGACCTGAGGAGGACGGTTGAGATCCGCCAGCAATTGCAACCGCGAGAACGGGCTGTCTTGCTCGCGTTGATAGTTTTGATTACCGACACCGCCGATGCCTGCAACCCGATCGGCTTTGCTGGTCAATCCAAGTTGTTCGGAGAGCGTCAGTCCCGCGCCGGGAACCATCAACATCGCGTCTTTTTCGTTGGGATTGCGGGCGATGCGATACTCGCCGCTGCCCGTTGGGTCAACGAACTCGATCTCGACACCGGAACCGACACCTGCCAGGTAACGATAGAACCAGATTTCGAATGGGTACGTGGTCGTCGAACCGCCGCCTTCGTATGACGGACGCTCATAAGATCCGCCCATCGGGTGCGTTTCGCGCTCATCGGGCTTGCCGTACATGATCCAGATGCGGCCGCGATCTGATTTCCAACCTGGTATGCCGGAGCTGAAATGCTCGTTGGCGTATGCGATTCGCTCGTAGTATTCCTCTTTGAACTCGTTTTCGTCAGTGTCCGGATCGGGATCGCGCCGGCGCCAAAATTCCTCGATGAATCGTTCGCGTTCGTCGTCCGTGGCGAGTTTTTTGAATGCCTTACGTTCTTCGTCGGTGATGATGTAGGTAACGTCTTTGTCGAGCCAGTCTTTGTAAGCCTTTTTGAGTTCGGGCTTCACATTGCGAGGCTTGTTGCTGGGATCCTGCTGATCCTGCGCAATCAAGCGTGGGCTGGCGCTGGGGAAGAGGCTCAATATCAGGGCCAGACGAAGGGCAAATTTCTGGTAAGACATTACGAAAACTCCTGTGATGCTTGCGAATCGTGCGCTACGGACTGCTGCCGGCTAACCTATTGAAGACCTTGGATTCTAAGTCTCGGTTGAGAACACAGTCAAGGATGCCGCGGCGTTTGGGCTAGTTGCCTAAAAGCCGCGGAAACCTGTGTCATCTAGGCATTTAGGTTGCCGTTCGCGGTTTATTGAAAATCCACGCAATGAAGATCGAGATTACGTAAAGAACCAGCATTGGGGCTGCGAACAGCATCATGTTTGGAATGTCGTTCGTTGGCGATAGGACGGCGGCAGCGATCAGGATCACGATGAGCGCAGTTTTCCAAATTCTGACCATTAATCCGGCCGTAACGAGGCCGATTCGGGCCAGAACGTAGGTGATCGCCGGCATTTGAAACACGACGCCCATGCCGAGCATGACGATGATGATGAAGTCGAAATAGTCGTCGGCCTTGAGTAAAAGACGGAAGTCGGAACCGAGACCGAGCAGATATTTCGCGGCTGGTGGAAAGATCACGTAGTAGGCGAACGCCGCGCCCAGAACAAAGGAGATCGACGACAGGAGGATAAAGGGCGTCACGTACGCTCGCTCGTGTGGGTACAGCCCGGGCGAGACGAATCCCCAGATCTGGAAGAGCAGAAACGGCACTGACACGCAGACGGCCGCATATAGTGAAACCTTTATGTACAGCGAAAAGGGTTCGAGTGCGGTTGTAACGATGAGCTTGTCGTTGAGGCCTGTGAATGATTCATCTGCGGCGGAGAGCTCAGTTGATAAACGAATTCCCTTTGGAATGACGGTATTTCCTGCGAAGAGTGGTTCATCACTGAACAAAGCGAGCTTACCTTCGGCGTCTTTGTAGACGCGGGCTGTAACTGAGGCCCCAGCGGGAATGAGGCTCGTTCCCAGCTTTGTTTCTTCAGGAAAAACGTATCGTCCGGTGTCGTTTTCTTTGAGCGACGTCAAAGGGGAGATCGATTCGGTTCCAGTCTGGCCTGCAATCGGAACCTGTCGTCGCTGTGCATCAGAAAGTGCGCGATTCACGGGGGCTGCGAGAAACGCGTAGATAGCGCCCGAAAAATACCAGCATGCGCTGGCGGCGATAAAGACAAAGATGAAGGAGCGGATCAAGCGGCGGCGAAGTTCGTCCAGATGTTCAAGGAAGGACATCTGACCGCCGAGTTCTTCTTCGCGTCCGCGATTCGTAGAAAACGATCTTAATAATGCAGACATGGGATCAGGTAAAAATTATAGCCAATCTTGTTTTCGAACTGGTTGAGCTTCGGCTTGCGCGGCTTCTGCCGGAATTTCTATTGGTTCCGGGGGAGTTTCGGCTAGTGCTTCGGAGAAGGTTTGTGATTGGTTTTGTCGCGCGACCACCAGATCCGAGGTCCCAACTGTTACGGGTTCTGCGGTTGCTACGGGTTCGTGTACAGGCGTTGGCTGCGGCTCGAGCAGTGAGTTATCTTCTGCGCGGGTTGATTCCAAATCCACTTCTCGTTCCCATGTTCGCTTAAAGTCGTCCGAAGCTTTCCGAAATTCAGCCAGGCCTTTTCCCATCGATTTGGCTAGTTGAGGCAGCTTTCGCGGGCCGAAGAAGATTAGTGCAATTAGGAGGATAAAGATGAACTCGGTGCTACCGAGGCTATCGAGAATGAATGCGAAGAACACGGGTCGTTTTCCCTTCTGAAATATTGCTGTCGCTGTAAACTCTCCGGGGAGTGGGAACGCCGGAAAGAGTCGGGCTCGTTTGGGTGACAGCGAATTGTAGCGCGTCATCGTTCAAAGCAGAAGGCGCGCGGGCGGTTCAGCGACTTTGCAGGGATCACTTTAAAATCATTTGGATGCAAATGGAAGAATCGGTCGACAAAATTGGAACTCTGGAGTCGTTTGCCGAGTGTGCAGAAGCGGTGGCGGCGACGACGAAGAAACTCGAGAAGGCAGCGATACTGGGAAGTTATCTGGACACGCTCTCAGATGCGGATCTGAGTCGGGCAGCGCGTTATTTTTCCGGACATCAATTCGCGTCGACTGATGCTCGCACGACGAATGTGGGTGGGAGCATTATCAGTGCTGCGTTGAGTGAGGCGACAGGTTTTAGTCCTGAGGATCTTTATCCGCGTTACGTTCGATTGGGAGATCCGGGTGAACTTGCTGCGGAGATAGTTAAGGAGGCCAAGCGTTCTGTTCAGCCAACGATCACGCTTGCTGAAACAGAGTCGCTGATCGCGAGATTAAGTGAGACGCGCGGAGTTAAGAATAAGACGGCGTTGCTGACGACGGTGCTGCATCACGCGACGCCGCTCGAAGCGAAGTATTTAGTTAAATTGCTGGCTGGTGATCTGCGTATTGGTCTTCGAGAGGGTTTGGTTGAAGATGCGATTGCTCGTGTCTTTGGCAGATCTTTGGAAGACGTTGCTTACGCGAATATGTTGCTTGGGGATATTGGCGAAACCGCCACGCGGGCGCGGGGAGGGGAGCTTCGCGATATCAATATGCGACTGTTTCATCCGATCAAGTTCATGCTTGCGACGCCTGCCGCGGATCTAACTGATGTTGCTCGGACCATGCCGGAAGAGTTTTTAGTAGAAGACAAGTTTGATGGTATTCGTGCTCAGGCGCATGTCGAGGCAGGGAGAGTGGCGATCTACTCTCGGACCATGGACGAGATCACGCATCGGTTTCCAGAGTTAATTGGGCCACTCCAATCGTTGTCGACGGATGTCATCATTGATGGGGAGATAGTTCCGTCAAATGGTGAAGTGATTCTTCCGTTTAGTGAGTTGCAGAAGCGCTTGGGTCGAAAGAGCGTGGGCACGCAATTGCTCAAGGATGTTCCGGTTGCGTTAGTTGCTTATGACCTGCTCTATGCCGGTAGGAAGGTGCTGATTGACCAACCATTGAGTGAGCGGAGACATCTACTGGGCCAGATAGTGCCTTCGCATGGTCCGCTACGGATGTCTCGAGACAAGCTGTTGAATGACGCCGCGATGCTTGATGAGGAGTTTGAACTCGCGCGAGCCCGCGGAAACGAAGGCCTGATGATCAAAAGTCCGGGGTCACCTTATAAACCCGGACGACGCGGGCGTGACTGGCTGAAGTTAAAACGCGCGATTGCGACCTTTCCAGCACATTGGGATCCTAAGCTTAGAATTCCACGTGGACAAGTTGTCGCGG
>JADMIO011711215.1_pt1 | contig 10949 bp, 7 predicted proteins | sample 8958161 | NCBI WGS metagenome assembly JADMIO01 (sample SAMN16585339, study PRJNA669376) | soil metagenome | isolation source: Crop rotation soil | place: USA: Cullars Rotation, Alabama | collected 2011 | reverse complement strand
CCGCCTGTCAGATCACGGCGGAGATCGTCGAGCAACAACGGGTCCTCACGCAGCTTCTGCGGGAACAACCGCTCGGCGAGGCCCGGCACGAACACGATGCGGAACGCACGGCCGCGCGCCTGATGCGGGCTGCCGACAAACACGCGGCCGTATCGGTTCGGCGGCGGATCGACTTCGAGCGACATCAATCGATCGGCCAGAACGTCGCGGACTTCCGTCAGACCAACGGGCTCGACCGCCCCCATCGGCCGAAGATCGGCGAGCACGCGCAGCACGTCGGCCGGTTTGCGCAATACGCGCGGCACCAGCCCTTCGAGCCGTTGCAGCCACTCGCCCCAACTGGCATTGTCTGGCCATCCCGCCATCGACTCGATGAGCGGCAGCGCGAACGCACGCAGATGCTCGAGATTCTTTCGCTCACGTTGCAGGTGCCCAATCCGCGGCGAGTCTGGCTCTTCCGACTGAAGCGCGCGGATCTTCAGCTCATACTCGCGATCGAGACCGTTCAACCGTCGAGACCATCGCTCTGCGCCGCCAATGACAGAGCTCTCGACCAGTAAACCCTCCCACTTCCACGGCGCTCTCAACGTTCCTGAAATGACGGCCGCAGACGGATCCGGCTTCGCCGCGGCCACCGGCGATGAGCCGAAGAAGTCGAGCTGCAATTGGCCGTCCACTGGTGATGGTGGATCGATCGCTTTGTCGCGTGGTTCGCTCGACTTCTTCGTCTCTTCCGACACCGTGTTCAGTGCGTCATCATCCGACGCCACCCACGTCGTTGCGTTCGGATCGATCTGCGGCTGCCCTTTCTCGTCCAGATTCGGCACCTGTGCAAGCGACAGGTACTCGGCAAACCGCTTGGCGGAGAACTTCTCGACGGCACAGCTCAACAGCGCCAGAAACGCGCGACCTGCGGGATGCGGCCTGCGCGTACCGCGATCGAAATACGCGGGGATCTTTGCGCGGCCGAGGGCGTGCTCGAGCACACCGAGATATTGCTGCGGCGACCTGACGAGAATCGCCATCTCGTCGAACCGCGTACCACGCGCGGCTTCCTTGAGCAGCCTCCGGGCGATCTCGACGCACTCTCGCCCTTCGCCCGGTGCTGAGAACCACACCAGCTCTCCGCTGCGATCGCGCTCGGGCGGCGGTTCAGGCGAAAAGAGATACCGCGTCAGATGGCCGATGTCGTGTTGCTGCGGATCGGAGATGAGCTCCGCGTTCACATCCCGCTCGCGAAGCGTGGCGAGCGTTCGCACGTCGCCGGTTGGAATCGTGATCAGCACTTTTGGCGACTGCTGAATCAGCGCCCACAGGAAACGTGATTCGGCTTCCGAGTCGAACGGCACATCGAGCACGAGCGATGGCATCGCAGGCCAACGCGTGGCGGGCGAACCCAAGGCGGTTGTCGCCGTCTCGAAAAGCGCGGCCCGATCGCTCGCACCGGCCTCGGCCATCAGCGACTCGACGCGATTGAGCAGCTCGGCGAGATCAGGACCGCCGCGTGAGAGCCCGTTCAAACGCTCGCCCGATGTGCCGGCGAGGCGCAGTTCGGCAAGCGTGCGCGCGAGGGCTTTTGGAAATCCCGGCGTGCGCGCGACCGGCGCGAAATACTCGAGCGCCTCATCTTTTGAAGCCTCGAACGCGGCTCGTGTCGCCACCGCTTCGTGGCCGAGGGCGGTCGATGGCGCGCGGTCGAGCTCGGCGAGGTGCAGCGACGCCAGCCGCGCCGCGAGCTGCGTGAACGACAGGCGATGAAGGCCGAACGTGGCGCCTTTGTCGACAGCGATCGCGCGGGCGAAATCGTCAACCGCTCCACGCGATGCGCCCAACAGCAGCACTTCGTCGCCAGGCGCAAATTGATCGAGAAACGTGCGCGCTTCGCGCAGGCGGATGGCTGCAGCCGGCGATTGGACAGCGCGGAGTGTCGGAAATGAGGAGGGACTAACCATTGGGACCGGACTCCATGCCGGAACATCGATACGGTGGCGCCTCGCCACCGGAATGCGCAAATCGTAACACAATCGCTCACCACGGAGGCCACAGAGACCACAGAGACGTTTTCTCTGTGTTCTCTGCGCGCTCTGTGGTTTTGCGATTCGTCAAGGCAAACGGAGAACCTGACCGGGTTTGATCTTGTCGGGATCGGTCAGCACATCCTTATTCAGATCGAAGATTTTCATGTACGACCCCGCGCTGCCCAGTTGCTCTTTCGCAATCTGACTGAGCGTATCTCCGGGCTTCACGGTGTATGTCTTTGCCGTCGCCGTTGCCGCGCCTGTTGCACTCGCTCCTGCCGGAGCTCTGCCAGACGAGGCTGTCGCACCTCCGCCTGTGGGCGCGCCGCCGACGACCTGAATGTCGGCCACGATATCTTTCTGCCACGTGGGAATCGTCTTGATGGCGTTCCAGATTTCGTTCTTCTCGGCTTCGGTCGCGACGGAGCCTCTGAAATGGAGCTTGCCGTCACGTTCCTCGGCATTGCCGTGGAACTTCCCCTTCGCCGTTTGAATCGCGTACGCGTATGTGTCTCTCAGACCCATGAGCTCACCTCCATCTGCAGAAATGCACGGGCGACGATCGTCGTGCAGGATGCGCCTGCGATCGACATGCACATCCTCCTTTCTTCCAAACTGCAATCTTCCGTACCGAACGTCAGACAACAGCCGGAATTTCGACTCTACGCCCTCTCGGCAATCGAGGTCTATCTTTTCTTCGCACGCGGCGCGATACTTCGCCGGATAAGGAGGCAGCGCGATGAATATCCTCGAGGCGATTCTCAACGCGCAGAATGGAGCGGTCGCGCGCGAAGCCGGTCGATCCGTCGGGTTGTCGCAGGATCAGACGAGCGCCGCATTGTCTGCTCTCGTACCGGCGCTGGCCGCAGGACTGCAGCGGAATGCGACACAGGAAGGCGGACTCGACGCGCTGCTCGGCGCTCTGGGCGGCGGCGCGCACGCGCGCTACGTCGATCAACCGTCGATGCAATGGAGTCAGGAAACGCTGACGGATGGAAACGGCATCCTCGGACATATTCTCGGCAGCAAAGACGTCAGCCGCGCGGTTGCGACGCAAGCCGCCGCGCAAACCGGCATCGGCGCGGACGTGCTCAAGAAATTTCTCCCGCTCGCAGCAACGCTCGTGATGGGCTCGCTCGCCAAACGATACGCAGGTCAGCCGGCCGCTCGAGCAACGGCAACCGGCGGCAACGACATCTTCAGCATGCTGACACCGCTAATCGATCAGAATCGCGACGGCTCGATGGTCGACGATATTCTCAAGAATGTGGGACGGATGCTGGGCGGGCGCTAGTCTTTGCGTACATGGAGACGTGGCGGGATCGCAAAATCCGCGGTCCCTGCGTGCTGACTGCTTCGCGAATCCGAAGCTACGGCGCCGGCCGCGCTGCGATGCCGTCGTCGGCCGCTGGACGCGAGCACACAGACTTCGCCCTTCATGCTCGCTCGTCGCCCACAAGCTTCTCGCGCGGCCAGGATTCTGGATTCGGCGGCCTTCGCACGGCTTCGCGCATCAGCCAGCACGTAGGCCGCGCGCAACGCGACGCTTAGTTATCGTGGTACCGGTGGAGTCTTGCGCTAGGACGTCTCGCGCGTTTTGCGCAATGCCTCGTCGACATTGGCGAGAAGCGCCGCCGTCGTGAATGGCTTGGGCAAGAGCCGCACGCTGGCGGCCTGAGCACCCTGCATCACCATACTTGCCGGATAGCCCGACATGTAGAGCACGGGAAGATCGGGCCGTATCTTGTGAAGACGCTGGGCCAGCTCGGGTCCGCTCACGTGCGGCATCACGACATCGGTTAGCAGCAGATCGATCTGCATCTCGATCGCGGCCACCGTCGAAAGCGCCTGGTCAGCCGACGCGGCTTCGATCACGTGAAAGCCGTGACGCTCGAGCGCGTGCTTCGCGAACCGTCGAACAGCCTCTTCGTCCTCGACAAGCAGAATGGTTTCGCGTCCGACGATGGCAGGCCCCGGTTTCGCTGTGGTGTGAACAATCTCAGGGCTGCTGCCGGATGCCGGAAGAAAAATCCGGAACGTCGTGCCTTTGCCAACTTCGGTATCGACCGTGATGAAGCCGCCGAGCTGCTTGACGATCCCGTAGACCGTCGACAGGCCAAGACCCGTTCCGACTCCTACGGGTTTTGTCGTGAAGAACGGCTCGAACAGATGTTCCTTTGTGCCGGCGTCCATCCCGGTGCCGGTATCCCGAATCGTCATCAGCACGTGCGGACCGGCCGCACGAACCGGAAGGTGATCCTGATCGGCCGCATTCCTCGTGACGATGGTGAGCGTTCCGCCCGACGGCATCGCGTCGCGCGCATTCAGCGAGAGGTTCATCACTACCTGCTCTACCTGGCTGGCATCGCCGATGATCGATCGCAGAGCCGGGTCGAGCGTCACAATCACCTGAATCGCTCCGCCGATGAGACGTTCGAGCATCGGCGTCAGTCCTTCGATGACGGCGTTGAGATTCAGCTCGCGCGGCTGGATGATCTGCCGGCGCCCGAAGGCAAGGAGGCGGCGGACGAGGCCGGCAGAGCGCTCGGCGGCGCGCAGCACCTCTTTCAGATCGCCGGAGATCGGTTTGTCGTCGCCGATCTGCTTCAGGATCATGTCGACGTAGCCGATGATGGCAGTCAGGTTGTTGTTGAAATCGTGCGCGATGCCGCCCGCGAGCCTGCCGATCGCCTCCATCTTCTGCGCATTCATCAGCTCCACTTCGAGCCGTCTCCGCTCGGTGATGTCGACGATCACGCCCGTTGCTCCGGTGATGTTGTGCTTCTCGTCGCGCAACGGTACTGACGAAGCTTCGAACGTGAGATCCTGCACGTCGATCTGACTGTTGAATGACTCTCCCGCGAGCGCGCGCTGGATGTGTTCGCCAAGCGCGGTAAACGGCGCGATACCCAGGTCTTTGAGCGGCCGGCCGACGATCTCTGCCGGCGTGATGCCGAGCACCTGCAGTGCCTGACCGGCACAGAACGTCGCCACGCCTTCGCGATTGCTCGCCCACAACACGAGCGGGAGATTGGCCATCACCACACGAAGACGCTGCTCGGCCGCCCGCAACTCGTCTTCGGCGCGCTTCCGCGCAGTCATGTCGCGCGATAAGCCGAGCACGGCGGTCACTTTCCCGCTGTCGTCCGGAATCGGCGCCAGCCACGTGCTGAGCCACACCTCTCGATCCAGATACATCGTCCGGCCTTCGGCGTAGACCGGTTTGCCTTCATCGAGCACTTTCTTGAGATTGGCGCTCTGACGCTCGGCGACGCCGGGCGGGAAAATTTCGGAGCGTCGCCTGCCGACGACACGGTCAGGCGTCGTTCGCAATTGGTCGGCCGCGGCCTGGTTCACGTACTCGACGCGATCTTCGTCGTTGACGACGAAAATGTGATCCTGCGCCGCCGTCGTGAGCACGCGGTAGTACGCCTCGCTCCGCCGCAGGGCGTCTTCGATTTGGCGCCGGCTCGTGATGTCGACGACGAAGCAGATGAAACCCGGCTGCTGCCCGCCATCGCCGGGCAGCGGCGTCGCAGAGAAGATGCTCGACACTGTCGAGCCGTCCTTGCGAACCAGCGGCACTTCGGTCTGACACTCGGCGCCGTTGTTCGATCCGGTAAAGCATTCGCTGATGCGGACGTGTTCGTCGCCGGGCACGAACGAAAGCAGGCTGCTGCCCTGCATGTCTGCCGGGGTCCGATCGAGGAGAGCTGCCAGGTGGGGATTGACGTATTGCGTGTTGAACGCAGAATCGACGATCCAGACGCCTGTTTTGAGCGCATCGAAAAGCTTGTGCTGGTCGGAGCTCTGCCCGCCCAGCATCCAGTTTCGCAACGCGTCAAACGTCATGTTTGGGACGCCGCATGGTACCGCACTCTACCGCCATCTGCCATCTGCCATCTGCCATCTGCCATCTGCCATGACAGGTTACAATCCTGACTTCCAAGGAGCAGCCTATGAAGAGCCCCGCACGATTTCCGCTCAGCGTCCTTTGCCTCGCCATCGTGTTTGCCGCGGTGGGCTACGCCCAGCAGGATTTCAGCAAGGTCGAGATCAAGACGACGAAGCTCGGCGGCAGCGTTTACCAGCTCGAGGGACAGGGCGGTCACATCGGCGTGCTGGCTGGTCCCGACGGCGTGTTGATGGTCGACACGCAGTTCGCGCCGCTGTCGGACAAAATCATCGCCGCGGTGAAGGCGATCAGCCCGTCGCCGATCAAGTTCGTCATCAACACGCACGTGCACGGCGATCACACCGGCGGCAACGCGAACTTTGGCGCGCTCGGCGCCACGATCGTCGCGCGGCCGCAATTGCGTGCGCGGCTCGAGAAACCGGCGCCGGCGGCGAACGGCGCGCCCGGAACGCCTGCTCCTGCGGCGGCGCTGCCCAAGCTCACCTATGACGCGCCGATGACGTTTCACATGAACGGCGAGCAGGTTCAGCTGGTTCCCATCCCCGCGGCGCACACCGATGGCGATACGCTCGTGAAGTTCGTGAACGCCGACGTGATCTTCACCGGCGACTTCTATCGTTCGATGGGCTATCCGAACATCGATCGCGCGAACGGCGGAACGTTGAGCGGGATGGTGGCGGGACTGACGAAGATCATCGACCTTGCCGGGCCGTCCACCAAGATTGTTCCGGGCCACGGCCTTGTCGTCGATAGAACGGCTGTGGCCGCGCACCGCGACATGCTCGTCGCGCTGCGCGACAAGTTCGCGCCGATGGTGAAGAAGGGGATGACAGTCGAACAGATCACCGCGGCCAAACCGCTGGCAGACTACGACTCGAAGGTGCCCGGCGTGGGCACGACGGGCGAGCGTTTTATCGGCCAGTTGTATGCGGAGCTAGGCGGGAAGTAGAAGGTGCGACAGCTCTGAAGCGCTGTGCCACCGAAGCCAGGCACTCGCCACCGAAGCTAACGCGCTGTGCCACCGGAATAATCTGTCATCTCGGTGGCACAGGGCTTCAGCCCTGTTCTACTTCGGCGGGGCCGGCCAGAAGGCAGGGTCCATCATCAACAGATCAGTGCGGTAGCTCACGTTCGTAGCGGTCGGAAAATTTGCCGGCACCTTCTGGGTGACAGCACCTGTCGCCGCCCACTCGGTGCCGCGCTGCGTGAGGACGACGAAGTCGACCGAGCTCATCGCGGGAACATCGTGTCCCATTGGCAAGTGCACGACGCGGCCCTTCCCGAACGGCAACACCATCACCATCGGCTCGTCGCGACCAGTGCCGCGATTCTTCGGATCGGCAAACGCGGTCGCGAGCACCGTCATGTTCTTGCCGGGACCGCGAAGATTCATATAGAGCTCGTCGCCGTGATGCATCCAGGCCTTCGGCAGACCTTTCATGATCGGATGACTCGCATCACGCGCCGTGACGAGAAACGGCAGCCGCGCGCCGTGGGCACCGGCGCGTCCAGGCGTTTCATCCGATACGAGCTTGCCTTCCTTGTAGTACCAGAGCGGCCCTGATTTCTCGTCGCGCGCTCCCCAACCGCCGACGCCAATCATGTCGTTGAAGGCAGGCCAATGCGGAAACGCATTGTCCGCACCGTGAATCGACACCATGCCTCCGCCATTCTGCACGAACGCTTCAAACGATTTCTTGAGCTCGTCGCCCCACTCGGGCGCCTTCCCATCGATGCCGTTGTTGTAGTTCATCACCACAACGCGATACTGCGAGAAGTCGGGTTTGAATGTGGCGAACGCCGGATTGGCAATTTCCGGCGCCGTCACGACGGTGGTGTCGAACAGCCCTGCCTCATCGAGAATCTTTTTCAATACCGGCGTCGTCGCGCGCCAGTCGTGATTGTTCTGACCGTCGAGCAGCATCACGCGGATACGGCCTTGCCCGTGCGCGAGTGACGCGGCGAGCAACACGCACGCAAACAGGACGGCAACAGCGTTTTTCATCGCGCCTCCGGAAGAGCAAATGCAAACAACGAGCTGCCGCCGGCAAAGAGGACGTATTGACGTCCGTCGAGCTCGTACGAAATCGGCGAGTTGTTCACACGCCCGATCGTCGAGTGCCACAGCGTCTGGCCATCGGACGTGCGAAGCGCCAGCGCGTTGTTGTTGTTATCGCCAGTGAATGAAATACCGGTTGCCGTCGTCAATACGCCGGCAGCGCCCGCGCCTTCGCCGATGTCGTGACTCCACTTTACCTTGCCGGTCTTGTAGTCGATCGCGCGAATCGCCGCCCGCGAATAGATGCTCGAGTTGGCACCCGCCCAGCCATAGGCGCCGTGCTCTTTTTTGAAGAAATAGATGCCCCACGCATCGACTGCGCTCACGATCAGGGTTCCGGTCGCCGGATCGAAACCTGGCGACCGATAGTTCGTCGCACCGGCTTCGTTCGGCGCAACAAGACGTCCGTCGCGCTGCGGTTCTTTGTCGGGAAGGGGAACCGGCTGGCCGTCCTTGTCGATCTCCTTCGCCCAGTTAGCCGCTGCAAACGACGTCGTGACGAGGCTCTTTCCCGTCGTGCGATCGAGCGTGAAGTAGTACCCGTTGCGCGATGCCTGCAGCAGCATCTTGCGCGGCGTGCCATTGAAATCGCCGTCGACGAGCACCGGCACTTCTGCCGCGTCCCAGTCGTGCGTGTCGTGCGGCGACGCTTGAAATCCCCACGCCAGCTTTCCCGTGTCGGGATTGATCGCGAGGATCGAGCAGGTCCACCGATTGTCGCCTGGCCGCGCTTCGCCGTTCAGCACCGGCGTCGGATTGCCGGTGCCGACATACAGCAAGTTCAGATCGGGATCGTATGTGCCGGTCATCCACATCTGACCGCCGGTCGCGCCTCCGCTGATCGAATCGGGCGTGCCGGGCGGCGGCGTACTGTAGAACGTCCACTCCGGCTTGCCTGTGGCGCCGTCATACGCCTTCAACATGCCAGGCAAATTGTCGAAGTCTCCAGCCACGCCGACGATGACGTGATTGCGAATCACGAGCGGAGCGTTCGTCGACCAGAAGCCGCGCTTGGCGTCCGCAATCACGATGTCGTGTCTCACCTTACCGGTGCGTGCGTCGAGTCCCACGAGGTGTGCGTCCGGAGTCGTGACATACACGAGATCCTTGTAGACCGCCACGCCACGTTGACCGATGTGAAACGCGTCGTTCGTCGGATGTGTGTAGCGCCAGATCTGCCGCGCCGATCGCGCATCGATCGCCCACACGTTATCGGGTGCGGTGAGATAGATGACGCCGTTCGCGAGCACCGGGCTCATCTTGAGCGACTGCGTCTGGCCTGTCTGAAACGCCCACGCCAGCGTGAGCTGGTGAACGTTCTCCGGCGTCACCGAAGACAGCTTCGTATGACGCTGTCCCGAATAGTCGCCGTGAAACGTGAGCCAGCTATCAACCGGAGGCTTCAGCAGCAAGGCCGGATCGACACTCTGCGCGGCGACGGCCGCGCCGAGAGCAATCACGAACATCAAAGGTGTAAAAGTCCGCATGATGGGCTGTTCCTATTTGAGCGACTGCAGATACGCAAACACGTCGTGCATGTCCTTGTCCGAGTACTTGCTGAGCTGCTCGACATGCGCCTGAATGGGATTGTCGATATCGACGCGCACTTGTGTTGCCGGCCACGAGCGCGTCCAGCCGTCGTTGTCGACGAGAGAAATGGTGAACTCGTCGTGCTGCACCACTTTGCCCGTCACCACCTGTCCGTCGCGCGTCCTCACTGTCGCCGACGGCCTGGCGGGCGCTGGCCCTGCGTCGCGTCCCGAGCCGGGATACAGCAAGCGATGCAGCAACGCCAATCCCTGATAACGATTGCCGATTTTGGCAAAATCGCCGTTGGTGAGCGAGTGGCACTTCGCGCATCCGCCTGCGCCGTTGAAGTAACGGCGCCCCGCTTCGACGTTTCCGGTCTGCAGGTCTTCTACGTCGACGCTGCGGCGCCCTCCACCGAGTGTCTCAGCTTTCGTTTTCGCGTCGTGAATGAACGCGACGATTGCCGAAATATCGGAATCGCTGAGGTTCGATCCCGGCATCCCCTTGTCGGGGCGACCCTGACGGATGACCGACGCCAGTTTGTCGCCGCGCACGTCTTCGGCGACAAGGGCCGACCGGGTGAGATCCGGTCCGCTCTCGCCTCCAGCCGCATCCTTCCCATGGCAGAATCCACACTGGCCGACAAAGCGTGTTTGACCTGCCTGCACCTGCTCCGCAGGATACGATTGGGGCGTGACGGTTGCCGGTGGTTTCTTCGACGCAGGACTTGCCGCAGGCGGGACCTGTCCAGCGGCACCGGCGGAAACGAACGCAAACACCGCGGCGCACAACGCAAGCAGAACTGTCACTGACCGCTGACTCATGATGTGCTCGATTATCGATTAAAATCCCCGCCGAGCGTAGCAAAACAACGGGCAGACTCGCAATGGATGTCGTCATCGGAATCGACGTAGGTACAGGTGGATCGCGCGTCGTCATCGTAGATACGGACGGTCGCGTCGTGGCATCGGCAACAGTGGAGCACGCGGCGTTCGCGTCGCCTCGCACCGCGTGGGCAGAACAGGATCCGGAGGACTGGTGGAGAGCCAGTCGTCAGGCGTTGCGCGAGGCCCTCAAGACGAGCGGCACTCGACCGTCGTCGGTTCGCGCCGTCGGCCTTTCGGGCCAGATGCACGGCGCCGTCCTCCTCGACGAAGCCGGCATGGTGGTGCGGCCGGCGATCATCTGGTGCGACCAGCGCACCGAAGCCCAGTGCGAATGGTTGAACGAGACAATCGGTCCGGCCAGGCTGCTCGAGCTCACATCGAACCCCGCGCTCACCAACTTCACGCTCACCAAATTGCTGTGGGTTCGTCGGCACGAGCCGGAAGCCTGGAAGCGCGTCAGGCGCGTGCTCCTGCCGAAGGATTTCGTGCGGCTGCGCCTGAGCGGCGAGTACGCGATCGACGCGGCAGACGCGTCGGGC
>JADMIO010909387.1_pt1 | contig 10949 bp, 9 predicted proteins | sample 8958161 | NCBI WGS metagenome assembly JADMIO01 (sample SAMN16585339, study PRJNA669376) | soil metagenome | isolation source: Crop rotation soil | place: USA: Cullars Rotation, Alabama | collected 2011 | reverse complement strand
AGCAGCTCGGCCTTGCGCGCCGCGACGACGCCCCCGCCGACGATGACCACGGGGCGATCAGCGAGCCGAAGAAATACCGGCAGATGCTCCAGCGGCGCCTGGGTCACGACTCAACTCCCGGCGACGACGTTGGGTTCGGCTGGCGTGCGTACGCGCGGATGCAGGCCGCACTCGCGCGTCTCGGCGTTCTCCCACCACCAGCGCCCGGCGCGGTGATCCTCACCCGGCTGGATGGCACGGGTGCAGGGCGCGCAACCGATGCTCGTGTACTGCTGGTCGTGCAGCTTGTTGTACGGCAGGTCGCGCGCATGGATGTAATGCCACACCTGCTCCTCGGTCCAGTCGAGCAGGGGGCTGACCTTGAACAGGCCATGGGCCTTGTCCCATTCCTGCGGCTGGCCCTGGGCGCGGGTATTGGACTGTTGGCGACGCACACCCGTCACCCACGCCGAATAGCCCTGAATGGCCCGCTTGAAGGGCTCGATCTTGCGAACCCGGCAGCAGGCCAGACGCGCTTCGAGACTGTGGTAGAACCCATTGACGCCCTGGTTGGAGACCAGCGCCTCCAGGGCCGCGGCGTCAGGGTAGACGAGCCGCAGCGGGTGGCCATAGCGGCGCTGCAGCTTCTCGATGAGCTCGTAGGTCTCCTCGTGCAGCCGGCCGGTATCGATGCTGAAAATATCGATCTCCGGGACGTGCGACCAGATGATGTCGGTCAGCACCATGGCCTCGGCGCCGAGGCTGTTGGAATACACCACGCGACCATGCTCGCGGACCGCTCCGGCGAGCATTTCGCGCACCGCCGAGGCTTTCTCGGTGAGCTCGAGTGACAGTACCTGACCCATGCTGCCGGACTGTATCCAGCCGGTCTGTGGGACAGAACGAATCATTGCTTCTGAGGTCTTGCGGAGTGGTTATGGAACGGTTTCAGGGCCGCTATCCGCCCCGAAACCCCTCCGAGGCGCCCCGTGCAGCAGCTTGGGCCGGGCCGCGCTCTGGCATCATGAGGCCATGGATTTCGTCATTCGCATCGGCACCCGAGGCTCCCTGCTGGCGCTCGCGCAGACCCGCCGGGTCGCCACCGCCCTGGAGGCACGCGTGCCCGGGCTGCGTTGTGAGCTCGTGCCCATCGAGACCCGGGGCGACAAGCGCGTCGATTTACCTTTGTCCGCCGTGGCCGACGATCAGTTCTTCTCGGCCGAGCTCGATGAGGCGCTGGCGGCCGGTCATGTGCACCTATGCGTGCACTCCCTCAAGGATCTGGGCTCCGCGCGGCCTTTTCATCAGATCATCGTGGAGCGCGAAGAGACCCGCGATGTCGTGCTGTTCCGCGACGATGTGCCGAGGCGACTCGCGGAGGGCCTGCCTATCACGCTCGGCACCTCGACGCCGCGCCGTGCGGAAAACGTCGCGGACTTTCTTGCCGGGGCCTTACCGCGCGGCGCCGTGGCACCGCAGCTGCGCTTCACCGACATTCGTGGCGCCGTCGATCGGCGGCTGCAGCGCCTGCACGGCGACGGGGCACTCCAGGGTACGGTACTCGCACTGGCGGGGCTCAATCGTCTGTGGCGCGATCCGGAGGGACAGCGCGTTCTGGCACCGCTCCTCGCCGGACTTCGCTGGATGGTCCTGCCGCTCGAGGCCTGTCCGGCCGCCCCGGGGCAGGCGGCCCTGGTGGTGGAATGCCGTAGCGACGATCACGAGACACGTGCCCTGCTCGAGCCCCTGCACCGTGCACGCTTGGCCGAGCTCATCGAGTTGGAGCGTTCCCTCATCGAGGAGCTGCCTGCCGCGGACCGCGGTGCTTTCGGCGCCACGGCGGTCGAGGATCGTGAGCTGGGAGCGATTGCCTGGCTGCGTGGGCGTCGCCGGGACGCGGGCGGTGAGGCGACACAGCTGGTCGAACGGCTGCACTGGTTGGCACCACCGCGACCCGAGGGCGCGCGGCCCTGGGAGGGCTCGCAATGGCGCGCGCGCGCGGGTACCGTGCCCGTCGAGGAGGTCCCCACGGTGCTCGATTCCACGGCGATTTTCGTCGCGCATTCGCGTGCTTTCGACGGTCGTTCGCTGCCGGATGCGCGCGCGCGCATCTGGGCCGCTGGCGTCTCGACCTGGCGCTCGCTGGCTGCGCGCGGGCTGTGGGTCGAGGGCTGCGCGGAGGTGCTCGGCTTCGAGGCTCTGCGTCCGACGCTGTCGTGCGAAGTGCTGCGGCTGCCACCCCTCAAAGACTGGCTGGTGCTCACCCACAGCGACGCGGTCGAAGGTTGGCCCGCGCTCGGCGTCAACCACGTACAGCCGACGTACCGCATCGAGCCGCCGCACGACCCCGACCAGCAGCGTGAGATCGCGGCCGAGGTCGCCGCCGCCTCGCATTTCTTCTGGAGCAGCGGCACACAGTATCAAGGCGTCAAGGACTGGCTGCCTCCGGACGCGCAGCACGCCTGCGGGCCCGGCAAGACCGCGCGTGAGCTGCGCGCGGCGGGCGTACAGCCGCTGAGTGTTTTCCCTTCCGCAAAGGAGTGGCGCGCATGGCTCGCCTGAGTTTGCGCCGCACGCGGCGTGACCCCTTGACCCGCGCGCTGACGCGCGAGGTTCGTGTCAGCACCGATCAGTTCATCCAGCCCAGTTTCGTGGTCGAGGGCTTGAAGGCGCGCGAGCCGGTACCGGGACTCGCCCAGGTGCATCGGGAGACTCCGGACTCGCTGCTCGCCCAGGTCGAGAAGGATCTCGAGGCCGGCGTACGTGCGCAGCTGCTGTTCGGCGTGCCGCGCGACAAGCGCGAGAAGGACTTCGACCCCTCGTTCACCGCCGAGCGAATCGCGGCGTTGAAGAAGCGCTTCGGCGCCGATCTGTGGCTGGCCGTGGACGTATGCCTGTGCTCGTCGACGACTCATGGCCATTGCGGCGTGCTCACGTCGGAGCGCGACCATGTCGACAACGCGGCCAGTGTCGATGCGCTCGCCGCTGCCGCGCTGGCCTATGCGCAGGCTGGCGCCGATTGCGCTGCGCCCAGCGACATGATGGACGGGCGTGTCGGCGCCATCCGCGCGCGGCTCGATGCGGCAGGGCTGGAGCGCACGCTCATCATGAGTTATGCGGCCAAGTTCCACTCGGTGATGTACGGGCCGTTTCGCGTCGCCGCCGACTCGGCGCCCGCCGCGAGCAGTGGCCTGCGCGATCGCGCCACGTATCAGATCGATCCCTCACGACCGCGCGATGCGCGCCTGTCGGCCCAGCGGGATGACGAGGAGGGCGCCGACATCCTCATGGTGAAGCCCGGGCTCTTCTACCTCGACGTGCTGAAGGATCTTTCGACGCGAATCCCCAGACCGTGGGCCGTGTACGAAGTGAGCGGAGAGTTCGCGGCCATCGAGCTCCTGGCCGAGCGTGGCCTGACGCCGCGCGCCGCGGCGCATCGCGAGGCCTGGACCGCGCTGGCGCGAGCGGGCGCTTCGATGATCATCTCCTACGGCGCGCGCCACGCACGCGAGTGGCTCAACGCATGAGGCCATGATGCGATGAGTCTTTCCGAGGAGCTTTTCAGGCGCGCGCTGCGCGTCTCGCCCGGCGGGGTGCATTCACCGGTGCGCGCCTTTCGCAGCGTCGGCGGCACGCCGGTATTCATGAGCGGCGGCGGCGGCGCGATGCTGCGCGATGTCGACGGCCGCGAATATCTGGACTTCTGCATGGCCTTCGGCCCGCTGATCTGCGGCCACGCCGACCCACGGGTCCGCGAAGCCGTAGTCAGTGCCCTCGGGCGCGGCTGGAGCCTCGGTACCGCCGACCCCTATAGCCTCGAGCTCGCCGAGCTGGTCACGGCTCGGCTGCCCTGGGTGCAGAGCTTGCGTTTCGTGAACTCGGGAACCGAAGCGGTGATGTCGGCGCTGCGCGTGGCCCGCGCCGCGACCGGTCGTGCCCGGGTCCTCAAGTTCGAAGGTTGCTATCACGGCCACGCGGATGCATTTTTGATTCGAGCCGGCTCGGGGCTCGCGGGTCAGCCCGAGGCGGACAGCGCCGGGCTGCCGCCCGCGGTACTGAATGACACGCTGGTGGCGCCGCTCGATGACATCGCGGGCCTGGAGCGGTTGTTCCAGGAAGAGGGCCAGACACTGGCCGCGGCCATCATCGAGCCGCTGCCCGCCAATCATGGCTTGCTGCCGCAACGCGCGGAGTTTCTACAGGCACTGGCGCGACTGTGCCGCGCCCACGGCGCGCTGTTGATCCTCGACGAAGTCATCAGCGGCTTTCGCCTCGGCTTCGGCGGCTTCGCGCAGGCTTCGGGGCTGGTCCCCGATCTGGTGACGTACGGCAAGATCATCGGCGGTGGCTTTCCGGTCGGCGCCTATGGCGGCCGCCGTGACTTGATGGAGCTGGTTGCGCCGGCGGGGCCGGTGTACCAGGCCGGCACCCTGAGCGCGAATCCGGTCGCCATGGCGGCGGGACTCGCCACCCTGAAGCTGCTGGAATCCGGTGAGGCGTATCGCCAACTGGAAGCCCTCGGCGCCCGTCTCGATGCTGCGCTGGGCGAGCTCGAGGGCGTGACGGTGCAGCGTGAAGGCTCGATCTTCTGGCTGTGCTTCGACCCAGCGGCCGGACCGGCGCTGCCGCTGCGTACTCCGCGCAGCATTCCCGCCGGCGCCGCGGCGGCCTTCAAGCCGGTTTTCCATGGGCTGCTCGGTCAGGGAATCTACCTGCCGCCGAGCGCGTTCGAGGTTTCCTTCCTGTCCCTGGCGCACGAGGAGTCGCACGTCGAGCGCCTCGCGGAAGCGCTGCGGCACACCTTCGGCAGGCACGCCGCATGAAGCTGCATCAACTGCGTTATCTCGCCGCGGTCGCCCAGAGCGGCCTCAACATCACCGCTGCCGCGCAGAAGCTGCATACCTCGCAGCCCGGCGTCAGCAAGCAGATCAAGCTGCTCGAGGACGAGCTCGGCTTTCAGATCTTCACGCGCGAGGGGCGGGCGCTGAGCCGCATCACGCCCGCGGGTCAGCAGGTCATCGAGCGGGCGCTGCGCATCCTGCAGGAGACGCAGAGCATTCGTGATCTTGCCACCGAGCTGCGCGACGAAGGCAAGGGCTCGCTGTCGATCGGTACCACGCATACGCAGGCGCGCTATGTTCTGCCCGATGTGATCCACGAGTTCCGAGCCCGCTATCCGAAGGTGCGCCTGAACCTGCAGCAAGGCACATCGGAGCAGATCGCCGAGATGGTGGTGCAGGATCGCATCGACTTCGCCATCGCCACCGGCTCGGAGCATCTGTTCGAGGATCTGACCATCCTGCCGTGCTATCGCTGGCACCGCACGATCGTCGTGCCGCGCGGGCATCCGCTCGAATCGCAGTCGCGTCCGAGCTTCAAGACGCTGGCAGGGTATCCGCTCATCACCTACACGTTCAGCTTCAGCGGCCCTTCGTCTCTGCACGAAGCCTTCGGCAAGGCGGGTCAGACCCCGGACATCGCCATCACGGCCCGCGACTCGGACGTGATCAAGACGTACGTGCGGCTCGGGCTCGGGGTCGGCATCGTTGCGCACATGGCGATCGACCCGGTCCAGGACGCCGACCTGGTGGCGATCGACGCCTCGCACCTGTTTGCGGCCCATACCACCTGGGTGGGATTCAGGCGTGGGGTGCTGCTGCGACGCTACATGTACGAATTCCTGCAGGGGCTCGCCACGCATCTCGACCGCCGGCTGGTCGATCGGGCGCATCGCATGAGCAACTCGGCGGAAGTCGCGGCGCTGGTGGCGGACATCGAGCTGCCGCAGCGCTGATCGGCGCCGCTCGGCGCAGCTTGGATGAGCGCGGCTCGACGCAGCGCAGCTCGATTCAGCGCAGCTCGACGGGTATCGAGACGTCAGCGGCCTGATAGGCCACCGCATAGCGCTGCAACGCGGCGATCGCGTTCTCGAATCGCTCCCCCGGGGCGAGCTCGAAACAATCGAAGCCGACGCGCGCCATGAAGAAGATCTGGTCCTGCTTGACGTGGCCGACGGCGCGCAGCTCGCCCTTGAAGCGCAGCCGCTGACGCAGCATGCGCGCCTGAGAGTAGCCACGGCCCTCGCCAGGTCCCGGAAACTCGATGGCGACCAGCGACAGGCGCGGCAGCAACGGCGCCAGGTCTTCGACGCGGTCGGCGGGCTTCAGCTGCACACCGAGCGGACCGCGCCACGCTTCCCAGGTCACCGCGTTGTCGCGCAACTCCGCGAACGGCACGATGAGGGATTCGTTGCCTCCCGGCGGCTCCTCACCGAGGTGCTGCCAGTCGTCTTCGACGACCTCAAGCCTGCGCAGGACTTTGCGCATAGACACGCTCCTTGAAAGGCTTGAGACCGATGCGGCGGTAGGTCTCGATGAAGCGCTCTTCGTCCTGACGGTGCTGGCAATAGACCTCGAGCACGCGCGCGATCGTCTCGGCCACTTCGTTCTGACGCACCGAGGGCCCGATCACGTCGCCGAGCGCGGTGTAGCCATTGACCGAGCCGCCGAGAGTGATCTGGTACCACTCTTCGCCGTGCTTATCGACGCCGAGGATGCCGATGTGCCCGACGTGGTGATGACCGCAGGCATTCATGCAGCCCGACATCTTGATCTCGACATCGCCGAGCTCGTAGAGATAGTCGAAGTCGTCGAAGCGCTGCTGGATCTGTGAGGCGACCGACAGAGTGCCGGCATTGGCCAGGCTGCAGAAGTCCAGACCGGGGCAGGCGATCATGTCGGTGAGGGTGCCGATATTGGCGCTCGCGAGGCCGAGCGCGTCGAGCTTCTGCCAGACCTCGTAGAGATCCATCTGCCGCAGATCGGCGAGCAGCAGATTCTGATTATGGGTCGCGCGGACCATGCCCAGGCTGTAGCGATCGGCGAGGTCGGCCACCGCTTCCATCTGCTGCCAGCTCATGTCCCCTGGCACGGCGCCGTGCGCCTTGAGGGACACGAACGCGGCGCGATATCCCGGCACGCGGTGCGGGCGGGTGTTGTAACGGTACCAGGCCTGGAACTGCGGCTCGCGCCCGGCCGTGACGTCCAGGTTCTGCAGCGTCTCGTAGGCAGGTGGCGTGAAGTATTCGCGCACGCGCTCGACCTCGGCGCGCGGCAACTCGGGGGCGAACTCACGCGCCGCTTCCCATTCGGCGTCGACCTCGGCGCGGAATTTGTCGATGCCGAGTGACTTCACCAGGACCTTGATCCGGGCCTTGTGGATGTTGTCGCGGCGGCCGTAACGGTTGTAGACGCGCAGGATGGCTTCCAGGTACGAGAGCAGGTGCTCGACAGGCAGGAACTCACGAATCACCTGACCGATCATCGGCGCGCGTCCCAGCCCGCCTCCGACCAGGACCTCGAAGCCGGTCTCGCCATCGGCACCGCGCCGCATGTGCAAACCGATGTCGTGCACCTCGGAAGCCGCGCGATCGTCCGCCGCACCTGTCACCGCGATCTTGAACTTGCGTGGCAGGTAGGTGAACTCGGGGTGCAGCGACGCCCACTGGCGGATGATCTCGCAATACGGGCGCGGATCCTCCAGCTCGTCGGGCGACACGCCGGCGAGGTGATCGGCGGTCACGTTGCGTACGCAGTTGCCGCTGGTCTGGATCGCGTGCATCTGCACGCTGGCGAGCTTCTCGAGAATGTCCGGAACGTGCTCGAGCTTGGGCCAGTTGAGCTGCAGATTCTGCCGGGTGGTGAAGTGGCCATAGCCGCGGTCGTACTCGCGCGCGACGTGGGCTAGCATCCGCAGCTGTCGCGTCGACAGCAGGCCATAAGGAATCGCGATGCGCAGCATCGGCGCATGGCGCTGGATATAGAGCCCGTTGCGCAGGCGCAGGGGCCGGAACTCGTCTTCGCTCAGCTCGCCCGCCAGGAAGCGCCGCGTCTGGTCACGAAATTCTGCGACCCGCTGATCGACGAGCACCTGGTCGATGTCGTCGTACCGGTACATGCGCGCGACTATAGGGCGGTGGGGTGGTGACCCTAAATACCCGATCGTTGGGTGTACCGCTCGTCGAGTTATATGAGTGATAATTTGGGCCTTTTCCGCGGGGAATGCATGTCCGGGCTATATTTCGAAGAGTTCAGCGTGGGTCAGCGGTTCGAGCACAAGGTGCGGCGCACGGTGACCGAGACCGACAACCTGCTGTTCAGCGCGCTGACCATGAACCCTGCGGCCCTGCACCTGGATGCCGAGTACGCCGCCGGGACGCCTTTTGGGCAGCGCATCGTCAACAGCGTCTTCACCTTGGGGTTGGTGGTGGGCCTGTCCGTCTATGACACGACCTTTGGAACGACCCTGGGCAATCTGGGCTGGGAGGAAGTGCGCTTTGCGCGCCCGGTGCTGGTGGGCGACACGCTGCGGGCGCAGACCCTGGTGGTGAGCACGCGGGTGAGCCAGTCCCGCACCGACAGCGGCATCGTGACTTTCGAGCACCGCGCCTTCAACCAGCGTGACGAAGAGGTGGTCTCGTGCCGCCGCGCCGCGCTCATGCTCAAGAGGCCCCCGTGAGCGCTGCGGCCTTGCTGCGATCGCTGCTGTTCGTTCCGGGTGATAGCGAGAGGAAACAGGTCAAGGGGCTGGGCGGGGACGCCGATGCCCTGATCCTGGATCTGGAGGATTCGGTCGCGCCCGCCCTGCTGCCCAAAGCGCGCTCGCAGGTCGGTGAGCTGCTGAAGGCGCACCGGCAGCGCAGCAAACTTCTGTACGTACGCATCAACCCCCTCAGCAGTGGCCTCAGCGCCGATGACCTTGCCGCGGTGATGCCCGGTGCGCCCGATGGGCTGATGATCCCCAAGATCTCCGACCCGGCTGAGCTGGTGGACCTGGAGCGTCAGCTCGAGACCCTCGAGCGCCGTCACGGCATGGCCAGCGGCAGCACGAGCCTGATCGTCATCGCGACCGAGACACCGCAGGCGCTGCTGACGATGCGCGGTTACATCGCACCGAGCGCGCGCTTGCGCGGGCTCACCTGGGGCCACGAGGATCTGGCCGCCGCGCTGGGAGCGAGCGCCAAGCGCGAGGCGGACGGTTCGCTGAGCTTTCCCTACCAGATCGCCCGCTCGATGTGCCTCATCACCGCCTGCGCGGCGGGGGTGCAGCCGATCGACGGGGTGTTCGTGGACTTCCGCGATCCCGCAGGCCTCGAGCGCGAAACGCAAGTCGCCCGCCGGGATGGCTTCACCGCGAAGCTCGCCATCCACCCCGACCAGGTGCCCATCATCAACGCCAGCATCGTGCCCAGCCCGCAGGAAGTGCAGCACTCCCGCCAGCTCATCGCCGCCTTCGAGGCCGATCCCAGTCTCGGTGTGGTCGCCATCGACGGCAAGATGGTCGATCGCGCCCACCTCGCCCAGGCCCGGCGCATCGTGGCAACGGGCGAGCGGCGCCGCCTCTAGCTGATGTTCCGCACGCTGCTCATTGCCAATCGTGGCGAGATCGCGGTCCGCATCGCGCGGACGGCGAAGCGGCTGGCAGTGAGAAGCGTGGGTGTCTATTCGGACGCCGATGCGGGAGCCCTGCATACGCGAGTGGTCGATACGGCGCTGCGCATTGGTCCGGCGCGGGCGCGCGACAGCTATCTCAACATCGACGCACTGCTCACCGCCGCGCGCCAGGCGGGCGCCGATGCCTTGCACCCGGGCTACGGTTTCCTGGCGGAGAGCGCCGAGCTCGCCGAGCGCTGCGCCGCGGAGGGCATCGTGTTCGTCGGACCTCCGCCGGCGGCGATCCGCGCCATGGGACTCAAGGATCACGCCAAGAAGCTGATGCAGCAGGCCTCGGTTCCCGTGGTGCCGGGCTACTCGGGCGAGAACCAGGACGATGCAAGGCTGGTTGCCGAAGCTGCGCGCGTCGGCTTTCCACTTCTGATCAAGGCGATTGCCGGCGGTGGCGGCAAGGGCATGCGCATCGTGCGCGAGGCCGCGCAGTTCGCCACGGCGCTCCAGGCCGCACGCGGCGAGGCCGAGCGCGCCTTCGGGGACGGGCGAGTGATCCTCGAGCGCTTCATCGAGCACGCGCGCCACATCGAAGTGCAGGTGATGGCCGACAGCCACGGCCAGTACGTGCATCTGTTCGAGCGCGATTGCTCGTTGCAGCGGCGGCACCAGAAGGTCATCGAGGAGGCGCCCGCGTCGGCGCTGTCCAGTGAGCTGCGGGCGCGGCTGCACGCCGCGGCGATCGCCGCGGCGCGCGCCGTGCAGTACCAGAACGCCGGCACGATCGAGTTCGTGGTCAGCGGCGAGGAAGCCTGGTTTCTCGAGATGAACACCCGCCTGCAGGTCGAACATCCGGTCACCGAGATGGTCCTCGGCATCGACATGGTGGAGTGGCAGCTGCGGATCGCCGCGGGCGAGCGCGTGCCTCTCGGCCAGGACGCTCTGCGCCCGAACGGTCATGCTTTCGAGGCACGTATCTACGCCGAGGATCCGCGCCGTGACTTCCTGCCCTCGGGCGGAGTCGTGCGCGAGCTGCAATGGCCGGCCCCAGCCGCGCACTTGCGGATCGACGCGGCCGTGGAGGCAGGAGATCCGGTGGTGATCGAATACGACGCGCTGCTGGCCAAGCTCGTCGTGCACGGCGCGACGCGTTCGGAGGCGCTGGCGCGTCTCGTCGCGGCATTGCGTGCAACACGCATCAACGGCGTGGCGACCAATCTTGCCGCGCTCATCAGTCTCGCGTCGGACCCGGCGGTTGCCGCGGCGAAGATCCATACGCGTTTCATCGACGAGCGCGGCGCGAAGCTGCTGCCCGACGAGCATGCACAGCGCGCCTGCGCGGCTGCGCTGGCCCTGGCGGGTCTGTTGAGCGCAAGAGCGCCGGCGCAGTCGGCCTGGGATGCATGCGACGGATGGACCCTCCAGAACCCGCGCGAGGCTCACCTTCGCCTGCAGGATGCCGCAGGCGATGTGTGGCGGCTGCGCGCTACCCAGGCGGGTCAGCAGACCTGGGACGTCAGCGCAGAG
>JADMIO010361867.1_pt1 | contig 10950 bp, 12 predicted proteins | sample 8958161 | NCBI WGS metagenome assembly JADMIO01 (sample SAMN16585339, study PRJNA669376) | soil metagenome | isolation source: Crop rotation soil | place: USA: Cullars Rotation, Alabama | collected 2011 | reverse complement strand
GGCGAGACGGGCGACGCAGGCGTCGCCGACCAGTTCGACCCGCCACGCGAGGAGAAGGAGGACGATGTCTGACGTGGTTCAGGTGTCGCTGCACGACATCGAGCAGGCCGCGGAGACCATCCGGCCGCTCGCCCTCGAGACCCCGATGGAGGAGTCGCGCTGGCTCTCCGCCCTCACCGGCAGCTCGGTGATGCTCAAGTGCGAGAACCTCCAGCGCACCGGGTCCTTCAAGGTGCGCGGTGCCTACACCCGGATGTCGCGCCTCACCGACGAGGAGCGCGCGCGCGGCGTGGTCGCCGCATCCGCCGGCAACCACGCGCAAGGGGTGGCCCTGGCCGCCCAGTCGCTCGGGATCAAGGCCACCGTGTTCATGCCGGAGGGAGCGCCGATCCCGAAGGAGAAGGCGACCCGCGAGTACGGCGCCGACGTGGTCTTCCACGGCCGCTACATCGAGGACGCCCTGGCCGAGGCCAGGGCGTTCGAGGAGCGCACGGGCGCGATCCTGATCCACCCCTTCGACAACGCCGACGTCGTCGCCGGACAGGGCACCGTCGGCCTCGAGATCCTGCGCCAGGCCCCCGACGTCGACACGGTGGTCGTCCCGTGCGGAGGTGGCGGCCTGCTCAGCGGCATCGCGGTCGCGGTCAAGGCCACCCATCCCGACGTGCACGTCATCGGCGTGCAGGCCGAGGGCGCTGCGGCGTTTCCGGGCTCGCTGAAGGCGGGCCGTCCCGTCCCGCTCGACTCCATGTCGACCATGGCCGACGGCATCGCGGTCGGCCTGCCGGGCGAGGTGACCTTCAGCGCCGTCCGTGACCTCGTCGACGAGATCGTCACCGTGTCGGAGGCGTCGCTGTCACGGGCACTGCTCGCGACGCTGGAGCGGGCGAAGATGGTGGTCGAGCCCGCGGGCGCCGCCGCCGTCGCGGCGATCCTCGACGCCCCGCACCGCTTCGGCACGCCGACCGTCGGCGTGCTCTCGGGCGGCAACATCGACCCGCTGCTGCTCGGGAAGGTGATCCAGCACGGCATGGCCGCGGCCGGGCGCTACCTCAACCTCCGGCTCCGCATCCCCGACCGCCCGGGTGGCCTGGCCCGGTTGCTGTCGGAGATCAGCGAGTCGGGGGCGAACGTCGTGGAGGTCTCACACGCCCGGATCGACGCCGACCTGTCGCTGGACGAGGTCGAGGTGCACCTGCAGCTCGAGACCCGCGGACCGGCGCACGCCGAGGCCGTCACCACCCGGCTGCGCGAGCACGGGTACCGGATCTTCGAATAGCGAGCGCGCTCGCGAGGTGGCCTGACAGCCGGCCGCACCTCACCCGCCGAACGGCACCGCGCTGATGATCTCGATCTTCGCGGTCTTGCCGTTGGGCTGCTCGAAGTCGACGGTCTCGCCGGCCTTGTGCCCCTCGAGGGCGGCGCCGAGCGGCGACTGCGGGGAGTACACCTCGATCTCGGTGTGGTCCTCGGCGATCTCACGGGCACCGAGCAGGAACGACTCCTCGTCGTCACCGGCGTAGCGGTAGCTGACGAGCTTCCCGGCCGAGACGGTCTGGTCGTCCGGGGAGGCCTCGGTGGTGGCGTCCTTGAGCAGCTCCTCGAGCTGACGGATGCGACCCTCGTTGGTGCCCTGCTCGTCCTTGGCGGCGTGGTAGCCGCCGTTCTCCTTGAGGTCTCCCTCGTCGCGGGCAGCGCTGATCCGCTCGACGATCTCGGCCCGGAGCGGCCCGCGCCGGTCCTCGAGCTCGGCGTTGAGCCGGTCGAAGGTCTGCTGGGTCAGCCAGATCATGCGGAACTCCTCGATAGACGCGTAGGGGGTACGCGTCGACGTGTGTGGTGTGGGTAAGCGCCACCGGTCGGGACTACTGCATCGTGCTGGTTGCGTCGTCGTGGCGCGGCCAGAAGCGAAGAGTCTATCAAGACGGGGGGGTCAAACCCACAAACGCAGACGCGGTCAGCGGGGTCGGTCCTGGCCGTGCGCGATGCACCCGGGGACGTCCACGGACGTCGCCGCCCGCTCGGTCCGGACGGTGACGCGGTTGGTCCCCGAGGTCGGCGTGAAGTGCAGCTCGCCGACGATCGAGTGGTCGGAGGCCAGCGCCTCCACCGTGCAGCTCGCACCCGTCGCCCCCGAGGAGATCCGGACGTCGATCTGCGCCGAGACCGCGTGGGCGTCCACGACGTCGAACGTGACCAGCTGCGACTCCACCTTCGGCGTCGACTCGTCGTACGCCGCCCAGACCAGCCAGCCCAGCCCGACCAGCGCGACGACCGCGACCACCGCGATCGTGACCGGCCGGCGCCAGGCAGGAGCCGCGGCGTACCGCTCGATCAGGGTCTGGTCCACGACGTCGATGCTCCCACCTAGACTCCCGACCATGTCTCCGGACCCCGCCGCGCGCCCGGGCGAGGGCCTGCGCCTGATGCATGTGCACGCCCACCCCGACGACGAGTCCAGCAAGGGGGCGGCCTCGACGGCGATGTACGTCGCGCAGGGTGTCGACGTCCATGTCGTCACGTGCACAGGCGGCGAGCGCGGCTCGATCCTGAACCCGAAGATGGACCGGCCCGAGATCGCCGCCAACATCACCGAGGTCCGACGCCAGGAGATGGAGCGCGCCCGCGACATCCTCGGTATCCGCCAGGACTGGCTGGGTTTCGTCGACTCGGGGTGGCCCGAGGGCGACCCCAAGCCGCCGCTGCCGGAGGGCTGCTTCGCCCTCGTGCCGCTGGAGGAGTCCACCGAGCGGCTGGTCCGGTTCATGCGCGACTTCAAGCCGCACGTCGTGACGACGTACGACGAGAAGGGCGGCTACCCCCACCCCGACCACATCCGCTGCCACGAGGTGAGCATGGCCGCGTTCGAGGCCGCCGGTGACCCCGAGCGCTTCCCCGACGCGGGCGAGCCCTGGCAGCCACTGAAGCTCTACTACCACCACGGCTGGAGCTACGCGAAGATCAAGGCGATCCACGACCTGATGGTCGAGCACGACCTGGAGTCGCCGTACGTCGAGCGGCTCGAGAAGTGGGATCGCGACGAGTCGTGGGAGAAGCGGCTCACGACCCGGGTGCCGTGCGGTGACTTCTTCGGGGTGCGCGACCAGGCGCTGTTGGCGCACGCGACGCAGATCGACCCGGACGGGTTCTGGTTCTCGGTGCCGCGCGAGCTGCAGGCGCAGGCCTGGCCGACCGAGGACTTCGAGCTGGTGACCAGCCACGTCGAGACCTCACTGCCGGAGGACGACCTCTTCGCGGGGATCCGCGGTCGCTGACGCGTCGGCCACCTGAGAGGATGGGGGCATGATCGACGTCGTCGCTCTTGCGCTGGCCTCCGACCCGAGGCCCGACGACAACAACGTGGTCGCCGGATGGGTCGGGGCCGCGGTGTTCCTGGGCCTGATCGTGGCGACGGTCTTCATCCTGCGCAGCTTCACCAAGCAGATGAGGAAGGTGCGCGACGCCGAGGCCGCGGGCGTCTTCGACGAGGAGAAGCCCGACGAGGAGGCCACGAACGGCTCCGACGCACCGCCCACGCACCACCAGGCCTGAGCAGCTAGGCCCGTCGTACGAGCCGGACCAGGCAGTCCCAGGCCGTGGCCCGGGGCTCCTCGCCGTGCCCGTCGCCGACCACGCGCGCGACCCGGCCGGCCTGCTCCACCTCGAACGTCTCGCCGCCGAGGTCGGTGAGCAGGTCCTCGGCCGTCATCAGCACCGACGCGTCCTGCGGGCCGCCGGTGCCCTCGGTCAGGTTGGTCGAGTCGTGGGCGACCCACAGGAACGTGCCGCCCGGACGGAGCGCGGCGTAGGCGTTGCGTGCGGCTGCCCGGCGCTGCGGATCGGGCAGCTGGAGGTAGGCGACGAGGGACACGTCGTAGCCCTCGTCGTCGGGGTCGGCGGACCAGGTGGTCGCGTCGGCGCACACCCAGTCGACGCCGAGGTCTCCGGCGAGGATCCGGCCCTTGTCCAGCCCGGCCCGGGAGAAGTCGACCGCGGTGACCTGCCACCCGCGACGGGCCAGCCAGATCGCGTTGCGACCCTCGCCGGCGGCGAGGTCGAGGGCGCGACCGGGCGGCAGGTCGGCCAGCTCGGCCTCCACGAACTGGTTCGGCCCGGCCGACCACACCAGCTCGCTCGCGCGGTAGCGCTCGTCCCAGGCCTCGGCGTCCATCGCGCCATTGTCGCGGGTAGCGTCGCCGCATGCATCGCAGCCGGATCGGCGTCGTCCTGGTCGACCATCCCGCGGAGTCCTACGACGCGGCCGCGGCGTTCTGGGCAGCGGCACGTGGCTCGCAGCGTCGGGGTGACCCGAGCGACGCGGAGGACCCGTACGAGTCGCTCGACGCGCTCGGAGGCGGGATCAAGCTCGAGCTGCAGCGGACCGGCGCCGGGACCCCGGCCCGGGTCCATCTCGACATCGAGACCGACGACGTGGCGGCCGAGATCGCCCGGGTCGAGGCCCTCGGGGCGAGCGTCGTCGACCACCACGAGGACTGGGCCGTGCTGGTCGATCCCGGCGGCCTGGTGTTCTGCGTCGTGCCCGTGCAGACCGGCGACGACTTCGCGGCGCACGCGACGACCTGGGACTGACCGGTGGCGCGGAGGAAGGCGCCGGGCGGCACGCCGGCGGTGACAGCGCTCGAGCGGGCCGGCGTCGCCCACACCCTGCACCCCTACACGCACGACCCGCGCGCGACGTCGTACGGCCTCGAGGCGGCCGAGGTGCTGGGCGTCGACCCGGTGCGGGTCTTCAAGAAGCTGCTCGCCGACGTCGACGGCGCCCTGGTCGTCGGCATCGTGCCGGTCTCGTCGCGACTCGACCTCAAAGCCCTGGCGCGGGCGGTCGGCGGACGGAAGGCGGCGATGGCCGACCCGGCCGCGGCCGAGCGCGCCACCGGGTACGTCGTCGGCGGGATCTCCCCGCTCGGCCAGCGACGCGCCCATCGCACGGTGCTCGACGCGTCGGCGCTCGACCACGAGACGGTCCTGGTCTCCGCGGGACGCCGCGGGCTCGACGTCGAGCTCCCTCCGGGTGCCCTGGTCGAGCTCACCGCGGCCGTGGTCGCTCCGGTCGCCGACTAGCGTGGCCGGATGGCCAACCGGCTGAGCGCCGCCACCTCGCCCTACCTCCTGCAGCACGCCGACAACCCGGTCGACTGGTGGGAGTGGGGCGAGGACGCGTTCGCCGAGGCGCGCCGTCGCGGAATCCCTGTCTTCCTCTCCGTGGGGTACGCCGCCTGCCACTGGTGCCATGTGATGGCCCACGAGTCCTTCGAGGACGACGCCACGGCCGCGCAGCTCAACGACGGCTTCGTCTGCGTCAAGGTCGACCGCGAGGAGCGGCCCGACGTCGACGCGGTGTACATGGAGGCGACCGTCGCGATGACCGGCCAGGGCGGCTGGCCGATGACCGTGGTGCTCGACCACGAGGGCAGCCCCTTCTTCGCCGGCACCTACTTCCCCGACCGTCCGCGGAGCGGGCAGCCCGCGCTCCGCCAGGTGCTGACCGCGCTGAGCGAGGCGTGGCGCGACCGCCCCGACGACGTACGCCGGGCGGCCGGCTCGATCCGCGACCACCTGGCCCGCGAGGTCGCGCTGGCCGGCGACGCCCTGACCGCCGACGACCTCGATGCCGCAGCCGCGCGCCTGGCCACCGACTTCGACGAGGCGCACGGCGGCTTCGGCGGTGCGCCCAAGTTCCCGCCCAGCATGGTCCTGGAGCTGCTGCGCCGTCGGAGCGATCCGACCTCGCGTCGGCTGGTGGACCGGACCCTCGACGCGATGGCGCGGGGCGGCATCCACGACCAGCTCGCGGGCGGCTTCGCCCGCTACAGCGTCGACGCCGGGTGGGTGGTCCCGCACTTCGAGAAGATGCTCTACGACAACGCCCAGCTGGTGGGCCTCTACGCACGGTGGGGCACGCAGTTGGGCGACCGCGTCGCGACCGGCACGGCCGACTGGATGCTGCGCGAGCTCGCCACACCCGAGGGTGGTCTGGCTTCGGCCCTCGACGCCGACAGCGAGGGTGAGGAGGGGCGCTTCTACGTCTGGACGCCGGAGCAGCTCGTCGACGTGCTCGGTGCGGACGACGGGCGCTGGGCCACCGCGCTCTTCTCGGTCACCGGCACCTTCGAGCACGGCACCTCGACGTTGCAGCTGCCCCACGACCCCGAGGACCTCGACCGCTTCGACGACGTACGCCGCCGGCTCCTGGCCGCGCGGGAGCTCCGCGTCCGTCCGGCGCGCGACGACAAGGTGGTGGCCGCGTGGAACGGTCTCGCGATCTCGGGTCTGGTCGACGCCGGCCGGCTCCTGGGCCGCGAGGAGTACGTCGACGCGGCAATCGACGCGGCGGAGCTGCTCGCCACGGTGCACGTCGTCGACGGGCGGCTGCGTCGGGTGTCGCGCGACGGCCGCGTCGGTGCGCCGGCAGGGGTGCTGGAGGACCACGGCTGCGTGGCCGGCGGGTTCCTGGCGCTGTGCGGCGCGACCGGCGACGAGCGCTGGCTGGGCCGCGCCGAGGCTCTGCTCGGGGCCGCCCTCACCCACTTCCGAGCGGACGACGGGGGGTTCTACGACACTCCGGCGGACGGCGAGCGCCTCGTGGCCCGGCCGCGCGACCCCAGCGACAACGCCAGCCCCTCGGGCACCTCGGCCACCATCCACGCGCTGCTCGCGGCGCATGCCCTCACCGGCGACGGGCGGTGGCGAGACGCGGCCGACGAGGCGCTGGCCGGCGTCTCCGACCTGGGGCGGCGCGCACCTCGGTTCGCCGGGTGGTCCCTGGCCGCCGCGCAGGCGGTCGCCGACGGTGCACCCGAGATCGCGGTGGTCGGTCCCGCGGGTCCGGCACGCGACGATCTCGAGCGTCAGGCGCGTCGCTGGCCGGGTGCCGTGGTGGCCGTCTCGGACGGTCCGCGCGACGACATCCTGCTGCTCCGGGACCGCGGTCCGGTGGCGGGAGAACCCGCGGCGTACGTGTGTCGTGGCAACGTTTGTGACCGTCCGGTGCTGTCGCTTGGCAAAGTCTTTCCACCCTCCTGACGCTGACTTAGTCTTCACACGACCGCGACCGGGGGGAAGCGGCGAACCAGAACGGTGAACGGCTTGGGGGCATCAGCCGCGGGTCGCGCGCGCCCTTCGTGGGGTGACGCGACGCACTCCGCACACGAGCAGCTCGGTGACGACATCGCGCGGATCGCGGGATCCGTGCGGGACGTCGTCGGCGCCCGCGCGACCATGGTGAGCCGCGTCGCGGACGACGAGTGGCTCGAGGTGATGACCGTCGTCGGGGAGCCTTCGGCCGGCATCGTCCCCGGGCTGCGCTGGCGTCGCGAGGACCTGGACCGTCTGCTCGCCAGCGCCGAGCAGCTGGGTCGGCTTCACGCGACGAAGACCAACGCGTTCTCGTACGCCGAGGTGCCCACGAGCGTGCCCGAGACCGAGCGCTACATCGCCGGCCACCTCGGCCTGCTGATCGCGCCGCTGCACACGTCGGAGGGCCAGCTGCTCGGGGTGATCACGACCGAGGGTCCGGTCGACATCGTCCACCCGGCGCCTGGCACCTGCGAGCTCGTGGAGCTGTACGCCGAACAGGCCCGCCTGGCGCTGGCGGCGCTGCGCGACCAGGAGCAGCTGACCGAGCGGCTCCGCATGTCGTACGCCGTCCGGCGCATCCTCGACGCCGCCGCAGTGGCCGACGACCTGGTCGGGTTGCTGGACGCGGTCGCCGACGGGCTCGGCGACATGATGCAGGCGCGGGGCGCCTGGGCCTGCGCCGAGCTCGAGCCGGGAAGCCACGTCGACGCCGCGTCGTACCCCGGGAGCACGAGCGAGGGGTTGGGTGCCGACGTCTGCACCTTCCTCGAGCCGATCGTCGCGACCAGCCTGGAGGAGCGACGCGCCCTCACCCACGAGACCGCTCCTCTGCTCGGACGGCTCGCGCGGGTCGCCGGTCTCGAGCAGGCGCTGCTCGCCCCGATCGGCGACGGCACCGGCACGCGCGGCGCTCTCCTCGTGCTGCGCGCCGCGGACGACGACGCGTGGTCGGGCGACGACCACGAGGCGCTGTTCGCCCTGGGCCTCCGGCTCGGCACCCTGGCCGACCAGGTGCGCGGACGCCGGCGCGACCACGAGACGCTCGAGGAGCTGCTGCGGCTCGACGAGTACCGACGCGACCTCGTCGCCTCGATCACCCACGACCTGAAGACACCGCTGACGGCGATCGCGCTCAACACCGAGCTGCTCGAGTCCGACCGGCGGCTCGCGGAGGCGGGCTCACATCCGGTGGAGGCCATCCGCCGCAGCGCCGACCGGCTGGCCAACCTGGTCGACGACCTCCTCGCGATGGCGCGCGCGGAGGAGGGGGCGAGCACCGAGGTCGAGGTCGACCTGGTCGAGATGGTGCGCGACGCCTGCGGCCACGCCGAGACCGAGGCGACCCTGCGAGGGGTCACCTTCGAGATGGTCGCGCCCGACGAGCTGATCGCGAAGGTCGACCCGAACGCTCTCGCGCGGGTCTTCGCCAACCTGGTCGCCAACGCCGTGAAGTTCAGCCTGCCCCGCGGACGCGTCGTCCTCGACCTGAAGCGGATCGGCGACACGGTCGAGTTCCGCTGCGCCGACGACGGGATCGGCATCCCCTCGGACCGGCTCGACTCGCTGTTCGACCTCGCCCGTCGTATGCCGGACTCCCGCACCGAGGAGATCCCGGGCTCCGGGATCGGCCTGGCCATCTGCGAGCGGATCGTCACCCGCCTCGGGGGCCGGATCACGGTGGAGTCCACCCAGGGCCAGGGCTCGACGTTCACCGTCCGCATCCCCTGCTGAACGGACCCGTCAGCGCAGCCCGGTCTGGGCGACGAAGCGGCCGGCGAAGCTGTCGGCGGGGATGCCGTGCGTGACCAGGCCGAGGCCGGTGTGGAAGGCCAGCACCACCAGGGTGATCGCCAGGACGCCGACGAGCAGCCGCTGGAACGGCATCGGGTCCCGGTCGCGCGTCGCGCCGTGCAGGCGCGCGATCCAGCCCCCCAGCGCGGTCGTGACCACGGCGCTGATCACGCTGGCGATCGCGGCTCCGAGGATGGTGCCGAGCAGGCCGAGCTGGCTGGAGAGCGCGGTCGCGGTCGCGGCGGCCACCGCACCGGCGACGACGGTCGGGTAGTTCAGGGAGTGGGAGTTCTCGTGGGACATCGACAGGTGTGACGAGACACGGCCCCGAGATGTTCCGCGATCCGCCCCGGAGTGAGCGGCTTCACGCCGAGTCGGCGCAAAGAGGCAGCGAAATCGCGCCGAGTCGTCATCTGACGACTCGGCGGTCAGCGCAGGGAGTACGTCGCGAGCGAGATGCCGACGTAGTGGGAGAGGAACGCCAGGACGGTCAGCGAGTGGAAGACCTCGTGGAACCCGAACCAGCGCGGCCACGGGTCGGGGCGACGGAAGCCGTAGACGACGCCGCCCAGGATGTAGAGCGCGCCACCTAGGGCGATCAGCGCGAGCACCGCGATGCCCAGCCCGACGCCGAGCCGTCGCGAGCCCGCCGCGAACTGGGGGAGGGCGAACACCGCGGCACAGCCGAGCCCGATGTAGATCGGCACGCACAGCCAGCGCGGCGCGTCGATCCACAGCACCCGGAACCCCACGCCCAGCAGGGCTCCGGCCCAGATCACGCTCAGCATCACCACCCGGTCGGTGCCGCGCAGCAGCATCACCGAGAACGGCGTGTAGGTGCCGGCGATCAGCAGGAAGATGTTGGCGTGGTCGACGCGGCGCAGGACGCCCGCGACGCGCGGCGACCAGCGGCCGCGGTGGTAGACGGCCGACACGCTGAACAACAGCACCGAGGAGACGACGTAGACCATCGAGCCGAGCCGCGTGGCCGCCGTCGGCGACAGCGCGATCAGCACGATCCCCGCGCCCAGCGTGAGCGGCGCGGAGGCGAGGTGGAGCCAGCCGCGCAGCCGCGGCTTGATCTCCGCAACCCCTTCGGAGACCTGCACGGCGAGGGAGTCGAGACCGGCTCGGATCGAGTCGTTCATGTGGCGACGATAGCGAGCACCGGGTTGCCGGGGGTCCGAACGAAGGAGGCCGTGCGCGGTTACCATCGAGGAATGGCGGCGATCCCGGAGCTGAAGGAACGGGTACGCCGAATCTTCTACCCGGCCTACGAGTCGCGCATGGTCAAGGCGCTGCCGAAGGACCGGATCCCGCAGCACATCGGCGTGATGCTCGACGGCAACCGCCGCTGGGCCAAGGGCGTGGGCGGCGACACCACCCACGGCTACCGCGCGGGTGCGGCCAACATCGAGCCGCTGCTGGAGTGGAGCGAGGAGGTCGGCGTCCGCGTCGTCACCCTCTGGCTGCTCTCCACCGACAACCTCAACCGCCCGCCCGAGCAGCTCGAGGGCCTGCTGACCGTGATCGGCGACGCCGTCGAGCAGCTGGCCGAGCAGCGTCGCTGGCGGATCCACCCGGTGGGAGCGCTCGACCTGCTCCCGGCCGCGCTGTCCACGCGCCTGAAGGAGGCCGAGGAGTCCACCCGCGACGTCGACGGGCTCCTGGTCAACGTCGCCGTCCCGTACGGCGGCCGGCGCGAGATCGCGGACGCCGTCCGCTCGCTGCTGCAGGAGCACGCCGAGCGCGGCACCAGCCTCGAGGAGCTGGCCGAGGTGATCGACGTCGACCACATCGCCGAGCACCTCTACACCAAGGGCCAGCCGGACCCCGACCTGGTGATCCGTACGTCGGGCGAGCAGCGGCTCGGGGGCTTCCTGCTGTGGCAGAGCGCCCAGAGCGAGTTCTACTTCTGCGAGGCCTACTGGCCGGAGTTCCGCAAGGTCGACTTCCTGCGGGCCATCCGCGCCTACGCCCAGCGCGAGCGCCGGTACGGCCGGGTCTGACCGGACCGAGCCACGGCCCGCCGAAACGCACTGTTCACCACGCGTTCGGGCG
>JADMIO011538855.1_pt1 | contig 10951 bp, 9 predicted proteins | sample 8958161 | NCBI WGS metagenome assembly JADMIO01 (sample SAMN16585339, study PRJNA669376) | soil metagenome | isolation source: Crop rotation soil | place: USA: Cullars Rotation, Alabama | collected 2011 | reverse complement strand
CGCGACAACTTGTCCACGTGGAATTCTAAGCTTAGGATCCCAATGTGCTGGAAAGGACGAGCAGCCCGCGATTCCATAGCCGGAATGGATGCACGTCGCCGGGCGGGATCAGCGCGCGCGCCTTGTTCCAGTCGATGGGGAATGCCGCGATCATCGCCGACGAGTTTGTGGAATCGACCGGCATCACAAAACGGATGCCGTCGACATAGGCATGCCGGCCTTCCAGGCGTTTCTGCCGTCGCGGAATTCCCATGGCCGCACCAAACCTGTCTGCGGTGAAACGTCAGTTCTTACGCAGTTCGTCGATGATCAGCGGGAAAGTGTCGTGGGCCGCATTCTTGCCGATGAACACGTCGAGGTGCCCGTAGCCCGCGAGTTCGTAGAAGGCGTGCCGTCCCGGCGCATGATGATCGAAAAAGTCAAAGGTGCGGGCTTGGCTCTGCGGAACGAAGCAGTCATTGAACTCGCCGCCGAGAAACACAAAGCGTGCATCCGTTTTCGGCGCTTGGCCGACGAAGCTAGCCGGCAGCTCGCTATATCTGCCGCTCGATATGAGGTGCCCGGCCTCGATGCATTTGCCCATCTCGCGGAAAAAGGTCATCGGCACGTGAGCAAATTCGCCTTTGAGCCACTCATGCGTAGCGTCGTCGAGATTTTCGTGCCGCCACAGCGTCGGGAAGCCGGCGCCGAAGGTGAAGCTCGAATGCTTGCACACCGCATTGTTGCACTCGTGGTGCGTGGAGCGGACCCACCAGTCGATCGCCGTCGGCCAGCCGCGCGGGGCGGATAGGCCCCATTGCGGGTTGAGGTACTTCATGAAGCGGCCGACCGTATTGGTGGCGTAGCGCGACTTGAGCCTTGCCAGCCGCGGGACCACCGGATGCAGCGCCACCGCGTTGCTCACCACTGTGGTCACTTCCGGCAGCAGCCCGGCGACCGCCGACATCATGAAACTGGTGGAGCCCTGGCAGTGAATGACCGCCTTGAGCGTCTTGGCACCGGTTTGGTCGAGCACGGTGCGCACCGCGGCGGGGTGATCGTGCACTGCCGCATCTTCGAGCGTCCATTCGTTCGGCGGCAAATCGATGCTGGCACGCCAGTTGAGCAGCCAGACGTCGTAATTTGCATCAAGCAAAGCATCGACAAAGGTCGTGTCGACCGGCGGCTCGAAAACGGCTGATCGCACGCCCGCGCCGTGAACGACGATGATCGGTTCGTTCTTATTCGCGGATTTGGAGGTACAATGGACGAGGTTCAGTTTGAACCCATCGCGCGCTGCGAAATTAATGATTTCGCGCTTCACTTGACGCAGCATGGCTCACCTCAAGCCAACGCGAAGCAACAATGAAAAACGCTATACTTGCGCGAGCGTTTAATCAATAGTCCTATCTAAAGGTGCGCTGATGACATGGCATTTGGTTGGTCGCTAAATTCCGAGATAAGCCGCCTGCACCTGCTTATTGTTTGCCAATTCGGCGCTGGTGCCATGCATGATCACCTTGCCGCTTTCCAAGACATAGGCGCGTTCCACCAAGGTCAGCGCGCGGCTCACATTCTGCTCGACCAACAGGATCGCGGTGCCCATTTTGTGATTTCCGCAGCAATCGGGTTGACAGCCGCGGTCTATTTTCCCGCCTGCTTGACCGCGTCGGCATTCACGCTGAGATCGACCAGCGAGGCGGTCGGCACCGTTTTCGGGATCACCCCGGCCTTTACGAACATGCCTTGCATCCACTCGATGCGGTCGGTCGGCACCGCGATGGTCGGGTCGATCAGTTTGTCCTTGAGCACCTGGTCGGCGATGAATTGCGCGCGCTTGTCGTCCGGCTTGGCGTGTGTCAGCTCGTGCGCGAGCTTGGTCGCCTCGTCGGGATGGGCGAGCGCGTGTTTGTAGGCGTCCATTTCCGCCGCCAGAAACTTGACCAGATCGTCGCGCCGGGTGGCGATGACTTTGTCGGTGGTGGCGATGCAGAGCCGGATGAATTTCGGCACCACCGTGGTCGCCTTCATCAGGGTATGGATGTTCGACGGCATCACCGCTTCGAATTCGTTGGAGACCACGGCGGCGTCGGTGACGCCCGCGACCAGCGACTTGTAACGGTCGAGATCGGCGCCTTGCGTCGCGAATTTCACCTCGGCGACCGGGATGTTGGCGCTGTCGAGCATGCTGCGAAACAACAAATCGGGTAGCGAGCCGGGCGAGGAGATCGCAACCGTCTTGCCCTTGAGGTCGGCGGCGGTCTTGATCTCGGCCTTGGCGAGCACGACCTGCGGCATGCCGGGCCAAGTGCAGCCGACGATCTTGACGCCGGCGCCGCGCACGCCGGCGACGATCGATTCCGCCGCGCCCATGTCGACGCTGTCGATCTCGCCCGAGATCAGTGCCTTCATCAAAGTGGCGCCGGCTTTGACTTGAAATATTTGGACTTTCAGACCGTGCTTGGCGGCAAATCCGCCTTTGTCGACCATGGCGATGAAGCCAGCGTCGCTCTTGGCTTCCAGGATGCCGTGCTTCCAGATCTTTTCTTGCGCCTGCGCCGCCGCGCTGCCGAAGATCAGCGCCGCCACGGCGGCGCTCAGCATTCTTGTCTTGAACATGTGCGTTTTCTCCCTGGCGGGGATTGTAACGCGCTGCTGCCGCTTGGCTAGATGCGGTACTCACCGCCGCGCTTGAAACCCTGGTCGACGCTCAGGAACAATTGCTCCAGCGCCGGCCGCTGCCTGATCAGCCCTTGCTGGTGCGAATAGCCGACCACGGTTTCGAGATTTTGGCGGTTCTTCTCAGTCATGCCGTATTCCCAGGGGTCGGGACCGAGCACGCGTTCTTGCTCCTCCCAGGCCGCGCGATACCAGGCGAGCGGGACGATGCGCGGATTGGCCATGCGCTTCATCGCCAGCGTCTTTGCCTCATTGAAGGCGCGGTAAAGGTTGATCGCGAGCCAGGAGTGCCGGTCGGTCAGCGCCTGCCGGATGCCCAGCACGTGCATGATCGGGAAAATGCCGGTGCGTTGGTAATAGGTCATCTCCTCGGCTTGGGGATCAGCGAATAGGCGTGCCACGCGCGGGTCCTTGGCCAAGAACGGCTTGATCAGGTCGGAGTGAAAGACGGCGTCGAGCTCGCCCTCCGCCAGCATGGTCTCGACCGATTTGTCGCGCGGCAGCAAAGTGTATTTCGTGTTCGGCGGCAGCTGCACATCGACATCGTTGTTGAGCTCGGCGACCCATTCGATGCTGTCGAGCGGCACGCCGTACTCGTTCTGCAACAGGCCGCGCATCCACAGGATGGCGCTGGTCATCAGCGTCTTCACGCCGATACGGCGGCCTTTCAAGTCGACCGGTTTGGCGATGCCCTTGCCGGTGTTGATGAACATGAAGCCGTGGCGGAAGCGGCGATGCAGGAACACCGGGATGGCGCGGAACGGCCAGTCATTGTCGCGCGCCGCCAGGTAAGACGAGATCGAGACCTCCGCAACGTCGAACTCGTTATTGCGCAGGAAGCGCCAATGGCGCGTCGCCGAATCCATGTCGGTCAGCATAGTGAGGTCGACGCCGTCGACCTCGACCTTGCGCTCGAGCAAGGGGCGGACGAGCTCGTAATCGCCGCAAGCCAGGGTAAGCGGTAATTTGCTGGTCATGAGGATGTGTTCACCAGGTGGACGGATGGCCGGTGGCGAGCGCCGCCAATTGCCTGGGGTCGACGCTCAATAATTGGTTGCCGCGCCAGACGACGTGCAGATCCGGCCGCAGCAGCAGCAGATCATAGCCATAAACATCGCGCGGATGATACTCGGGCACATCGAGCGTGGCGAAGGGCGCGCCCAGGCGGGCGAACGCTTGCGCCAACGCCGCCGCATCGGGTCGTGCGCCGGCGAGCCGCAGCAAGGTGTAGCCGTCGCCGACATGATCGTGCAGCGCGCTGCCGCCGCGCAGCCAGACATGCGGCAGCCGCGCGCCCGGCCAGCTGGTCGGCACGTAGCGCATAAAATCGTCGGCGGGCCCTTCGCGATCGTCGGGCCATATCAGCGGCGAATGGCGATAGCGGTAGCCGAGCTCGGCGCCGATCATCTCATTGCTCTTGCGCTGCTCGACATTGGCGATGCGGGCAAGATTGGCGCGCGCCTCGGCGCCCGCCGGCGTGTCGTCGCGGATGTCGGAACGCCAGGCGGCGCGCCAGGCGCGGCGACCGCGCGAAGCCTGGCGCGACGCCTCAACGTTGCGCGCGCCGATCTGGCGGCGCTCGATCTCGTAGCTCCTCAGCAAATTGGGCCCGCCCCAGCCTTGCAGTGTGGCGGCGAGCTTCCACGACAAATCGATGGCGTCGCCGACGCCGCTGTTCATGCCGAGCCCGCCGGTCGGGATGACCAGATGCACAGCGTCGCCGGCCAGGAAAACGCGGCCTTGCTGGTAGCTCTCGGCCAGCAGCAAATTCTGCTGCCACTTGCCGACATAGAGCATTTGGTAGTCGACCGGCAGGGCAACGGTCTTCTCGAACATCGCCGCCATGTCGGCGTCGCTCTCGACCACCGAATGCAGGGTGAAGTGGCGCGTGGAATCCTGCACGATCAGGAAGGTCGCGCGATCGTCGGCCACGTGGTAGTGCCGGCCCTTGCCGATCGGGATGCGCTCGAACAGGTCGTCGCAGCGATAGAGCGCCTGCCGCAATTGCAGCAGGTTGGCTTCGCCCTGCAGCTTGATGCCGAGCTGGCGCCGCACCGCGCTCGAGCCGCCGTCGCAGCCGACCAGATAGTGCGCGCTCAATGGCGACGCCGTGCCGCCGGTTTTGGCCGTGGTGTGAACGCCGTCCGGGCCTTGCGTGAACGACAGGAACTCGCAGCCGTAGCGTACCTCGACGCTCGGCAGGCTTTCGGCCACCGATTTGAGCAGCGGCTCCAGCGTGTATTGCGAGATCAATTGGTAGGGCTCGAGCGGCAAAGAGCCGTCATTGCACGCGGCGGTTTCGGCCTGTGCCTGCGCGACCGAAGGGTAGGGCAGGTGCAAAAGCGGCGGCTCGATCAGCGAAGTAACGATGAACACATCCATCGGCACGTCGCGCGGAAAACCGGCGTCGCGGATTTGCTGCGCGATGCCGAGCCGGCGATAGATTTCCATGGTGCGGGCGTTGCACCGCTCCATCTTGGGTAGGAACTGCGGCGCCTCCTTCTGCTCGATCAGGATGCAGCGGATGCCCCGGCGTCCGAGGTCGATGGCGAGCGTCAAGCCGACCGGACCGGCGCCGACGATGAGAACCTGCGTGTCCAACCGGCTGTTCCAAGGCGAAAAAGGGAGCCGGCCGACTTATAGTCGCCAAAGCGCGCGACTGTCACCCCGCGGCGATGGTCGCGCCAATGAACCAGGCGAGCCAGATCGCCGGCGCGAAAAACGAGCCGAACGGCAGCAGCGCGGTGGGCTCGAGCGGGCGCTTGTCCAGCGCGCGCCACGTTAGGTACGCCAGCAGGGCGGCGCCGGCGGCGATTTCGATCGCCAGCGTGATCAATGTCCAGCCGAGCCAGACGCCGGCGACGAAGGCGAGCTTGACGTCGCCGAGGCCCATTCCCTCGCGTCCGCGCAGCCGGCGATAGGTGATGCGCAGCGCGAAAAACAAAAGGAAGGTGGCGGCCCCGCGCAGCAGCGCTTCGGCCAGGCTTTCGGCGATGGTGCCCGGCGCCAGCGCGGCGGCGTTGATAAGCGCGAGCGCCAGCGCGGCGGCGTTGAGTTCGTTGGGGATGATGAAATGACGGACGTCGATGACGGCGATTGCCACCATCAGCAGCGCCAGCCCGGCGCCAAGAAAGCCGGGAAGTCCCGGCGTCGCCCAGATACTCAGCGCCGCGGCTGAAAGCCCAAGCAGTAGGCCAGCCACATAATCGGGGTTTATCCGCTTCATCGCATCCGACGTTCTGCGAGCGAGCGGCGCGTCGCGCCCACGCGTCAGCGCGCGCCGGGCCAATCGAGGATGTTCCCGGATCGCGGCGCGACGGTACCGACCTTGGCTTTCAACTTGGAGCGGAGCTGCTCCGCCACCAGATGCGCGTCTACGGTGTCACGGATGATCTGCGGCCGGATGAAGATGATGAGCTCGGTGCGCTGCACCGACTTGTTCTGGTGCGAGAAGGCGTCACCGAGCAGGCCGGGCAGCTGATCGAACACCGGGATGCCGTTGCGCCCTAGGTTCTGCGTCTCGCTGACGAGACCGGCGAGCAGCACGGTCTGGCCGTCGGCGACGCTGAGCGTGCTGCGCACTTTGCGCTGCGAGATGGTCGGGGTCAGCAGGCCGGTCGGATTGGTGTTGGAGACGTTGCTGATCTCCTGCTCGATATCGAGCGTGACCATGTTGTTGGCGCCGATGCGCGGCACCACGCGCAGGATGATGCCGGTGTTTTGGTAGTTGATCGTGTTCACGACGGCATTGTTTGCGCTCAGGACCGTGGCGGTGCCGGTGGTGATCGGCACCTGGTCGCCGACCTGCAAGGTAGCGACGCCGTTGTCGGTCACGACCAGCGAGGGATTGGACAGGATCTTGACGTCGGTCACCGTGTGCAGGGCGTCGATGACCACCTGCGGCGAGGCCTCTTTGCCGATCAAGATGTTGAAGCCGGGCAACACGCGGCCGAGCACCGCGCCGCCGATGCTATTGATGGCCGAGCCGGAATCGGGCGGCGCGCCAAGATTCGTGCTCTTGAGGAAGAACTGCACGCCGTAATTCAGACTGTCGTTGAGCGTCACCTCGGCGATGGTGGCGTCGAAGGCGATTTGCAGCTGCGGCCGGTCGATCTGTCGCAACGTGCTCTCGATGATCCGGTAATTCTCCGCATTGGCGTAAATCAGCAGGGAATTGTTGGTGACGTCGGCGGTGATGCGCACGCCCGGCAGCAGCGAGCCGGTTGTGGAAGAGGTGCGTGCAGCGGCCGGCGCCGCCGCGTTGGGCGCCAACGCCGCGTCGTTTTGCCGGGTGGCCGTTGGACCGCCGGTGAGGCGCTCGACCGGGCTCAGCCCGGCCGCGGGCGGTCCGCTGGTGGTGGTCGTGAGGCCGGCGCCCGGCGCGAGCTGGTTCGAGGTGACGTCGGCCGCGGCGGACGAGCCTAGAAACATCTCGTTGAGCAGCTTGGCGAGATTGCGCGCGTCGCCGTACTTCACGCGGTAGACCTTCACGCCGGTGCTGGAGATTTCCGAGTTGTCCAAACGCTTGATCCAATTTTGCGCGGTCTTGAGCAACTCTGGCTTGCGCGCGACCACCAGAATCGCATTCAGCCGCGCGATCGGTTGCAGCTTGACCAGGTTCTGATTGAGGCCGCCATCGGCGGTATCCATGATCCGCTCGATCTCGGCGATGATCGGCTCGGGCGTGCTGTGACGCACCGGAATGATTCCGACGCTTTGTCCTTTCATCCAGTCGGCGTCGAAACTCAGCACGGTTTCGACAGCCGTCCGCCGCTCGGGCCCGTTGCCCTGAATCAAGATCATGTTGCGCGTGGAGTCGATCCGGACCGCGCCCTGTTTGGTGGCAAAATTCTCCACCAATTTGGTGATCGTCGCCGCCGATACATAACGCAGCGGCACTACGGTGATGCCGTAGCCCGGCTGCGGTGCGGTGCCATTGGCAACGTCGAGGTGGCCGGCGGCGACCGCATCTGGGCCGGGCACCAGCCGGTAGCCTGTGCCCTCGCGGAGCAGGGCGATATTGCTCGCGCGCAACGCGCTTTCCAGCACGAACAGCACTTCGCTTTTGGCGACCGGACGCCCGGATGTCAGCGTCACGGTGCCCTGCACGCGCGGATCGATGATGTAACCGGAGCCGAGAATGTCGCTCAGGATGACCTTCGCGACCGTTGTGACCGGCGCGTTCTCGAAGTTCAGGTCATAGCCTTCGCCGGCGGCGGACGGCGCCGCGCTTTCAAGCGTGACGGTCTTCTCGACCGCGACATCCTCGGAGCCATTGACGACGACCGCACTTGGATTGCGGCTGCGGTCGGTCACGGTCGGCCCGCCCGGCTGCGGGAAGCGCGGCAGCAAATCGATCGAATTCACTTGGTCGTGGATATTAGGCGAGCGTTTCTGCTCAGATTCCGTCGTCAGCAGGTTACAGGCGGCGAGCACGCCAATCGCTGCGAATAACGTAACGGCCAATCCGGCATGCAGCGGACGAAAGCGCGCGCCACGGTGACCGATGTTCGGCAATTGCCCCGCCCCACTGGTAACGCTACAGCGAAATGCTACAGCGACGACGTCCGCCCGCCAACGGCCCATCGGCCGTAAGTTCTTATTATTTGACAATTTTTTCGCATCATCGATAATTCTCTGAAGAGCTGTCAAGTCTAATTTGAATAACCGTGGCAGTCGTCGTGGGCAGGGTAATGTCGCCAAATGCGGTGGAAGATTTTGCCAAGTACCTGGCCAGCAAAAGCCTGATTGCTGGGCTTGTGATTTCGAAATTCGACCTGCCGAGCGGCGCGCAGGCGATCCGGCGGCTCTGGGAACTCACAGATTTATCGGCCAACGACTTCGCCGATGAGGTTGCGCGCTTCTATGGGGCGCGACGCATGAGCCTTGCCGAGCTGATGGAAGCGCGGCCTTTGGTCGGGCGCTTTTCGCGCCGCTTTCTGCTCGAGATGTCGGTTTTCCCATTTGAGGCCGCCGACGGCAGTTATGGCCTTGCCGTCGGCGATCCAGTTGACTCGGCGCCGGTGCGCGCCGCCGAGATCGTGCTCGGCGGTGCAGTGAGCGCGGTGATTGCCTCGTTCGAGGACATCGCCACCGTTTTGACCGCGCGGCTAGGCGAGGAAGATCTGGCGCCGGCCGATGCCGCCGAAACAGGTCTCGCGCATACCGACGACGATATCGAGAATCTGCGCGATCTGGCGAGCGGTGCGCCGATCGTGCGCGCGGTCAACGATCTGCTCGAAAGGGCCATGGAGCTGCGCGCCAGCGACATTCACATCGAGCCGTTCCGGCAAGGCCTGACCGTGCGCATGCGGGTCGACGGCTTGTTGCGCGCAGTGGCGCCGCCGGCCGGCGCGCTGCCGCAGGCGCTCATCTCGCGCATCAAGATACTGTCGGGCCTCAACATCGCCGAGCGGCGGCTGCCGCAGGACGGCGCAGCGCGCATGCGGCTGGCACGCTCGGAGATCGACATCCGCGTCGCCACCATGCCGACGCAGCACGGCGAAGCCGCCGTCATCCGCCTGCTGCCGCGCGACCGCGGCCTGCTCGACCTCGGTAAGCTCGGCCTGGCGGGCAACGATGAGCAGCGCATGCGGCGCTTGCTCGGCCTGCCGCACGGCATGATCGTCATTACCGGGCCGACCGGCAGCGGTAAGACCACGACGCTCGCCACCATGCTGTCGATCCTCAACGAGCCGACGCGCAAGATTCTGACCATTGAAGATCCGGTCGAATACGAGCTGCAAGGCGTCAACCAATCGCAGGTCAAGCCGGCGATCGGGCTCACCTTCGCCTCGGCCTTGCGCGCCTTCGTGCGTCAGGATCCCGACGTGATCATGGTCGGGGAGGTACGCGACGCCGAGACCGCCAACATCGCGATCCATGCCGCGCTTACGGGGCATCTGGTGTTGACGACGCTGCACACCGAAACCGCGGCCGCGGCGCTGCCGCGCCTGCTTGACCTCGGGGTCGAGGGGTTTCTTCTGAAATCGACGCTGCGCGCGACGATCGCGCAAAGGCTGGTGCGCACCCTTTGCGACCGTTGCAAGACGCGCAAGAAGCTTGACCTCGAGAGCATCAATGCCGATCCGCGCTTCACCGCGCTCGGCTTTCGGCCGGATGACACGGTGTTTGAGCCGCACGGCTGCGACCGCTGCGGCGGCACCGGCTATCGCGGACGCAGCGGCATTTTCGAGATCATCGAAATGACCGGCGCGATCCGCAACCTGATCACCGGGCATACCGATTCGGAGGTGATCCACACCGCCTCGATCAAGGCTGGCATGACCACGATGATCGACGACGCTATCGCCAAATGCCGCGCCGGCGTAACCTCGGCGGCGGAAGTGCTGCGCGTGACTACGGTCGGGGGCTGAGATGCCGAGCTTCCAGTACCGCGCGCTGACCCAAAGCGGCGAATTGGTGAGCGGCTCGATTTCGGCGCCGACCGCAGCCGAGGTCGCCAACCGCATCGAATATCTCGGCCTGGTGCCGATCGACACCGTCTCCGCGGCGCGCGAGCGTGGCGGGGCGCGCTTCTCGCTGTCGATGTTCTCGCAGCCCAAGGCGGAGGATGTCACGGTTTTCACTCGCGATCTCGCGCTGCTGTTGAAGGCGGGCGCGCGCATCGATGACGCGCTCGATCTCCTGGCGGCCGACATCGATATCGGCCGGTTACGCCCCGTGGTGGCGCAGATCCGCGGCCGCGTGATGGCGGGCGAAAGTTTCTCGGAAGCGTTGCATCATCACCCGGCGCTGTTTCCGCCGATGTATCTCGCCTTGGTGCGCGTGGGCGAAACCTCGGGCGCGCTCGACCGCGTGCTCGATGTGCTCGGCGCCGAGCGCAGCCGCGGCGAGGCCATGCGCCGCAAGGTCGGCGACGCGCTGCGCTACCCGTTGTTCGTGCTGTGCGCGGCGACCGCGGTACTCGGCTTCTTTCTGTTGTTCGTGCTGCCGCAATTCGCCGCCGTGCTGGAGGATTTCCACGCCAAGCTCGATCCGATCGTGGCTGCGCTGTTCGGGCTGTCGAAATTCGTGCGCCTGCATATCGAGATCATCGAGGCCTCGGCGGCGATGACGATTTTGGCGGCCTGGCTGCTGCTGCGCCGGGCCGGGGTGCGGGCCTGGATTTTAGGCGGCCTGGCGCGACTGCCGCTGCTGCGCGTGGTGACGCGCCTGCACCGTACGGCGCTGTTTTGCCGCAATCTCGGTGTCCTGCTCGGCAGCGGCGTCGCCTTGCTTTCCAGCACAGTGGGATCCGAAGCTTGGAATTCACGTGACTTGAAGTCGCGGC
>JADMIO011624682.1_pt1 | contig 10952 bp, 8 predicted proteins | sample 8958161 | NCBI WGS metagenome assembly JADMIO01 (sample SAMN16585339, study PRJNA669376) | soil metagenome | isolation source: Crop rotation soil | place: USA: Cullars Rotation, Alabama | collected 2011 | reverse complement strand
GCGACAACTTGTCCACGTGGAATTCTAAGCTTAGGATCCCAATGTGCTGGAAAGAGGAATTGTCCGCCAACCCGCACGCGGACCGTCGCGTAATCCGGTGCCTTCGTTAAGTAGGTGGTCAGGCTGTACGAACCCGTCGACGGCGCTGATAGATTCATAGTAAGCGTGGATCCCACGCCGTCCGCTTTCCAGTAAATCTGCGACCCATCGCTCCATTCACCCGGCCAGTTCGACATCCCCTGCATCGTCGCGGTGCCGCGCGTTGTCTTCACGGTGGAGAGCAGCGACTCCGCTTCGATCGCATTGCTGATCTTCATCGGCGGCAGCGGATCGGCGGCGAGCAGGTCCTTCGGATCACTCGGAAGCGGCGGAAATGGCGCGTGCGGCTCGCGCTGATACCAGTACGCGACGCTCGAATAATCCGCATCCCACTCGCTGCGGTCGCCGTGTTCGATCGTCGCGCGGATTGACTCCTTGAACGGGATCGCGTCCTCGATGTGCCAGCGATACGTGCTGATCCGCCCGAGTTTTTCGTCTTTGATCGGGCAGCCGTGATACGGCGCGCTGTACGAGCCGCGATCGTAATACCAGCCGCTGGAGAAATAGTCTTCGGTCCCGGTGCCAGCGATGGACGGCGTCGTCTCGCCGTCGATGTAGAACATTTCATCGCCTTCGAGGAAGCCCAGCGCGTGCCCGCGTTTGGCCTGCATGAACATGGCGACGCCGACGAGGTGGCCCGATCCGCGGGCATCGAGGATCGTGTAGTTTTCGCCGCCCTTCATGTCGCGCGAGCGCCGCCACTGCGCGTGAAATCGCATCGCGTCCGCTTGCGGCTTCGCGAGCGCTGTGAAATCGACATTCCAGTAAAACGCGTCGACGCGCTTGTCGCTCAGGTTCGTCAGCGTCCATCGTGCCCGCTTCCCAAACGGCATCGGCCAATAGCAGTTGTACCCGCCGCTCGTTTCGTTCAGCGGGAGCGAGATGTAATCGACCTGCTGCCCGAAGCCGACGCCGAAGAAATCGCCCAGCGGTACTTCGACGCTCGGCGTCGGCTCATCATCCCAGTACATGCGAAGGATGCACTGGCGATGCAGCGTCGCATCGGCCCGCGGCGCAATCGTGCACCAGAATCGGCGAATAATCCCCGGCCCGCGATGATCGAGCAACGTGATCGTTTCGCCGGGCGCGAGCGGACGGAAATCGTTGTTGCCGCCAGTGCGATCCCACGAGCCTTCGTGTTTCGCGATCCCTTCGCGCGGCAGGTAGATCGATGCGAGCGGCGACGCTTGGCTGAAACTCGTCGTCGCTGACCTGCACCCGGAGGGGAGGAGCACAACGAAAAAGAGCAACAAAAAACTATGCCACCGCCCCCTTTCCCCACGCTTGGCCAACATCATGACACCGCCGGAGTTGCGAAAAGAATTGACCGCGCCGGCGCGGCGAAAAATGAGGTCCCAATCGGGTCCCGAGCGTGTCGCATTCGTGAAGATGTCCTGAACCATCATGCGCGCACACATCCCCTATTACCCGGCGCGCTGCGCCGTTGCGTTCTCGCGCGCGCAACGCTTCTCAAAATTCTTACTGCTTCGTCTGAAACACGAGCAGGTACGGCACCGCCGATTTGCCGTCGGCGTCCTTGAAGTTGCCGAAATTCTGGCTGTTCACCCAGATCGCGTACGTCCGGCCCGGCTCGAGCTTCACGGGGAGCACGCACGTACGGTGATCGTCCATGTAATGCGGCTTGCCCGTCGTTTCGGGGAAGCTCTCCTTGCTCGCCGTGGACCACGACCACGTCCCGTCGGCCATGTCCTTGCTGAACGTGACGGTGATCTCGTTCACGCTCGGATCGACATCGCTGGAACCCGCTTCGGGGACTGTTTTCACAACGACCGGCGGCACCGAGGCCAACGTGATCTCTTCATCCGCGCGAACGAACCCCAGGATGGCGAGCGACAGCGCCGCCAGCAGCGTGCATTGCAGCTTGGTCATGTTGTTTCTCCTTCGCATCCATATGGAGTCAAACGGCCCTCTCGGGACACCTTCAAGGCCGCGTCGCACCCTTGACGTTCACGCGGATCGCGTAAAGCGACGTCCGGGCCGTGATGAACAGCATCTTGCCATCCTCGCCGCCGAAGCAGACGTTTGCAGGGGTTTCCGGAACGGGAATCTTGAGCAGAAGCCTTCCGTCGGGCGAGAACACGTGAACGCCGTCGCCGGCGCTCGTCCACAGATTCCCGCGCTCGTCGCAGCGCATGCCGTCAGGGACGCCCGGCTCGATCACCGCGAAGACGCGGCTGTTCGAAAGCTTCCCATCGACGCTGACGTCGTACACGCGAATGTGATGCGGCTTCTCGCTGTCCGCGATGTACAACCGCTTCTCGTCCGGCGAAAAGCACAGCCCGTTGGGCATATCGAAATCCGTCACGACCGGCTCGAGCGTTTTCCCATCGGCCGACAATCGAAACACCCATCTGCCAGCCAGATCGACGTCCTTCGGTTCGATGCCGTACGTCGTGTCGCTGAACCAGACCGATCCATCGGATTTGACGACGACGTCGTTCGGCGAGTTCAGCCGCTTTCCCTGGTAATTGTCGGCGAGGATCGTGATCGAGCCGTCCTTCTCCGTGCGCGTGAGCCGGCGGGCGCCGTGTTCGCAGGTGAGCAGCTGTCCTTCGCGATCGAGCGTATTGCCGTTCGGCTTGTTCGCGCGCGGGCGGAAGGTCGTCAGACCCGACTTCGAATCCCATCGCTTCAACTCATCCGACGGCGTGTCGCTGAACACGAGATAACCGCCGTCCACACCGGGAATCCAGATCGGCCCTTCGATGAACTTCACCCCACTGGCGAGTTTTTCGACATTTGCTCCGGCGGGAACGAGATCGTTCGTAGTTGGTTGTGTTTGCATAAGCATCGACAGAAAAATCAGGCAGAGCGTCACACGGATAGCGTGCGCGATTCACGCGTCGATGTCGAGCATGTGATACGTCTTGCTTCGATATCCGCATCCCGTGCTGAACGCGCGGATGTCGCCGACCTGCGCCCGCGCGGCGTAATGGCTGTGTCCGCAGATGACGTCGCTCACGTTCGGATATTCGAGGAGCAACTCTCCGATTCGCGCGCTACCAAGGAACGCCTTGGCGAAGTCCCACTGTGCACTGTGCGCCGGCGGGAGCAGCTCGACGAATGGCAGATGATGAATGGCCGCGATAACTCGGGGCATGTCACGCAACGCGTCGAGTTGTGACCGCAATCTCTCCAATAGCTCATCGAGAAATTCGTCATCCGAACGATTCAGCTTGACGTACCGCCCATCGTTCCAACGGGCGACGATCTCGCGCGCAGCCGGGGAAATGTCGTCGCTCCGTTCCAGCAAATGTGCGAACTCGCTCGATCGCTCGGCCGCGCCGGGCGAGATTTTGTTCTCGTAGAACCGCCGCGGAATCCCCAGCGATTCCTGCGCGAAGCTGTAGTCGTACCAGCCAATGCTGCCGACAATGCCTACCTTCCCGGCCACGAATGGCTTGTCCTCCAGCCAGCTCCATCCAATTTCCCTGACGCGCCGCGGCAGTTCCGTCGTAAACAATTGGTAGCTGTCGTCCCCGCGCGTCCAAAGTTCATGATTTCCGGCCACGAATAATTTGGGGCCGGTGAAGTGGAAGAGTTGGAGGCACTCTTCGATCGCATCCCCATCGGACGTCGCGGTGTCGCCGATGATGAGCAGGACGTCGAACTCGATCGCGTTGATCTGGTCGATGAGTTGTCGCGCAGACTCGCGCGAGCGCGCGTGGTTGTAATGAAGATCGCTCGTGATCAGCAAACGCATGTTGGCCGGATTGCTTGTGACGCCCTTTTCGCAGGACTATAGTCCAGAACGACGCATGTCGCCGCCGCTGGTCATCGAGAGCGTCCGCAAGCAGTTCCGCCAGGGCGGGCGGTGCGTGTCAGCGCTGGACGGCGTCTCGCTGGACGTTGCGCGCGGGCAGTTCCTCGCGATCATGGGCGCCAGCGGCAGCGGAAAAAGCACGCTGCTGCACCTCATGGCCGGTCTGACGAAACCGGATGATGGCAAGATCGCGATCAGCGGCACGGACATCACAACGCTCAACGATCGCGCGCTGACCGAATTTCGCCGAAAGCACATCGGGCTCGTGTTCCAGGCATTCAACCTGATCCCCACGTTGACCGCCGAGGAGAACGTGCGCCTCCCGTTGATGCTCGACCGCACGCGCAACGGGAATGTCGATCAGGGAAAAGTGGATGAACTGATGCGCACGCTGGGCATCGTCGATCGCCGCGGGCATCGCCCGGATGCCATGAGTGGCGGCGAGCAACAGCGCGTCGCGATCGGCCGGGCGCTTGTGACCGATCCCGCGGTCATCCTTGCCGACGAACCCACGGGAAACCTCGATTCGGCCAACAGCCGCGCCGTCTGCGAACTGTTGCGCGACCTGAGCGCCGTCCACGGCCGAACCATCGTGATGGTGACGCACGAGCCGAGCGTGGCTGCGTATGCACAAGAAGTCGTCGTCCTGCGGGACGGAAAGATGATCCGACGATTTCCCACGGACGGCGCCGACAGCGAAGAGCTGGCGATTCGGTACCAGGAATGCCTGAAGTGACATCCGAATGACGAAACCAGAAACCCGAATCAATGACGAAGCCCGAATGACGAATGGCTGAAAGCTGATAGTTGACGGCTGATAGCTCTTCTTCGTCATTCGTCATTCGGACTTGATTCGAATTCCTGGTTTCGGATTTCGTCATTAGCCCTATGGTTCTCCGCAAGCTCGCGCTTTCCAACTTCGCCGTTCACCGGCTTCGCGTTGCGCTGACGATCGCGGCGATTGCGCTCTCCGTCAGCCTCGTCGTCGCCGTCACGAGTGGGTATGCGTCGGGAGAAGCGGCAGCGTTCAAATATCTCGCGACGTTTGTCGGCACGACCGATGCATACATCACGCGGCAGCAGGATGTCCGCGGCTACATTCCCGAAAGCCTCGTCGCCCAGATCGCATCCGATCCGGATGTCGAGCGCGTCGATGGCCGGCTGGAGATGGAATCGGGGCTGCTCGACAAAGCGGGCAAGCCCATCGTCGGGCCGCCGGCGCAGATCATTGGCATTCGCCGGCCGGACGATCGCCGTGTGGACACGATGCAGATGCACGGCGGCGCGTGGTTCGATCGCCCGGACACAAATGAAGCGGTCATCGATCAGGTGGCCGAGGAAAAGCTCGGTGTGAAGCCCGGCGATACGTTCGTCCTTCCTTCAGTCGATGGGAAGCTCACGCTCAAAGTCGTCGGCGTCGTGCATAAACCCGGCGTGTTCGCGCAGGCGATCCAGACGATTTACCTGCCTATCGAGACGCTTCAACGGTTCGTCTTCACGAAGGAAAATCCGCGCCAGGTCAGCCGGATCATGATCGACCTTCACGACAACGCCGACGAAGCAGCCTTCGCGGCACGATGGAAGGAGAAGCTGGCCGCCATCGATCCACTGCTCAAGTTCAAGCTCGCCAGCGACAACCGTAAGGAGATGGAGAAGAACCTGCTGGGGCTCGAGGTACTCAGCTACATGGGCGGGTGCGTGTCGATGGTGGCGGCGACGTTCATCGTGTTCAGCGCGCTGTCGATGGGCGTCGCGGAACGGCAGCGATCGCTCGCGATGCTGCGCGCGATCGGCGCATACAAGTCTCAGCTCGCGAAGCTCGTCATCCTCGAAGGATTGTCTCTCGCGCTGGTGGGCGTGATCGTCGGCGTACCCCTGGGGATTTTATGGGTGAAGATCCTCACGTGGAAGTTCGCCGACCTGTTCATTGCGGGCGCGGCGATCAGTCGCGGGGGTGTCATCTTCGCCGCCGTTGGTGCGACGCTCGCTGCGCTGGCGGCGAGCATATTGCCCGCGTGGTCGGCCACGCGCGTCGATCCGCTGGAAGCGATGACTCCGATGGCGCAGCCGCCCGCACGACGCGTCCCGATCGTCGCGACGATCTGCGGCCTGATTCTCATCGCGATCGATCCGCTGATCCTCTTCACCTCGTGGTCACGTTGGGTCGACGTGGACACCGCCAAGGCCGGCGCGTTCTATACGCATTTCGTCGTCGGGCTCCCGTGCCTGATGATCGGGTTCTTCCTGCTCGCTCCGCTGTTCGTCTGGATCACCGAGCGCGCGGTCGGACCGATCGTCGCGTGGATGCTCGGCCTGCGCTTTGAAGTGCTCAGGCAGCAGCTCTCCGGGGGGATCTGGCGCGCGGCCGGGACGTGCGCGGCCCTGATGGTCGGGCTTTCGATCCTCGTCGTCATGCAGACGCAGGGACATTCCGCTCTCGCAGGCTGGCGACTGCCCAACAAGTTCCCCGACATCTTCATCGCCGGCTACAAGCCCGGCGGTTTCAAGGCAGAAGATCAGCGGAAAATCGAATCGGTGAAAGGGATCAAGCCCGGCGAGGTGATGCCGATCGTGATCGCCGCGCCCGGTCTCGTGAAGGAGTTCTTCGCGCTCAAGGGCACCGACGTCATGCCCGATTCGACGATGTTTTTCGGCGTCGATCCCGACAAGGCCCTGGACATGATGGAGCTGGAATTCCGCAATGACGACGGCACCCCCGCGCCGCGCGACGAGCAGCGCCGGCTCAACGAGCAGGCCCGCGCGATGCTCAAGAAGGGACGGCACGTCATCGTTACCGACGAATTCCGTTCGCTTCGCGGCCTGCACGTCGGCGACAAGCTCACGCTGCAAACACCGAAGCACGGTCCGGTCGATTACACGGTCGCCGGCGTCGTCTGGTCCCCCGGAATGGACGTGTTCGTCAGCATGTTCGACATGAGCCGCCAATTCGACCAGCGCACGGCCGCGAGCGTCTTCGGCACGATCAAGGACGCGAAGGAAGATTTCGGCGTCGAAGGCGCATACCTCTTTGCGGCCAACCTCGAATATCACGTCGATAAGGAGAAGCTCACCGAGCAGGTGAAAGAACAACTCGGCGCCTGGGGCATGAAGGCCGGCGACGTGCGGAAAATTAAGTTTGAAATTCAACAGGGCTTCGAGCGACTGCTCCTGATGACCAGCACGATCGCCTTCGCCGCGATGGCCGTCGCGAGTCTGGGGGTGACGAACACGATCATGGCGTCGATCCGCAGTCGCCGCTGGCAATTCGGAATTCTGCGCAGCATCGGCTTCACGCGCGGCGGGTTGACTCGACTCGTACTCGCAGAAGCCGTCCTCCTCGGCATCGTCGGCTGCGCGTTGGGATTGGTCGCGGGATTTGAAATGTCGATCAACGCGCGTCGCGAATGGAACCTGGTCCTCGGCTACACGCCACCCGTCGACGTCCCGTGGATCATCGTGCTGATCGGCTCCAGCGTGGTCATGATCATCGCACTCCTGGCGAGCCTCGCCCCCGCGCTGAGCGTCGCGCGCACGGAACCGCTGGAATTGTTGCAAGCTGGACGCGCCACAGGTTGACCGGTTTTTCATTGCATGTTTTTCATTTGTCATTCGTTGGAAACAAATGACAAATGAAAAACATGCAATGAAAAATGCAAAATGAGCCGTTCAAGGTACATTGCATACGCATGGACCCGTCGGGCGCCCCTTCGAATCCACCCACCTCCTCCGGGACGCACCAGACCGTCAAGAGCGGGCAACGCGAAAAGTTTGCGAGCGAAGAGCTTGCGATCGTCCTTTCCTTCTTCGACATCGGCATCATCGAGTCGATCTCCGATTACCCGCGCGGCTCGCGCAAGGCGCCCAAGATGTTGATCGTCAGCGAGCATGGAAAGTTCCTGCTCAAACGCCGCGCCCGCGGAAAGGATGATCCGTTCAAGGTCGCGTTCACCCACGCGATTCAGCTTCACCTCGCCGCCAAGCAGTTCCCGCTGCCGCACTTGATTGGGACGAAGCGCGAAAACAATTCGATGCTTCAGTGGCGCGGCGGCGTGTACGAGCTGTTCGAGTTCATTCCCGGCCAGCCGTATCCGCTGTCGCTCGAATCGACGTTCGATTCTGGACGCGTCCTCGGGCTGTATCACAAGCTGCTGGAGACGTTCAAATCCGAATGGCAGCCGCCGACGGGAAGCTTTCACATGGCCCCGTCGGTCGAGACGGGTTTGCGTTCGATCGTCCCGCTGCTCGAGCGCGTCGGCGCCGCGACGAAGGACACGCTGGCGATGATCGAGTTCCTCCTGCACAGCTACCGTCATGCCGCGGAAACCGTCGATCAGCTTGGTCTTGACACCTGGCCGAAGCAGATCGTGCACGCGGATTGGCATCCGGGGAACATGCTGTATCGCGACAATCACGTGGTCGCGGTGATCGACTACGATTCGGCTCGCTCGCTGGCGCGCGTGATCGACATCGCAAACGGCGCCCTGCAATTTTCCATGATCGGCGGCGACGAGGACGTCGTGCGCTGGCCGGAATATTTGGACGAATCGCGCTTCAAGCGCTTCCTGCGCGGATATGATGAAGTGTTGCTCTTGAGCCAGGCGGAAATCCGGGCGATCCCGTGGCTGATGGTCGAGGCGCTCGTCGCCGAAGCGGTGTTTCCGATCGCGGCGACCGGTCAGTTCGGCCGGCTTGAAGGGCTCGCTTTTCTGCAGATGGTGCAGCGAAAAGTGCTGTGGATTCAGAAATCGGCGCCGCGGCTCGTTGAATTGGTCGAAGGTTAGAATGCGATCGCGGCCGATGTCTTAGCTGGTGTGGTGTTGAACGTGCAGGTCATCTCAAAGCTTGCGATCCTGATCGCGATCGTGATGAGCGCCGGCGGCGCAGCGCCTGCCACGTCGCCGTCCGGTTCGAGCCCGACGACGAACCCCTCCACGCCGCTGCGCACGTGGTTCGACCAGCTCGCCGACGCCGATCCCGACGTACGCGAACAGGCCCGCGTCAGCCTCATGGGAATGTCACGCGCCCAGCTTGCTGAGCTGCGCGCGATCGTCCGCGACAGCCGACCGCTGCGGCCGAGCCAGGCCAGCGAGCTTCACGACATCGTCACACAGGTGTATCTGGCGACCGAGCCGTACCAGGCAGTTGCCGGAACGCCGTTCCTGGGGCTTCAATGGGCAACCGCAGACGCAGCCGTCTGGACCGACCCGCCGGGTCTGGTCGTCGATCGGCGATTCAAAGGATTCGCTGCATACCGATTTTTGAAGGACGGCGACATCATCGTGGGAATCGGCGGCCTGCGCGATGTCGTCTTCGACGGCACCGCGACGTTCGCGGCGGCGATCTCCGAGTTCCAGCCCGGTGACACGATCAACCTCAAGGTGCTTCGCAACGGGCAAGTCGTGCGCGTGCCGGTGAAGCTGAGCCGGCGCCCCGTCGCGCCGGCCACGGATATTTCGCCGTTTCAGAATCCGCGCGAGACGAAGGCCGAAGATTATTGGGAAGAAAACTTCGCGAAGCTCGTCGGCGAGCCGGTCACGGCGGCGCGGAACTGAGCTGCGAATGCGCGCGAGACGCGCGCGACGTCACGCGCCGGACGGCGCGAGTCGGCTCCCGAGCGTGAACCACCCCTTGCTCGGATCATAAATGAGCTGAAGATTTCGGCGGTCGAATTCCTGAAACCACCGCCACCACTCGATCGGCTCCAGGTCCTCTTCCTCAGGCGCAAACTCATCGCCACCCAGACGAATCCGATCCGGCTGTCCGCGCAAGCACGCCGGCCAAAGACCCCGCGACGTGGCCCAGTGATAAATCGTTTGGTGGTTGGTCGTTTCGTAAACGGTCATCGGAACCGCGCGAAATTTACACGATGGAGCAGGTTCGCTCAATGCCGCGGGACATCACGTTGTAAACTAATGACCAACAGCGAGTTAGGAGACGACTTGACCAATGCTATCTATATGATATCATATCGCTATCACACGAAGGAGATCGCCATGACTCGTGAACGCGTTCTCAACCCTGCGCCCGGCGGCATCATGCTCATCGGCCTGCTGCTGCTCCTGCCGCTCTTCGGGCTGCTCATCTTCGCGATGCCCACGCCGATCGTGATCGTCCCGACGATCCTGTTCATCCTCATTGACATCGTGATGCTCGGCGGCCTGTTCATCGTACATCCGAACCAGGCGTCCGTGCTTCAGCTTTTCGGGCGCTACGTCGGCACGGTTCGCGAGCCGGGACTGCGCTGGGCCAATCCGTTCTATTCGAAGCGCCGCATCTCGGCGCGCATCCGCAACTTCGAGTCGGCCAAGCTCAAGGTCAACGATCACGAGGGCAATCCGATCGAGATCGCCGCCGTCGTCGTCTGGCGCGTCGTGGACACGGCCGAGGCCGCGTTCGAGGTGGACGACTTCGAGAACTTCGTGCACGTGCAATCCGAAGCCGCCCTTCGCAACCTCGCGACGCAGTACTGCTACGACGCGCACGAGGAAGGCCATATGAGCCTGCGCGCAAATACGGTTGAAATCGCCGAGCAGTTGCGCGGCGAGATCCAGGCGCGGCTCGCAAAGGCAGGCGTGGAAGTGCTCGAAGCGCGGATCAGCCACCTCGCCTACGCCCCTGAAATCGCCGCCGCGATGCTTCGCAGACAACAAGCCAGCGCCGTGATCGCGGCACGCCAGAAGATCGTCGAAGGCGCGGTCGGCATGGTGGACATGGCGCTCGAGTTGCTCGCGAAGAAACACGTCGTCGAGATGGACGAGGAGCGCAAAGCGCAAATGGTCAGCAACCTGCTGGTCGTCCTCTGCGGCGAGCACGATGCGCAACCCGTGGTGAACACCGGAACCATCTATCAATAGATCTAAGGAACCGCAGCTGGACGCAGATGAACGCAGATCGAAATCGTTATCCGCGTTCATCTGCGTTCATCCGCGGTTTCATTGAATGACACAGCGCAAATCATTTCTACTCCGCATCGACCCCGCCGTGCTGGAAGCCATCCAGCGCTGGGCCAACGATGATTTGCGCAGCTTGAACGGACAGATCGAATTCATCCTGCGGCGGGCGCTGATCG
>JADMIO010871581.1_pt1 | contig 10952 bp, 9 predicted proteins | sample 8958161 | NCBI WGS metagenome assembly JADMIO01 (sample SAMN16585339, study PRJNA669376) | soil metagenome | isolation source: Crop rotation soil | place: USA: Cullars Rotation, Alabama | collected 2011 | reverse complement strand
GCATTTACGATTGTGATTGCGCTGTACCTTGCCGCCATCGCTGCCTTTCAAACGTACTGTGTATATTTCTATGCGGCCCGTTAAGCCAATGTAATTTCTTTGGGAGCGAATGAAATGATTGAAGAACTTGTTCGATTGGCGCTGGCGTTCGGAATCCAGATCGCTGTTTTTTACTTCTGGTATTACATCATCAGTAATACAGGGGAATTCTAGGGAGAAACCTTGTGGACACGATATTAAGCCAGCAGATAAAGAAGCAAAAAGATAACAATCCGCACAAGCGAATGCACAAGACCGTGTTCTATGTTGTGGTCGCTTGCCTCACCGTACAAGTATTGGAAGGTTCATTCATCATTCCATACATTCTCGTCCATTTCGGTTATCCAAATCTGTCCCTGAAGGAGATTTGTGACGAGATGTATATCATTGTTTACAAAAATGAAGAGCGCGAATGCAATTTTCCCCATCCACTTTTTGCCGGACCGGAACCCTGGAAATACAAGGATATGACGGATGTCATTGGTAAACCGGCGCCTCCCAGACCACATTATGAAGGCTTCGGATTCAGGGAGGTTATCCAGCGCCGTGAAGAGCGGATGGCAAGGAAAGCAGCCGAGGCGGCGGCAAACAAAGTGGAAGGAGAAGTAATCGACGAGAACCCCAATCAGGAACCATTGACTCTCCAGGTACCAGAATCGGTGACGGAGGGCATCACCGTAAATGGCGTAGCCGTAAGTGCGACTAACTTTACTGACCTGGCGAGGAAATCCGATGGCAACTAACAGCGCAATATTGTCGACGATGAGTTATGACGAAGCTTTGTCAACATCCAAGGCAGTTCAAAAGCATGCCGACAAGTATATCCTGGTCGGTACATGCCTCATGGGAACCTGTGTGTTTGGGCTTATAGGTTTACCCATTTTTCTGTATGGAGTCTGGTTATTAAAGAAGGCGGAAAATCAGGGATTAGCCGTTCGACCAGCGATGATGACCTTCGTAGGCGCCCTCGTACTAATGGACGGCTTTCTCAATACGATGGGGTGGATGATCGATGTGTTCGCGCATCATTCGCTCATCATCCGGGTTTTCGAGATGGGCTGGTCCCTATTGCTGGACAATGGCTACGCCTGGAATTTTAACAACATGTGGTTCGGGGGAGCGGCGGCGCCGGGGGAAAAATCCTGGGAGATCGCGTGCGTGTTCATTTTGTTTCCCATCAGGGTTGTTGCGGCCTGGGGCTTCCTGCAGGGAAAGCGCTGGGGCGTTCAGTGGTTGATCATGTCATGCTGGATGGGGGCGTTTGCCTGGGTGGGCTACCTGTTCAACATGGCTGTATTCTGGGAAATGCGTTTTGTCGATATTGCCGCTCCCGTCTGGGGTTGGTGGCTGTATGACATCTGGTACATAACGCCGTTTGTAATCTTGCCGTACCTGTACACCATCAACAAAGAGATGTTTAGCAGCGATTAATCAGGAGTCCGGTATTTCGCGCTCGCAAAATACGCGGGAGGGGGAAAGCAAGCCAACGCTTGTTTCTCCCAATAATTCCGTTTGTCGGGATCCGATGATATTGGCTCAAATTGTCGAAACCCTGGCGCCGGCGCTTTCACAGGGGAGACGATTAACAGGTCGCCTCGTAACCGGCAATCAACGAGCATATTTCACTTCGAGAAACTGCGAAGTCGTATATGTTCCCTTTCCCATACTTGGCGCAGAGCAGTCGTTGCGCAGTGTCAGTTGCGGACTCGCCCTGCAGTCATCTCCAACCAAGGAGGCACTGACTGCGCTGCCCTTGCACGAATTGCGAGTACCTGAATTGGCGGCGCTATCCATCGTGGAAGGTGAAGTTGCAATGGCCTGGGCGATCCAACACTGGCCGGGACTCGAAGCGGATTTGCGAAAATTGTTACCCGGCCTTTCACCCAGAGTAGTAGATGATATCGATCCAAAGGAACTGATCGAAGAAGCATTGCACCTGGGCAAAAGGCAAAAAGCAATTGAAGTGCCAGAGATTCTAGGGCGCCTTCCCATCGATGATAGGGCAAAAAGATCGCTGGTCAGTCGTTGGCGGGCCGGAAGTCGTATGCCGTATTCAATACGGAAATCGCAACCGGTGAAAGTTCTGTTTGCGATACCCGTTGGCGGTTCAGGCGGAGTAAGGTCCAAAAATATTCAGCCGCCTCCCAGCGATCAGGACGAGCCCGAAGTACGCATTGAACGCAAAGTCGGCATTCCCTACGACGAGTGGGACGTTCATAGACAATGCTATCGCAAAAATTACGTCAGTGTCGTTGAGAGTAGGGTAGCCAGTGATACAGGCCCACTGGCGCCGCCCTCTCCCGAGATCCTGCGTTATTTCCGTCTGAGCCCGACCAGGACCTGGCATAAACGACTGGAAGATGGCACTGATCTGGATATTGATGCGTTTGTCGATCAACACTGCGCCAATGCAGCGGGGGAGGACACCAACGGCAACGTTTACATGCAATTGGATAAAGACGAGCGCGATGTGGCGACGGCCATCCTGTTGGATGGCAGTTCGTCGCTGGGCACGGACGGCGGAGCCCACCTGATGTTGGAACTGGCTTGTGCTGACGCATTAGCTACGGCACTGGCACATGCACGCGAACGCCACGCCGTTTTCGTATTCACTGGAAATACTCGCCATCACGTACACATTAAGGTATTGAAAGATTTTGAGGAGCCAAAGGCAATGTTACCGGGTAGAACCGGGATTACCACCGCCGGATACACTCGCCTCGGTGCCCCCATCCGCCATTTGACGAGGCGTTTGCTGGATGTGCCGGCCGAGCGCCGAATTCTGCTCTCTATAGGCGACGGTTTGCCCTCGGACCTCGGCTATGAGGGGCATTATGCGTATGGCGATGTGGCGAAAGCGGTTGAGGAAGCGGATAACGCAGGAGTTTTGGTCTACCACATAGGTGTTGGCCGGGTACTTATGGACCCCCTGAAAGAAACGTTTGGCGAAAGGCGTTCACAACGCGTTTCCTCAATTCGTGATTTACCAAAGATTTTAATCCAGGTGCACGCAGGACTTTGCGCATTATGACGACACAGCCCCCTTTATATTGCCCCTCGGGTGATGAACAATTCATTTTCCGAACATGTTTTAGCACTCAACAGCCATTGATGTTGACCGGCCCGACGGGATGCGGCAAGACGCGTCTCATTGAACACATGGCTGCGGTGTTGAACCGGCCATTACTAACAGTCGAGTGTCACGATGACTTGACCAGTTCGGACCTTATAGGGCGGTTCCTTGTGAAAGGGGGCGATGTGGAGTGGGTGGATGGACCACTAACCAGATCAGTGAGAAATGGCGCAATATGTTATTTGGATGAAATTGTTGAAGCGCGCAGGGACACCCTGGCCGTGTTGCATTCGTTAACCGATTACCGGCGAACACTGTATCTCGATCGAACCGGTGAAACTATCCAGGCGCCTCAGGAGTTTATGTTGATATGCTCTTTCAACCCCACTTCGCGAAGCGCGTTGAAGGAACTGAAACCCTCGTTTCGCCAGCGATTCGTTTCCTTGGCAATGAACTACTTACCGCCGACCGAGGAAGTCGTTGTGGTGTCGTCCGAATCCTCAATCGATCATGACGATGCTGTCCGTCTCGTTCATCTGGGCACCGCGCTGCGCACGGCCTCGGAGGGCGGTATTCACGAACCGCCTTCTACAAGGTCACTGGTTACCGCGGCGAAACTCATTGTGGCTGGTGTAGACATAAAGAGGGCAATTCAGGTTGCCGTCATCGAGCCATTGGTCTCTGGGGGGGCCCTCAATGCCAGCATGAAAGAGATTCTCGATATATCTACCCCTTAAGCCCTAGGACAGTGACAGGCCTTCATTTCGGCGGCAGCAGGCGGGAGACTAGTCCGAGACAACTTTTACGTGCATGACGCAAATTAAGCAGATTGGTTGCGCAAATGGCATCCTTCTACTACTTTTTCAGGAGCACGGACGCGAGTTGCTCACCAGGGTCCCGCTCTGCCACGCAGCGAAACTGTAACAAATCAACGATATTGTCCGTCCATTATGGGCAACTCATTCTGGGGAATACGACATGAAATTATTTACAAAGCAATTACTTGCGACGGTCTGGCTTGCGCTCGCGCTGCCCCTTCTGGCGCAGGCGGCGCCAGAGAAACCCAACATCCTGTTCATTATGGGCGATGATATCGGCTGGATGCAGCCGAGCATTTACCATCAAGGGATCGCGGTCGGCGAGACGCCGAACATCGACCGTATCGGCAACGAGGGCGCGAAGTTCATGCACTACTACGCGGAGCAAAGCTGCACGGCCGGACGCAACGCCTTCTTCACCGGCATGCATCCGTTGCGCACGGGGATGATCCCGCCCCAATTGCCGGGCAGTCCATCCTACCTGCGGCCCGGCACGCCGGCGCTGGCAAAATTCCTGCTCGACCTTGGCTACAACACGGGTGAGTTCGGCAAGAACCACCTCGGTGATCACACCGATGCGCTGCCGACGGCACACGGCTTCCAGGAGTTCTGGGGCTACCTGTACCACCTCGACGCGATGCAGGGCGTGAGCTTCCCCGACATCAACAAGACGCCGACCGACCAGACCGTCGCCCCGCCCTGCAAGAACACGCCGATCCCGGGTCTCGCCGAGGTCCCGGGAGCGGTCGATCCGAAGACGACCATCTGTCTGACACCGCCGCGTCCGGTCATCTGGTGCAAGTCCTCCGACGGCACGTCGAAGAACCAGAAGTGTGAGGACCAGGGCCCGCTAACCCTGGAACGCTCGGAGGGCGTGGACGAGGAAATCTCGGCCAAGGTTATCGACTTCCTCGACCGCAACGACCCCAAGAAGACCAACAAGCCGTTCTTCGTGTGGTACAACCCGGCGCGCATGCACATCACCACCGTGCTGAACGACAAGTACATGGCTATGGTCGGTGAGCCCGGCGGCAAGGACTGGGGCGTCAACGAGGCCGGCATGAAGCAGATGGACGACAATATCGGCTATGTGCTGAAGAAGCTCGAAGACATGGGCCAGCTCGACAACACCATTGTCGTCTTCACCACCGACAACGGCGCCGAGACCATCACCTTCCCCGACGGTGGCACCACCCCGTTCAAGGGCGGCAAGCTCTCCACCTGGGAGGGCGGCATGCGGGCGCCGGCGTTGATCCGCTGGCCGGGTCACATCAAGCCCGGCACGGTGAAGAACGAGATCTTCGCCTCGCTAGACTGGCTGCCCACGTTCGTGAACATCGCCGGTGGTCCCTCCGGCGATGGCCTGAAGAAGCAGATCGAGGCCGGCAGCTATCCCGGAATCGTCAAAACCACGCTCGATGGTGTCGATCAGCGCGACTACCTCGAGGGCAAGACAGAGAAATCCGCGCGCGATACGTTCTTCTACTATTCGGGCAAGGATCCGTCAGCTGTGCGGTACAAGAACTGGAAGATGTACTTCGCAATGGTCTCCGACGACCCGGCCGGGTTCCTCGTCGGCGTGATGCCCTATCACTGGACCCAGGTCGTCAATATCAAACGCGACCCCTTCGAAACGTCGATCGGTTCACAGTACAAAACCCTCCAGGGTATGGGCGGCGCGCTGGCCGGACCCGTGACCGCATACGAGTACGACTGGAACATGCTGCCCATCGGCCAGGCGCTCTGGCTCAGGGAGCTCGAGACCTATGTTAAGTATCCGCCGATGCAGGATCCTGCGAGCTACAATCTCGAACAGGTCATGCAACAAGTGAAGCAGATGGCAAACCACCATCCGAGCCAGTAGTCGTTCCTAGGTTGGTAAATGTGATGTAACAAAGCGGGCGCCTCGCGAGGGGCGCCCGTTTTTTTTCCAATGAGAAGGAGAATAGTGATGAGATCAAATGGCTTACTTTCGAAACGCCTGCACCCATTGCTGGTTGGTGCACTACTTGTGCTCGCACAGGTCCAGGCACACGCCGACCCGCTGGCGTCGTGGAACGACGGCCCGGCCAAACAGGCCATTGTCGACTTCGTAAAAGCGACTACGACCACCGGCAGTCCGGACTTTGTGCCGCCCGCCGAGCGCATTGCCACATTCGACCAGGACGGCACGCTGTGGGTCGAGCACCCGATGTACTCGCAGGTGATGTACGTGCTGGAAAGCGTGCCGCGACTGGTCAAGGCCAAGCCCGAGCTGGCTAAAGAATCACCTTACTCGACGGTCCTTGAATTGCTGAAGGGCGACAAGGCCGCCGTCGAAAAACTGACCCTGCCCGACCTGGAAAAGCTGGCCATGGCCACATTGACCGGTATGTCGGTTGACACGTTCAGTGCCGAGGCGAAGCGCTGGTTGGCGGAGGCGAAGGATCCGCGCTGGAAGAAGCCCTATACCGAGTTGACTTACCTGCCGATGCAGGAAGTGCTTAAGTACCTGCGTGCCAATGCCTACAAGACCTACATCGTCACCGGCGGCGGCCAGGATTTCGTACGCCAGTATTCCGACAAGGTCTATGGCATTCCCCCCGAGCAAGTCGTGGGCAGCGCCACCCAGGCCAAGTACGGCTACGACAAGGACGGCAAACCGATGCTGACCAAGGAGCCGAAACTGCTTGTGAACGACAATGACGCAGGCAAGCCGGAAGCCATTCACCTGATGATCGGGCAGCAGCCGCGCATGGCCGTCGGCAATTCGACGGGCGACCAGCAGATGCTGGAGTACACCAAGGCCGGCGCCGGCAAGCGGCTGTCAATGCTTATCCTGCACGACGATGCGAAGCGCGAGTACGCGTACGGCCCCGCCCAGAAGCTGCCCGATACCAAGGTCGGTACTTTCACCCAGGCACTCTATGATGAGGCCAGGAAGGACGGGTGGGTTGTGGTCAGTATGAAGGACGACTGGAAGCGCATTTTTGCGTTCGAGTGAGAACATGGGGCGCTGGACGATCAGGCGGCTCGGGCACCAGCAATCGCCCGCCGCCGGCACTGTCTTTCTCAGCGCCTGATTTTTCCGCGAAACACCCAGTAAACGCCGGCGGTGTACAGCGCGATCATCGGCAGCACGACTACTCCGGCATAGAAGAAAAATTGCAGCGAGACTTCCGGCGCGGCGGCATCGCTAACCGTGAGCGAGTAGGGAATCAGGTAAGGCCACATCATCTGCCCGAGTGTCAGGTAGGCCGCGGCAAAGAAAATCACCGTCAGGGCAAAGGGCAGGACATCGTTCCGGACCCGGGGACTTACTGCCACGCCGGCAATGGCGCCTCCACAGAGCAGCGGCCAGATCGCACCCGGTCCCTCAAGCCGCTGGCCGCCCTGGGTCAGTTCGTAGCTGTTATCGACCGTTAGCGCGACGGCAAAGGCCAGTCCCAACACTGCGAGCACCGCCAGCGCCAGCGGGGTTAGCCGCGCATAGGCCCAGTCGCGCAACGCGCCCTCGTTTTTGAGCACCAGCCAACTGGCACCGAGCAGCATGTAGCCCAACACCAGGCCAGCGCCGGTAAGCAGCGCGAAGGGGTGCAGCCAGCTGAACAGGCCGCCGGCATATTGATTGTCGGCGACGGGAATGCCGCGCATCATGGCACCGATGGCCGCTCCCTGTACAAACGCGACCACTGCCGAGCCCAGAAAGAAACCCTTGTCCCAGAATGGCCGCATGCGCCCGCTACGGTTGCGAAATTCGAAGGCGATGCCGCGGAAGATGAGTCCGATCAGCATCAGCAGCACGGGCAGGTAGAACGCACCCAGAAACACGGCATACACTGCCGGAAATGCGGCAAAGAGGCTGGCGCCGATGACCACCAGCCAGGTCTCATTGCCGTCCCAGTAGGGTGCAAGGCTGGTCATCATGTGGCGGCGTTGCTCCTCGTCGCGCGTCGTGCCGAACAGGATGCCCACGCCCAGGTCGAAGCCATCCAGGACGACGTAGATCAGGATGGAGCCGGCGATGACGCCGGCCCAGAAGATTGCGAGAGTGCTCGGCTCCTCCATCTCAGCGTCCTGACTCCGGCGCGCCGGTGGCGCTGGCTGGCGAGTCGGCGAAGGCCAGCGGCCGGCTGGGGGTGGCGTTAGGGATGGGTCCGGAATCGGCGGTAGGCCCCTCGCGCAGCAATCGGTAGATGTAATAGATACCGAAACTGATGAATACCGCGTAGACCAACACGTAGATACTGAGCGAGAACAGCACGTCACCTGCCTGCAGCGCGGGCGTCACCGCATCGCGGGTGCGCAACAACCCGTACACCACCCACGGCTGCCGGCCCACTTCGGCCGTGTACCACCCGGTAAGAATGGCGACAAAGCCACTTGGAAAGGCGAGGAAGGTGCACCACAGGAACCACCGTGTCGATTGCAGGCGCCCCGCCAGCCGCAGCAGGTTACCTCCCCAGGACACCGCCAGCATGATCAGCCCCATGCCGACCATAATACGAAAGCCAAAGAACGGGATGACGACCGGCGGGCGGTCCTGTGGTGGAAAGCTGTCCAGCCCGATTTCTTTTGCAGTCCAGTCGCCGGAGGCGATAAAACTGCCCAGTTTGGGAATCTCCACGGCGAACAGGTTGCGCTCGCTCTCCTCGTCCGGCCAGGCGAGCAGTACTTCGGAAGCAGGTTGCTGCGTTTGCCAGCGCGCTTCAATGGCCGCGAACTTCGCCGGCTGGTGCTTCAGTACATACTCGCCCGTTAAATGCCCGAACAGCATTTGTATCGGAATCAGCACCGCGGCCAGACCCAGCCCCCAGTGCAACATGGCGCGGCCATCGGCCAGATGCACCCGACGCAGCACGTACCAGGCCCCGGTAGCGGAGACGCACATCGAGGTGGTCAGGAATGCGGCCAGCAGCATGTGCGGCCAGCGCACCATCATCACTGGTCCCAGTACGATGGCCCGCCAATCGTCGGGAATGATGCGGCCATCCACGATGCTGTGACCGACGGGCACCTGCATCCAGGAATTGTTGGCGAGAATCCAGAAGGAGGAAAACATGGTCCCCGCCGTGACCATGCAGCAGGCAAAGAAGTAAAAGCCCGGCCAGACGCGATCACGCCCCTGCAGCAGTACACCAAAGAAACTCGCTTCGAGCATGAAGGCAGTGAAAGACTCATAGCCCAGCAGCGGTCCCTGGATCGACCCGGTCTTCTCCGCCAGCACGCCCCAGTTGGTGCCGAACTGGAAAGCCATCACGATACCGGTGACCACGCCCATCCCGAACGACAGCGCAAACACCTTCAACCAGAAATCGAACAGACGGCGATATTGCAAGTTGCCGGTGAAATACCGCACGCCCTCCAGGGTCGTGAGCCACGCCGCCAGCCCGATGGTGAAGGCCGGGAAGATGATGTGAAAGCTGATGACGAACGCGAACTGGATACGCGACAGGAAGACGGGATCAAACTCCATTCAGGGAGTTGCCGTGTCGTCCAGGCCCAGCACGACGATCTTCCCGGTGGTAATTTCCGTCGGCCAAAAGATGGAGGTGAAGCCGATCGCCGTCGCCACTTTCTGCCGCCCGTCCCCGGCGATGTAGGAGATAACGCCGCCCCCGATGGCACCGTTCAACTTTTCGCCCCAGAGCTTTTCGCCCGTTGCCGCATCGAGCGAGTAAAAGTGGCCGCCCACGTCGCCAAAGAACGCCACTCCTCCGGCGGTTGGTGTCATGCCGCTCACCACCGGATAGTTGGATTTCACCCGCCATTTCCACACGCCGCTATCAGCGTCGACGCCGTGGACCCACCCCGCCCAGTGGCCGTCCGCGCGATCCTGCCTGCCAAGAGCATTTAATGGATTGATCGCATCCATACCCAGCCAGGGCTGCCCGTATGCGGTCTCAGCCAACGCCTCATCGGATTGCAACTTGACGGAGGTGCACCAGTCCACCTGGCCGACGAGGATCAGGTTGGTCAGCGGGTCATAGGCCGGTCCATTCCACTCGCCGCCGCCCACGGCACCCGGACAGAAGTGGACCGTTTTGCCGACTTCGAATGGCGCCTCGGCATTCTCGACCGTCGTCACCGGAACCCGGTACAGCATGGCCTTGCTCGTGCTGTCAAAACCATAGAGGTGTCCGTCTTTCGGCGAGAGCGCCAGCAACTTTCTGCCGCCGCGGGACTGGAACAGCGTGGGAGTATTGGAAACATCCCAGTCGTGCCAATCCTCCGGCACCAGCTTGAAGTGGTCGCGGTAGTCCCCCGTTTTGGCATCGAGCACGACCACCGAGCCCGAGTAGAGGTTCGCTCCCTCGCGCACGCCGAGGGCGAAATCCGGCGCGGGATTGCCGCCCGGGACATACAACAGCCCGGTAGTGGGGTCCAGCGTGAAGGAGGTCCAGGTTCCGCCGCCGCTGATTGGGGTGTGCGGGGCATTACCCCAGGTTGCAGTATCCAGGGGAGATTTGCCCTGCGGCCCCAGCACCGGGTCGCCTTCTGCTTTGGGCACCAGGTAGAACTCCCACACGACCTTGCCGGTCGTCGCCTCCAGTGCGTACATGCGGCCTTTCACACCTTTATAGTCACCCCCGGCGTTGCCGATGAAGACGAGGCCATTCCAGGCAATCGGGGCGCCCGGGATCGACTCGCCTTTCTTCACATCGGCGATCGTGGTCTCCCACAGCCGTTTGCCGGTGGCGAAATCATAGGCCAGTACGCGCCCGTCCTCGGTACCGCGAAACAGCCGGTTGTCCATGTAGGCCGCGCCACGGTTCACTGACAAAATGCTGGGCGGGATGTCTTCATGGGTGCGCCAATTTTCGCGGCAGGTGGCGGGGTCGAGTGAGAAGATATCGAACTCGGTGGTGGCGATCAGGGCGTTATTGACCATGATGGGGCCGGTCTCGAAACTGGTCACCTGCCCGGTATCGTACGTGCACAGTATTTTCAATTTACCGACATTTTTTGTGTCGATCTGGGTCAGCGGAGAGAAGCGTTCAGACGTGAGAGTTCGATTGTAGCTCGGCCAGTCCGTTGCGGCG